>Ga0182021_10006374_pt1 | contig 14006 bp, 10 predicted proteins | sample 612E3MmetaG_FD_120493 | JGI IMG/M metagenome (GOLD analysis project Ga0182021, IMG submission 120493) | Permafrost microbial communities from Stordalen Mire, Sweden - 612E3M metaG (Illumina Assembly) | ecosystem: Environmental > Terrestrial > Soil > Wetlands > Permafrost | place: Sweden...
GGGGGCGATTTCCCAAATGGCCGGCAGCCTGGGCAAGTTCCTGGACTTCGATCTGACCTACGACAAGGCCAAGAAGGCCTTGACCATCACGCTGCCGATCAAACGGGTCAATTTCAAAGACGAAGCCGGCCTTCTCACGGCCGGCTTCGAGTTCTTGTTTTATATTTATACCCCCGGCGCGGCTTCCAAGGAGGAATTCAGGGAAAGCCGGACTCTGGAAGGAAAACCCGAGGACTTCGAAAGAATGACGCGGGCCTCCTTTTCGTTCTCCCATGAGCTGCCGGCAGGCAAGTTCTACATTGACGCCGTGATCGTGGACAAGGGTGGGCCGGGCAAGGCCCGCCGCATCTTCACCGTCCGCAACTGAGCCCGTCCGCCGACGCCGGAGAACAGCCGGATCTTCTTCGATCCGGGCCTTCAATCGACGAATTGATATCCCTTTTCGCGGAAGAGCCTCAAACAGGCCTCGCTGACGTCGAGGTCATAGAGAATCCCTTTATTCAGGGAGATCTCATTCAGCGCCGCATCGAGGCCCAGGGAAGGCCGATAGGGACGGTGGGAGGCCATGGCTTCCACGACGTCCGCCACCGCCAGAATCCGCGAACCCAGGAGAATTTGATCTCCCCGGACGCCGTTTGGATAGCCGGACCCGTTCATCCGTTCATGATGCTCCAGGACCGTCTGGGCCAGGGGCCAGGGGAATTCGATGTCCTTCAAGATTTCATAGCCGGATTGAGAATGCGTTTTGATGAGCATGAATTCGATGTCCGTCAGCTTCGTCGGTTTGCTGAGGATCTCCGCCGGGACGGAGATCTTGCCGATGTCATGGATGGATCCGGCCAGGCGGATGCCTTCGATCTGATCGGCGGGAAGATTCATCTCCACGGCTACTGCGCGGGCCAGATCCGCCACCCTGCGCTGATGGCCGGCCGTATAGGGATCCCTCGTCTCGACCGTCACAGCGATGGCCTGCACGGTCTCCCGCAAGGCTTTGCGGATCCGCTCGATCTCCCCTTTGCGCTCGGTGATATCGAGAAACGTTCCGATCAGACCGCCGATGGAGCCATCCGTGTTGGAAAAAGTGGCCTTATGGAAAATCACGTTATGGACGACGCCCGCCGCGTCCTTGGCGATGGACTCGTAAATCTGGATGCCCGGGTTCTGCAGCAGCGCCTGTTCCTTTTCATGATAGAGATCGGCGAATTCCTTCGGGAACAGCTCATAGACCGATTGGCCGGTCACCTGGTCTCTTTTCTTTCCGAAAAAGTCCTCGAAGGACGTGTTGCAGCCCAGGTAGAGTCCATCCTTATCCTTATAAAAAACGGGCACCGGCAGGGCGTCGATCAAGCGCTGCTGGAATACGAGGGCGTGATTGATTTCCTCGATTCTTTGGCTGACCTCGGACTCCAGAACGCTCTGGTAATGATTCATCAAATCGTTGTAAGCCTTGACCTTGAGCAGCGACTGGACCCGGGCCAGGAGTTCCATCTTGTCCACGGGCTTGGATATGAAATCGTCGCAGCCGGCCTCGATTCCCTTGACCCGGCTGTCCGTATCCCGCAGGGCGGTCACCAAAATGATCGGAATCAGGCGGATTGGGCTCATCCGCCTGACCCGGCGGGTCACCTCGAATCCGTCCATGCCGGGCATCATGACGTCCAGAAGAAGCAGATCGATGGGCTGGCTGGAGATTTTTTCCAGGGCCTCTTCGCCGTTGAACGCGGTGACGACTTCGTAGCCCTGGGGAACGAGATAGGCTTCCAGAAGCTCAAGGTTTTGAGGCTGATCGTCGACAATCAAGACCAGCGACTTATCTTTCTTTTTTGCATCTCCAGGGATTCCGGATCCGGAGAGGCGGGCTTTTTTCATAGGATGAACTCGCAGATTTGCTTGACGAAGGTGCGGGTGTTGATCGGCTTGCCGATAAATCCGCTGTTGCTGATGCCTTTCAGCTCTTCCTGGCCTTCGGCCATGACCGAAGACGTCACAAAAACGATGGGAATTTCGCTGGTCTCTTTGTCTTGACGCAAGATCCGGGCGACGATGGTTCCGCGTATATCCGGAAGCCGCACATCCATCAGGATGATATCCGGGATCTCTCTCTTGGCCAGGGCTATTCCATCGACCGCGTTTTCCGCTTCAAAGACCTCGAAGCCGGCCACTTCCAAAAGATCTTTGGCCAGCATCAAATTATTGGCATTGTCGTCGACGATCAAGGCTTTCTTTTTCATCTCAGTTCTCCATCGCCGATCGAATGGGTAACGTGAACAAAACGGAAAGTCCCTTGTTGAGGCCCTTCGATTCCACGTAAAGCTTTCCGCCGTGCAGCTCCACCAGCTTTCTTGAAAGCGGCAGACCGAGTCCGGTTCCCTCGGTGACCCGGGAATAAGGGGTGTCGACGCGGAAAAACCCTTCAAATATTTTCTCCATGTTTTCGGCGGCGATGCCGACCCCCGTGTCCCAGACCACAACTTCTATGTCCGCGCCGACTTTCCTGGCCCGCATGCCGATTTTGCCGCCCTCGGGGGTGAATTTGGCGGCATTGGAAAGCAGATTGTACAGGATCTCCTTGACCTTGAGCTCATCGGCTTCGATATTCGGCAGACCGTCGGCTATTTCCAGGGTCATGTGAATCTTCTTTTTATCGACCATGTCCGCAACCAGCATGGAAATCTCATAGAGGAGGTTTTTCATGGGCAATTCCGAAAGGGCCAGATTCATTTTCCCGGATTCGACTTTGGCCATATCCAGGATCTGATTGATCAGGAGAAGAAGATGCTTGCCGCTGGTGAGAACGTTGTTGACGTATTTTTTCTGTTTCTCATTCAGCGTTCCGAACGTTTCGTCATACAACACTTCGGAGAAACCGTTGATGGAGTTGAGCGGGGTCCTCAGCTCATGCGACATGTTGGCCAGGAATTCGGATTTGGCCCGGGCCGTGCGTTTGAGTTCGGAAGCCAATTCCTTGAGGTCCTCGTGGGCCTTTCCCAAACCCGCTTCGATCTCCTTACGCTCGGTGATGTCTTCGATGGCCAGGAGGATGATCCGTTCCTTGCCCATCCCCCGTTCAATCTGCCGAGCGTTCAACAGCATGACCCGCCGGCCGATCGTCGAAAAATCGTGCTCCACTTCGTAGTTTTCAAAGGTCGTCTTCTGGGGCAGGATGGTCTCCAAAAGCTCCCGCAGCTTGGGGATATCCCACTGTTTATTGCCCAGATCATAGATGAGGTGCCCCACGGTTTCCTCCGGCTTGACCTTGAAGACCTCATAGAAGGAGCGGCTGACCGTGACCACCCGGAGGTCTTGATCCAGGGAAATCAAGGGCTCCCGCACGGTGTTGATGATGCTCTCGGCGAACTCACTGACTTCATCGGCGGATTTTTTGATGACTTCCAGTTCCTTGCGGGTCTTTTCCAGGCCGGCTTCAATTTCCTTACGCTCGGTGATGTCTTCGATGGCCAGGAGGATGATCCGCTCCTTGCCCATCCCGCGTTCAATCTGCCGGGCATTTAAAAGCATGACCCTGCGGCCGATGGTCGAAAAATCGTGTTCCACCTCATAATTGTCGAAGCTTGTCTTTTGGGGAAGAATGGTCTCCAAAAGCTCCCGCAGCTTGGGGATGTCCCACTGTTTGTTGCCCAGGTCATAAATCAGCTGACCCACGGTCTCTTCGTGCTTGACCTTGAAGACCTCATAGAAGGAGCGGCTGACCGTGACCACCCGGAGATCTTGATCCAGGGCGATCAAAGGTTCCCGGACGGTGTTGATGATGCTCTCGGCGAATTCACTGACTTCATCGGCGGATTTTTTAATGACCTCCAGCTCTTTGCGGGTCTTTTCCAGCCCGGCTTCGATCTCCTTCCGCTCGGTGATATCCTCGATGGCCAGGAGGATGATGCGCTCCTTGCCCATCCCCCGCTCAATCTGCCGGGCGTTCAATAGCATGACCCGCCGGCCGATGGTCGAAAAATCGTGTTCCACCTCGTAGTTTTCAAAGGTCGTCTTTTGGGGAAGAATCGTCTCCAAAAGCTCCCGCAGCTTGGGGATATCCCACTGTTTATTGCCCAGATCATAAATCAGCTGCCCCACGGTCTCTTCCGGTTTGACTTTGAAGACCTCGTAGAAGGAGCGGCTGACCATGACCACCCGGAGGTCCTGATTCAAGGAAATGAGGGGTTCCCGGACGGTGTTGATGATGCTCTCGGCGAACTCACTGGCTTCTCCCGCGGTTTTTTTAATCGCCTCCAGCTCCCGGCGGGTCTTTTCCATCCCGTTTTCTTTCTCCACCCGCTCGGTGATGTCGCGGAACACCAGCACGGCCCCGACCACCTGACCGTCGCGATTGCGAATCGGCGCACAGCTGTCGGCGACGGCGCATTCGCGGCCATCGCGGGCGATGAGAATGACGTGGTTGGCCAGATCTTGGATCGTGCCCTGGGCCAAGGTTTTCCTGACCGGAATGGCGGCGGGTCGGCGGGTGTCCTGGTTGACGATCCGAAAAATCTCTTCCACGGGGCGACCGGCGGCTTCCGCCAGCGTCCAACCCGTGAGATGTTCGGCCAGAGGATTCAAGAGCGTCACGTTTCCCGCCGCGTCGGTGGCCATGACGGCATCGCCGATGGAGTTGAGGGTCACGGCCAGCTTTTCCTCACTGATCTGCAGGGTGACGTTAGCCTGCTGCATCTGTTTATTCGTGTTTTCCTGGACCTCCAGCAAATGTTTTGTTTCAAGATGAACCAGGTTTTTGATCCGGACCTGTTTTTCCCGATAGACCAAGGTGGAGAAGGAGACGGCGAACAACAGCGTCAGCAGGCTGATGATCAGCAGGACGCTGAACAGGCGGCGCATGTTTGATTGGAATTCGGCTTCATGTTGGGCCAAAGCGCCTTCTTCGATCTGGCTGAAGCCGCGCATCTCGGCGCGAATCGAATCCATCGCCCGCTTCCCCTGGCTGCTGCTGACGATGGCCATGATGGCCTTCATGTCATGGGCGCGGCGCAACTCCATGACCTGCGACATTTCCGCCAATTTGGCGGCGACCAAGGGCGCCGCGGCCTCCAGGCGCAGATGGGCGGCGCTGATGGTGGTCAGCTGCAGCAATTCTTCCAGCTTGCCGCTGATGCCGTCGCGCACGGCCAAATACGGTTCCAGGAAATTCTCGTCTCCGGTCAGCGAATAGCCGCGCATGCCGGTCTCGGCGTCAATCAGCGCGGCCTGCAGATCGCCCGCCCGGTTGATGACGAGGAAGGTATGTTTCCGCGCCTCGGCGGCTTCCCGGATCTGGCCGAACGCCCGGAACGAAATCGCCACCACGCCCACCGCCGCAATCAGCAGCGCCGCTCCAGCCAGCAAAGCCGCGATTTTCCTCTTTTTTCTCATATGATTATTCCTTGGCTTAAAGGCCTTTTCAAGGGCATCGGGTTTCCGCTTCACCCTCCGCCGGACAGGCCACAGATTCGATCGGAAGGATCAGAAATAAAGGCCGGAGTGTTCGTCTCAAAAGCTTGATGAAGATGGATGGAAAGCCTGCTGCTTATGTCTCTATCGTATTCTTAATTGCGGCAAATAGCCAATCCATTTTCCGCGATAGAGTTGACCTTGTGCTGACTCACTCATTCACTTTTTCTGTCTTATATATAATGATGTCTTTATATAATGTAAGCCGCATGTATAAAGGATATTTAATAGATCTATTTTCACTCCCCTCAATCAGCATTTTTCCCTTGTCCGCAATTCTTACCCACAGCATTACTTTATAAGCTTTGTTTTTGCCAATATCGCGGGTTTGGGTCGAGTTTTTTTGCTGTTTACTATAACTATACCAGCAATTTGGAGAAAAAAATTAGACATTGCACAGCTCCCATTGAAGAAGAGAATCTACAATTCCTTCAACATCACAGGAATGAGGAAATTTAACAAGATCTCTTCCCCTAAAGCTATCCAACGGCAGGGGGGAATCTTCAAGAATGAATATTGCGATAGCATACCTCCACTCCCCTTTTGCTTCTATCAATAGTGAAGATGGTGAAGATAAAAGTCATTTTTCTTATAAAGTTTTTAAAAATGAGAATAATTAATTATAGGATAAATTAGAAATTGGCATTCTATCTTCACCATCTCTTTTTTCTTCTATTTCCTTCCTTTTTATATGATAAACCTTCATTCGGCTGTGGCCTGTGAAAGTTTTGAATTCAAACTCATCTGCTAATTCTTGGGCTATGTTATTTATCCGTTTTGCCATTGATATTGAATTCATAAATTTATAACAAAAGTCGTTATTCTTCTGATTGCCGAACTGGCGATTCCGAGGAGGGAATAAGGATCGGTCCGGGACTGGAGTTCTTGAAAATGTTGCCCAATAATAGGAGAATCCAATCAGGCAAGGAGGAATCAGATGGCTTTAATCGGTTATGGGGGAAATTTCGACTTAAAAAGGAAAATTCAATGAAAAGAAAATATCGGACTTGCCGATTCATTGTCGTAGCTGCATTATTTATGATGATTGGAAATATCCAAAAGGCCCCTGCTGAAATAACTCAAAACGAGGAACAAACTGCTGGCGATAATTGGTTGGTCTTTGTTCCGCCATCCGGAGTGGAGAAAGACCTCCCCGCTTACGATCAATGGCCGCAGGTATTCGAAAAAGGCCACGGTTCTGAGTATCCAGCAATGATAAAAAAAGCCGCGAATCCAGCATGGCTTATCCTGTTCGGGCTTCTTCGCGATGGTTCCAATCTAACGGCTTTTCAAAGCAATCATGTGATCTTTTATGATCCCCAAACCAAAGAAGTTGAGAAGGCCTCCTGGGGTTGGAAATAGTGCTTATGATCACTTGCGTCATGAAATATCCAATCTGGCAAGGAGAAATCAGATGGCTTTGATCGGTCATTTGGGAAATCCCGGCGAATCTTCAATCGCGAAGACTCCGCTCGCGAGTCGTCGATAAAACCATGGACTTGCGCTCGGACCAGACGATCGTCCTGACCGGTCCTAAATCCAAGACCGAGTATCCCGAGCCGCTTCGTCGGGTGCGGTTCTACGATCGGGAAAACGATCGTCACTTGATTTTCCTGACGAACAACTTTCTCCTGCCCGCTCTGACGATCGCCAAACTCTACACGCTCCGCTGGCAAGTGGAACTGTTCTTCCGCTGGATCAAACAAAATCTGCAGATCAAATCGTTTTACGGGACATCGGAGAACGCGGTCCGAACGCAGATCTGGACGGCCATCGCGATTTACGCCCTTGTCGCGATCATCAGGAAAAGGACAGGCCTGAAGCTCCCTCTCTACAATATTTTGCAGATTTTGAGCGTGACCGCATTCGAGAAAGTCCCATTGAATCAACTGCTTACCGAAACAGACGATCATGATTCGATGGCCGACGACTGTAACCAGTTAGATATGTTCAACTTATAATGGGACACGCGTGATCAAGAATATTAAATCGAGGAAATCTATTTTCCGAAAAGCGCCGGGGGAAGGAACCATGAAAGAGATTGATAGACTATTCAGGCCGGCCCTGTTTGTCCTTTGCCTCATCATTTGCGGCTTGGAGGCGCAACCCCCCGGGCCGCATGTCTCCCCGTTCAGGTTCAGAGATCAGAAGACGTCACTGATCCCGCAGCAACTCCTGGCGTCCAGGGTTCAAATGTTGGATTTTTTCGTAAGACCAGAAGCTGCGGAACCTGCCGCATTGCGAGAAAACCAAACAGCGGCTCAACCGTACCGGCCGATCCGAGTCTTAGCCATGTCGCCGGACTACAAGGGTGAAGTGGGGCTCCTCAAGGACCGAGACAGCGTGGCGAGCCGATTTGGCGCCATCCTCGGACCCGATACGTTTGAAGAGCTTCTGGAGCAACTCCGCACGATCGGGAAGGGAGGAAGAATCGAGCAATTGGTGTTCATCGGGCATGGAAATCCTGATGGAGGCAAGCTCGGGTTTGCAGGTGACGTCACAGCGAGTGAACTCACCGTCAAGGCAGCGTTAGCCCAACGGGCCGGAGATAGCCGCTTGCTCGACGCGTTCTCTCAGGGCGCGGAAGTGATCTTTTACAACTGCTATGTCGGCAAAGATCCTCAATTCCTGCAATCCGCGGCGCGCCTGTTCCTGGCCTTTTCGGGAGGCACCGTCTATGGCAGCTCGGACGCGGTTGCATCGAGCGCTTCGACGATAAACAACCTCATGTTCATTGTAGATTACTGGATGCCTTTCCTTGGACTTGGGGAAGGCGTGAATTTCAGGTCGCCTAGTGCCGTGGATTACCATAAGTTTAAGAATTACTCCCTCGAGCCTTTGCTACAAAGAGGACTGCAACCGGAGCCGGTTAGCATCGAGGGCGTCCGGGAGATCGAGCCGCTCCATCGCGCTCCTCTGCGGGCGATCGCCCCGGAGAGATTCACTAACGCTTTCTTCGGTCCCTTCGTGAAGTTCAAGTGGTCCCGACGAGATGGCCCGAGATGGCGCCCGGCGGCAGAAGGCCGGGAGGTCGCATTGGAGGTTGATCCGAATAATGTTGAAAAACTCGCGTTGGGCAAGAACGAGCTTGAACTCCGGGTCTTTCTCGACAATGGATTAGGCGCTCGGCTCCTGGGATTCGCCCCATGGACCATCACCGTAGGCGCCTCTCAGCCCGCCGACAAACCGCCGGTTGACGCAAAGAAACCCGCCGACAAGGCGCCTGTAGAGAAGCCGCCGACCAGCACACCGCCGCCGAGCACGCCGCCGGGGGCGGCACCCGGAGCGGTCTCGCCTTCATCCGGCTCCGCCGCCGGGGGCTATTGGAAGCTTACGGACACGAAGGAATCCCGCACCGCGAACCGTGAAGGATACTGGCCTGGAGGGCAGGTCGGGTTCTGGCTCTCGAACTGCGCGATTAACATCTCCGGCACGACAGTCTCGACACGCGCAACCGTGAAACCCGAGCGATATTCCAGCCGGGAGGCCGATCCGCCGCCCTACACCCTGGAGTCGACCGGTTCGTGGACAGACTTGCCGCAAACCGTGTCGACGGATGCGACGGTCAGCACGACGCTCACGACAAAAGGCGGAGGGGACGTTTCGGACGGCTGGGGGCACTTGGGATCGTCGGTGACGATGTCCTCGGATCGCGCCTTGGATTCGCCCGCAACGACCAGGCTTTCTGTGAACGACATGTCGATCAACATGACAACCGCGAAATGGCACCTCGGGGTTGCCTCTAAGGACGCGGAGCAGCGCTCGTTTACACTAATAGGTAACGGCCCCGGTGGCAGCTTCACTCGCACTTACATCTACACCTGGACGGCGGGTACCCCGGGCGCCGCGCCATCATCTAACTTGGACGTGAACATCGCGGTCGACAAGCCGACGGTAATCCCGGGCGAGAAAGCCCTGCTGAAGGCCAACGCGACCGGTGGCACGCCTCCCTTCACCTTCGCATGGGCTGGTCCGGTAGGAGGGACCGCCGACCAAATCACGTTCACCGCAGGCAAGGCCGGAACGCAGGCCTTCACCGTCACAGTGAAAGATTCCAAGGGGGCGACCTCAACAGCATCAGCCACCATCACTACCGAAGGACCGACTGTCGCGCTCCAGCGCACGTCGTCGGGCAAGGTCGTATTGGGGTTGCCGTACGGTTTCCAAGCGCAAATATCCGCCGCGGGCAAGCCTCTCGCCGGCCCATTCGTCTTTCGCTGGGAACCGCATCCGGAGGTTACCTACACACCGCATGAGGGCGCCGTCCTGCGGACGACCGCGGTCTTCACTCGGCTGGGGCACACCCGCGTCTGGGTGGACGTCCTGAGGCAAGAAGGGCCTGTTCTGGCAGCCGTTGCCGACTCGGAACAGATGGAGATCGACGTTGTCAGCCCCGAGCTCTCACTTACCGCCAACCCCACCGCGCCCTATGCGGGTCAGGATGTCCGAATCAACGTCGCCATGAGTCCGGCTATCCCGGACAAGTACGTCACATTCTGGTGGGAGATCCAAGGCAACGCGATAAACGCGGGACCGGTGGTCGTGGGGGACGCTTACTCCCGCGCCTACACCTATAAGCCCAAAGACACGGCGCCGGTGACCGTGACGGTCCACGGCAAGGCTAAGGACAGCGGCGACGACTTGGGGCAGAAGAGCATCACCATCACGGCGAAGCCCTACGAAGTCAAAATCGGCGAACCACGCTTGACAGGACCGCCGCCGCGTGTCTGGAGCGATAAAGCCAAGGGTCTCGTCGAGGTGCCGCGCGCCATTGCCACATTCCAAGACTTTTTCGTGAATGCCAGCGTTTCGCCCGCGCCGCCCGATCCGTCCCTCCGTTATGAATGGAAATCCCAGCCCGAAGGCTGCTCGATCTCCAGTCCCGGCAGCCAGGAAACGAGAGGCAACGCCAGCCAAGCCGGGACATTCAGCCTCTCGGTAACGGTCCGCGATAATCAAGGCGTGACGCTGGGATCCGGCATGCGCACGATCAGCATCATCGCTCCGACGCCCGAGCCGAAAAAAGCCGAGCCAACCATACCGCCCGCAAAGACGGCGGAAGCCCTGGCCAAGCTCAAGGAATCGAGCGCTTTGGCCGCTGATGGGAAGCTGGATGAGGCCATTGCCGTCGCGGAGCAGGCCGCGGCGCTGGACCCATCCAGCAGGCCGATATCGAGCTATCTCCAACAGCTCAAAGCGGCAAAAGCCCAGAAGTTGAATCCACAAAAACAGAATGAGCAGGCCGCTCCATCGAAGGCAAGTGAAGCGACCGCCAAGGTCAAGCAAGCGGGCGTCCTGTTCCAGCAGAATAAGATAGCCGAAGCGCTCGCCCTTTCGGAAGAAGCGCTCCAGCTGGACCCGAACAACACGGACGCCGGCCGCTATGTGCAGACCTGTCGCAACATCCTCCTCGCCGACCAAAAGCTCAAACAAGCCAGAGATCTCAATAGCCAGAGCAAGATCGATGAGGCCCTGGCATTGTCGGAGGAGGCTCACCGTCTCGACCCGGACAACACTCTCGCCGTCACCTATATTCAAATCCTCCAATCGACCAAACATCTCAAGCAAGCGGCCAGCCTGGGGAAAGCCGGGCAACTGGAAGAAGCGGCGGCCGAGATCGCCGAGGCCAAAAAGATTTGGCCGAGTAACGATAAGATTCCTGCAAATGAACAATGGATACAGGAGCTCATCACACAACGAGACGCCAACAAAGCTATAGCCGAGAAGAAAAAAGCAGAGGCGGCTAGTCTACAGGCGGCTATTCAAGCCGCGACGCAACATCTTGACAAAGCGCTCAGCCTGGGCAAGGCGGGCCAAATCGACGAGGCGGCCGCCGAGGTCGCCGAAGCCAAGAAGGTCGGCCCCAGCCATTCGAAGATTCCGGAATTCGAGCGATGGATCGCTCAGCTGCGCCAGCAGCAAGCCGCCGCCGATGCCGTGGCCCAAGCGAAAAAAGCTGAGCAGGCCAATCAACAGGCCGCAATTCAAGCCGCGACCCAGCATCTTGAAAAGGCGCTGAGCCTGGGCAAGGCCGGCCAAATCGATGAGGCGGCCGGCGAGGTCGCCGCGGCCAAGGAGGTTTACCCCAGCCACTCGAAGATCCCGGAATTCGAACTGTGGATCAGCCAGCTCCGGCAACAGCGCGAGGCGGCGGCCAAAGCGGCCGCCGAGGCGAACAAGCCTCAGGGACCCCCGAGGTTGGCCGGAACACAGTGGGAGGGGACAGCCGGCATCACCGTTGAAGGAACCGCATTATCCTTTCCCTTCAGGATTTCCATTGATGGAAATAATCAAATATCCGGAGAAATGACGATTGTCATTCCGGGCGAAGACGGTTCCGAAAAAGCGAATATACAGGGCTTCTATGATTCGGGCAACGGCTCTTTTCAAATGACATGCGGTTTAACGAAGGAAGGGGTCAGCATTCAATTGACGCTGACGGGCGCGGCCGCTTCCGCCGCTCTTGCCCAAGGGAAGATGACGATGAAGCTACAAATGCAAGGATTGCCGGACGCTTCCCTAAATGGATCCTGGCGCACATCCAGGAAATGATGATCTTTTCTCGAACAAGGAAAGGGTTGATGAAGGATTTCAAGGATCTTCGCCCTCGTTCTTTTCATCCATGGATTATCGGCGTCCTGGTCATAATCCTTTAAAAAGTTACTGACAAAATGCGCGGAAAACGGGGTGCCGGTCACGGCTCCGTTTTCCACCTTATTGCCTTGTCCAATATTTGGGGTCCAGCTCCGGATACAAGAATTGATCCAGCAATGAAATCCTTGAAAATGCTATCCACAAATGGGAGAATTCAATTTGTGATGGAGGAATTAGGTGGCTTTGATCGATCATATGGGAAATCCCGGTTTAAATACCTCGTGACAAACATTCTGTATGAAGACGGAGAAAGAGAAGATTATTAAACCCTCGGGGCGGCATAGTCCTCGGCTCAGTAATACCCCTCGGAATTCCATTTCCCGAACATATCCTTAGTCGCTTTGTTCACGTGGTTAGAAAACCTATCGATTGACGTCTTTGATTCATCCGACAAAATGGTTTTTCGCATTATTCCCCCTACTTCAAATAAGGATTATTCTAATAAGACCACCTTAGCAATGTGAAAAAAAGGACCGGAAGGGTATAAAAACGTTCATAATTTCTTCTGATGGAGGAGCCATAAGAAACCTTCTTCGAAGACCAATCCGAAATAGAGGGGATTTTTACTTCGATGGCTCAAGCGACTGACTGAAGAGGGTTACGATGGCCCCAAAGTTGCGAACTTCTCTTGACACTACCGAAAATGAAAAAACCAAATCATGTAAATGTCAAAGAGATGAATTTCGATAATTTATTTAAACAAATTTCTCCGGAAGAGATATGCGACAATGTATTTACGTTGGAAGGAAATAATTTTGTTATTACTGCGGGCAAGGAAGATCACTATAATTCCATGATAGGCAGTGGGGGTGGCTTGGGGTTTCTTTTCAAAAAACCCACCACTTAGTGTACTCTTCGAGCAGACCGGTATACACTTGAAATAATTCAAAAAGAACAAACATATACGCTTTCTTACTTCCCGAATGAATATAAGGAACAAATACTCTTTTTGGGAAGTAAATCGGGAAGAGATAGTGAGAAAATGAAAGAAGTTGAATTGATAAGTGTTCAAACTCCTTCCGGAGATATGTCTTTCAAAGAAGCCAGACTAATTATTGAATGTAAATTAACGGCACTTACTACCGCCAATCCCAATGATTTTTGCACAAAAGAAGCTAAAGACTATTTAAACGAAGCATACAAAGAAGCAAGCGATTATCGTAAACATGTATTTGGGGAAATTACCCATGTTTGGGTAAAGAAATAAGAATGAACCTCAGATAGATTTCTTTCAATATTTAGTACGTTGTACGGACCTCATTCCTGAAAAATGGTTCAGCCAAAATGCTAATTTTCTGGCAATGACCTGCTCCACTTTTCTCGCCCGTTTTGTTGGCAGCTTTTAAAAGTTCATTTTTAACGGCTTCAAATTCTAGATCCAGGGCTGCCTTTTGGTGTTCGATTAGAGTCGCGAAACCATAATAAGAATTATGGAATTATAATACTACATCAATTCTGGATATTTTCAACAGCATCCGCCTTACCACTATTTCAAAACCAATATATGGGGTCCCGCCGCGATTTTGCTGAATTCCCTTCGACGGGGCAGACCGATTCCCGTGTCAAAACTGTTTGACATAACGGATTGACTCCAAGAACATATCAAATCTCGGCTACCAGGAATGCCCTAGGCGCATCAGAATCATCTAGGATGGGCTAATGAGCGCTGGGACCGGGGAATTCCACATGACAGCGGAAGGCGTTTCTAATAGACCGGAACCGATCCCCTACCTGGAAGACAGACCGGTCTTGGCACGGGAGAATACAAGGATTTATCCGGCGATGGAATCCTTGAAAATGTTCCCCATTAATAGGAGAATCCAGTCTAGTAAGGAGGGATCAGATGGCGTTGATCGGCCATAGGGGAAATCTCGAATGAAAGAGAATCCGCAGAA
>Ga0182021_10006375_pt1 | contig 14006 bp, 12 predicted proteins | sample 612E3MmetaG_FD_120493 | JGI IMG/M metagenome (GOLD analysis project Ga0182021, IMG submission 120493) | Permafrost microbial communities from Stordalen Mire, Sweden - 612E3M metaG (Illumina Assembly) | ecosystem: Environmental > Terrestrial > Soil > Wetlands > Permafrost | place: Sweden...
ACCCCCTTCACCGACCGGGGGTTCGAGCACGTCCCAGCCCTCGCCGGCGTGGCCGAGCTCCTCTCGGAACTCCTCGCCACGGCCGCCTGAGGTGTCTCATCTCCACCGGGGAACATCACTAAGCCGGAGACACGCCGATCGAGGCGGCCACGGGGCGATTGCCCGGCCGCTGACCCAAGCCCATGTCCGCGAAGGTCGGACGGGTTCCTTACGAATTTCGGCCGGCGTCGACGCTGCTGTCGGTCCGCCAGAAGGAGAGAGGCGTCTCAGTTGCCACCCCGACCGGCCAGAGAGCATTGATCCGGAGCTGGAAGTCGCGGTCGGAGAAGGGGACCACGCGCAGCCGCTTATCGGGGCAATAGCCGCCCACAAGGTCCCATGCCGCTCTGCGGAAGCAGCTCCCGGAATGGGTCATGTTCAGGTCGTTGCACCTGCGGTATCCGAGGACGTCGGCGGGACCGTGGACGAGCAGCGGCCGACCTGCGCCCGGGTAGACATCGCTCGTCTTCGACGCGGCCGCCAACGCACCGTCGCCTGCGAAATGGATGCCGTGTGCACCTATCAGGGCCAAGTCTGGATGGTGGGCGAAGCGCTCGAGCGTCAACGCGACTGCGTCGTGCATCAGGTAGTCATCATCATTGAGCACCATGACGACGTCGCTCTGCGCCACGCTGATCCCCCGGTTCAGGCTCGCCGCTTGGCCCAGATTCGTTTCGTTGCGGAGCAGACTGAACCGCCCGGCGGTGGGGTCTGCTCCGCCGGCGATCAGCCCTGCGAGGATCTCGGCCGAGTCGTCTGGTGAACGATCCTCGACGAAGATGACCTCGTCGGGCGGGCGGGTCTGGCGGACGATGCTCTCGAACATCGCCGCCAAGTAGGCCGCGTGCCCGTAGCAGGGCACGACAATGGCGAGCGAGCCAGGGCCGAGCCAGGGCTCGGCCGCCTTCGCCCGATCGATCCCGGCAAGGAAGCGCCTGATCCGCCGCTGTGAGACCTCGGGCCCTCCGACTGTCCGTCGCGCGACTACGAGCGATCGCCCGAAAGCACGACGCAGCTGATCACGCATCAATCGATCGGCGTGCTGTACGACAGGCCCACCCGCGAATGGTAACCAGAGAGGCGGCCGCACGACGCGGTCCTGCCGACCAGGCGCCTTCGAAGACGCCGGATGGGAGGCTATCGGCTACGCTTGCGGGCGAAGGCACGAGGCCGGTCATCCGAGGGCCATTTACGGGAGATTGCCCGCGTATGTCCAGGAAGGCGCTCATCACCGGCATCACCGGCCAGGACGGGTCATACCTCGCGGAGCTCCTGCTCGGCAAGGGGTACGAAGTCCACGGGCTGATTCGCCGCTCCAGCTCGTTCAACACGGGTCGGATCGACCACCTCTATCGCGACCCGCACCAGGCGGACGTGCCGCTCCACCTCTACTACGGCGACCTTTCGGACTCGTCCTCGCTCATCAATACTCTCAACCTCGTCCGTCCGGACGAGGTCTATAACCTCGGCGCCCAAAGCCACGTGAAGGTGAGCTTCGAGATGCCGGAGTTCACCGCGGACACGACCGGCATGGGCACCCTGCGCCTCCTCGAGGCGGTCCACCACGCCGATTGGCCGATCCGCTTCTACCAGGCCGGCAGCAGCGAGATGTTCGGCAAGGCCCGGGAAGCCCCCCAGCGGGAAACAACGTCCTTCTACCCCCGCAGCCCGTACGGCGTGTCGAAGGTCTTCGCCCACTGGATGACCATCCAGTATCGCGAGGCCTACGGCCTCTTCGCCGTCAATGGCATCCTCTTCAACCACGAGTCCCCACGACGGGGCAGAACGTTCGTCACCCGCAAGGTCACCCGGGGTGTCGCCGACATCCTGGCCGGCCGGGAGCAGAAGCTGTACCTGGGCAACCTCGATGCTCGGCGAGACTGGGGATACGCTCCCGAGTACGTCGAGGCGATGTGGCGCATGATCCAGCAGCCGGAGCCAGATGACTACGTGATCGCGACCGGCGAGATGCACACGGTCCGGGAGTTCGTCGAGGCCGCTTTCGCCCAGGTGCGTCTGGATTGGCGAGACCACGTCGAGATCGATCCGCGCTACTTCCGCCCGACCGAGGTGGACGAGCTGTGTGGCGACGCGTCGAAGGCGGCGGCGAAGCTCGGCTGGCGCCCGCAGATGGGGTTCCTCCAGATCGTCCGGCTCATGCTCGAGAGCGACCTCGCCGCTGCTGGCCTTGATCCGGCATCCCTCCTGGTGCCGCGGCCCGGCGTGACGGCCCCCCCATGAGCGCGTTCTGGCCCGGACGGCGGGTTATGGTGACGGGCGGCGGGGGCTTTCTGGGGTCGGCAGTCGTGGCCCGCCTGAGGACGGCCGGCGCGACAGACGTTTTCGTCCCGCGCTCCCAGGACTACGACCTGCGCACGATGGATGGCGTGGACCGAGCGCTTGCCGCCGGACGGCCCAACCTCGTCATCCACCTCGCCGCGGTGGTCGGCGGCATCGGTGCCAACTTGGGAAACCCCGGGCGTTTCTTCTACGACAACGCGATCATGGGCATCCAGCTCATGGAGGCCGCTCGCCTGGCCTTGGTCGACAAGTTCGTCCAGATCGGGACCGTTTGCTCCTACCCGAAGTTCACGCCGGTCCCCTTCCGCGAGGAGGATCTCTGGAACGGGTACCCCGAGGAGACGAACGCGCCCTACGGCCTGGCGAAGAAGATGCTGCTGGTCCAGGCTCAGGCCTACCGTGCCCAGTACGGCTTCGACACGATCTACTTGATCCCGGTCAACCTGTATGGACCCGGCGACAACGTCGACCCGTCGAACTCCCATGTCATTCCCGCGCTCATCCGCAAGTGCGTCGAGGCGCGGGAGGCTGGCGCGGACCACATCGACGTCTGGGGCACCGGCGCCGCGTCGCGCGAGTTCCTGTACGTCGACGACGCGGCCGAAGGGATCGTCCTCGCCGCCGAACGCTACGATGGTGCCGAGCCAGTGAACCTGGGCGTCGGAGCGGAGATCACCATCCGAGACCTCGTGACTCTCATCGCCCGGCTCACGCGCTTCGAGGGCGAGTTGCGCTGGGAAACGTCCAAGCCCGATGGGCAGCCCCGTCGCGTCCTGGATACGTCCCGGGCGCGGGAGTGTTTCGGCTTCGTGGCCGAGACCTCGTTCGAGGACGGCCTCCGGCGGAGCATCGAATGGTACGAGGTGATCCGTCCGCACGGTGCTTGAAGGACAGGGCGAGCTCGTGATCGACCCAGCCGACGCGTACCCAGAGGCCGCAGGCACGTCGCTATTACCCCCGGCCAGGCGGTGGTGGCACTTCCTCCGCGTCCAACCCTTCGACACAACCACGCTCGAGGGTCGGTCAGCGGAACGCTACCGCCGGATCGCCTGGTCGACGTTCCTGGCAACGACCGCCCGGGTCGTCGGCTTGGCGACATCATTTGTCTCCGTGCCACTCGTGATCGGGTACCTCGGCAGCGAGCGCTACGGGATGTGGGTCACGATGAGCTCACTCGTGGCCGCCCTGGGTCCCCTCGACCTCGGGATCGGTCTGGGGTTGCTGACCGTCGTCGCGGACGCCCACGGGCGCGACGACCGAGCGACCGCCCGCAGGGCGATCGCCACGGCGGCGGTCATGCTCACTCTCATCGCGGCAGTGGCCTCAGTCATCTTCGCCCTCGCTTACGCCGCGATCCCATGGGCGCGCGTCTTCAACGTCGTCTCGCCGATGGCAGCCTCGGAGGCCGGCCCAGCTTCCGCGGTTCTCTTCGCCGCCTTCGCGATTGGCCTGCCGCTGGGAATCATCGGCCAGGTCCAGCTCGCTTATCAGAGCGGTTACATTACGGGCGCCTGGGCCATCACCGGGAATGTCGGATCGCTCATGGCCCTGATCGCCGTGATCAGCCTGCGGGGGAGCTTGCCGGTGCTCGTGGTTGCCCTGACCGGTGTCGGGCTCGTCGCGGCCGCCCTGAACGGATGGTTCCTGTTCCGACGGCAACGCCCGTGGCTGTTGCCCGGACGACACGACGTCGACCGGTCCACGGTCCGCCCGCTGCTCAGGACCGGTACGCTCTTCGTCGTGCTCCAGCTCGCCGGCCTGGCCGGCTACCAGCTCGACAGCGTGGTAATCGCGCAGCTGCTCGGCGCGCGGATGGTTCAAGAATACGCAGTGCCGGCCAAACTCTTCACCTTGGCGCCCACCATCCTGTCGTTCGCCCTGATGCCGCTATGGCCAGCCTATCGAGAGTCCCTTGCTCGAGGCGACGCCGTGTGGGTGAGGCGGACGCTGCGACGGTCGATCGTGCTCGCTGCTGCCGTCAACATCCCGAGCACTCTCATCCTGCTCGTCCTTGCGCCCTGGCTCCTCCAGGCATGGGTCGGCTCGGCCGTCCACCCGACCCTACTACTGCTGGTTGGCCTTGGACTCTGGACCATCATGAACACCCTCAACGGCCCCATGTCGATGCTGTTGAACGGCGCCAACGTTATCGCCTTCCAAGCGGTGTGCGCGATCCTCATGGCCGTCGCCAACGTGACGATCTCGATCCTCCTGGTCCAACGCCTCGGTGTCTCTGGAGCCGTCTATGGCAGCGTTGTCGCCCAGGCGCTCTTCGTCGTCCTGCCCGGACTTTGGTACGTGCGACGTTTGCTCCGCCGGCTGACCGCGGCACCCGCGACAGTGGCCGCGCCATGAGCCGGGCGTCGTCCGCACTCAATGAGACCGCGGGGGAGGCCGTCCGACGAGTCCACCTTGTGTATCCCCACGGACCCCGCGTCTCCGCGCCAGATGCGATCGGTCGCCATCTGGGCCAGCGTCTGGAGGCACAGTACAGGGTCGTCTATCACGAGTGGGACAGTCGTGGAACCATCCGGCCCAGGCCGGGTGACGTGCTGCTCGGACACGCGCATCCCGCTCGCGGCACCATCTTCCGACGCAGCGCCAAGGAGCGGGGGTGGTCGCGAGTACTGATGATGTCGCCGTACCATCACGGCGATCTTCGACAGGTCGCTTTCGTGGATCCGATCATCCGTGACTGCGACCTGTACCTCGCCATCACCGGGCCATACTGGTTCGGTTCGATCGGGGGGTCGTCGTGCTCGCATTGGCTCCCGAAGATGGTGCATCTTGACCTTGCCGTGGATCGAGCGGACTTCCCACCATTGAAGAACGGCTTTGGTCCCCCAGGCAACCGGCGGTTCGTCTACATCGGGTCCTCTCTCTCCACCAAGAACACGCCCTATCTCACGGAGATCGCACGGCGGCTGCCGGGCGTGGCCTTTTCGTGGGCGGGGGGAGACGGCGCGCCAGAGATCGCCGGGCTGGCCTCGCTCGGCTATGTGGATTTTGCCCGCCCGGAAGGTCGGAAGACCATGAGCAGCTTCGACTTCCTGGTGACTGTGGGAAGGGCGGACGCCAACCCCACCACAATCCTCGAGGCGATGGCCTGGGGCCTGGTCCCTGTCTGCACACCACAGAGTGGGTACGCGGGGATCCCGAGCATTACCAACGTGCCCCTGGATGATCCCGACCGAGCCACCGCGGTGATGACCCGCTTGAACACGCTACCGGAAGAGTCCCTGTTAGCGATGCAGGCCGAGAACTGGCGCCTGCTGGACCAGCACTACAACTGGGACCGCTTCGCGGCCCAGGTCACCGCCGCGATCGAATCCGCGGCGTCCCCTCCGTTGGGCGCCGAGTCCCGGAGCCGCCGGATCCTATTCGCGTGCTACTCACCCCTGTCACCATACTTGCCGCTCAGTACGGGCCTGGCTCGCGTGACCAGCAAAGTACGGAACCTGTCCAGGGATGTGGCCACGGCCGTCCGGCGGAACTCGCGCCGCCCCCGCGTCGATCACCGACCGGGAGGGCCGCAGAGGTGACGATCGATGAAGCAGTCCGGTCGTTGCGGCGCGATCCTTCGTACGCTGACCTCGTCCGTGACGCCTATCTGGGACGCGACGTCGCCGACTCATTCCGCCGCTTCGCAGAGTCCGCTGAGTTCGATGCCGTGCGTTCGATCCTGGGTGGCAGACTCGGCGGGGCGACTGTACTGGACCTGGGGGCAGGGACCGGGATGGCCTCGGCAGCGTTTGTACGAGCTGGAGCGGGTCGAGTGATTGCCGTGGAGCCGGACGAGAGCGACGAGGTCGGTCGAGGGGCGATGGGTCGTGCGGGCGCGGACTTCGAGGTCATCGACGCCTGTGGCGAGCAACTGCCTTTGCCCGATGCCACAGTCGACGTCGTGTACGCACGCCAGGTGCTGCACCACGCCCAGGACCTTGAGAGCCTCATGGCCGAGGTCGCTCGCGTCCTTCGTCCAGGTGGCATGGTGCTTGCCTGCAGGGAGCATGTCGTTGACAGTGACGAGCAGCTTCAGGTGTTCCTGACGAACCATCCAGTCCACCGGTTGGCGGGGGGCGAGCACGCCTTCCCGCTGTCGACCTACGTCGCCGCGATTCGGGGAGCCGGGTTGGTCGACATCAAGGTTCTCGGTCCATGGGACTCGGTCATCAACGCCTATCCCGCCGTCCGGTCGGCCGACGAATTGCGCCGAATGCCAGGCGAGCAACTGCGGCATCGCCTTGGAACCCTCGGCAGGTTCGTCGGCTCGATCCCCGGCGTCCCACAGCTTGTCCTGTGGCGGATGCAGCGGCGGGGACCGGGACGCCTCTACTCGTTCATCGCCTGCAAGCCGTGATCGTCACTCAGCGATCGGCGTCCGTCGGAAGGCCGGCTCTCGTCACCGGAGCGGCTGGCCAGGACGGCTACATACTGACGCGCCAACTGCTCGTCGAAGGCCGCGAGGTCCATGCTCTCGTTCGACGCTCAGCGAGTGTGAAGGACCTGCAGCAGGACCACCACCTCGCCGGCCGAATCGTCGTCCATGAACAGGACTTGCTCGACGCCGACGGACTGGAGCAACTCGTTCGCGCCATTCGGCCGAGCGAGATCTACAACCTGGCCGGCCAGAGCAGCGTGTCGGCCTCATTCGCCGACCCGCGCGCCACTTGGCGGACGAATGTGGAGCCCGTGATCACACTGCTTGAGGCCATAAGGATGCATAGCCCTGCCACGATCCTGTACCAGTCCTCATCCAGCGAGATGTTCGGCGGGCTTCCCGGTGAGACCGTCGTGCACAACGAGGACTCGCCCCTCCTTCCGCAGAGTCCGTATGCCGCGGCAAAGGCTGCAGCCCATCTCGCCTGCCACGCCTACCGAGAGAGTTACGGCTTGCGTGTTGCGTGCGGCATTCTCTTCAATCACGAGTCTAGCCGAAGGCCGGCGTCGTTCTTGACGCGCAAGGTCGTTGACCATGTTCAACGGCTTAGGTTTACGTCCCCAACCAATCTGGGCCAGACACCTCCGCTGGCAATGGGCAACTTGGCCGCCAAGCGCGATTGGGGCTTTGCCCCCGACTATGTCGACGGGATCCGGCGGATTACTGGCCAGATTGCGGTGCGTGCCCAAGTCCTCGGCCGGGCGCCTGAAGAGGATCGCGGCTCCAACTACCGAGATTATGTACTCGGCACAGGTACGCTCCACACGGTCTGGGAGCTCGTTTCCCGCGCGTTCGATCTGTCCGGCCTGCAGCTCGAGTGGGATCTGGCGGGGGATCCGTCTCGGTGGTCGGCTCGATTTCGCGGCTCATCGCACTTCGCTGTCGTCGTCGACCCCACATTCATCCGACCCTTTGACCCTGCCGCGATCACGGCCGATTCGTCAAGGGCAAGAACCGAGCTCGGTTGGGAGCCTCAGACCGGGCTCGACCCGTTTCTGCTCGAAATGCTGGAGCCTGCCAGAGCCGATTAGCTTGGCTCCGTTGCAGGCCGGATCGATCGTGCTCAGGCATGACCAGTGCTTACGGCCGCATCTCGACACCCCGATGGGCCGCGTCAAGTTATTCCGTGCCTGCCACTGATCTGTATGCAACACCTGTTGCCATCGCTGTGCGCCGCCACGTGAACTGCGCCGCCCTCGTGATTGCCTTCTCGGAAAGGGAACGTGCCAATGCGTCATCGGACAAGATGCGGCTGACTTGGGCGGCTAGGGTATTGCTGTCCCCCGGTGGGAAGTAGAGAGCCGCATTTCCCGCTACCTCCGGATGAGACGACGAATCGGCAAGCACGGTCGGGATGCCGCAGGCCATCGCCTCAAGCGTGGGCAGGCCGAACCCCTCGTACCTTGAAGGGAACACGAAGGCGGCCGCGGCCCCATATGCACCAGGCAACTCCTCTTCCGAGGCCTGCCGCTGAATGATCTCGTCGCGCAGACCCCATCGCGAGATAAGAGCGGCCTCGTCTGCCGTGAACGCGCCCCCTCCGAGGACGACCAGACTCGTGTCCGGGTGTCGTGGAGCCAGCTCGGCGAACGCCTCGATCGCTACGCGAAAGTCCTTGTAGCCGCCTCGATTCCCAACGAACAGGATGTACCTGTCGGGACACCACAAGGGCCGGGGTGCACCTGGTGCAAATCGTTGGCTTACACCAAGGTGAGTCACGACCGTCGGAGCGTCGACCGAGCCGTAGACTCGCACAAGATCGGATCGAGTGCTCCCGGAAATGCACAGCACCAAGGCCGCTCTTCGCACGTACTCCAGCTTGTGCAAGTGGGGGTTGCCCCGTGGGAATAGGTCTGGGAAGAGTTCGGGCATCATGTCGTAGACCGTCACAACTATCGGCGGCATCGGTCTTCGCGGGAGACGTGCTCCGTAATACGTGGGGTGTGCGAGTCTGGCTTGGGGTTGTCTGCCCTCGGCCGCCCTGTTTGCCCACCGGAGCACGCGCCCCCTTGAGCCGCCCGGGATGCGCAGCGGTACCCCCAACCCGGCCTCTACCGCGTGGACATTGCGCGTCCATCGCCATCCAAGCTGAGGCTGCACGCCCAACTCTGGGTTCGCAGTGAACTCTCGAATCAGCTCCACGAAGTAGCGAGAGATACCTCCGAGCCGCTGAATGACCAAGATCTGATCGTCGAAGCGCACTCTCATGACCGTGACTCCGGGCCCTTCTTGACGCTCTCTCTCGGCCGGTGCCCATCGTAGCGGGCGGGTTGTCTCGGCTTCCGCGCGAAGAACCGATAGCCACGAGCGGCCGTCTCCGCGGCCTTGGGCCCAAGCGCTCTGGTCAGCCACACCCGGCTCAGGGCCCGCCAGAGCCGGCCGGACAACAGTTCAGGTCGACGAGTCAGGCCGTGAGCCCGGCGGGCACGGTCGAGCTCCCGGACAACCGTCGGGAGGCTGTCTGGCCGGCTCGAGAGTCCACCCGAACCCATGCACACGACCACGAGCTCGGGAACGAAGGAGGCATCGTGCTCGACCAGTTCCCGGAGAAGGAACTCGTAGTCCCCGCAAATTCGGTAACCCTCATCGAAATGGCCGTGGTCGTCGAACAGCGAGCGGTGGTGGAAGACCCCCTGGTGCGGTATGGCCATGTGATCGCGGAATACAGCTCGCACGGATGGCCAAGCCTGCCCGATCGTCGTTAGCACAGCTCCGGACTCGTCGACGACGTTGACGCTCCCGTAGACGACGCGGACGTTCCCTTCGGCGGCGGTGAGGTGCTCCACCATGAGTTCGAGCACGTCCGCGCGGGCGAATGAGTCGTCCGCACCAAGGAAACAGATCCACGTTCCCCGAGTCTTCGTGAGAGCCTTGTTCCAAGCGGCGTAGATACCGGCGTCTGGCTCAGAAACCCAGTAGTGGATACGACCCGAGTACGACTTGAGGAGGTCGAGAGTGCCATCCGACGAGTTCCCATCAACAACAATCAGCTCCCACGCGTTGAACGTCTGGGCGAGCACGCTGTCGAGGCACCGCTGAAGCGTTGCAGCCCCGTTCCGAACGGCGATGATGATGGAGACGAACGGAGGATCCGCCGGACCCCTCCCGTTCAACCGCGCTTCATCTGAGGAGCCTCTCGGACCGGCGATCGCAGGGGCTGTCGAGATCGGGCCCATATTGGGTCTCCCTTATCAACCACCGCACTCGTGTCTTGGTGTCAGCGGTGATCGGGCGCCTGTCTGCCCGGATCCTGACCGGACGCGACGAAGGGCGTGACCCGTCGCCGATTTGAATCGCTTCGTATGCTATCCGAAGACCTCTGCGATCTGGTGGAGTTAGGCTCGCTGCCGGCATGCGAGGCAGCCGGGATCCAAATCGCCCGGGCCATATCGCCCGCCGTGGTGCGGGCATATCCTGAATCGAATCGTCACCGCAGGAAGGGCGCTGTGAGTAACGGGATCTTGGTGTCGGTTGTCGTTGTCACGTGGAACGGCCGTCATTTCCTCGATCGATGCCTTAGGTCGCTCACGCGCAGCTTCGCGCTGGTCCCAGGTTTCTGCGAAATGCTCGTCGTGGACAATGGCTCGGCCGATGGGTCTTCCGACTTCGTGGCGGACTCCTTCCCCGAGGCACGCCTGTTGCGCTTTGACACCAATATCGGCTTCGCTGCAGCGACGACCAATGCGTTGGCGTTCGCGACCGGCGAGTTCGTCGCACTGCTCAACGATGACACCGAGGTCGATCCTGCCTGGCTGTGCGAGATGCTCCTCTTCATCCGCGCTCATCCTTCGGCAGGTTCGTGTGCGCCCCAAGTTCGCTTTCTCCACCACCCGGGCCACATCAACTCGGCAGGGATCGTCGTGGACCGATCGGGAACCGCGGCCGACCGACTCGGTGGAGAACCTGTCACCCGGAGCGAGGCTACGCCGGTCGAAGTATTCGGGCCGAGCGGTTCGGCCGTTCTGTTCCGCCGGTCGATGCTCGACGAGGTGGGGCTCTATGAACCGCGCTTCTTCGCCTACCTGGAGGACGTGGATCACGCATGGCGAGCGAAGAGATCGGGATGGAAATGCTTCTACGTCCCTGGAGCGATCGTCTACCACGTTCATTCTGGGACCAGCGGGCAAGGATCCCCGCGCAAGGCATTCCTGCTGAGTCGGAACCAGGTGTGGGTCTTGGCGCGGAATGCGTCGCTAACGCAAGCAGCGTCATATGGACCGTGGCTCATCTTTCGGTTGCTGGCGCTGACCGCGTTCTACCTGGTGACCCGTCGGTCGATCGCGCCCCTGGCAGGCAGCGTCGCTGGGGTGCGCGGAGTTCCCACGATTGTTCACGGGATGCGGCGTCTCCCGTTCCTCCCGGCCGGGTCATTTGCGCCCGTGACGTCGCCGCGCCGACAACTTCGACTGCGGCTCCAGCGGGATCAGTTGGCGAGATGAACGGCCGTAGGCCCGGCCGGAATCGATCAGGCCGTTGTGCCGAGCTTGGGCGCTCGGTCTTCCATCCGACCCACCAAGGCGACTCGAGCTCACAGTCGCTCCGACGCGCGATCCTCGACGCTGAAGGCCGGTCCGGGATCGAGCAGGCGAGAAGAGCGAGTGACCTCCCGCTCAGAACGCAGGCGCTGGGCTCCTCGGTATCTGCAACGCCCGCCTTGAGTCTGCCTCGTCGACAGGATTGTCGGCCAGTGAGACGGCGGTCAGCCGGTATCCAGAGCGATCCGGCCGGTGAATGATCTTCGGCCCGTCGTCAGCATCGTGATTGTCTCGAAGGATGGTCTGCAATACCTGCGGCAATCCTTTCCGGTGATCCTCAGCCAGTCGACCAATCTTCCGTACGAAATCCTGCTAATTGACTCCGGGTCGACGGACGGATCGGTCGCGTTCGTCGAGCGATGCGCGGCCACGGACGCACGCATCCGCCTCATCCAGATCCCATCGCAGGAGTTCCATCACGCTCGGACGCGGAACCTGGGGGCGGAGCTGGCGAAGGGACGATATGTGGCGTTTCTCGGCGGCGATGCCGTACCGGTCGATAGTGGCTGGCTCGCCGGACTGTTGGAGCCTCTTCGCGGCGGCGACGACCCACTCGTCGTCGCGACGTATGCGCGTCAGGTCCCCCGCGCGGGTGCCAACGTCGTCGCCGTGTGCCGCACCGGGTACAACTACGGCGCTACGGCATTGTTGCAGGGTCGCGACCTTGCGATGTCACAGAAGGAGCGTTACCACTTCTCTACTGTGAGTTGCTGTTTGGATACTGTGCGGGTCGTCCCGCCGCTCTTCGATCCGACCTACCCGGTCGGCGAAGATATCGCCCTCTCGCGACGGATCATCGACGCGGGGTCTCGAATCGCCTACGTCCCCGAATCAATCGTGGCACATTCGCACGACTATTCCGGATGGGACCTGATGCGCCGGTACTACGACAATGCCGTCATCCACCAGCGACTGAGCATCTTCGCGCCCATCGACACGTCTCTCGGGGGGGACGGGATGCGCTATTGGGTGTCTTCGATGAGCGTGTTACGGCGACGAAGTTTCGGTGACCTCGCCAGGTTCGTCTTCGGCTTCGGGTGCTCCGCGATCGGCCTCCAGATGGGTCTATACCGTCGATGGCTGCCAAGTACAGTCAGGCGAGCGTTATCCGTCTACTGGACCGCCAACGACTGAATACAGCCGGCACCAACCGGAACGACTCCGTTCCGTGCTTTGAGTCCGACAAGAGAACACCCACCGGAAGCCAGATGAAGAAGTTCCACGGATTGATGTCGAGGATGTCCACCGTTAGGGCACGAAATGCCAGGGCAACCAAGACGGACCCGCCGATTGCGCCCAACGCCCACGTGTCCTGCCTCCGCCCTAACCAGACCGCTCGGCGCAGCGCATAGGCGAAGATTCCGGCCAGCAGCACGACGCCCAATATGCCCTCTTCGAGTCCCAGTTTGAGCCAACCGTTGTCGACGGTCGTTGACCCATAGAGTGTCGAACGCTGCGTTGCTTGGGTCATGTCGATGCCCTGCACTTGTCCGTAGCCTCCGTAGCCTGCCCCGATCAGCAGGTTCCCAGCGTGGCTGATCCTTGCCCACCAGCCGGCAAGGCGGACTGTGGCGCTAGCATCTTCGCCCTTCGCAATCTGGACCACCGAACCGATGTTGGCGGCAACCGACGGTGCCAAGGCTGGCACCGTTGGAGAGGTCACCGCCGTTGGCGAGGTCACGGACATCGTCAGGATGCCCACTGTCATGAGCCCTACCACACCGATGAGCTGCAGGATCACCCATGGGCGGCGCACGGCGACCAGGTAGAGACTGAGGAGCGGCAGAGTCAGGAGTGCGCCCCGAGAGCCGGACAGCACGAGGCCGGCAGCCATGACGCAGGCTGCTCCCACGAATGCGCCGCGCCAAGTCGGGCCATGGCCCGGGGCTCCCGAGACCAAGAGAGCGGCAACCGTCAAGCTCACCATCGCGAGACCCAGGTCGTTCGGATTCTGCATGAACGACGTGTATCGGAGCGAGTACACAGGCGCGGCACCGGCAATCCCTTGGAGCAACTGTCCGCCCCATGTTCCCTCGAGCACCCCGAGGTATTGCAGCGCGATGCCCAATGCCAGCAGGACTCCCGCGGAGAAGCAGGCCGCCATCGCCGTGCGCAGCAGGCGGGAGTCCCACACCACGAAGACAATCGGCACGAACATGACCCAATTGATTAGCCGTATCGCCCCGTAGGTGGCATTCCCCGAACCCAGGAGGGCGACAAGTTGATAGAGGGCGAACGCGAGTACCAGCCAACGTCCGTTGCTCCTGGTGGGGCGGGCCAATCGCCCGCCACCCGCGAAGATCAAGGCGAACAGCAGGGCTGCGAGGCCGAGCCTGAGAGGCGTCCCTAGACCCGCCAGGGTATTCAATTCGGGGGCGACTGGTAGAACCAGGATTGTCAACGCAAGTGCGATGTCAATTGGACGCTTTGGGATGCAATCCAACCGCCACCAAGTGATAAACACGCCAACACAGCTGAGCGCAAGTATTACCACCCCCAAGACCACCACCGGAGGAACCGTGACTGCCAATCCCAGAAGCGCGACCGCCACGAAACCAGCGATCAGCTGACCACGTCGGGCGCCAAGGATCGCGGCTCTAGTCGGCATGCCCGTGCCCGAAGGTGCGCAGGATCTCCTCCTCGATCGACGTGACTTCCCGTTCGATTGAGAAGGCGCGCGCAGCGGTCTG
>Ga0182021_10006376_pt1 | contig 14002 bp, 8 predicted proteins | sample 612E3MmetaG_FD_120493 | JGI IMG/M metagenome (GOLD analysis project Ga0182021, IMG submission 120493) | Permafrost microbial communities from Stordalen Mire, Sweden - 612E3M metaG (Illumina Assembly) | ecosystem: Environmental > Terrestrial > Soil > Wetlands > Permafrost | place: Sweden...
ATGGGGATGGTAAATTCTCCCAAGAATTCGATGAATTATTCAAAGGATTTAACATGACGGTAAAGAAACTACCTTACCGCTCCCCTAATCTTAATCCTTATGCCGAGGGGTTTGTGGGGACGATCAGGAGAGAGTGTTTAGACCATTTCTTTGTATTCGGCCAAGAACACTTTAAATATTTAATCCGGGAGTACGTAGAGCATTACATTACGAAAAGGCCGCATTCGGGGGTGGGTAATGAACCGTTGAGGTATAAATCGGAGAAGAAATCAGGAAAACTTAAATGCCAATCGCGGATGGGTGGGATGATAAGGCATTATTATTGGGGATAGGTTTTTTCGGCCGTCCACCGCGGGCAGTGATTTTTTACATGATTGGTTTTAGGTAAAAGGGCCCTTTATTTAATCAATTCACATTTATTCTTTGGGAAAAAGGTGTCCGCTGACCCCTTTATTCTTTCATGTTTTCGTTCTAATAAATCGATTTTTTCTTTAAGCTTAAGAAGACTACCTTTACGGTGCTTATCTAACTGATTAATAATTCTATTAAATTCGGGAAAGGAAATTGTCCAAATTCGTTCAACTCCGCTTGTATATTCTTTTGAAAATTTTCTTGTTACCGGATATATAAATTGCACATCGGGATGCAATTGTTTAAAAAGGAAAACTGCGATTGTCTGTAATTTGCTACCCGTTGGCGCTACTACTAATTTATGTGTATCTCCATATTTTTGGTAAATGGATTCAAGGTACTTAAGAAGCTCCTTATAATAAAAGGTACTACACATTAATTTTTTTGCCCTTATATAATCAGTAACTTTTTTGTTTATCCATCTCACTGCTTTTAATCTCCATTCATTATTTTTCTTATGAGGGTTTCCTTCGAACAATATGGATAATTCAGGAGTAATTTCGTTTATAATAGCCGCTAATTCTCTATAATTAAATGTCAAAAAACTAAGTAAAACAATAGGATAGCCCTGCATTGATATGCATGACAATGAATATGTAGTTACAATCTTATAAATATCTGTTGTAAGAAATATAGGTAACTCTTGCTGTCCTTTTCCCTTGGTTTTTTCTAAAAACGTCTTTTCAGTAGGGTGATATAATTTTGCTTCTGCATAAACTATCTCTAGATCATTAGGCAAGATTCTTAGTTCTTGCAATAAAACAACTATTAAAAATTTGGACATTGCCGATATGTCTACAAGCATGGTGGTATCTCGTTTTATTTCTTTTACATAATCATGCAATGCAACGGAAAAAGATTCTGGGGCAAAACGATCATATGTAAGCCAAGTCTCGTTTTTCTTAGACACCCTTATTTTTTTTATATATTCTCCAAATATTTTTTTATTATTTTTATCGTCATAGGGCTCATATTCAATAGCCAGCACCTTCTCAAATTTTACCTTTTGTTTTATGGCAGAGTTGAATAACGCCACAGATCTATCTTCAAAACCCGCGGCCCCTATATATAGTATTTTATTTTTAATCCGTTTTAAATCAAACTGACGGATGTTCGGTAGAGATTCTAATATTTTAGAAATATTATTCATTCGAAGAAAGTCCCCTGTTTTTCTTGTCCTGTTGTTATCGCCTTGCCCGATGTGTAATTAGCATAAAATCTATCTGGCCTGAATAAGAGATCGAAAAATTGCCATACTTCCAGTCCGATATTATCACGTTGGTTAGGCGTGATAACGAAAGAAGGAATAAGAAGTCGTCTAAGATATAACCTTGGCGCAATTGCGCTTCGTTGACTTTTACCACGTATATCTCTAAGAAAAATACCGTAACGCAGAAGATCGCGATAAACAGATCTAGTCTGGTCTAAGAAATCTTCAAACTTAATTTTTTCTCGCTCCCCAGGAAATACTAATTGCTTATAGATTTTCAATAGCTGCTCTCTGTCGTCAAAAGTAAATCTTTCCCTAACCTCTATTCTAAAAGCCTGCCATGGCGGATTCTGATCTTGATTTTTTGAATCACGATTTTTTAAAGACCAATTAGCTGTTTTTCCGAATATTTCTGCTACATGTCTCATCTGTGGCCCTGTATTTGGCGCTGATTCTACTCTACCAAGAAAATTAGCTCCATATTCTCGCATGGCTTTATCCTGCACCTCAGGGCTAATCGGCAGGTTAAAGCCGGGGTTTTCTAATGATTTGAGACCTCCTGCGTTATACAAAATATTTCTTACTAGGCGAAGAATATCGGCAATATCACCGGAAAAAAGATCTGTAATTGTTTCAAATCCTGCATAGTACACTTTTCCTGGTTCTTCACGTCTAATTTGCAGAGCAAGCTTGTTATATGATTTATAAGGATTAGGCCCTAGAATCTTAGAAATATCTTTATAATCAGAATGAATTTTATCCGTAAGTTTTAATCGGTTATTAATAACTTCTAATAGGAATTTCTTCCTATCTTCTGATGACTCATCGTCCTTAGAAGGATTTTTAATAAAATAAGACCCTAGATCAATTACATCATATTCCCTTGTCTCTTCTAGTAATTTTCCTATAGAATCATAAGGATAGATTGTCGTAATACTTTCTGTAGCAATTTTAAAATAGCATGATGGCCATCTATAAAAAATTATATCATGTATATTTTTCTGTATTTCTTGGGATACATGAGGTAAAGAATAATCATCCAGGAAAAAATAAATTGGTCTTCCAGTCATCCATTTAACATTTTTTTGAAGGTAAACACAAAAGTTTGGGATAAAATCCAATGGAATTTTCTCAGTTGACAAATACTTCGTTCTATATCTGAGGCTATTACATATTCCATATAACTCTTCATCAATAAACGATATTATATTTCGTAATATATCTGTTCCTTCTGCGGCTAATTTATAACTACTAATACTTGTCTTTAAATATTGCTCTATTTTTATTATGGTTTCTGCATCTAAGTTATCATTAAAACATGAGTGCGCCACCAATAATGTTACCAACGTTTCTTTCAAGAGGACTAAATTAAAATAGTACATTAATATTGCTTTATCTACGCTACGTATTGAGTGAAATGCAAAAAGTAAATTCCCACAATGGAAATAAACCCCAACATGGTTATCTATTTCGTCAAAACTCTTTATCCTATTTGCAAGAAGTTGCGTCTTCAGGCTAAGGTTCTTAAAGATCGTTGTTTTGCCGCAACCTCTGGGCCCGGTCAAAATGGTGTTGGTCTTTTGCAGTAATTCATCATACCCAGGGTAACTTTTAGAATATAGGGCTTGCAAAAGTTCAAACGAATCTCCTATTTGTTCACAGCTAAGATAATCAAATGGATCGCTAAGTGGCAAAACAGATTTTCTCCATGAGTCTTTTTCAATATTTCTCATGTCTTCTTCATAAATATTTATCAGTCTTTCAGGATTTCTCACAAAATCACCGACTGATTCATTGCATTCTAGTATTTTTTTTGTCAATAGGTCGTTAACTATATAATCGTACTTTCTTTTACATTCAGTGTTGTCTAGTTCCGCGGGATCAATCTTTTCTAACAACTGATGACAAAAATTTGCAAATTCTATGTAATCATCTTTGGGTTTCATTTGATTCCTAGACCCACCCATTCCAAAATCTGTAATTTTTATTTTTTCACGTGAACCTAATATACGTGAATCTGGTTTGGCAATCATTATATTACCTGAATGCAAGTCCCCGTGCATGATGCCAACCTTATGCATTGAGAAAAAAATATGAAGAATTTGCTTAATTAAATCTTCTATGAATTGAAGCCTTATTTTTTCCTGTTGTATATACTTCTTTAGATTCTTCCCGGCTACATATTCCCAAAATATACACACATATTTCCCCCCTTGAAGATCCTTCTCTATATTCTCATAGTAGTGCACTACCTGAGGGATACCAGTTAATAACCCTGCTTTTTCGATTTCTATTTCCCAGCCACTTCGTAAATTTCCCTTTGGTATTATTTTAACTGCCCGTTCATCACAATATTTATCTGTCACATTTCTAGTGGCACGATAAACAACGCCGACCCTACCTCGACCTATTTCTTCATGCAAAGTCCATTCGTCCAATTTGGTTCCAGCAAAGACGTTTTCTGATGGCAGATTATTTTTAGTCATTTTTCAATTCTTTTTTATTAAAACAACTATCCACTCTTTTTTTGATCCTTGTGCATGCCTTCTGGATCTTCTTATATCAGGTATCACATCTTCTATCATCTCCTTGCATTCAAATCCTTTAATTTTTTTTACTGCTAAATCAACTACAATTTTTGCTACATTAATATGCCTTCGTGATTTTCTTACTTGACCGATTACCAAAATGCATTTGCCATCTTTTTTTAATACGCGATGAAAAATTTGTAGGCCTCTTTCCATTAACTTAATAAATTTAGCCCTATTATTTATCGGCTTATCGTATTTTTCAAATTTACCATAACCTAAAAACCACATACGAAGTCTATTATCGCGCGCATAGTCCAATGCATTCATGTATGGTGGACTCGTAATGATAGCGTCGATGCTGTTTTTCCTTAGCCGGAGTTTATCTACACTTACTCTTCTGCACAATCTCTTGGAGTATTCTTCTAATAAGGGTACTCTTTTATATACTCGTTTTATTTTTGCAATCAACCTCGGAGACACTTCCCTGTACTTATACATTTCTTTATAAATATCTTTGGGATACTTTTTGCTTCTAAGGTAAGGTACTAGATGACTAGCTGGGTACGATAAAAAACCAGGACGTTGGTGATGCAGTATTCCCAATAAACATGCCATCATAAAATAATCTTGCTTTCTTTTTAAAACATTAAACAAAGCTAAAACTTCCCTCAATGTTTTAGGGTGATAAAACGATTTCACCCAGCGAGGAACTTTTTGCATTGAAACCTTTTTTTTATTTATTTGGGCTAATTCCAAATATTTATTCGCTTTTTTAAGTGCGCTTTCCAATGTTCTTGGTGCACTTATTTTTGCATTTGTGAGCGTTACCGCATAAGGGTTTATGTCGGAACAAATAATTTTTCTCTTAGCAATAATTGATTCAAGCGCAATCGTACCCGATCCTACAAATGGATCTAGTATCGTTTCCGCTGTTTTTGTATACCTGTTTATTAAGACCTTAGCCATAGATGACTTCATTTTACCAATATATGGAGCTATTTGGTGGAAACTGGCTTCGGATGCGAGGCAGCTCCCTTTCCAATAATCTGAAGCGTTATTCTTATTTAAATAAATCCTATTATTAAGCATACGCTTTATCCCAAAAAACCACGGGGCACTGAAAGCTGAAAATTTTGGAACAACCCGTCCAATCCCCCGCCCCTTTTATTCTTCTTCCGTCTTCACTTCTATCTTACCCATCTTATCCGGCAAAGCCTTTGCTTCGCCATTGTTAATTATATATTGCCACTCGTCGTAGTCAAAGGAAACCGCGTAGCAGCGCGCTACTTCTTTGCCATCGAATTTAACTACGAAGCCACCATTGGGCATCTTTGCTACCTCTCGAATTTATTGTTCTGGGGGGGGCAATGACTCATCTTAACCAGCATAGTTGTGGTAGCTGTCCCCAGAACTCTAGGAGTGAAACGCAGCCTCCCTTTAGGGAAGAATGACACGAATGGAAATTTTAGAAATTAATTTTCAGCTTTCAGCCCGACCCTGTGGTTTTATATAACCCTAATCAATAATACTCCTTAATGTATCCATATGCCCGATCGAACAGATCTTGATCGGTATGTAAGTTATACTTGAGAAGCGTTCTACGCAAGGCTCTTTTGACTTCGCGTTCACCGGCGGCGGTAGATTGCCATCCCGGGAAGCGCACTACCTTAACGATTTCATCTATGTCATTGACGATACGCTCAACAATCGCTGGCGTCTGGTCTGTACGTACCTGTAAAAATAGATCTGTGAGGGCTGATTTAGCCCCCTTGCGTTCTTCCTGCGTTTCTTCGTCTTTCTCGGCCTGAACAACTTCCTTGGCCAACTGGATTAAATGCTTAAGAAAATCTACGCTGTTGATTAACCCGCGCTCTACCTTATCGCGCAATTCTTCAAGCTTCTGACCAAGTTCTTCGAATTTTGGATTGCCCTTATGCTTCCGCAAACGATTAACAATTTCGATTTCAATCAGCTTAGTTTTTTTAGTATCCTTGGTCTTCATTAAATCCTCGACCACATCCGCATCAAGAATAATCTTCTCCAGATCATCGCTAATCTTCTCAACATGGATATGCTCATGGATAAGCTTCATGGTTTGAGCACCTAACGCATGCCATAAAAGACGGCCAGTATCGCTTGACGGCGGCTTTACCGACTCATAAACCTTTGTTAGCCAACGATAATCCTTTTCGTATACATTCAGGATGGCATCGGGTGACAACGCTTCCCAAAGAAGCGACAAATAGCTGTAATCATTAGCAAATGCATCCCGCTTTGTATTCGTATTCACGCATTCTTGCGCAAGCAAAAGCCCATCGTATCCTTCAACGCTTCTGTCTACGTTCGGGAAATGCTCCAGACACCTGGCCATCGCCTGCTTTAATTTTTCTTTAAGCGTCCCGATATTGGTAATCACTTCCCGCACTGAAGCCTCGTCAAATTCCAAAGCCTTGGCCACATTATCAAAAACCCCGTAATAATCCACAATCAGTCCATGTGTCTTGTCTCTGTAAACACGGTTTGTGCGGCAAATCGCCTGCAACAGATTGTGGTCCTTCATTGCCTTATCCAAATACATAGCCTGCAAAATCGGCGCATCAAAACCCGTTAAAAGCTTGGCCGTCACAATTATAAATTTAAGCGGGTCCGCTGGATCACGAAACCTGTCTAAAAGCTTCTCTTGCTCATCCCGATCCATTCGATGCTTCTTCTTGAAAACATCATCATCGGAATGATTTATCGAAATGACTACCACACTTTCTTCGGATGGTATAAGCTTGCCCAATTCCTGCTTATACTGTTCGCAGGCAAAGCGATCCGGACATACGATCTGCGCTTTAAATCCTTGTGGTTCAATCTTTTCGTGGAAGTGTTGAACGATATCAGCAACAATTTTTCTTATCCGATCCGGTGATTTTAAAAACGCTGACATCTGCGCCGCCTTTTGCACAAGTAATGCTTTTTGCCCTTCCGATAAAGTTTCTGTCATCTGAGCAAATTCCGCGTCTATCAGCTCTTTATCAACGTGTATGTCAAGAAGCCGGGGTTCAAAATGAAGCGGTAGCGTCGCTTTATCTCGCAACGACTCCTCAAAAGAATATCTGGACAGATATCCAGACAAATCCTCTTCTGCACTAAAAGTCCTAAACGTATTCCTATCACGCTTATTAATCGGTGTACCCGTAAGGCCAAAAAAGAATGCATTAGGCAACGCATTACGCATCTTGCGTCCCAAATCACCCTCTTGTGTTCGATGCGCCTCATCTACCAATGCAATAATATTCTCCCGGTCATTTAGAAGACCCTCGGCTTCAGCAAATTTATGCATAGTCGTGATAATAATTTTGCGAGTATCTTGCTTTAGAAGCCTTTGCAGCTCTTCCCGACTATCCGTTGCCACGATATTAGGAACATCGCAAGCATTAAATGTAGCGGTAATCTGGGTATCAAGGTCAATACGATCAACAACGATTAAAACCGTTGGGCTTTTTAACTCTGGCGCCTGGCGCATCTTTTGAGCGGCAAAAACCATCAAGAGTGACTTTCCCGATCCTTGAAAGTGCCAAATAAGCCCTTTCTTAACCACGCCCTCTTTTACGCGCTGGACGACCAGGTTTGCACCCTCATACTGCTGATAGCGAGCAATGATCTTAATCCGCCTGTTCCTTCTATCTGTTGCAAAGATTGTAAAATTCTCCAACATATCTAAAATCGTAGCCGGCTTTAGCATTGACTCAATAGCAACCTCTACCTCTTTAAGGCCAAGAAGTTCTTTTAATGCAGTGTCATTCCTTGATTCATCGCGCCAAGGGCCCCATATTTCAAGCGGCATGCGGATTGAGCCATAACGAAATGTTTTTCCCTCCGAAGCAAATGAAAATATATTCGGCACAAAAAGCTCTGGGATCGTATTCTCATAATCGTCATGTATCTGCACTGCGCCATCTAACCAAGAGATAGACGGCCTCACCGGCGTTTTGAATTCTCCAACAACAACCGGAATGCCGTTTATAAGAAGCACCATATCCGGTATCTTGGCAATACCCCGAACAATCTTATATTGGTTTGTCGCAATAAAACTGTTATTGGACAGCTTCTCGAAGTCAATCAGTCGCACCTGAACATGCTGATTATTCTCGCCAAAGGGCATCGTCTTTTCACCTTGAAGCCATTTCGTAAACTCCTCGTTCGCCTTTACAAGGCCCACGTCGTGAACTGACAAAAGAATAGCACGCAGTTTATAAATAACCTCATCCGCCCGTTCCGGTATAGCGCGTATCTCCGGATTGATCCGGATAAGGGCGTCTTTAAGCATCTTCTCGACCACAACTTCATCCTCATTACGGCCAAGCTGATCGGCTGATAAATATTTCCACTGAACCGTCCCGGCATACTGCGAACGCGCACTGTCAGCCACGCCACCAAACTTATACCCGGTTAATTTTGAAATGACATATTGCTCGATTGTGTTTTGTTCGTTAAATGTCATACTCTTCCCTCTGGTTCAACTCCTTTTGGATAAAATGGTGGTTTTAATTGCGCTACATATCTACGCCCGCCCCGTTTCGCTCTTTGATCTTCTGGTACTTTACATATCTCAACTATCCTGGGCATTTTTTTCTGTAAAAAAATAATGTTAATATCCTCGGCGAAAGTAAAAATGTTGTGAATCGATGATTTGATTAGCTCATAAACAGGTGTCCCTTCATAAAAATGCGGAAGTTTAACTATCCATTTTTGATACTGCTCTGACCAATTGATATCAAAATCATAGTATAATTGCTTGCCTTGTGGAATCATCGTGTCTGGATGCTCATCGGCATTTCGTAAATCCAAGAGTTTCTTTAACCACCCATCATGATCCTGTTGGACTTGTAAATATACTGGATCAGCATCACCATAAAACTCTTTTAATTTTTTGCAAATTCTGTCATACCTGGGAAGGCTGCTACCGATATCGCAAAATAAATTAATAATTTTTACCAATTCCTGTAGAGATTGTTTACAATATTTCAAGAATTCCCTCACGTCGTCTAAATTTCCAGTAGACGGAACACTTACACAACGTTCGGAAGATTGCGTTTGTACTCCTGTTTCATTCAAATTTTCCATAACTACCCCAATATTAGCGCAAATCTGTAATCCAATCTTCTCAGCCTTAGTAAGACTATGCACAATTTTAAAATTAGAAGCATTAATTGCGTCTTGGTTTTCCTTACCAATCTCAGCCATCTTCACAATATCAAATAGACCGATTGTCAATCCTGCAACAATCGGATTATCCGTGCCAACGTCAGCAATTTTTTGAAATTTAAACTGCCCCTTAGTCATACCTATCAAAATATTTGATTAATAATTTGTTTTTGGATATTATTCGTGGCCGATATTTGCATAACTACACTTCTTCTGATTCTTTCAATATTTTCTATCGTCTCAATGCATTTATTCTGTTCGTTTTTTTCCCGCAGAGGAATTCTTATCTTGCGATACAAATCGTAGTCCAAATTTCAAATACCTGTTGTTTGTTTCTGCAATCGATCTGTCCCTTTCATTTCGTAAAAGAATAATAAAAAATTCAAAAGATATTTGGGTAGAATTACGTTTTTATCTGTAACACGAATAACGCTCGTAAAATTGCTAAATGTATAATCATCATCGTGCCTATCAAAATAACAAACTCGTCCAACCGGTTGGTCTGGCCCACCTCCCGACCGTTCTACAATAATATCGCCAAGAATTAATCTTTTATCAGAGAACTGTGCCTTTTTGACTACATGGCTTTGCGCTATGTCATAGGCTATTTCACCATAAGGCTGTATCTCTGTGCTCCGAATAATGGACGCCTGAATAACATCATCTTTCTCGTCGGTTTTCCACATCCCGCTTATTTCTTTTATTGGAAGGCCGGAAATACATACTTTCTTTGCTTTGCTTGCCGAATAAATGGTTTTCAGAATAACGCTTCTCATATTGAGGATGCAATTCAACAATACCCCATAAGCAATTACTGTTTTGTCGATACTCCACAACAAATCCGCGATGCGTTTTTGATCGGCAGATTTTGCTGGCAGTTTAAATGTGAATTTCGCCAAATCCTTAAATTTTGTCCTTGGAGACAACGAGCCTGCCGACGTCTTAATCGCATGTTCAAAAAAGCGGTCGCTCTGAACAATAAATGGCAATAACTCCGGTACTACGACGTCCTTAATCGCTTCACAGACAAGGATATCTCCAGAACATATCCCATCAAACTCCGCCATGGCCGCTTTCTTTTGATAAGCACGTCTTTTGCCAAAGAGAACCTGCCCTTTACGAAACACTCGCGTAAAAGTCGTTCCATCAGCTACATTCCCCCAAGATTTAATGTGTATACTCCCGGGCTCAATGTGATCGAGGCCGACATACCTTTCAAACCCTTCAGATAAAGGATTCTTTGTGACAATCGTCAAGCTTTGTGCGATATCGCCAAGGGTAACCTTATCCCAATTTGAAGTATCAATCGTCATTTCTTCTCCAAAGAAAGATCATCTATCGCCCCAGCCATATCTTTTCTCAAAGCATCAGAGCTTTTCTGCCAGTCTTTTAACAACGTGCTTAACGACACTTCCTTCACAACTGGGTTTCCGTTATCCTGATCGTGTGCATATAAAGAAATAGCCATATTCCCAGCATTCGCGAGAACAGCTTTTATCGACATAACTTTCGCAAAACCATCAATATCCTTGAACCCAACAAAAGCCTTATGAATTTTGGCGATATGATCATCCGTTAGATAGCTGAACGCGCTCTCACGCCTTACGTCATTCACTGCATTGATAAAAAGTATCTTTTCGCGGCGATCTTTCTTTTTTCCCTTGTTGCAGACCAAAATGCATGCCTCCATGGGCGAGTTGTAAAACAAATTCGGCCCAAGGCCGATTACGGCTTCTACAACATCAGCCATAATCATTTTCTTGCGCATCTCTGCTTCGGCATCACGGAATAAGACACCATGCGGCCAAAGGATTGCGCATCGGCCGTTCTTCTCATCGAGACTCTTGATGATATGTTGTTGAAAAGCATAATCGGCAGTTCCCTGTGGCGGGGTTCCGTAGATGTTACGGCCATAAGGATCTTTTTCAAATTCTGTCCTGTTCCACGATTTAATCGAATAAGGTGGATTGGCGAGGATGATATTAAATTGCCTCAGCTTGTCCTTCTCCAAAAATGCGGGATGTTTCAAAGTGTCTCCGCGAACGATCTTAAAATCTTCTATGCCATGCAAAAACATGTTCATTCTCGCAATAGCCGATGTCATCAGGTTAAGCTCTTGTCCGTATAGCTTCAGCGACCGGAACTCTTTTCCATCAGTTTTGAGCTTGTTGACGCAAGACAGAAGCATGCCGCCCGAGCCGCAGGTCGGATCATAAATCGACTCACCCGGTTTAGGATCCATAATCAAAGTCATCAAGTGCACCACGGTACGATTGGTGTAAAACTCAGCGGCGGTATGCCCACTATCATCAGCAAACTTCTTAATGAGAAACTCGTAACCTTGCCCAAGCTCATCATTGGGAACATTCTTAATTGATAAGGTTTCCGATGAAAAATGCTCCATTAAATTGATAAGCGTTTCATCGCTCAAGCGATCTTTATTTGTCCACTGCGCATCACCGAATATGCCAAAGAGTGTGTCCGGATTTGCCTTTTCGATCTGACGCATAGCTTTCTCGATAGCCATGCCAATATTCTTAGTGTTCTCTCGCGCATATTTCCAATGCACTCCCTTAGGAATCTGGAAGCGATGGTTCTCGGCAAATTCAGCAAATTTCAAATCTCCATCGGATTCTTTTAGCGCATTTTGATACTCTTCATCATAGACGTCGCAAATACGCTTATAAAATAGAAGAGGAAATATGTATTGCTTATAATCTCCGGCATCGATCAAGCCACGTAATAGCGTTGCCGCTCCCCAGAGATATTTTTCTAATGCCTGCTGTGTCATCATTTCACTAACCCAAACTCCTTCAATTGTTCTTTCATCTTATCTTCCGCTTTGACAACCTCATTGAATGCGGCCTTGAGGTTTTTGAGTGCCTCTTTGACGGTCGGAAGATTATCTTCAATTTTCTTTTCAACGTAGAGCGGAATATTCAGATTGAAGTCATTTGCCTCAACATCAGCAAGAGAGGCAAGCTTCACGTAGTCTTGAACATCTTCATAACCCCGATACCAGCTATAAATGCGTTCAATATGTTCTTTTTCCAAGAAGTTCTGCGCGCGCCCCTCCCGCACCTGATTCGACGCATCAATGAAAAGTACTTTATTCTTTTTGTCTTTTTTCTTAAGGGACCGAAAAATCAAAACACACGCAGAAATAGATGCGCCATAAAAAATATTCGCACCCAATCCAATAACGGCCTCGAGAATATCCATTTTGAGGAGCTGTTCGCGAATCTTGCCCTCTTTGCCTTTACGGAATAAGGCGCCGTGCGGCAACACAACCGCCACCCGGCCGATTGGGTATTCCATTGATTTCACCATGTGCTGAACCCATGCGAAGTCGCCATTGCTGTCCGGGGGAACACCTGCAATGTTGCGGCCATAAGGATCCTTCTCCCATTGCGTTGCGCCCCACTTTTCTAACGAAAACGGTGGATTGGCTATCACACAGTCGAAAGTGGCAAGATTATCGCCTTCAAAGAAAGCTGGATTTCGTAAGGTGTCATCACGTACGATATTAAAATCCTCAACGCCATGAAGAAACATATTCATCCGAGCAATGGTCGAAGTCGTAAGATTCTTTTCCTGTCCAAATATCTTGAGCGTCCGGTAGTCTTGCTTCTTTTCTTTGAGATGGTTAATACATTCCAAAAGCATGCCGCCGGTGCCACAGGCCGGGTCATAAATAGACTCTCCGGGCCTGGCATCAATAATTCGCCCCATAAGATTAACGACCGAACGCGGCGTATAAAACTCTCCTGCTTTCTTATTTGTTAGGTCGGCAAAATGTTTGATCAAATACTCATACGCTTGGCCAAGGATATCTGGTTCAATGTTGCCATTGGCAAGATAGTATTGAGAAAAATGTTCAATGAGATTGACGAGAAGTTCATCTGAAAGCCGGTCTTTGTTTGTCCACTGGGCGTCACCAAAGATGCCGTAAAGAAACTTCTGGTTAGCTTTCTCAATCTCGCGGAAGGCGTATTGAAGGGCCTGACCAACATTCTTTGTAACCTGCCGCACATCATTCCAGTGGCAGTTTTCTGGAATAACAAACCGGTGAAATTCCGGCAAACTCGCGTATTCGACGTCCCCTCCTGACTCTTCTAGGGCTTGTTTATATTCGTCGTCATACACGTCTGAAATACGTTTGAAGAAAAGAAGCGGGAATATATATACTTTAAAATCAGCCGCATCTACTGGCCCCTTAAGAATCCAAGCGGCCTTAGATAGATATTGCTCAAGCTGGGAGAGGGTTACCTTCTCATTATTCATTATAAGCCTTCGCAAAATTTAATTAATTTTGCATTTAATTTTATCATAGATAATGGCTCTATTATAGCTCAAAATTATACTTATGCTATTCCCCCGGCAACATAAATTTCCCTGCCTAAAATTACCCAGCGCTAATTTATTAGCGCTGGGTAATTTGCTTTTTGTCTGTTAGAATTTTTTCTGAAAAAATTCTAACAATGCCCCCGCGGCCAAGAGGGCTTCAGGGAATCGGACAGAAAAGGGGTAAGACTTGGGTAATTTCCTTGGGGAAAGAGTTTCTGAAAATATACAACCAAGATACTAAAAACCCAGACCGAATCCGGGATTAGTCTCGCCTAAATAATGTGCAAGGGTATGGCCTGTAATACCATTC
>Ga0182021_10006377_pt1 | contig 14002 bp, 7 predicted proteins | sample 612E3MmetaG_FD_120493 | JGI IMG/M metagenome (GOLD analysis project Ga0182021, IMG submission 120493) | Permafrost microbial communities from Stordalen Mire, Sweden - 612E3M metaG (Illumina Assembly) | ecosystem: Environmental > Terrestrial > Soil > Wetlands > Permafrost | place: Sweden...
CCCATTCTTATTTCAGCACTTGCAATTGTAGCTTCAGTTTATTGTTTTTTTAGATTGATAAAGATAAGAAAGCGGGTCAGAGCGCTTAGATTAGGTAGGGACGGAGAAAGAGCTGTAGGACAAACTTTAGATGCGTTAATAAGAAAAAGATATAGAATATTCCATGATTTGGTTGGAGAAAGCTTTAATTTAGATCATGTCATAGTCAGTGAGCACGGTGTTTTTTCTGTCGAAACAAAAACCTACTCAAAACCCGCAAAAGGTGGGTGTAAAGTTACTTATAGTGGTGATGGTATATCCATCAATGGTTATAAGCCTGATAAAAAGATCATCATTCAGGTTCTGGCGCAGAAAAGTTGGCTAGAAAAACAAATAGCAACATTAACAGGACTTAAAGTTTCAGTTAAGCCCGTAGTTGTTTTTCCCGGATGGTATATAGAAAACCAACAAAATAATAAAGGTGAAGTATGGGTACTGGAGCCGAAAGCTTTACCGACCTATATAGAAAATTGTCCAAAACTAATAAGTGAAGATAACGTTAGATTGATTTCAAATCACTTATCCAGCTATATAAGAACCACTTATGACAAATAGTTATATATGGGTCGAATTAGCGTACCCAATATATTAATATCTTGGTATAACAAAACTAGGGGGGAGACAAGCTTGGAAACAGATTGGCCGGAAGGCTATAAAATAGGGCGGCGTAAGCTGGTCACCGTCCTGGACAAAATGATAGTCGGGGATTTGCTAAAAACATTGCTGTCTGTTTTAGCCGTGATCGTGCTTATTATAGTCAGCCGACAATTTATCAGGGTTCTTGACGAAGCGATTGCCGGGCAGGTTTCAAATGAAACCTTACTGAGTATCTTAGGGTTCAAAACGATCGTTGCCGGTTCTGAATTTTTGCCGGTAGCGCTATTTATGGCGGTATTGATGGTTTTGGGAAGAATGTACCGGGATCAGGAGATGGCGGCGGTGGCTTCGGCGGGCGGCGGTAGCGGCGCCATCTATCGGGCCGTATTCCTGTTGGTTTTTCCGGTAAGCGTGCTGTCCGTCGGCCTGTCTTTCTATGCTGCACCGTGGGCGGAAACAAGTGTGGCTAAGTTAATGCAGCATGATGAAGAATCTTCCGACATCCGGGGCATCGCTGCGGGAAAGTTTAGCGAATACAGTCAGGGTGACCTGGTTTTTTATGTGGAAAGCATCGGCGCCGATAAAAAGATGCATCAGGTTTTTGTCCAAAACCGGCAACATGGCAACGCGGCCGTTATTAATGCCGATACGGCGCAACTGAAAGACTTGCCTGACGGGCGATACCTTGTTTTTGAGCAGGGCCAACGCGTACAGGGAGAGCCGGGAACTTTAAATTATGTAATTGAACAGTTCGCTGAATACGCAGTAAGAATAGATACCAAAGTAACAGAGGCGATGATCAACATGCACGCAATGGCCGTTGATTTGTTATGGCCTTCCAATGCAAAAAACTATATCGCTGAATTTCAACGCCGATTTTCTATTCCTTCCGGCGCGTTGTTGTTAAGTTTTATTGCCGTTCCTTTGGCTCAGATTGCGCCTCGCAGTGGTGTTTACGGAAATATGCTGGCGGGCTTTTTAATCTATTTCAGTTATGGAAACCTTAGCCGTATCAGCCAAGGCTGGGTGATGACCGGGACTATTCCTGTTTGGCTGGGCGGCTTCGGCGTCAATATACTGTTATTGTTGATAGGCAGTTTTTTATTGGCAAGATTGTATGGATGGCGGTGGCTCATTATGAAACTTAGAAGAAAGGCGTCTTAAGTGCGGGTATTAACAGGCTATATCGTCAAGGAAATTCTAAAAGGGTCTTTGGTCGCGCTATTATTATTATTGACCCTGTTCAATTTGTTTACCTTTAGCGATGAGTTAGGGGATTTGGGCGGAGGTTACGGCTTAAAACAAATTCTTTATTATCTTGCCTTGACCACGCCGGGAATTTTTTGTGAATTAGTCCCTGCGTCAGCTTTATTAGGCAGTCTGTTTGTATTGGGTGCGATGGGTAATAATCGTGAGCTTATTGCCATGCGGGCTGCGGGGCTATCTGTTTTTGGCATTATTAAAGCTGTTATGCTGGCAGGTGCCGTTTTAGTTATTAGTTCAATACTCGTCAGTGAGTTTGTCGCTCCGGTAACCGAGCGCATGGCGAAAATGGTTAAGTTTTCAGCCCGCAACGAGCAGGTTCTAATGAACGCCAAAGATGGCGTCTGGCTGCGCGAAGATAAGAAATTCATTAATATCCGGAAAATAGTGGATGACCATCATTTGGCGGATATCAGTATTTATCAATTAGATGACCAACATCACTTGCTCCAGGCTATACATGCAGATGAAGCATTTTTTCAGGGCCATCGGCAATGGGGCATGAAAAACATCAAGACATCCGATATTTCAATAGAACAAATGCGGGAAAGTACACAAGACAACCAGATTTGGGAGTCTTCAATTGCGCCCAATGTATTAAAAAGTGTTGTTGTGAACCCCAATAATCTTGCGTTATCCGACTTGGCTAGTCAAGTTGATTTTTTAAAGAAAAACCATCAGGAATCCCATACTTTTGAATTGGCTTTTTGGCAGCGCATCGTCAATCCTCTGGTTACTTTTATTATGCTGTTGATATCCGCCCCCTTTATTATCAGTGTTAAACGCGGCGTTAGCGTGGGCGAAAGAATGATGCTGGGCGTGGTCATAGGCATGGGCTTTAAGACTATCGACAGCATTGTAGGACACTTCGGTTTAATTTATGACCTGAGTCCGCCATTAATGGCATTTATTCCCAGTTTAACCCTGCTGGCGCTGGCACTCCTTGCTATAAACCGGATACAGGAATAATTCAGGCCATAACAAAATGGACAAAATTGCTTTGGAAATTCAGAATTAAAGGATATTTGTATTGTCTATAGGCGTCTGACAGTCGGCAGCATGCCGTAAAACCCCAGCTTATGCCTCAGCACATTGCGGCTGATGTCTAACAAACGCGCGGTCTGAACTTGGTTTTTTTCGCAAAATTCAAAAGCAGTGCGAATAATGGTCTCTTCAAAAAGCTCAAATAGTTTGGGTGGCGCTTGCTCACAAAGGCGCTGCATCGCGCTTTCCAATGACGTGGTAGACACTGACGGCCCCACTTCCAAGGATCTGACACCGGACAGCTTGAAATCCTCGGGGCGCAAACGGTTACTGGGGCAAACCAGCAGCGCACGGTGTACCGCATTTTCAAGTTCGCGTATATTGCCCGGCCAATCGTAATTGAGTAAGGTCGATTCGGTCGTTGGCGACAGCTTGACGTCGTCATAGCCCAAGCGATCCCCGTAAATCTTCAGAAAATGTCTCGCCAACGGCAAAATGTCGCCCGGTCTTTCGCGTAAAGGACTGAGCTGAATAGTCGCAACATTGAAGCGGTAATATAAATCGGCTCGAAAGTGCGATGCGGCAACGGCTTCTTCCAGATTGACGTTGGTTGCTGCAATGATTCTGACATCGACCGGCACGGGATGCCGGGAACCTACTTTAACGACCTCGCGCTCCTGTAACACCCGCAGTAACTTGGCTTGCATACTGAACGGCAGGTCGCCCACTTCATCGAGAAACAGACTGCCTTTGTTGGCGGTTTCGAACCAGCCTTCTTTGCTGGTTAACGCGCCGGTAAACGAACCTTTTTCATGTCCAAATAATTCGCTTTCAATCAGGTTTTCACTCAACGCCGCGCAGTTTAATGCCCCAAAGATATTAGTGCTGCGTTTGCTCAAGGCATGAATATGTCGGGCTACCAGCTCTTTACCTGTGCCGGTTTCCCCAATAATCAGAACGGTTGCATCGGAAGGCGCAATGCGTTCTATCTGTTCCAGTAATCGACGGGAAACAGGATCCTCAAAAACCAGCGCTGTCGCCCGTACCGAGAGCGACAGCGAGCGCGATTGCAATTCATCAAAGGCCAACAGTGTCGGGGATTGCTCTTCCGGGTTGTCGGCCAGATTGCGGCTTAATTGTGCATTCATAGTATGTCCTCGTCTGATTAGCAACAAGTGGGTGGTTCAATGTGTTTCAGGTTACCAAACAGCGGTGTCAGTCAGGTTAGTAGAGCCTATCTATCCGTTCGCTCCACAGGCGTTATAAACTATCTTAGGATAGTTGTTGTATGTAACAAAATGATATTTTATGATTTATATATCTCTAAAATAGATAATTTGTATTTTGACGTTGCCGCGCGGAAGGGGTTGCTTGCATTGTTGTTTGGCGGTCATGACTGAGGCAGCGACTGTTGCTACTTAAGCAGTTCGGCAGGCGAAATTCAATATGACTGGACAAAAAACAAGAGCTTATTCATTGGCATGTGTTTTGCTTTATCAAATACATATTTGAATTGTAAATTTAATTTCCCAGCGGATAATCCATGAATTCATTATTTAAGCTATGACGGATATAAAAACCAAGTCTGAAAAAACCCGCAACCGCTTGTTAACCGCAGCCAGCCGCATTTTTGCAAAAAAAGGCTTTCAGGAGTCGACAATAGCCGAAATTTGCGAGCAGGCGGAAACTAATATCGCCTCGGTTAATTATCATTTTCGCGATAAGGAGACGCTATATCTGGAATCCTGGCGCTTTGCCTTTAACCGCGAGCTTAGCCTTTATCCTCCGAACGGCGGCGTGATGGCCGATGCGCCTGCGGAACAGCGGCTGGCGGCAAGAATCCGCTCGTTAATCAGCCGGGTTGCTGACGACAACTCGTATTCATTCGCTATTATCAATAAGGAAATGGCGCAGCCTACCCGATTGCTTGCCGACATACTAGAAAAAGAAATCAATCCGCAGCGTTTGCAAATGTTGAGCTTGTTAAAGGAATGCCTGGGACAGGCGGCTAGCGATCAACAGATTCAATATTGCCATACCAGCATTATGGGTCAATGTTTTCAGCTATTGCGATTAAAACACATGCAAAACGCCCGCCATTTTCGCAGTCATCCTAGCGATTTGAGCGACAGCAAGGCTTTTGCCGAACACATTGTGCAGTTTTCTCTGGCCGGTATTCAAGCCATTCGCTCTCAAACCCTTAACTAACACGTTTGTATGAGTTCAAACCATTCCCACGAATTACTCCCGCCCGTCAGTCGGCGTCGGACCTTTTTATTGCCCGGATCGCTGATCGTATTGGCTATTGCCGCCGTAGGCTTTTATTTCCAGCATCAGTCGGCCGCCCCGGAAACGCAGATTCGGTCAGCGGAAGGTCGACACGGACATGGCGATCATGATCATGACGATCATGATGCGCCGACGGCAGTCGCCATAGAAACCGTAAGTCAGGATGATTTTCCAGTGTATTTGAATGGTTTGGGCACGGTGACCGCATTGCGTACCGTGACCGTTAAACCCAGAGTGGATGGTCAATTGATGAAAGTGGCCTTCACTGAAGGCCAGATGGTCAAGGAAGGTGATTTGTTGGCGGAAATCGATCCACGTGCGTTTCAGGTGCAGTTGCAGCAGGCTGAAGGTCAGTTGCTGCGCGATGAGGCCTTATTGAAAAATGCCGAATTAGACCACGGTCGTTACCAGAAACTGCTGGAACAGGATTCCATTTCCTCGCAACAGACGGTGACCCAGGAGGCGCTAGTCAAACAATATCAAGGCGGCGTGGAAATGGATAAGGCCATGGTCAATAACGCCAAACTACAGCTCAGTTATACCCGCTTAACCGCACCGACACACGGACGCGTAGGTCTGCGTCAGATTGATCAAGGCAATATCGTTCATGCCACCGATGCAGGCGGCTTGGTGGTGATTACCCAGTTACAGCCAATCACAGTGATATTTACTCTGCCCGAAGACAAGGTGCAGCCGATCATAAAGCGCTGGCGTTCCAACGAACCCGTTAGCGTGTTCGCTTATGACCGGGCGGGTAAAAATAGGCTGGCCGAAGGAAAACTGCTGGCCGTGGATAACCAGATCGATCCCACCACCGGTACACTCAAACTTAAGGCTCAGTTCGATAACAGCGAGCATACGCTATTCGCCAACCAGTTTGTGAACATCAAAATGCACCTGGATACTCTGAGCGGCGCAACACTGGTGTCTAGCGCCGCCATTCAGCATGATAGCGAAGGCGCTTTTGTGTATCTGGTCGACAAAGACAAAACGGTGCAGATGCGCCGCGTCACTTTGGGGCCGACTGACGACGACAAAGTGGTGGTGTTAAGCAATCTGGCCGCTAACGAAACGGTGGTGGTGGAAGGCATAGACCGCCTTAAGGCGGGTAGTCAGGTCGATATTGCCCAAAAAGACGGCACCGCCGTGGCGGCCAGCCCGGAGACACAAACTTCACCACAGCCCCGGCCCGAAGGTAAGTTTCGCAAACGGGATCGGCGCTCATAAGATGGCATCCTCAAAACATAATCCGGCGAGTTTTAACCCTTCCCGACTGTTTATTCTGCGACCGGTGGCGACTTCGCTGCTGATGGTGGCGATGTTGCTGGTAGGCATATTGGCTTACCGGCTGCTGCCGGTATCGGCGCTGCCGCAAGTCGATTATCCGACCATACAGGTTGTGACCTTATATCCGGGCGCCAGCCCCGAGGTAATGACATCAGTTATTACAGCGCCTTTGGAACGCCAGTTTGGGCAAATGCCGGGGCTTACCCAGATGTCGTCGACCAGTTCGGGCGGGGCTTCGGTGGTCACGTTGCAATTCAATCTGAATCTGGATTTGGATATCGCCGAACAGAGCGTACAGGCGGCAATTAATGCCGCCACCAATTTTTTGCCCGCCGATTTGCCGCAGTCGCCGATATACAGCAAGGTCAACCCGGCCGACACGCCGATCATGACCTTGGCGGTCAGCTCCAATGCCTTACCGCTGTTCAAGGTTGAGGATTTGATTGATACGAGACTGGCGCAGAAACTCGCCCAATTACCCGGCGTCGGCCTAGTCAGTATCAGCGGTGGACAGCGTCCGGCGGTGCGTATTCAGGTTAATTACAAAGCGCTGGCGGCTTACGGCATCAGTCTGGAGGATGTGCGTGCGGTCATCGCTGCCGCCAACGTCAATCAACCCAAGGGTATGTTCAATGGCCCGATGCGTTCGGCAATTATCGACAGTAATGATCAGTTACACTCGGCGGCTGAATATCGCGACGTGGTTGTCGCTTACCGCAACGGCGCTCCGGTACGATTGTCAGAAGTCGCCAAAGTCATAGACGGTGCTGAAAATGTGCGGCTGGAGGCCTGGGCCAACGACAAAGCAGCCGTCATCGTCAACGTCCAACGCCAGCCCGGCGCTAACGTTATTGAAGTCGTAGACCGCATCAAGGCCTTGCTGCCGCAATTACAGGCGACCTTGCCGCTGAGCGTCGAAGTGCTGCCTTTAACCGACCGCACCGTGACCATACGCGCCTCGGTACACGATGTGCAATTTGAATTGCTGCTGGCTATTGCGCTGGTGGTGATGGTGATTTTTTTATTTTTACGCAATATCCCGGCCACCATCATTCCAGGCATTGCCGTGCCGCTATCGTTGGTCGGCACGTTTGCGGTGATGTATCTGGCCGAATTCAGCATCAACAACCTGACGCTGATGGCGCTGACCATCGCCACCGGTTTCGTGGTAGACGACGCCATCGTGGTCATAGAAAACATAAGCCGCTATATCGAGCGCGGCGAAACGCCATTGAAAGCGGCGCTGAAAGGCTCGGAACAAATCGGCTTCACCATCATCTCCCTGACCTTTTCGCTGGTCGCCGTGCTGATCCCTCTGTTGTTTATGAGCGATGTCGTGGGCCGGTTATTCCGGGAATTCGCCATCACGCTGGCGGTGGCGATTTTGATTTCTGCGGTGGTGTCGTTGACGCTGACGCCGATGATGTGCGCCAAGCTGTTACGGGCCGATGCGGCGTATCATCACGACGCCGCCGATAAGCCTGTCGACTGGTTCGACCGGCTGATTGCCGGTTATGGCCGCAGCCTGGAATGGGTGCTGAAACGGCAAGTTCTGACCATGCTGGTATTTTTCGCCACGGCGGCATTGACCGTGGTGCTGTATATCGTTATCCCCAAGGGCTTTTTTCCGATACAGGACACCGGTATTATCCAGGGCATTTCCGAAGCGCCGCAAAATGTCTCGTTCTCCGCAATGGCCGAGTATCAGCAAAAACTGGGCAAGCTGATACTTGAAGATCCGGCGGTAGACAATCTGTCATCGTTTATCGGCGTCGATGGCATCAACACCACGCCCAACAGCGGCCGCTTTTTGATCAACCTGAAACCGCATGCCGAACGCCCGGACAACGCCAGCGTCGTCATTGCCCGTTTAAAAACCAAGCTGGCCGGGCTGACCGGCGTCACCTTGTATTTGCAACCGGTGCAGGATCTAACCATGGAAAGCCGGGTCAGCCGCACCCAGTACCAATTTACCCTGGAAACGGCCGATATTGATGAGCTGAACAAGTGGACGCATCGCTTGGTGGAACGTCTGTCTGGACAGTCGGAGTTCAGCGATGTGACTTCCGATGTGCAGGATCAGGGTAAACAGGTTTATGTCAACATAGACCGCAGCACCGCCAGCCGTCTCGGCATTACCACCGCCGCAGTGGATAACACCTTATACAGTGCTTACGGGCAACGGCTGGTTTCGACCATTTTTACCCAATCCAACCAGTACCGGGTCGTGCTCGAAGTTGACCCTGCCGCCCAAAATTCCCCGGAAACACTCAAGGAGTTACGGATTCCTTCCACCAATGGCACTCAGGTGCCGTTGTCGGCGATAGCCGAAATATCGGAACGACCTACGCCGCTGTCCATTAATCATCTCGACCAGTTTCCGGTTGCGACACTGTCATTTAACTTGGCGTCCGGCGCGTCGCTAGGCGATGCAGTCAATGCCATCGAGCGCGTCAAGCAAGAAATCGACTTGCCGCTCAGCATACATACCAGTTACCAGGGCGCGGCATTGGCTTTTAAAGCCTCGCTGGGCAATACTTTGTGGTTGATTCTGGCTGCAGTTATTACGGTTTATATCGTGCTGGGCGTGTTGTACGAAAGTTATATCCATCCGATCACCATTTTGTCCACGCTGCCTTCCGCCGGTGTCGGCGCATTGCTGGCGCTGATGATTTCCGGCGGCGATTTAGGCATCATCGGCATTATCGGCATTATTTTGTTGATCGGCATCGTTAAAAAGAATGCCATCATGATGATTGATTTTGCGCTGGAAGCCGAACGCAAACAGGGCATGTCGCCCGCCGACGCCATTTTTCAAGCCTGTCTGCTACGTTTTCGGCCTATCTTGATGACCACGCTGGCGGCATTGTTGGGTGCGCTACCGTTGATGGTGGGTAGCGGCGTCGGCTTGGAGTTGCGTCATCCGCTGGGCATTACCATGGTCGGAGGATTGTTGGTGAGTCAGTTGTTGACCCTGTATACCACGCCAGTGATTTATTTGTGGATGGATAGCGGAGCACGGCGCGTTTTAAGCTGGTTAAACCTGAATCCGCCTGAAGTCGTTGAAAACGAAGGCGGTTTGTAATGAATCTGTCGGCACTGTTTATCTATAAGCCGGTAGCGACCACGCTACTGACGGTTGCCATCGCTCTGGTGGGTACGCTGGCCTTTTTGAATTTACCGGTGTCGTCCTTGCCGCAGGTGGATTTTCCGACCATTAACGTCAGCGCCCAATTACCCGGCGCCAGCGCCGAGACCATGTCCACGTCGGTCGCTACGCCGCTGGAGCGAGCCTTGGGACGCATCGCCGGAATCAGCGAAATGACTTCCAGCAGTACGCTGGGAGCGACGTCCATTACCCTGCAATTCGATTTGAACCGAGACATCAACGGCGCGGCCCGCGATGTACAGGCCGCGATCAATGCCGCCGCCAGCCTGATGCCTACCGGCATGCCCGGCAGACCCAGTTACCGGCGCGATAATCCGGCCGATGCGCCGATTTTAATACTGTCGCTGACCTCAGAAAATCTCAGTCGCGGCCAGATGTACGATGTAGCATCAACCATCCTGGCGCAGAAAGTAGCGCAGATTCCCGGTATCGGTCAGGTGCAAATCGGCGGCGCCGCCCTGCCGGCGGTACGCGTCGAGCTAAATCCCAATGCCTTGAGCAAATACGGCGTCGGTCTGGAAGATGTGCGAACAGCCATCGCCCAGACCAACGTTGCACAGCCGAAAGGGGTCATGGAAAGCGATGGACAACGCTGGCAGGTTCAGGCCAATGATCAGGCCCGCAAAGCCGAGGATTATCTGCCGCTCATCATCAGCTATCGCAACGGTGCGGCCGTCAGGCTCTCCGATCTCGGCGAGGCGGTCAATTCGGTGGAGGATTTACGCAATGTCGGCATAAAAAACGGCAAACCTGCGGTATTGCTGATACTCAAAAAGCAACCGCTGGCCAACGTCATTGAAACGGTCGATCAGGCTCTAGCCTTGTTACCGCAATTGCGGGCCAGTATTCCCAGCACCGTTAATTTAGAGGTGGTAGTTGACAGGTCGCTGACCATCCGGGCTTCCATTGCCGAGGTCGAACACAGTTTATTTATCGCCATCGGCTTGGTGGTGCTGGTGGTGCTGGTATTTTTACGGGATTTGCGTTCGTCATTGGTGCCGATTATTGCGGTGCCGGTATCGCTGATCGGCGCTTGTGCGGTCATGTATTTTTTCAATTACAGTCTGAATAATCTGACTTTGATGGCCTTGACTATTTCCACCGGCTTTGTCGTTGACGACGCTATCGTGGTTTTGGAAAACACCAACCGGCACATCGAAAAAGGCATGCCGGCGTTTAAGGCCGCACTGCTGGCGGCCAAGGAAGTCGGCTTTACCGTCATGGCGATGAGTGTGTCGCTGGTGGCGGTGTTCTTGCCGATTTTACTGATGGGCGGCGTCGTCGGCCGCTTGTTTAGGGAGTTTGCAGTGACCTTGTCGGCAGCGGTGCTGGTATCGTTGCTGGTATCATTAACGGTTACACCGATGCTTTGCGCCCGCTGGCTAGGCAAGGAAAGTCCGCAGCATGGCCTGATTTATCGGGGCATAGGGCGGGTGTTCGACTGGCTGCAAACAACTTACGAACAGTCGCTGCGCTGGGCGTTGCGTCACAGTCGCATTATGATGCTGATTTTGTTGGCAACCATCGGGCTTAATATTTATTTATATATAGAGATAGACAAAGGCTTTTTTCCGACCCAGGACGGTGGCCGGTTGCTCGGTGAAATACAAACCGATCAGGGCAGTTCTTTTTTCTCGTTGCAAAAAAAGTTATCCGAATTTTCCGCTTTGTTAATGGATGATCCTGCCGTCAACAATGTGGCCGGGTTTGGCGGTGCAGGCTCCAGCGGTAATAGCGCCAGGATATTTGTCGTGCTCAAACCGCACGATGAACGCTCGCCTATAGAAGAAGTGATGGGGCGCTTGCGCGAAAAAGTCAAGCGCATCCCCGGCGCCGAATTGCACATGTTCCCGGCGCAAGAACTGCGTATCGGCGGCAGGCCTTCGTTCGGATCATTCGATTATGCCTTACAATCCGACGATTTAAAGCTGTTACGCGAATGGATGCCAAAGGTCGTCGCAGCCTTGTCAAAATTACCAGAACTTACCGATGTTAATACCAATCAGCAGGATAAAGGCCAACAAATCGGCTTGGTAGTCAACAGAGATATGGCCTCACGATACGGCGTCAGCCAGGGCATGATCGACGCCAGTCTTAATGATGCGTTCGGTCAACGCCAGGTGTCGGTGATCTATAATCCGCTCAATCAATATCGGGTAGTGATGGAATTAGCGCCCGAATACTGGCAAAGTCCTGAAGCCTTAAAGCAGGTTTATATCAGCGTGCCTGCTACGCCGTTGCTGCCTGGGGCGCCGCCATTACCCGGCGTACAAACCGGCGCGCGTCAGGTGCCGCTGTCGGCGCTGGCCAGTTTTGCGCCGACCAGTACGCCGTTGTCGGTCAACCATCAAGGCCAGTTTGCGGCGGCGACCTTGTCGTTTAATCTTCAACCCGGCATTTCGCTGTCCGCAGCCACCGTACTCATCGAAAAAACCATGCGCGATATCGGCGTGCCGAATGGCGTACAAGGCAGTTTCCAAGGCTCGGCCAAAGCCTTTAAAGAATCGTTAAGCAGCCAGCCTTGGCTGTTTCTGGCCGCCTTGCTAACTATCTACATTGTGCTGGGAATACTGTACGAAAGTTATGTGCATCCACTGACTATCCTATCCACTTTACCCTCGGCGGGTGTCGGCGCTTTGTTGGCATTAATGGTTTGCGACACCGAATTCAGCATTATTGCGCTGATTGGCGTGATTTTACTGATCGGCATCGTGAAAAAAAACGCCATCATGATGATCGATTTTGCCCTCCATGCCGAGCGCAAGCAGGGACTGGAACCGAAAGAGGCTATCTTTCAAGCCTGTATGATGCGCTTTAGACCCATTTTGATGACGACTTTTGCGGCGATGTTCGGCGCTTTGCCTTTGGCCTTGGGCACCGGCTATGGCGCAGAACTGCGCCATCCTCTGGGAATTTCCATCGTCGGCGGTTTGCTCGTTAGTCAGCTGCTCACCCTGTATACCACGCCGGTGGTATACGTTTATCTGGATCGTTTCCGGCTATGGAGTAGCCGCCACTTTAATCGCACCGCTTCCTTAACCAAGAAAGCTGCTTAAACTCGAGATTTGCATGACTTTTCGCATCACCCCCGCTTTAACGTGTACGCTACTAACCACACTGCTTGCCGGTTGTACCGTAGGCCCCAATTATGTGCGCCCGCAATCCGCCGTTTCCGATGGTTTCAAGGAAATCAAAGGCTGGAAACAGGCGCAGCCGCTAGATGACCATCTGCCCGATAAATGGTGGGAAATATTCAAGGACGCCGAGCTTAATGTACTGGAGGCGCAAGTGAATGGCGCCAACCAGTCCATCGCCCAGGCCGAGGCGCAATACAAGCAGGCGCAAACCATGGTGCAAGGCGCGGCGGCGGCTTATTTCCCGACATCGACGGCCACCGCCACCGTCAACCGCTTTCGCGCCGCCAGTGGCCAAAACGTGGCGGTCAACGGCGTCAAGTATCTTTTCGGAATGGCGGTCAGCGCCGCCTGGGCACCGGATTTATGGGGTAGCGTACGCAGGCAGGTGGAAGCTTCCGAAGACAGCTCCCAAGCCAGCGCCGCTACCTTGCAGGCGTTGCGCCTGACCTCCCAGGCCTCGCTGGCGCAAAGCTACTTTCAGTTACGGGCGCTGGACGCACAGATGCAACTGCTGAACGACACCGCCGCCAGCTATGAAAAAAACCTTAAAATCACTCAAAACCGTTATGCGGCAGGCGTTGCCGCCAAGGCCGACGTTGTCCAGGCCGAAACCCAACTCGAATCGACCCGCGCCCAGGCCATCAATGTCGGCGTGTTGAGGGCGCAACTGGAACATGCTATCGCGGTGTTGATCGGCAAAGCCCCTGCCGAGCTGAGCATCAAGGTGGCGTCGCTGAATACCTTTATACCGGAGATTCCGGTCAGCCTGCCGTCGCAACTGCTGGAGCGCAGGCCTGATGTCGCCGCCGCCGAACGTCAAGCGGCTGCCGCCAATGCGCAAATAGGCGTCGCCAAAGCCGCCTACTTCCCTAACCTTAACCTGGCGGTATCCAATGGACAACAAGCCAATATCCTGAGCAATTTGCTGACCACCGGGGCGCGTTATTGGGCACTGGGTCCGGTGGGGCTTACACTGCCGTTGTTCGACGGCGGCGCCCGTAGCGCACAACTACAGCAAGCCATTGATGTTTACGACGCCAGCGTGGCGGGCTATCGTCAGTCGGTGCTGGTCAGTTTTCAGCAGGTTGAAGATAATCTGGCGGCGCTGCGCATACTGGAACAGGAAGTGCAGGTGCAGAACCGGGCGGTGGCGGCGGCGCATAAGGCTGTAGAATTAACGACCAACCAATATGAGGCGGGTACGGTCAGCTATTTGAATGTCATCGTCAATCAGGCC
>Ga0182021_10006378_pt1 | contig 14000 bp, 17 predicted proteins | sample 612E3MmetaG_FD_120493 | JGI IMG/M metagenome (GOLD analysis project Ga0182021, IMG submission 120493) | Permafrost microbial communities from Stordalen Mire, Sweden - 612E3M metaG (Illumina Assembly) | ecosystem: Environmental > Terrestrial > Soil > Wetlands > Permafrost | place: Sweden...
TCGCGCGCTTTGAGAAAGCGAATGACCGCGATGCTGTAGAAGCCCTTGTCCAAATAGGCCTTTTTGATGCGGATTTTCAGCACGTCCAGCCGTTTGAACAAGCGGCCTAGAATCTTGACCATCGTATCACTCTTGCGCACGAAGGTCATCGCCAAGGTGAGCCGTTGATTCTGGTAGACCATATAGGCGGTCGCGTAACAATGAAAATGGGTGGTGCCCTCGCGCGCTACCCCGCGCTTGACTTCTTCCGGGTCCTTCGCCGGTTCGCCGTGATAGGGCACCAGCACCAAATCGATCGCCAGATCACACCGCACCCGCAACAATCGCGCCGGCACATTCAACAACAGCACCCGGTTGAGTTGCGCCTCCCAACGCCACAGTTGGTTCAGGTGCTGGGGCAAGGCCGCATGGACCTGCCCCAGCACGGTATTCCCGTTCGGGACACCCGCCAAGTCATCACACACATCATTGACCGAGGTCCGCCCGGCCGACGCTTTCAGTATGATCTCCCAGACGTTCTCGGCCGTGCATTTGCGGCCATTGCATCTACTGAGCATTGGGTTTAGGGGCGATTAGCTATCCTCGTGATCACCCCTCGCAAGGCTGCACAGTAGATGTCATTCCCGCGCAGGCGGGAATGACGGGAGGCTCGAAGTGAGGCCAGCCATGCCGTCACCCCTGGCGATCCGTCTCAACCATGTTAGCAAGGTTTACCACTCAGGGTCACACCGAAGTCCGCGCGCTGAACGGGCTTACGGTGAACATCCCCGCCCGGCAGTTTGTCGCCGTGATGGGCGCTTCGGGTTCGGGCAAGAGCACCTTGTTGTACATCGTGGCCGGGTTAGCGCGTCCTTCTTCCGGCGAGATTCAGCTCTTCGATCAAGCCATCCACACCATGAGCGACGATCAACTGACGCAGTTGCGCCGCACCCGCATTGGCCTCATTTTTCAATCCTTCAATCTGCTTCCTACATTGAGCGCCTTGGAAAATGTCGCACTGCCGTTATTGATTAACGGCGCGCGCCTGAGCGCTGCGCGTGCCAAAGCCAAAACGCTGCTCGCATTGGTCGGCCTGTCCGATCGGCTGGCGCATCGCCCCGACGAGCTGTCGGGCGGGCAGCAACAGCGGGTCGCCATCGCCCGCGCGTTGATCAACGAAGCGCCGCTCCTCCTCGCCGATGAACCGACCGGCAACCTCGACAGCCACACCGGCGAGGAAATTTTGCAGCTCTTGCACGCCCTCGTCGCCGATCAACAGCGTACCATCGTCATGGTCACACACGATCTGCGCGCCGCCGGGTATGCCGATCAAGTGATCGAATTGAAAGATGGGCAAGTCGTGACAGGCTAATGCGCGCTACGCTGACTTTGTTTCTGCTCACCAGTCTGCGCCACAGCGCCCGGCACAAGCTCCGCACGCTGCTAACGCTGCTGGGCATCGTGGCCGGAGTGGCGACGTTCATCTTCGCGCCCACGCTGGCCGCTTCGATCGCCCGCTCTGTGCAAGAATCCGGCGAAGACCTGGCTGGCCGCGCCGATCTTGAAATTCGCGGCCCGACGGAAGGATTCCATCCGCGTGCTTTGTCGATCGCCCGCACGGTGCCCGGCGTCGCCGTCGCCGTCGCCGCGCCGCTCGTGCAGGCCGTCGGGGTGCTGCCGGATCGATCGGAACCGTTGGTCGTCATGGGGATCGATCCTAAATTCGATCAAGCGATCCGCGCCTACAACCTCGCGCAGGGTCGCTTCCTCAATCGATTGGGGGAAGTGCTGCTGGGCCAGTCGTATGCCGCCGAACGTGGACTGCATCTCAACCAGCGCATCACCGTCATCGCCCCGACGGGTTCGTTCGATTTCAAAATCGTTGGGCTGCTGGCCGGCAGCGGCGTGGCCCGGCTCAACAACGGCGATGTGCTGGTGATGCTTTACAAAGACGCGCAGACGTTGCGCGGTAACATCAACCTCGCGACGATTGCTCTCACCTTGCAGCCTGCTCAAGATCCGAACGCCGTCATCGCCCAGCTACGCGCCGCCCTGCCCGCTTCACTGACCGTTGACCTCGCACAAGCCAAGCGCGGGGCGCTGAGCGATATTCAAACCATGCTCAATTTCGTCATGGGCTTCGCCAGTTTCATGATCTTGAGCGTGGGCTCGACATTGGTCTACAACACGATGGCGGTAGCCGTGGCGCAGCGGCGCGCCGAGATTGGTGTGCTGCGCGCGTTGGGCGTGACCCAGCGCCGGGTGCGCCAGATGTTCGTGATCGAAGCAGGCTTCTTCGGGCTGCTGGGATCGCTGGTGGGGATGCTGTGCGGTTATGCGTTGGTGCAGAGCGCCGGACAGTCGCTCAATCTTAGCGTCATGTTCAAAGCGGCGCCACACGGCAAGATCATCGCCGAGGTGCCGGCATGGCTGCCCTGCGTCGCCTTGCTGGCCGGAGTCGGCTTGCCGATGCTGGCCGGTTATCTGCCCGCGCCGACATGGCGGCCGTCGTCGCCGAGCGCATCACCACGGCTGAATCGTCCACCGGCGATTTTGATCTGCGCGCGCTGGATGTGGCGACCTTTCGCGCGCAAGGCGGACGTTTCATCTGGGACAAAGGCGACGAACAAGCCGCCTACACGCGCTTAAGCGACGCGAGCCATCCGGCCATTTTGGTATCGAGTTTCGCAGCCGTCACACGGCACTTGGCCCCGGGCGATATGGTGACGCTCCGCACGCCGCGTGGGCCGCAGCGTTTTGAAGTCGCCGGCACGGTGCTGGATACCATCGAGCCGGTGCAGGCCGGTGAAGCCAGCATCATCATGGATCGACAGGTGTATCGCCGCTTGTGGCAAGACGATCGGATCGATCGCTTGTCGCTCAAACTCAAACCCGATCGGAATGCGGCCGCCACCCGGCGCGATCTGCAGCATGACTATGCCGGAAGCGGGCTTGTCGTGGTCAGCCCGGCCGAGATCACCGCCGCGTTCACGACCGCGATCGACAACATGGTGGTCGTGTCGCAGATTCTGTCGCTGCTCTTGCTGGCGACGTTGATCGTCGGCATCGCCAACACTTTCGTCATCGACGTGCTGGATCGCCAGCGCGAGATGGGCCTGCTGCGCGCGCTGGGGTTGTTCGGGCGGCAGGTCGCCTTGAGCTTGGTGCTGGAGGTCATCGTGCTAGCGAGTCTCATCAGCCTGTTAGCCGTGCCAATGGGTATGTATACCACCTACGGCAACACGCTCCTGATGTCGCGCATGTTCGCCGTGCGCTTCACGTTAGCGCCGCATGAGGTGTTGATCTCATTGGGGTTGGTGTTGATGGCGGCGCTGTTAGCCGCTTACCTGCCGGCCCGCCGCGCTGCCAAAGTCGATGTCCTCGAAGCGCTGCACTACGAATGAAAAAGCCCCGCGCTCTTTCGAACGTGGGGCTTTTTACGTATTACGCATTACTCGTTACTTCTTCCGTTCCGCCAACTGCCGCTTCATAATCTCCTGCACCGCATTCGGATTGGCCTTGCCGCGGCTTTCCTTCATCACCTGACCCACCAGGAAGCCCAGCACCGTTTCTTTACCCGCAAGGTATTTCTCAACTTGAGCGGAATTCGCATCGAGTACCTTCGCCACAATCGCTTCGATAGCGTTGCTATCGCTGATCTGCGCCAGGCCCTGCGCTTCCACGATCGATTTGGCCGACGCGCCGGTCTTGAACATCTCGGCCAGCACGCGCTTGCCGGTGTTGAGATTGATCGTCCCGGCTTCTACCATCCCGATCAATTCCGCCAGACCCTGCGGCGTGATCTTCACCTGATCGATCGGCAGCAGTGACTCATTCATGTAACGAAACAATTCGCCGGTCAGCCAGTTGCACACGACCTTCGCATGTTTGCCGCCCGCTTGCTTGACCGTCCCTTCGAAGTAATCGGCCACCGCACGCTCGGTCACGAGCACACTTGCATCGCCCGCCGAGAGACCGTAGTCTTTCACAAATCGATCGTATTTGGCGTCAGGCAGTTCCGGCAGAGTCGCGCGAATCTCATCCACCCACGCTCGTTCGATAATCAACGGGGGCAAATCGGGCTCGGGGAAATAGCGATAATCCTCGGCCTCTTCCTTGCTGCGCTGCGAGACCGTGACGTTGCGCGCCTCATCCCAACCACGCGTTTCCTGCACCACCTTGCCGCCGCCATCCAGCACTTGTGCCTGGCGCACCAATTCGTAAGCGGTGCCGCGTTCCAGTGCGCGGAACGAGTTGAGGTTCTTCAACTCGGTGCGGGTGCCAAGTTCCTTCGAACTGACGGGGCGAATGGAAATATTCGGCTCAAAGCGGATGACGCCCTTCTCCATATCGCCCGTATTCACGCCGAGGTAGCGCACAATGGCGCGCAGTTTTTCCGCGTAGGCCTTCACTTCTTCGGCGGTATGCAGATCGGGTTCAGAGACGATCTCCATCAATGACACACCGCTGCGATTAAAATCGATCAGCGAGACGCTGCCCTGATGAATGTTCTTGCCGGTATCTTCTTCCAGATGCACGCGTCGAATGCCGATGCGTTTCTTGCCCTGCGACGTTTCGATCTCCAGCCAGCCGTTCTTGCACAGCGGAAATTCGTACTGCGAGATTTGATATCCCTTGGGCAGGTCCGGGTAGAAATAGTTCTTGCGCGCAAAGATGTTGAACTCTTCGATGGTGCAGTTCAACGCCAGCCCGGTCATGATCGTCAGCTCCACCGCGCGGCGATTGATGACGGGCAGCATGCCCGGCATGCCCGTGCAGATGGGGCACACGTGCGAGTTGGGCGACTCGCCGTCCGACATGACGACCGCGCACCCGCAGAACATCTTGGATTTTGTAACCAGTTCGGCGTGAACTTCCAGCCCGATGACGCCTTCGTAGTCCATAATGCTCTCACACTCGACTATTCAGTGTAGAAGTAAGAATGTAACTCGTCCTCTGAAATGTAGCGCATGGCCTGTCGTAAAATAGCACGCGCCGTGCCGGTATCCAACTCAGCATGGTTGGGCACGGTCAATGTTTGCACCTCGCCATTCGCTTTCACTCGTCGCAACTTAACGTGACTACCGCGCTGCGAATAGACCTCAAAACCGAACCGGCCAAAGATGCGCACCAGTTCTGCGCCTGATAGCCGTCGTAATTTAGGCATAAGCCGGTTCCACTTCCATCGTCACGACAACCATTGGCCGAGGAGATAACCCCCATTGACCTAGATCCTCACCCTCCAATTGCAATTCCACAGCTTCTTTAAGATGAGCGATTACTTCATCCAACGTAGCACCTTGTGTTACGACTGGAATCTCAACACATTCCGCCACATAGCCGGACTGTTCACCCGATCGGATGACAGCCTTGATCGTATGCTGCAGTGACATCTGAACACCTCCCCTACTAGCCATGCTTTCTCACAAACCGTTCCATGCGGCGCAGCGCTTCCTCAATCTTTTCGTACGCCGTGGCATACGAGCAGCGCACGTAACCCTCGCCGCCCGCGCCGAACGCCGTGCCCGGCACCACCGCGACGTGTTCTTCTTGCAGCAAGCGATTGGCGAATTCGTCTTCGTTCATGCCGCTGATCGTGACCGACGGGAAGGCATAGAAGGCGCCCTGCGGCTCGAACGTCTTCAGCCCGAAGCTGTTGAAGCCGCTCACGATCAACCGCCGCCGCCGATCGTATTCCTGCCGCATCTCTTCGACGTAATCTTCGCCCTGCGCGATCGCTTCGATGGCCGCCGCCTGCGCCATCGTCGGCGCCGACATGATCGTAAACTGGTGAATCTTGCGCATCGCCGCCGAGATCTCTTGGGGCGCAGCCGCATAACCGATGCGCCAGCCCGTCATGGCGTGCGACTTGGAGAAGCCGCCCAGCAGGATCGTACGATCGCGCATGCCGGGCAGCGTGGGGAAGCACGTATGCGCCACCGCTGCGCCGCCCGCCATCGAGGCGTACACCAACCGATCGTAGATCTCGTCCGACAGCACGATCAGATCGTGCTGTTCGGCCAGCTGCGCGATGTCCAACAGGCGCTCGCGGCTCATCACCGCGCCGGTCGGATTATTGGGATAGCCGATCAAAATAGCTTTGGTGCGCGGCGTGATCTTCGCGGCAATCTCTTCGCGCGTGACCATGAAATTGTTTTCGACGCGTGTCGCGATCGGGACGGGCACCCCGCCAGCCAGCGTCACTTCGGCGGTGTAGGCCACGAAGCACGGCTGCGGCACGATCACTTCGTCGCCCGGATCGAGAATCGCCGTCAGGGCCAGGTACAACGCTTCGGACACGCCCACGGTGATCAGCAGTTCGGTTTCAGGATCGTAGTCGACGCCGTAGCGCCGCTGCAAGTAACCGTTCAACGCGCGACGCAGTTCCACCGTACCCGAGTTGCTGGTGTAATGCGTATCGCCGTGTTGCAGCGAAGCAATACCCGCTTTGATGATCGGATCAGGCGTGGTGAAATCGGGTTCGCCGATGCCGAGCGAGATCACTTCTTTCATCGTGGCGGCAATGTCGAAAAACTTGCGGATGCCGCTGGGTGGAATGGAATTCACACGAGCCGAAACGTAGTCACGCATCATATTCTCCTTGTGCCCGCACTCTGAGCGGAGCGTAGCGAAGTCGAAGAGCGCAGACCCTATTCTTCCTCGTTGTTGCTGTAACCCACCATCGCCGAATCGCCAACGTTAAAGCGGCGGAAGCGGCCTTTCACGATCGCTTCTTTGCCGACCAGCGATTTATCCATGGTGCTTTCTTCGATCAGCGCGCCCGCTTCAATGATCGAATCCCGGATGATCGAGTTGACCACCTTGCAGTCTTGTCCAATCGTCGCATACGGCCCGATGATCGAGTGCTCGATCACGGCCGAGGGATGAATGTTGACCGGCGGCACGATCACGCTGCCTTCACACTCGATCTGCGCGCTGTTGTCGCTGCCATTTTCCAACAGATACCGGTTGGTATCGAGCACGGTTTCCGGCTTGCCGGTGTCACGCCATTCCTTGGCCGTGCGCGTGATGAAGTGTTGGCTCTTGGGGATCATCAAGTTCAACGCATCGGTCAAGAAAAATTCGCCCTTAGTCTGGAAGCCCTTGTCCATCAATTCCTGGCAGGCCTGCATCAGCGCCGGGCCGTCGGTGAAGTAGTACATGCCGATGACGGCCAGGCGATCGGTCATGACCGCAGGCTTCTCGACGAATTTTTGAATGTATCCGTCCGGGCCGACAATCGCTACGCCAAAACGGCGCGGGTCTTCCACCTCACGCACGTACGCAATGGAATCTTTCGGCGGTGTATTCATTTCAGACAGGTCGGCTTCAAAGTAGGTGTCACCGAAGACCATGAAGACCGGCCCCGTCACGTAATCGCGGCACAACCACAGGGCATGTGCCTGGCCGCGCATCTCGGCTTGCACCACGTAGCGCGCTTTGAAGCCATACTGCTGCGACACGTACTTTTCAATTTGGTCGCCCAGATAACCGACGATGAAGATGTACTCTTCCACTTCGATGCCGCGAAACTTATCGAGAATATGGGCCAACATGGGTTTGCCGGCGACGTTAATCAACGGCTTGGGCCGCGTATAAGTTTGCGGGCGCAAGCGTGTGCCGAGTCCTGCTAGGGGAATGATGACTTTCATAAGTTGCCTTCTTTGTGTGACGATCCGCCTTGTCGAATGCGCTCCAGAAACTCTGCCACGCCAACCAGTTCGACTCCCCGTTCCCGCATACGGACGCGCAAGTGGTCGTCAGCGCGCAAGTCGCCGTCGCTGGTTACACGGAGCAGTAAGTTGGTATCAAGGACGGCCCTGAGCGGCACGGCGCGCCTCCCTTACAGCCCGCACTTCGGCGTCAAGCTCCTCTTCTGTGATGGGATCGGCAGCCACTCGCGCATGGATTCGTTCTAGCAGCGTGCGAAACTCCGTCTGCCACTGACGCTGATCGATCGCTTGCCACACTTTGGCCTGATCCTCAGATGGCAGTTGCTTGAATGCGGCGACCAGCTGGTCGGCGGTCAATTCTACTTTTACTTTGTCGAGCGTAACGAGGGACATGGTGTATCATCCTTTCTGTTTGACCGACGGACTTCTCCTCACTTCACAAACTTACTCATTGATCATTGGTTTTCGTCGATGCCAGTCGGTCGCCTGCTCATACGCATATGCCGCGTGGATAATCTTCTCTTCGCCGAAGGCCGGGCCGTTGATCTGCAACCCGATCGGCAACCCCTGCCCGTCGAAACCACACGGCAGCGAGATACCACAAATGCCCGCCAGGTTTTGATTCAGCGTGAATACATCGCTCAGATACATCTGCAGCGGATCGTCGGCCTTCTCGCCGATCTTGAACGCCGTCGTCGGCGAAGCGGGGCAGGCAATCACATCGACCTCTTTGAAGGCCGCTTCGTAATCGCCTTTGATCAACGTGCGGACTTTCTGCGCCTTCAAGTAATACGCGTCGTAATAGCCGGTCGACAAAGCATACGTGCCCAGCATGATACGGCGCTTCACCTCGGGGCCGAAGCCCTGCCCGCGCGTGCCTTTGTACGTCGACCACAGATCGCGCCCATCGACGCGCAAGCCATAGCGCACCCCATCGAAGCGCGCCAGATTGGCCGAGGCCTCAGCGGGCGCGAGGAGATAATATACGGGCAGACCGTAATCGGTGTGCGGCAAAGACACTTCGCGCACTTCTGCCCCGAGTGACTTCATCACCTCGATCGCTTGGTGTACCGCTTGCTCGACTTCGGGCTGCATGCCGTCGATGAAGTATTCTTTCGGCACGCCGACGCGCATCCCCTTGATATCCGGGCGGAGATGCGCGGTGTAGTCAGGCACCTCGATCGGCATGGAAGTTGAATCGAGCGGATCGTGTCCCGCAATCACGCCGAGCAAGGTCGCCGCATCGCGCACGTCCTTGGCAAACGGTCCCATCTGATCGAGCGACGAAGCAAAGGCGATCAGCCCGTAGCGGCTCACGCGCCCATACGATGGCTTGATGCCCACGACGCTGCACAACGACGCCGGTTGACGGATCGATCCGCCCGTATCGGTGCCGAATGCCCCCAGGCACAGATCGGCCGAGACCGCCGCCGCACTGCCACCGCTCGATCCACCGGGCACCCGCTTGATGTCCCATGGATTATGCGTCACACCATACGCGGAGTTCTCCGTGCTGGAGCCCATTGCAAATTCGTCGGTGTTCGTCTTGCCCAAAAACACCGCACCCAGGGCACGCAGACGCGCCACCGCCGTCGCATCATACGGCGGCACAAAACCCTGCAGAATCTTGCTGCCCGCCGTGGCCGGTAATCCCTTGACGCAGATCACATCTTTGATGGCCAAGGGCACACCCAACAACGGCGTGTCTTCACCTTTGGCCCGGCGCGCATCAGCCTCTTTAGCCTGCGCGCAGGCCGCTTCACGCGCCAGATGCAAATAAGCATGCAGGATCGGATCAAATTGCACGATGCGATCAAAAATCGCCTCAGTCAACTCGAGCGAGGATATATCGTGGCGGGCTAATTGGTCGTGAGCGTCGTGAATGGTCAGGCTTGCCAGCATAATCATCTCAACAAAAGATCACCGCAGACTGTACGAAGTGGGGAGAAGCCCAGCGGTCTCGGCGGTGAGATTAGTCTTCCAGAATCACATGTACTTCAAACGAATCGCCGGAGCGGGCCGGGGCATTAGCCAGAATCTCGTCCACCGGCAGCGACGGACGCGCTACATCCTCACGCATGACGCTGCGCAAGGGCAGGACGGTCGCCGTCGGCGGAATCGCCTCGGTATCGAGCGCATTCAGCCGTTGAGCATAATCGAGAATGGCCGAGAGCTGCTCTTGATAGAGAGCTTCTTCCGCATCCGACAGATTGAGTTTAGCAAGTTCGGCAATGTGTTGAACGTCTTGGCGTGTGATAGACATGCGGCGATTATATCAGAACACCGATCAATCTTCAATGAACCCGATATGCACTCAAGTGCTTGACCCTTGCTGCCGGAATCCGGTATAAACAGAATAGTCGTACAATGTCGCCTCACTGATTATGGTTACGGAGTTAGCATGACCAAACGTTGGCATCAAGTCAATCGACTCTTACTGGACAATCACTTCTATGCGCTGCTGTTATCGAGCGGACTCGCGATCGGGTTGTTTGCGGGCCGCGTCTGGCTGTCACAGTCGCGCACGCTGAGTTTTCTGGTGTGGAATCTCTTCCTCGCCTGGGTGCCCTATTTCTGGAGCCTGTGGGCGTTGAGCATTCATCGCCGCCATCCGCGCCGCTGGTGGTCGTTGCTGCTGCCCGGCACGTTGTGGCTGCTCTTTTTCCCCAACGCCCCTTACCTCATCACCGATCTGGTTCATCTGTATCAGCGGCCGGAGATACCGCTGTGGTACGACATCGGCCTGCTGATGTCATTTGTGTGGGCAGGCTGTTTCCTGGCGGTAGCTTCGCTGAATATGATGCACCAGATCATTCGCGACTACGTGGGCCGCACCTGGAGCTGGATCATCGTGATGGGCAGTCTGGGACTGTGCGGATTGGGGATTTACATGGGGCGCTTCTTGCGCTGGAACAGTTGGGACATCTTCCTCTACCCGACCGATGTACTGAGCGACATCGGCCATCGGTTGATTCATCCGTTCAGCCACTTACAGGCGTACGGTGTGACGCTGCTATTTGCCGCGTTCTTGTTCGTATGCTACGGGACGTTCGTCTCACTGAAACAGCGCGCCTAATGCAAAACCGGACTTTCTGTGAAGGCAGAAAGTCCGGCTCTCGAATTATCGATTATTCGATCGGCGGCAGCAGCGCCGTCTTACGCTTTGTGCGTCTGGCTCGCAGCCAGGAGCAACGCCTGAATCTCAGCCGTCGCTTCCGGGATCGAGATGTCCGCCGCCGCAGCCCACTCACGACACAGGCTGGCCTGCAATCGCTTCAGCGACGACGCATCGTTTTCACCGAGCGGCTTATTCCAGGCCAGCGCCGATAGATCGCGTACGACTTCGCACAAGCTTTGAAATGAGCCGCGTTTCACCCGTTCGTGAATTTCCAGCCGCCGTTTGTTGTGATCGCGTTCGAGTAAAGTGGGGCGGCCTTGCAGCACGCGCCGATATCGCTCGAGATCGCGCTTGAGCGTCACGTCACGCAGTCCGGCCGCGCCGGCTTCATCGACAGGCACCCAGATCGTGCTCTTGTCCGCCGTGACGACGTAGTACCAGCGCAGTTGATCTTCTGCCAGGCGTTTTTCTTCCAACCGCAGAATGTTACCCACCCCGTAAACCGGATGGACGATGAAGTCACCCGCCTTATATTGCATAGCTGCTCCTATTAACAGGCCGCGCCGATGTTGCCATCGGCGCGGCTCATAGGCTTTATACCCAATTCCCGGTGATAGTAACGCGGCTCTTCCCAACGAATGTAATCATCCGCCAAGAACAGTCGCTCCTCACCGGAAGAGGAGCCTGCTTTAGTACCGGCGTGAGCCGCCACCGCTGCGGCGGTTGTTGCTATATCCGCCACCACCACTGCTGCGTTCTTCCTTCGGCCGCGCCAGGTTCACCGTCAGGGCACGCTCGCCCATCTTGTACGAGTTGAACTTACTGATTGCGGTCTGCGCTTCGGCCTGCGTTGTCATCTCGACGAAGCCGAACCCCTTCGACTGGCCCGTGTCGCGATCCTTGATGACAGCGACAGAGGCGACATTGCCCGCTTGCGCAAACAATTCACGGAGCTCTTCTTCGGTGGTCGAGTACGACAGATTGCCAACATACAACTTCACTTCCATTTTCTTTGCTCTCCTTGAGCGCGGCCCGCAAAAAGTTACGTGCCCCTAAAGTAAATTGGCCCCCAACCCACAAGAGGGTCTGGCGGCCAATGTCACTCAAATCCTGCTCTATGCTATGAATATTATACCACAGAACTACGCTTTGTAGGCTTCCTGTGCCACGTGGAGTAGATCATCGACTTCACGCGCCACATCGGCCACCGTCACGCCTTCCGACGCCGCCCATTCGCGGCACAGATTATCGCGGACTTTGTGCAACATGGAGGCATCGACGTCGTTGAGCGGCTTGTGCCAGCCATGCGCGGTTAGATCCCGCGTCACTTCACAGAGCGCCAGAAATGAACCGCGCTTCAACCGCTCATTAATCTCCAAGCGCCGTTTGTGATGATCGCGATCGAGCACCGTCGGCTTGCTCTTCAATATGCGACGATATTGTTCGAGCTCTTGCTTGGGCGTTACCCGGCGCAGTCCGATCGCGCCAGTCGAATTCACCGGCACCCACACTGTGCTGTTTTCCACGGCCAGCACATAGTACAGGCGCATTTCAGTCTCGGCTAAGCGTTTCTCTTCCAAACGCAAAATGCTGCCCACCCCATACGACGGATGCACCACATAGTCGCCCGCATCAAATTCCATCAGATTTATCCTTCGTCAAATAACAACAAATCGGGGACAAGCGAGAGGCGTTGTTCCCCGATTCGTTGTTCTATAGCTTGCCACCATGTGGCGTTGAGTTACGGCTTAATAACGTCGTGAACCACCACCGCTGCGATTGCGATTGCCGCCGCCGCCACTGCCGCCACGGCTGCCACCGTAGCCGCCGCTGCCGCCACGGCTGCCACCGCCGCCGCCGCCATAACTGCCACCACCGCCGCCATAACCGCCACCACCGCCGCTGCGCTCTTCACGCGGGCGGGCCGGATTCACAGTCAACGTGCGATCGCCTATGCGGTACGAATTGAACTTGGTAATCGCGTTTTGGGCGTCTGCCTGCGAACCCATCTCGACAAAACCGAAGCCCTTCGAACGACCCGTATCACGATCCCGGATGACCGCAACCGAGGCAACGGTACCTGCCTGCGCGAACAGCGTGCGCAAATCTTCTTCGGTCGTATCATACGGCAGGTTTCCAACATACAGCTTGACTTCCATTTCTTGATCTCCTTGTGATCGGCCATCCGGCCCTTAAAATACAACCGCCAGATTCTGCTGTCGAATCTGGCGGCTATTTGCCCACCCAAAACCGACGGTGCGAATGGTATTATATACCACTGCCGACAATCGGTCAAAACTATTTTTTCTGCGCCAAGTGCAGCACACTGCGAAACGTCTCTTCGATCGGTCGTGGCTGCCAAGCTAATTCGCGCTGAGCCTTTTCACTACTGCCGTAAAACGTGTAATACGCCAGCGTACGCACGGCCTCGGCCCCCGGTGAAATCCGCACCCCCGATCGTTCCAGCCAGCCCATCCAGCGCGCCATCGCGCCGACAAACCCATCGGGCAGCCAGAGTTTTGGCGCAGGCACACCCGTCAGCTGCGCCCAGCGCTGCATCGCTTCATGATAAGTCAACGGCTGTCCCGCCAGAATGTAACACTCACCCGCGCGGCCTTTCTCCAACGCGAGAAGATGCCCCTCGGCCACATCATCGACGTGGGTCCAGCTCAAACTAGAATGCTTGCCCGGCATGATCGGGAACCGCTTCAAGTACATCTGGTACATCAGCGGGATGCCGCTGTGATCGCCTTCGCCCACAATCGGCCCCGGCTGCACAATCACGATCGGCGCGCCTTTCTGAGCTAACGGCAGCGCCACTTCGTAATGCGCCATCCACTTGGTGCGCTCATATTCTGAAGTCAATGAGCCGAACTCAGCACGATAGCTTTCGTCAAGCACGCGGCCATGCGTATTGCCGAAGAGCGCGATCGTGCTGGTGTAGATGATCTTCGCCACGCCGAGTTCGGCAGCCAACCCGATTGTATTGCGCGTCCCTTCGACATTGATCGCATACATCTGCGCGCCCTGACCGGGTTTCACACCAACCTGATACCATGCCGCGACATGGAATACGACGTCAATGCCTGTCAGCGGCGCGCGCATCGATTCACGATCGGTAATGTCGCCCGCCGCGATGCGTGCGCCGAGGTGAGTGAGCCAATCGGCCTTGTGTGCATCGCGCACCAGGCACGTCACGTGATGTCCACGCTCGATCAGCTTCGGCAAAA
>Ga0182021_10006379_pt1 | contig 13999 bp, 14 predicted proteins | sample 612E3MmetaG_FD_120493 | JGI IMG/M metagenome (GOLD analysis project Ga0182021, IMG submission 120493) | Permafrost microbial communities from Stordalen Mire, Sweden - 612E3M metaG (Illumina Assembly) | ecosystem: Environmental > Terrestrial > Soil > Wetlands > Permafrost | place: Sweden...
CCGGGATTTGAACCCGGGACCCCACTTTCGTAGGGCAACCGCTTAGCAGGCGGCCGCACTAGACCACTATGCGATCCCTCCGTTAGTGCACCACAACCACAAGTATTTATTGTACCAGTTTATAAACAAAGATTCTATTAATCTTTAGTAATCGGTATAGTAATTTTGCCGCTTATTACAGGAAGAACCGTTTGAGCGCTCTCTTATACTATGTTATCATTTGCTCAGATGGAAATTAATATTTTAATCGACAAAGAATTTAAGAAGCTGATCAAATCTACCCGGTTGAAGACTGTGACACGGCAGATTCTGCAAGCCGAAAATGTCGGCGTTAAGTCCGAAGTGGGATTAGTCATCACTGGCGATAATAAAATTCAGGAATTGAACCTGAAATACCTGGACGAAGACAGACCGACCGACGTGCTATCATTCCCGATTAGAGACCAACTTGAAAACGCGCCTCCTTTTATTAATGTACCCGATGGGAAAACGCATTTGGGGGATATTATTATTTCTTATCCTACTGCGGTCAGACAGGCAGAGGAACGAGGACATTCTGCAGAACGGGAAATCGTAATTTTACTGATACACGGAATTCTCCATTTACTAGGCTATGACCACGATATCCCGGAGCGTGAGCAAGCTATGCGTAGCAGGGAATCAGCTATTTTAAAAATCGTCGAGGAGTAATTTCTGTGAAAATTCTAGGGATTGCCGGCAGTCCGCGGCGCAACGGGAATACCGACCTTTTACTTACAGAACTGCTGAAGGGAGCGGTAAGCAAAGGCGCCGACGGACAAACTATTTACCTTAATAAACTTAAAATTACTCCTTGTGAGCACTGTGACGCTTGCCTTAAAACGGGTAAATGCCGGATTCAGGACGATATGCAGAAGATTTACGATGAACTGGAACAGGCTGATATCATTGTTCTTGCCTCGCCGGTGCAATTTTCAGGACCTCCGGCACTCGTGAAAGCGATGATCGATCGTTGCCAGTGTCTCTGGTCGCGTAAATATGTGCTTAAAATCCCACCGTTGAGCAGAGAACGAAAACGGAAAGGTTTTTTGATTTCAGTCGGTGGGACGGGCATGAAGGATATGTTCGAACCTACAAAAGAAATTGTAAAAACCTGGTTTCATGTTTTGGAGGTAGAGTACGCCGGTGAACTACTCCTCCAAAAAACGGATGAAAAGGGCGCTGTTTTAAAACAACCGGATGTATTGCATAAGGCTTATGAAGCAGGGCAAAAACTGATAGAAGTAATATAAAATGAACAAGAAAACAGAAGCTAATATTGTTGGTCCGGCGGTCGAAGAAATTCTTTCCAACTTGATAAAAATCCAGTCGGTGAATCCGCCCGGTGGGGAAATAGCGGTCGCGGAATATTTAAAACGGCTCTTCAACCTGTACAACATCCCCGGCGAAATCATTGAACCCAAACCGGGGCGGGCGAGTTTCATTGCCCACCTGGGGGAAGGCGATAAAAAACTCCTGTATCTTTCTCATACCGATGTTGTGCCGGCATCGGAAGGCTGGGATTTTCCGCCTTTTTCCGGAGAAATAAAGAACGGTTTTGTACACGGGAGGGGAGCAATCGATTGTAAAGGTTTGGCTGCCGCCGAAGCATGCGCAATTATTCATCTGGCGCAGACTTCCAAACTTCAAGGTAAGTTGATCTTTGCGGCCACAGCCGACGAAGAAGTGGGGGGAGAACTTGGCGTAGGGGTTCTATCGGAAAAATATCCAGAAAAGATATGGGCTGATTTCGCCATCAATGAAGGCGCCGAATCAATCAATATGAATGGCAAAGACTACCACTCTTTATCGGTCGGGGAAAAGGGCCCGGCCTGGATGAAATTGACCACGAAAGGTATCAGTTCCCATGGTTCAGTGCCCGTATCCGAGCATAATGCCGTGGTAAAGATGGCTAAAGTCATCGAAGGTCTGGCAAACTACAAACCACATATCGTCCTGACTCCGGAAACGAAGAGTCTGCTAGAAACTATTGCCCGGCTTGACGGCATCAACGATGAAATAAACGAGGGTAATGTCGACGATATTCTGCGGAAGTTGCGCGACAAAACGCCCGTTCCCTATCTATCCACTATTACCCGAATGACCGTTTCCCCGGATGTAATTCATGGTGGCGTGAAGACAAATATCATCCCCGACCGTTGTGAGGCGCAAATCGACATCAGGATCCTTCCCGGACAAAGTTGGGAATATGTTATTAATGAATTGAAAGAGATCCTGGGCGACACGGAAGCAGAACCATTACAATATCGTTTGCCGTCGTTCTCCAGCTCCGGTAGCAAGTTTTACCGTCTGATTGAAGAGACGTTGAAAGAATTTGTCGGTGACATGCCTATTTTACAAACTATTTGCACCGGCGCTACCGATTCCCGATATTTACGTGAGATTGGTATTTCAAGTTATGGAATAGAAGTGCTCACGCTAAATAGAGACAAGACATTAACCGATTCGGTGCATGGTAAAAATGAGAAGATCGATATCGCCAGCCTGAGACTGAAAACACAGTTTCTCATTAAACTGGCGAAAAATTATCTGGGTGAATAAGAAAGTTCTAAACCCGATGTACCTTTACCAGGTTAGTGCTTCCAGTGACTCCCAACGGTAAACCGGCAGTGACAACGATCGTATCGCCCGATTGTGCCACCCCTGTTTCCAGCGCGGTTATCCGTGCGACTTCCAGCCATTCTTCGAGTTTTACCGGCGATGATCTTACAAGAGGATAAACCCCCCATACCAGGTTGAGTTGCCGCATAATAATGTCGGAAAGAGTCACAGCCAGAATGGGCTGACCGGGACGGTGTTTGGCGACGCGTAAGGCAGTCTTACCGCCGGCAGTTAAGGCAACGATCGCCTTTGCCCCGATCTGGGACGCGATCTGACAGGCAGCCCGGGCTGTGGCATCGTCTATTTCATTCAAAAATTCCTCCGGGGGTTCGTTTAATATTTCGTCGTGAGGAAAAACCGTCTCGGCTTCACGTATTATCTTTGACATCATTTCCACGGCTTCTACCGGGTATTTACCGATTGAGGTTTCTTCAGAAAGCATCACGGCATCTGTCCCATCGAGGACTGCATTGGCCACGTCGGTTGCCTCAGCCCTCGTGGGGGAGGGTGATTTTACCATCGATTCCAGCATCTCCGTTGCGGTGATGACCGGTTTACCGCGTTCGTTCGCTTCCCGGATTATTTTTTTCTGAGCCAGCGGCACTTTCTCGATGTTGATTTGCAGGCCCAAGTCGCCACGGGCTACCATTACACCTTCTCCTGAGTCTATAATCGAACCACTGACCGCAAGCGCTTCGCCTTTTTCGATTTTAACAATGATAGGGATACTGATCTTCATATCACTTAGCAGTGATTTTACTTCTTCTACCTGTTGGACCGAAGTAATAAAAGAGAGGGCGATAAAATCAACCTGATTATCAGAAGCGAACTGAAGCTGATCCCCGAAAACGGCTTTCACATCGCCGGTGCGGCGCTTCCGACCGGGAAGGTCTAGAAGAATCGCGGTGGGCAGATTCATTTTTTGACTGATAGACCGTACACTGGCAACCGTCTGCTGATGTTCCTCAAGAGTGCCATAAGAAAGGTTTAAACGGACGACATCCATGCCGCTCTGCAACATTTTCTCAAGGATTTCGGGAGAGTTGCTGGCAGGGCCCAGTGTACAAACGATTTTGACGTGCCGCTTTAATCTGTTTTCCATCGTTGAGAAAATTATAGCACAATAGCAAATCAATTTGTGCTTAAGCCCCATTTGTCTCTAAAGGTAAGCGGTGTTAGTATAGAAATGTGATTGAAAGGTTGAGAAAAGCGCTTGCCCAACGCCCTTTAAGCCGCATCAATGATTCAAAGCCGAAGGTATCGGCCGTGCTAGTGCCGGTTTTTCTAAAAGGCGGACAATATCACCTGCTCTTCATTCAAAGAACCGGGCGGGTTAGAGAACATAAAGGCCAGATATCATTTCCCGGAGGAGCCTACGAAAAAGCGGATAAGACTTTGCTTGAAACCGCGCTGCGTGAGGCAAAGGAGGAAATCGGTTTAGCTCCGAGTGATGTCGAAGCGTTGGGTGAACTGGATGATATGCTGACCGTTTCCACAAATTATATTATTTCACCTTTTGTCGGCTTGATCCCGTTTCCTTATAAGTTCGAATTGGATCAGTGGGAGACCGAGGAACTAATAGAAGCACCTATAGCAGTGCTGCAGAAAAAAGGGTGTTTCAATGAAGAGATTACTATAATCGATGGCCAAGAGGTTGTCGGCTACACTTTTAAATACGGTGAAAAAGTCATCTGGGGAGCTACCGCCAGAATCCTGAAGCAGTTTTTAGAGCTCATTGATTCTCAGATTGCTTGAGGTGAAATGAAGATTGTTGCTATAATAGTGACTGCTTTACGTTTGGGTGAGTTGGCAGGATAGAATAATGCGTGGCGAGAGTAAAAAATCGGGATTGTGGTCGAAAAAGGAACTTCTCTTCGGCATTGTGGGAATCTTAATCACGATTGGCCTGGGAGTTCTGGCGATATATTTCAATAAGCAACTGACAAACCTGGCTAATATGAGCGCCTACGGCCTCGCCGGTATGTTCCTGATAGCTTTTGTCGCCAGCAGCACTTTCAGTATCACCCCGATCGCGATGCCTTATTGGCTGATCACTATTTGGTTGCCGCACATTCTGGCGCCGCAGTATGGTATCTGGGCGGCAGTGTGGGTGGCATTAGTAACAGCGGCAGCCGCCAGTCTGGGGCAATTCATGACTTTTTTAATTGGCTACGGAGGTAGCAGTACTTTATCGAAGAAAATAAGCCAGCGTTTCAGCCCGGAGGTTTATGAGAGGGCCTCCGGTTGGATTAAAAGAATCGGCTCAAAGGCAGTGTTCGTGATGTCTTTTATTCCAAATCCCATTCATTTGCCGATGACCATTCTGATCGCGTTATTAAAATATCCGCCTTATAAATTTATCTTTTATTCTTTCTCCGGTTTGCTCCTAAGGAGCGCCATTCTAGCTTTCTCAGGATATTATTTTTCAGATATTTTGCTACAATGGGTGGCAAAATATCAAACGGAGGGTTTTATGCAGTCACCGGTTTTTGTTATCGTCATGGTAATCGTGGGGATTATTTTAGCGATCGGTATCTGGCAACTCGTTATCTGGGCGCTGGAGATGCGTGATAAAAACCGTAAATATAAAGCTGCGATGCAATGCGCGAAGAAAAACGGAAAGCCATTACTAGTAATCGGCGGACCTTGGGGCGTCAAGGCATACCGTAAAATGTTTAACAAACCGGCGCATGGAAACGGTGATGTCTGCCTGGACATCGACCGCAGGGCATTGGGGAGTCATCCTTGTGGCATTGTAGCCAGTTGTACAGATATCCCCTTCAACAATAATTCTTTTGGCGCTGTATTCAGCAGTCATGTCCTGGAACATATGCCTACCACGCAAATGGCAGAAAAAGCGATCGCAGAAATGAAACGCGTCGCCGGGTCTATGTTTATTGCTTATCCTTCCAGACAGTCTTTTGCTGCCTGGATTATCCGCGATCATCATATCTGGGTATGGCAGAAAGGCGGCCAGACTATCTTTAAACAACGCAAGGATAGGGCAAATCGGGAGCATCAGAATGTTAAAACAGCGGACCAAAACGTCTAATCCCGTGTGTGCATCAAACATAGAAAAAGGCCAGCTAATCGGCGAAACAGCGACGGAATTGGCGGCCAAACTATTTCCAAATAGCCGTAAAAAACGGAGGATATTCCTCCGTGACCTCCTTGAGATGTACTCTGCGGCCAGTCATAAAGACGTGCTTATTATTCATAGTCCAGGAGGCTGGGGCAATACCCGCTGGGACGGTTTACTGGAGTGGGAAAAAAGTATTGTGACCGGGGTCACAGCCACGCTGGAGAAATTTGGGTATAGTGTCATTATGAAGCAGTACTTCCGCAGCAGCGATGCTCTGTGGGGAGGAACAAGTTGGTATAAAGAGGGTCAGTTTTTCCTTTTCGGAGGTAATTATCGCGCAGAAGTGCTGGCAGCAGAATTAAAACTGATTACAGAGAGTTTACCGGAATTGAGGATAGTATTAGTCGGCGCCAGTCAGGGCGCTGCCTTTGATAATATGGTCATGACGAAGTCGGAAAATCGTGAGCGTTTCTACAGTATTGAATTGGGGACATTTTTCGGGCATATGCGCCGCCGCCGGCTGACGGGGAGAAATCTGGCGATCGATAGTAACGGCCTGATGCGTGATCCTATGTGTCATCGCGACCTATGGAAAGGAACAAAATCTTACTTCAAGGCGTTCATCCGGTGGTTTAATTATAAAGCCCAGGGCAAACCCGTGAAGTTCACTCATTGTATCAATACTCCGGGACATGAATATCAGTGGGAATACCCGGAAGTAAAATCGAAAATTACTCAATTTCTAACTGCCGCTTTTGGAGAGAAGCATTAATGGGGGAGGTGCGTAATGAGGCAGGAAAGATTCACGGAAATGGCTCAGGAAGCCATTCAACTTTCACAACAACTGGTACAACAATATAATCACAATCAATGGGATGTCGAGCACATCCTTTTGGCCTTGCTGATGCAGGAGAAAGGCATAGTCGGCGAGATTCTCCGGGATCTAAAGGTGGATGTCGAGGCGGTAAAATCGCAGGTCAGCGCAGCGCTGGAACGGATGCCGAAAGTATCCTATTCATCGGGTCAGATTTTCGCTACGCCACGGATCATCGCGCTTTATAATGCGTCGGATGCGGAAGCAAAACGGCTTCAGGATGAGTTTATCAGCACCGAGCATATTTTCGTGGCCATCGCCGGAGAGGGCAGCGGTGAAGCATATAATATTCTGCATCGTTTTGGCGTTGATAAGGAGAAAGTATATGCGGCCCTTCAGAAGCTACGGGGCGGGCATCGTGTCACCGATGCCCGGGCAGAGAGTAAATACCGTTCATTACAAAAATACGGCCGCGATCTGACCGAAATGGCACGGGAAGGCAAGCTCGATCCCGTCATCGGCAGAGAAAACGAGATAAAACGGGTCGCACAAATATTAACCCGTCGCACTAAGAACAATCCGGTTATTGTCGGTGAAGCCGGCGTGGGTAAAACTGCGATTGCCGAAGGATTAGCCCAGAAAATCGCAACGGATGATGTCCCCAATTCGCTCAAAGGACGCAAAGTGATCGCGCTGGACATGGGCGCCATTGTGGCCGGCACCAAATTCCGCGGCGAATTTGAAGAACGGCTCAAAGCTGTAATGGATGAGGTCCGGCAGTCCAAAGGCGAGATCATTCTATTCATCGATGAAATTCACACGGTGGTAGGAGCCGGCGCGGCTGAGGGCGCTATCGATGCCAGTAATATGTTGAAACCGGCGCTGGCACACGGTGAATTGCAATGTATCGGGGCGACGACCCTTGATGAATACCGTAGATTCATCGAAAAAGACAAGGCCCTGGAAAGACGGTTACAACCGGTATTCTTATCCGAACCTTCAGTTGAAATTACAATTGAGATGTTGCGCGGTTTGCGACCGCGTTATGAAGCGCATCACAAGGTCAAAATCACGGATAACGCATTGGAAGCGGCAGCGAAATTAAGCAAGCGGTACATTGCCGATAGATTCCTGCCGGATAAAGCGATCGACCTGATAGATGAGGCTGCGAGCAAATTGCGCATCGATACTGAAAGCGCTCCATCCGAAGTCAAGGAACTGGAAAAGAAGGTAAACCACCTTAAAAATGAGGAAGAGGCGGCTTCGCAACGGCAACAATACGAAGAAGCAGCCAGACTCAGGGCCGAACACTTACGCGTGGAAGACGAATATAATAAAGCTAAAAATAAATGGCTCCAGAAAGAAAAAATCAGTGGTGAGGTTACCGCGGAGCAAATAGCCCAATTGATCTCCAATTGGACCGGGATTCCCGTCTCTCAAATGCTCGAAGGCGAATCACAAAAACTGTTAAATATGGAAGCTCGGATTCATGAAAGACTGATCGATCAGGAAGAAGCTGTGAAGGCGATTTCCGAAGCTATACGCCGCAGCCGTTCCGGTCTTAAAGATCCCAGACGGCCGATCGGCAGTTTCCTGTTCCTGGGTCCGACCGGCGTCGGTAAGACCGAACTGGCGCGCACTCTGGCCTGGTTCCTGTTCGACGATGAAAACGCAATGGTGCGACTGGATATGTCCGAATATCAGGAAAAACATACTGTTTCCAGACTCATCGGATCTCCTCCGGGGTATGTGGGTTATGATGAGGGCGGGCAGCTTACCGAGGCTGTCAGACGACGTCCTTACCGCGTAATTCTACTGGATGAAATTGAAAAAGCGAATCCGGAAGTGTTTAACATTCTGTTGCAGGTGCTGGATGACGGCCGGATGACCGACGGGCATGGACGGACCGTTGATTTCAAAAATACCGTGGTGATCATGACCAGTAACGCCGGTGTGGAATTTATTAAACGGGAGTCGGCGATCGGCTTCACCAGCCGAAAAGACCAGACAAAGGCACAAAAGTCCAATTATGAGGATATGAGAGAAAAGGTAATGGCCGAGGTGAAGAAAACCTTCCGGCCGGAATTCCTCAATAGATTAGATGAAATAATTGTTTTCCATGAATTGACTGAAGAACAACTCAGACAGGTCGTAGACCTGCTGGCAAAGGACTTACAGAAACGTCTCTCAGAGCGTAAACTCGGTGTGGAAATCACCGAAAAAGCCAAGTCTTGGCTGGCAAAAGAAGGCTACGACCCGGTATACGGAGCCAGGCCTCTGAGAAGAGCGTTGGAGAAATACGTTGAGAATCCACTATCGATAAAAGTCTTGGGCGGTGAATTCAAAGAAGGCGATATGATCGTGGTGGATTCGGATGACCAGGGACTGACATTCACTACAAAAAAATAAGCTGCAACGAGAATATTCGAATACCTGTAGGAAGAATCCCTCTCTTGACACGAGGGATTCTTTTTTATCTGTTGATTATGGGCCGGTTGAACTAAGGAGCCTGGCATTAGCTTAAAGCAGGTAATTCGTGTTAAGCTAATATTTGGGGTTACATCTCAAGGTATGATGGCAGAGATTAGAAAATCTTACGACGTCCTTGTTATTGGCGCGGGCCCGTCCGGCAGCCAGGTTGCATACAAATTGGCGGGGATGGGATATGTTGTCGGGGTGATCGAGAAAAAAGAAAACCTTGGCGGCCTCGTCTGTTGCACCGGGTTAGTCAGTAATGAATGTGTTGAGAAGTATCCTATCCCTGAGAATGTAATTTACCGTTGGGCAAATAGCGCCACCCTTTATTCACCTTCCGGCAAGCCTATCCATGTAGAACGTGAAGAAGCTCAAGTAGCCGTCCTCAATCGTACCGCTTTCAATCAACACTGGGGTGAAAGAGCGCAACAGGCGGGAGCGGCATATTTGTTCGGCTACGAAGTGAAGGATATTGCGCGCGGAAAAGGTGGGGCTAGCCTGGAAATCTCCCATCGCGGGGAAAACCTGACATTGCAGGGCAGGGCGGTAGTAATTGCCACCGGTTTTGGAACACAATTGCTGGATAAATTCGGACTCGGCGGCTCCGGCGATTTTGCAATGGGTTCTCAAGCCGAGGTGGAGACCAAAGATATTGAAGAAGTGTCGGTATTTTTCGGTAATAAAATCGCTCCGGGATTTTTCTCCTGGATAGCGCCCACGTCACGTGGAAAAGCTCTAGTCGGTCTATTATCGCGTAAAAATTCCGCCTTCTATCTCAAAAAAATACTGGTTGCGCTTGCAGCGGATGACAAAATTGTATCAGCCGCTGTCAAAATGTCTTATGGCGGCGTAACTTTGAAGCCGTTACCACATACTTATAGTGACAATCTACTGGTTGTCGGCACTGCGGCGGGTCAGGTAAAACCCATCACAGGGGGTGGGATTTATTTCGGTTTAATATGCGCTGACATCGCCGCAAATACGCTGAATCGCGCATTGGAGGCGGATAAACTGGCTGCCGATGATTTAGCCGGTTATCAACGCGTCTGGCGGAGAAAGCTGGCCCGCGAACTGACCACCGGTTACTGGGCAAGAAAAGCTTATGAAATGCTCAGCGACCATCAAGTTGACCGTGTTTTCGGATTGTTGGAATCGACCGGGATTATTGAGGAACTATGTCAGGCTGAAGAATTATCTTTTGACTGGCATGCCGATGTTATCGCGAGGTTAATGGGACAGAAACTTTTAGAGAGAGCTCTGAACACCATCGAGAGACCATTTAACCGCAAGGAAAAGCCCGGGATAGTAATAAAAAATAATTGATAAATGATGATTAAGGGGTGCGATGATTACAGGTAACAATGATGAAAATCTGAGTTTAGGTGAAGCGGCGGGGATGTATCTGTCTATTTTACCTAATGAAAAAAAGAATGCAGCCCAGCAGGAAATCAATAATTTTATCCGGTGGTACGGTGGACGGGAAAAGCCTTTTTCCAGCCTGGAAGGCGCGGCTGTCGGTAGTTATGCGGAGCGACTGGCAAAGACGGATGCTGCCTGCGTACAAAAACTGGAACTGGTCAGAGGTTTCCTGACCTTTGCGTTCAAGCAGCATTGGTGCAGGGAGAATTTATCGGTCAGTGTCAGAATTGTCAAGAAAATAAAATCCAAAACCGTCACCACGAGAAGAAAAGATAATAATAAAAAAGAACCCTCCTATATGACACAAAACGCTTTTGACGGGATTGAAACCGAATTGAAGGCGCTGAAGGAAAAGAGATTAGCAGTACTTGAAGATATCAAACGGGCAGCGGCGGACAAGGACTTCAAGGAAAATGCCCCATATCACGCAGCGCGTGAGCAGAAAAGCATGATCGAAGGGAAAATTATGGAGCTTGAACAAATGCTCTCTACCGCTGAGATCATCGAAGAGAACCATGTTGTCACCCACACGGTGGTTATCGGGAACACGGTCGTTTTGCAGCAACCGGCCACAAACAAGGAAGTCCGTTATACATTGGTCGGGCCCCGTGAGGTAAACCCTGCCAAAGGTAAAATATCGGCAGTATCGCCGGTGGGGAAATCGGTTATCGGAAAATGCGTCGGGGATACGATCGAAGTAACCGTGCCGTCGGGAAAATTATGTTTTCAATTAATAGGTATTGAGTAACCCGGGGTGTAAAAATACCTGGTTGAATATCGACAAACACCTATGCTAATGTAAAAACGTCGAACTAATCTAAAGGATCGGGCATTGGTGGATTGGCAAATCACGGCTGTTACAATCAATTGTAGTTCTGTGGCTGAAGAAGTGACTGTCATCGTCAAGAGCGACGGATCGGTGAAGTGCAACGGCTTCGAAAATTTAGCCGGTTCACGTAATGCCAGAGTGGAATTGGTTAACCGCAGTATGACGCTCAAACGCGTCCTGGATTGTTCCGGGATTCAGTGTAACCAAATCAAAAAATACCTGGAAAAACTACAGACTGAAGACCAACAAAAAGCCGGCGCGCCCGGAAAGACTGAATAGTTCCGATTCTTTTTCGTCCTTTACGCCCATTTAGATTTCAGGCCGGTTTAAACGGAAAAATGGAGGTGTAAGGATAACTGAATGAAAAAAATACAGATATTCGATTACCGCCAAAATCAGACCGTCTCCGTGGATAAGATCAGCATCAAATTCCCTAAAGGACAGGAGGATTAACATGAGCAGAGAAGAAGTAGCGACTTTGGCCGGCGGCTGTTTCTGGTGTCTGGAAGCCGTGTACAAAGAAGTGGAGGGGGTACAGCGGGTGCTTTCCGGGTACACCGGTGGCAGAAAGGTTAATCCTACTTATCAGGAGGTTTGCAGCGATAACACCGGACATGCCGAAGCCATTGACGTCACCTTTTTCCCGGATGTGATTTCTTATCATGACATATTGGAGATTTTCTTCACTATTCACGACCCGACCACTTTAAACCGGCAGGGAAATGATGTGGGATCACAATACCGATCCGCTATTTTTTATCATAATGAGGCACAGAAAGTTATCGCCGGGCAGGTAATTAAAGAACTTAACGAGGCTCATATCTGGGACAAACCTATTGTTACCGAATTGAAGCCGTATACCAGGTTTTATAGCGCGGAAGATTATCATCGGGACTATTTCGAGCATAATCCGCAACAGCCTTATTGCCAGGCGGTAGTCGCGCCCAAGGTCGCCAAATTCCGCCAGAAGTGGGCCGGCAAGCTGAAAGCACAATAATAAGTGAAATACTGCCGTTTTTGGTAATCACGCTAATCATGAGCTTGCATTGGAAAATCCCATCCTTTACAATAAAGTAACAAGGCGACGTAGCCAAGTGGCAAGGCAGGAGTCTGCAAAACTCCCATTCAGCGGTTCAAATCCGCTCGTCGCCTCCAAAACAATTCAGTTTTAATTCTACCCTCAGTGCTTCAATTTTCTGCGATTTTTCTCAATTAATTTCCCTGACTTAATTATGGTGCTTTAGTACCAGTTTTCCCTTTGAGGTCGACCCGTGACTAAAGAGGGACTTTACTACCTTCTCTGCCAGCATTACAATGTAGACATCACTAAAAATAACGACATAAACACAGATGTGAAAACATAGGCTCATATCCTCCGGTATGATAACACTCATCAAAAACATCCATTCTACTCAGCTCTTGTTTTAGGAATTATTATGAAGAATTCGAGAATTGGTTCTTACCACAAGTTCGGTCTTCCGGTTTCCTGTTTGCTGGCACTTTCATTCCTTGTATCGGCTTGCGGACCGAATGCGCCGCAAAAATATTGGCGGACCGATGCCGCAGGTATTTTCTATACTAATCAATTAGATAAAGCACAGGCAGAATTACCCTTTAAAATAAGCCAACCGTCTTATGTCCCGAAGGACATCAATCTGCCCCAATTACAACTGGAAGGGGCTTTGAAATCGTCTACGCATCAACTTAAGTCGGATGTTACACTCAGGTATTATCCTGAAGGGAAACAAAAAGAAACAATCACTCTTTATGAGAATAATTATTCCGATCCCGGACCGGACCCTCAAACGCGTCTTAATATTAATGGCACGACGGTCGTGGAATCCAGGTTCTATGAGACAGTAGTCGGGCCTCCCTACGGTGTTTTTTCATTGATATTCGAGTGGAAAAAAGACGGGGTCTACTACAACCTTAAGGCATCTCAGTATATCCAGGATGAAGCGATTAAAATTGTACAATCGATGATCGACGGCAGCGACCAGCTTTCCGCTTTAAAATAGTGGGGAGATTGTCCGTGCCAATTCACCGGGATTCCTGACCATTACGCTTGACCGCGGCCGGCGCCATTGGCTGGAATGTTAACGAAGGAAGGCAATGACTTCTATTGCCGCTTATGGTGTTTTTGCGTCCGCTCCCGTTTTCGCCCGAGATAAAACCCGATAGTGCCGAACAAGGGTGTGAAGACCAGATACAGCGTTAACGTCAAGACGAAAGGCATATCCAGTTTCAACGGCACCGCCAGAACTAAGACGATTATTGCACCCAGTAAGCCGCCGAGTACGCCGGAGATGATCGCTCCATTATACTTTAACCACGCACGAAAAAGGATAATCCCGATAATCATGCCAATGGGATAGCCGACGACTAAGCCCGCCACACCGCCTACTATTCCTCCCAAACCGAAAAACGAGTTTTTTATTATTGTCACGCCAATTAATGCCATAATTCCGCCGATGATGAATCCTGAGAAAGCTATGCCGATAGCCATTCCCAGAAAACCGCCTATTTTCTTAATTCTCCTGTCTTTTTTCATGGTCAGCCACTTTTCTCCTGCCTGCGATGGACCCGGGAAATACTCCGGAAAGACATTTTCCGATGCTCCCACATTTTACCTTGTTGAAATTCATACTGCAAAAGCGTTAAAATAATCAACGTGCCGGGATGGCGGAACTGGCAGACGCAGAGGACTTAAAATCCTCCGGAGCAATCCTTGTGGGTTCGA
>Ga0182021_10006381_pt1 | contig 13999 bp, 8 predicted proteins | sample 612E3MmetaG_FD_120493 | JGI IMG/M metagenome (GOLD analysis project Ga0182021, IMG submission 120493) | Permafrost microbial communities from Stordalen Mire, Sweden - 612E3M metaG (Illumina Assembly) | ecosystem: Environmental > Terrestrial > Soil > Wetlands > Permafrost | place: Sweden...
CGAATGATGCGGTTTTGACGAAGGTGCGTGCCGCATTTGGCGCTTGTGTGCGCCTTATTCGATTCTACCGTCTGAACCGCCCGCTGTTGAATGAGGCTGCGGCCGCGGCCGTTCCACAACCATGACGCAGGATGCCTGGGTAAGAGGCCGCCTATCATCGCTCACACACCATCTGCAAGGAGCATCACTGAAGTCGGGCATCGTGAACACCTTCTGAAGTCGGAGTTGGTGCTCACGATCACGAAGTCCCGTGCCTTGGCAAACTCCCATATCTCGCGATCCGGACATTCGAGCAAGCCGGCTTCCGCCACGTGAGCCGACTCCGGGTACAACTCAGCAAGCCGGATGACTAGCTTGCGGGAGAGGTTCTCGTCAAACAGCAGCTTCACAGAGCCACACGCCTACCCATCCTGGCGGCAAACTCGTAAACCGCGCGGAAATCATCCGCCTCCAGTTCCGGGTAGTCATCGAGGATTTCCTGTTCTGTCATGCCCGCGGCGAGCCAACTCAACACATCCCACACCGTGATGCGCAACCCGCGGACACACGGCTGGCCGGAGCGCTTGCCTGGCTCGATCATGATGCGGGCAGTCATGCCTCAAGCATATCACTTGGCGCTGCGGCGAGAGATTATTGAAGAGCCTAACCGCTTAAATCAAAAGGAGTTCCGTGGCCCAGGATGTCCCCTTGTGGCAGCCAATCCCCTCACACCCAGTGACGCAGGACGCCACCCGTCATTCCCGCGCCAGCCTTGCCTCGATACCTTGGGCCAGGCTCACCAGCGCCGCCTCCGTCCGCGGCGTATCCTGGTAGGCCACCAGTCGCACGAAGAAAGCTCCGCGCCGAAACGTCAGGCTCTGCCCATAGCTCCGGCCGGCATCGCCGAGCGCCATGGGCCGGCTTCCGGCGGACGGCTCGGATTCGAAGATCGACGCGGCGCCGCGCGGCGCTTCCATCAGGTGGATATCGGCAACGGCGTCCACGTCCGCGTAGCGATAGTTCGCGGTGAGCGTGCGGCGTACGCCGGCCCGCAGATACCGCTCGGCGTCGCCATCCACGTATTTCCAGAGATCGACGGCATCGAAGGAACGCGTTTCGCCCGCCTTCGTCCAGCCGGGCACATCGCCGCTCTCCGGGAACCAGGACATAGGTTTGGCCACTCGTCTCATGAGGAGTTGGTTGGTCTTCGACCGGCTTTCGCCCACGCTGGTGACATAAACCGCCGGGCGGTCCCGCACCGGGCACGCAAACTCGCACGCACCACAGCCGACGCAGTGCTCGGCATCGATGTACGGCTGCCGAACCTGCTTTTTGTTCCCGCCGGCATCGGTGACTTCCGCCCACCGCAGATAGACGGCCTTGGGCGAGGTGGGGCACCACTCCTCGCAGACGATGCAGTCGGTGGCCATGGCCCAAGGCAGACAGCGGCCGCGGTCGTAGAAAGCGGTGCCGAGACGGATGGGCGGGAGGCCGGCTCCGGGCCCGGTGGGCACCGCGGCCCAGGCTTTCTCCTTCGACGTAAACTCCCAGATCGCGCCGGTGGGGCATACCTGGCCGCACAGGGTGCAACTGGGCTCGCAATATCCGACGCGCGGCACCAGCACGGGAGTCCAGACGCCCTCCCAGCCGGCTTCGGCCAGTGCCGGATGCAAGGCGTTGTTGGGGCACACCTTCATGCACTCGCCGCAGCGGATGCAACGCGCCAGAAACTGCTTCTCGTCCAGGGCCGCCGGGGGCCGGATCAGCCGCTCGTGCGGTTCGGCGCTGAGGCCGGTATTGGCGCGCAACAGGGGAAGCGTGGCGGCGCCGGCCGCGAGGCCAGCCAACACCTTACGCCGCTTGAGATCCGCGCCCTCGATGGTACTGGCGCTCGGAGCCGGCGGAAAGAAGCGGAATTGAATCCCACTCTCCGGGCAATCGGCGACGCAGTTCATGCACAGAACGCATTCGGCTTTACGCCACGGCGCACCGGGAATGGGATCGTCCCCGCCCTGGCAATGAAGCAGGCAACGGTTGCAATCTTCGCATTCGGCCGGGTGTTTCTCCAGGCCCAGAATGGACCAGCGCGAAGCCAGTCCCAACAGCGCTCCCAGCGGGCACAGCGCGCGGCACCATAAGCGGGTGATAAGCAGGTTGAGCGCCAGGATGGCGATGAACATCACTCCGAGCGGGAAAGCCTGGCGGAAATGCGCTGGCTTGAAGCTGACGGCCACCGGCAGCGCGTAGTTCCCAGCCGGCAGAATGGAAAGCGCGAGGGAACGCACGGTCAGCGCGATCGGGTCGAGAATTCCCACCAGCGCGCTACCCAGGAAAGCGGCCAACAGCGAAGCGAACAGTAGATAATATTTGAAGGTTTGCCACTCTTTGTAGCGGTTGGAAGCGATGCGTTGGCGGCTGGTCTTTTTCCCCGGCGGCAGGTTGCCAACCATGTGGTTCAGGGTCCCGAGCGGGCATATCCAGCCGCAGAAGAATCGTCCCAGCAACAGCGTCGGGATGAGGATCGCCAGACTCCACAGCAACCCGCGATAGAGCGCGTGCGTGGCCAGCGCATTCGCGATGGCAATCAGCGGGTCGGTTTCCAGAAAGGCGCGCACCGGGTACGGCAGGCGGAACTCGAGCTCGCCAGGACGGAAGGAGCCGCGAAGTTCGGTTTTGTAGAGAAGGACCAGGAAAAGTCCGAGGAAGACGGTCTGCGACAAACGGCGCAGCCTGGGCAGGGTCAACCCGCTCCGAACCATCGAGCGGGTGCGCGCGGGTTGTGCACTACGAGGCCCGCGAAACACGGTATTCAAACCAAGTATACACTTTGGGTAGGAGCCTCTGGCTGTTTCCCGGCGGTGCCTATGTATTGTTATGCGGCTCTGGCTTGCGTGGCATCGCCGGTATGCGCTTCCGTGCCGGCGTGGCCTTTCGGATTCTATCGGTCATCCAGGTCCGGACTACCTTAGGATGCCGTCCTTTGTCCATATACAAGACTATTGTAGCCGGACTACGATGTCCACGCGAAAGTGCTGGATTTCGCCGGCGCCGATGTTTAGTTTGGCGCCGGGGCCCAGGTTGTGGATTGCCCCGGAACCACTGGCGCCAGAGTGCATCATGCAGTATTGGCTATCTCAAGCCGTTGGGGTGTGCCGGACGCGGCTTTCGAGTCCAAATCCTACTTGGATTAGTATTCCGCTCCTCTAAAATGTCATAGGAGCACTAAATACGTAACGGCTCAGTGGCTTACAGAGAAAAACAGGCGTTTGCCCGGCCAAGGTACCCACTTCGGACTGGGTGCTGTGGAATCCGCCGGCTGGAAACTGCCGCGAAAAGGCAGCTAATCCTTTACAACTCAGTGGAGATTAACCTATTCTTAACTTGGCAAACGACTTGCTAAGGAATCCCAATACCGCAGTTTGCGCGTCTAAGGACATTCCGCCAGACTGTTGGAATCTACGGAGGTAATTACGAATGAGAGACAAGAACCTGCGGCTTCTGGGGCTGGTTGTACTGGCCTTGGCTGCTTGCCTTAACGGCTTCGCTCAGTCCACGGTTACGGGTGAGCTTGTCGGTGCGGTGACCGATCCAAGCGGTGCGATTGTGGCCGCCGGCAAGGTGACAGTACTGAGCGACGCCACGGGCGAGACGCATACTTCTGCCACAACCGCCTCGGGCGAATTCCATTTCTCGCTGCTGCGGCCCGGCGTCTACACCATCACAGTAATCGCCCAGGGATTCGAGCGTACGGAGCAGAAAGTGACGATCGGCCTCGGGCAGGTGGCCAATGTAAAGTTCAAGCTCGGAATCGCTCAACAGAACCAGGTTGTGACGGTGGAGGAGCAAGCCTCCATGATGCAGACCGACAACGCTAATATGGCGACCACGTTTGACAGCTCTCAGTTGGCGAATCTGCCGGCTCCAGGGAACGACATGACTGCCTATGCGTTCACGGCGCCCGGCGTCACGGTCAGCACCGGTGGTGGGTACGGTAACTTCTCGGTATTCGGACTACCTGGCGTTTCGAACCTGTTTACCATTAATGGCTCGGATAACATGGATCCGTACCTCAACCTGAACAACTCGGGCGCGAGCAACCTTACGCTCGGCTCCAACGAGATCCAGGAAGCGGCGGTCATCATCAACGGCTACACCGGCCAGTACGGACGCCAGGCGGGCGCCCAGGTGAACTATGTCACCAAGTCCGGGGCGAACGACTTCCACGGAAATGCGTCGTTCTACTACAACGGCCGGGTTCTCAACGCGAACGACTTTTTCAACAATGCCACGGACACCCCTCGCCCCTTCGCGATTTCCAGGGAGTGGGCCGGATCGGTAGGTGGCCGCATCGTCAAGAACAAGCTGTTTTTCTTTTATAACAACGAAGGAATGCGTTACGTTCTGCCTTCCGGCGGACCGGTCTACATTCCCACCAGCGATTTCTCCACGTACGTCCTCGGCAATCTGAAGACCACTAATGCCCCGGCGGTGCCGTTATACACCACGGCGCTCGGTTTATATGGGACTTCTTCGGGCGCCTCCCGCGCCACGCCGGTAACGGCGGCGCTCGATCCGGCCCTCGGCTGCGGCGACATTGTGTCGACCACGTGGGGCGTCACCAAGCCCTGTGCTTCAACCTTCCAGAGTTCGGTCAACAACCTCAACATCGAGCGTCTACAGGCCATAAAGTTCGACTATAACATCACCGAGAAAGACCGCCTCTATGTCCGTTACAACGACGATCACGGCGTCCAAGCCACGGGTACCGATCCCATCAACGCTGCTTTCAACGCGAACAGCGTGCAGCCATCGTATGGCGGCCAAATCGGTTACACGCGGGTAATCAGCCCGAAGATGGTGAACCAATTACTCCTGTCCGCTTCGTACTACACGGCGATTTTCGGACCCCCGGATATTGCCGCCGCCATCAAAACGTTCCCGACCACATGGGGCTTCAACGATGGGCTTTTCTCCGCCATGGGCGGGGGGGACAATGTCTATCCGCAGGGCCGCAAGGTCCGGCAGCATCAGTTGATTGACGACTTCGCCGTAACACAGGGCAAACACGTCATCAAGGTCGGCGTAAACTTCCGCCAGAATTATGTCAGCACGTACGCGGCGTTTCCCAATACCACAGGTTTATTCACGTTCAATTCGATGACCGATTTCGCCAACGGCTCGCTCGACAACGGCTCGACTTTCTCGCAGGCCTTCACCAGCATCGGCGCCGAACCCCTGAAAATGTACAGCTTGGGCTTCTATGTCCAGGATGAGTGGAAGATCCTACCCAACCTGACGGCGACACTGGCTTTGCGCATGGATCGCAACAGCAATATCACATGCGGCGGCGGCTGCTTCAACGAATTCGGCTCGCCCTTTGCCGGTGCCGACCATTCCGTCACCACGCCTTACAATGCCACTATCCATGTCGGCTTGCCCACGGCTTTCCCGAGTGTGGAGAAGATCGTGCCCGCACCGCGAATTGGCATGGCGTACAGCGTCACGAAGTCCACCGTGATCCGCGGCGGCTTCGGTATCTTCTCCGACCTCTACCAGGGTTTGATTGCCGACCGGTTCATCACCAACAGTCCGGCGGTGGCAACATTCAGCACCTCTAGCGGCTTGGTCGCGCAGAACAACCCCAACAGCGCCTTCGCCACCGTGGCGAACTCGGCCAGAGCCTTCCAGAGCGGTTTCGCCGGTGGCGCAACCCTGGCGCAGCTAAAGGCCAGCGTCCCGCTGGGATTCGCGGTGCCAACCTTCAGCACCGTGGAAAATACACTCAAGAATCCCAAGTATTACGAGTGGAACCTCGAAGTGCAGCAGACCGTCGGCAAGAACTACATGGTCTCCCTCAACTACGTGGGCAATCACGGGCATGACGAAGTCAACCAGAATCCCCTCATCAACGCCTATGCCGCAAAGGGCTTCCAGGGACTGCCCACGGCGGCTCCAGACGCCCGCTTCGGCCAGATTCGTGAACTGAACAGCATCGGATACTCCTACTACGACGGACTGGTCGCCTCGTTCAAATGGCACCTCGGCCACCAGTTCAGCGGCCAGTTCAATTTCAACTGGGGCCATGCGCTGGATACCTGCTCCAACTCCTGCCTGGAGCCTTTCAACGCTCTCACCGCCGTGAGCGTTCGCAATCAGCTCAATCCCGTTAGTCTGAGCGCCGTCAACTACGGCGACGCCGATTACGATACGCGCCATACCGTGAGCTCCAATTATGTGTATACGGTCCCAAGCCACTTCGGGAATAAGTTCCTGAACTCCGCGGTGGGCGGCTGGACCCTGGCTGGAACCATCCTGTACCACTCGGGCTATCCCTTCAGCATCGTGAACAGCGGGGTGCGAGGTACCCAGGGTATCAGCAATGCGTCCGGAATCACCACGGCAGTCATACTGGCCGATTTTCTGGGCGGATCTTCCTACCCGAGTTGCACGGCACCCAATACCGCCTGCTACTCCAAGTCCATGTTCGCTACCTCGGCCAGCCAGCACGACTGGGGCAATATTCCCCGCAACAGTTTCCGCGGCCCGGGCTACTTCGACACAGATCTCAACCTCAAGAAGGAGTTTGCCTACAAGGAGCGGTACAAGTTGACAGTGGGAGCGTACTTCTTCAACCTGCTCAACCACCCGAACTTCGACCTGCCCGGAAACAACATCGCTGCGGGCAACTTCGGTCAGATCCTGAGCTCGGTTTCGGCTCCTTCGAGCGCCTACGGTTCGTTCCAGGGCTCGGCGGTGTCAGGCCGGCTCGTCCAGATGCTGGTGAAGTTCTCGTTCTAACCGTCGGCTCAATCAATTCGCTAATCCAGGGGGAGCCTTCGGGCTTCCCCTTTTTATTGGCCGGGATGCGCGGGGGTGTATCCTGGACTTGGAGAAGTTTGCCTGGCGGTATGCTGCCAAGGGGTCACTCTGCGCGAATTCTGATGGCGGCATGCCTGGGGTGCGCCGCGCTCCATGCGCAGGTGGCGATCGCCGGCCGTGTAGTGGATGAGAACGGCGCGGCGGTGGACGGATCGCGGGTGGAGTTTCGCGCGGCGGATGGCGGGGTAGTGGCGGCTTCGTCCGATCCGGCAGGGAACTTCCGGGCCAGTCTGCCGGCGGCCGGGGAGTTCACGGTCCGCGCGGAGCGGCCGGGATTCTTCGTCTTCACGGGCGGCTGGCAAGCCTTCGAGGCCGGTCCCCAACAACTGACCATACGGCTGAATCACCTGCAGGAGTTCGCCGACAGAATCGATGTGACCTACTCGCCGCCGGCCATCGACCCGCAGCAGACCTCGGAGCGCAAGGAACTGGCGAATGCGGAAATCCAAGGCGTGCCGTACCCGGCGCCGCAGGACTATCGCAACGCGCTGCCGCTGCTGAATGGCGTGGTGCAGGACAACGCGGGGCGGGTCCACTTCAACGGCGGCGATACCAACCAGGCGAACTACACGCTGGACGGATTCAACGTCTCCGACCCGGTGACGGGGCGGCTGGAGGCACGGGTCAACATCGAGACCATCCAATCGATGGACCTGGAGAACAGCCGTTACGCCGCGGATAACGGCCGGGGCTCGACGGGCGTGCTGGATCTCAAGAGCAAGATGGGCGACGACCGTTGGCGCTTCGGGGGCACGAACTTCATCCCGGGCATAACCGGCAACGGCGGCTGGTATATCAACAAGTGGACGCCGCGGCTGGAGTTCTCGGGCCCGCTCGTCAAGCGGCGCGCCTGGTTCCACAACGGCTTCGACGCGTTCTACAGCGTGGACAGCGTCCGCGGGTTGCCGCGTGGCGCCAACCGCACCTCCGGCTTCACGGCCAGCGATCTTTCGCGCTTCCAGGTGAACCTGACACCGGCCAATATTCTGACGGCGAGCTTTCTCTACAACCTGGCCGACACCAATCGCTACGGGTTGAGCATCCTGAATCCGGCGGAGACCACGACGAATATCCGGCAGACAATGTACATGAGCACGATTCGCGACCAGCACTACTTCGGCGGGGCGCTGCTCGATATCGGGTTCGCCGATACCCGCGGGCAGTTGCGCAATCCGCCGCAGGGCAGCGCGCTGTATGAAATCACGCCGTCCGGCAATCGCGGCAACTACTTCAGCGGCGTGAATCGCCACTGGTACCGGCAGCAGGCGACGGCCAACCTGTTTCTGCCGACGGTGCACTTCCGCGGCTCGCATCACCTGAAGTTCGGCGCGGATGTGGAACGGGAGAGCTTCCATCAGCAGGTGGGGCTGCACGATTACGAGGTGCTGCGCGACGATGGTTCGTTGGCGCGCCTGGTGACGTTCGCGGGGGATCCGTTCCAGCAGCGTAAGAACCTGGAGGCGGCGCTGTACGTGCAGGATCACTGGGCGCCGCGCGAGGGGCTAACGCTGGAGGGGGGCGTGCGCACGGAATGGAACGAGGTAGTGCGCGATTTCGAAGTAGCGCCGCGTGCGTCAGTGGCGTGGACGCCCAAGAAGCTGCGCGGCGCCAAGATCTCGGCCGGATGGGGCGTCTACTACGACGCCATCGGTTTGGGAACGCTGGCGCGCGATCAGGGCCTGACGAGCTTCTCGACCTTCTTTCTGTCGGACGGAGGAACCCACGGTCCGGTGCCGACCTCCTTCGTGGTGAACGATCGAACGCTTTCGACGCCTGAGTACCAGACCGCAAATCTCACCGCGGAGGCCAAGCTGCCGTTCGATTTCTACGCCAAGGCGGGCTACACGTGGCGCGGCGGCGGGCGCGGCTTCGTGTTCGAGACTCTCTCGCCCGAAAGCGGGCCGGCGCTCTACGATGGCGCGGTGTACCAATTGCGCAATTCGCGGCGCGAGCGCTATCACGCGGCGGATTTCGCCGTGCGGCGCACCTTTGCGGGGCAGTTCGAATGGTTCCTGGGATACACGCGGTCGGCCACCCGCTCCAACGCGGCGGTGGACTACAGCCTGGAGAATCCCGTGTTCGCTCCGCAGATGCCGGGACCGTTCGCCTGGGATACGCCGAACCGGATACACATGTGGGGATGGGTGCCATTCCCCAAGCGGGCGCTGCCGGGGCGCCTGGAGTTTCTGCTGCGCAACACCACGGCCGCCTACCTGGTGGAATACCGCACCGGCTTCCCCTTCAGCGTAGTGGACGAGGAAGGCTTCCTGGTGGGCGGTCCGAACGCGCGGCGGTACCCGGATTACTTCAACCTGAACCTGCACTTCGAACGGCGATTCCGCGCGCTGCACTACTTGTGGGCGTGGCGGTTCGGGTATAACAACCTGACCGGCAACCTGAACCCGAACGTGGTCAACAACGTTCAGGGCTCTCCGCAGTTTCTGACTTACGGCCGCGGGCAGGCGCGGGCGTTCAGCGTGAGGCTGCGGCTGCTGGGACGCAAGTAGGGATGTGGAGCGGGCGGAGGGTCGGGTAGACTGGAAGTGGGTACCTAGCGAACCTCATGGCGTCTCCGCCCATTCCGCCACAGTTGGACCATCTGATCGCGCGTCCGTTCTCGTTCTACCCGCCGATCGTCGGGGTGGAGCACAACGAATGGTTGTACAAGAAGGCGAGCTGGAGCGAAATCCTGGTGGTGAACTGCAAGAACGGCGAGGAGATCTGGATCTCGCGGCGGTACATTGGTGAAGTCTCGCGGGTGGACGACCCGGTGCTGATCGTGGGATTGAAATACGAACTCGAATACAAGGGCGGCATGGTGGTGCCGTTCCAGCGGCGGGTGATTGAAATGCCAGTGGCGGCGGGCGGCCACGCGGCGCCAAAAGAGGGCGAACGGCCGGCGCCGGCGCTGATCGCCGGCATACGGATGGCCTCGGCGCAGGATAAGCGCATGTTCAAGCTGATCGGCGCGGCCGTGACGCTGGCGATCGTGCTGTACGTCCTGGCGGTGAGTTTGTCGCGGCAGCGGGTGGTATTCACGGCCAAGGACCAGACCTATATGGGGCTGACGGCGCGCGACGACCGCACGGGAGTGGTGGTGAAGCTGGGAGAGCCTTCGAGCGACCACTGGCAGAGCGAAAACGGGGCGCTGCAATACGAGGCGCTGGATTATCCCGACCGCAAGCTGACGGTGATTCTGATGGGCGGCGACCGCAAGAGCGTGCAGTACGTCGGCACCATGGACAAGGATTGGAAGCCCGTCCACTCGGTATCTTTGCGCTCGGGCGGGACCACGGACAGCCTGCTGCGCGGGCTGAAGCGGTTTTAGCCTGCCAAGGATGCGTAGCCGGCCTCCCTGTCCGGCTGCTCCCGCGCTAGAATAGGACCAACGCCGCCATGTTCGCCCTACGCGTTTTCGCTGCCAGTTCGCTCTGCGGTTTGACGCTCTGTCTGCCCGCGGTGGCCCAGCAAACCACTCCGCCGCCCGCGGCGCCACAGCCCGACGCGTCCCGTGTCCAGTTCAGGGGGTCCGCCACCGAAGTCATCGTGCCGGTCACCGTGACCGACGACAAGGGCCGCTTCGTCTCCAACCTGGTGCAGAAGGACTTCCGGGTGCTCGACGAAGGCCAGCCGCAAAGAATCGAGTTCTTCAGCCATGCGGAGAAACAGCCGGTCGTGGCCGGCTTCCTGATCGACCTGAGCAACAATTCGCGCATCCATTGGAACACCTACCAGAACGCGATTCTGGAACTGGTATGGAACCTGCTGCCCGGCGACAAGCGCTACACGGGCTACCTGATTTCGTACGGCAACACCGCCGATATAACGGTCAACACGACCTGGGATTCCGAGAAGATCGCCGAGAAGGTGCGCAAGATGAAACCGGGCGGCGGATCGGCGCTGTATGACGCCATCTACCTGGCCTGTACGCGGCGCGAGTTGGTGAAAGGCGAGCCCTACGAACCGCGGCGCGTCATCATCATCGTGGGCGATGGCCACGACAACGCCAGCACTCACAACCTGGAAGAGGTTTTGGAACTTGCGCAGCGCAATCTGGTCACCATCTATGCCGTCAGCACCATGGCGTTCGGCTTCGCCAACGAATCCCAGGATGTGCTGGAGCGGCTGGCCCACAAGACCGGCGGCCACGTCGAGTACCCGCTGAATGCGCTCTACAAGGACGTTTCCGGCTATCTTTCGAACCCCTCCGACGACGGCAACTACGCCCTCACGGTCGGCACCGGCGGCTACGCGGCGCAAATCTCCAACGGCATCATCAAGGCCGTGGGCGGCATCGGCGGCGAGATCACGACGCAGTACATCCTGCGCTATAAGCCGGACTACGATACCACCGAGTCCAGGCCCAAACAGTACCGCAAAATCACCGTGGACATACCGGGATTGCCCAACGTGAAGATCAGCGCGCGCGAAGGCTACTTCCCCAATGAAGTTCCGGCCGCCCCGGCCGCGCCGGCAAAGGATCACTGAGCGGAAGCCGGAACCCACAGTTCCCCGCAGAGACGCAAAGGCGCAGAGATAAGCGCGGAGAAGACCAAGAACAACCCTCAAAATGCGTCTCTGCGGGGAATCGAATCTCTCCCACGTTCCGAACTCCCGACCTCTCCTCCATAGCTTTCCATCCGATAAGTAGACTAGGATTAAAACGTGCCGTCCAGTGTGCTTCCAATTAGCGGATGCCGGCAGGGTACCTACGTGCTCCTGGACGCCGTTCTGCCCGGGCGCCCGCCGTGCCCCATCGGCGTGCTTTTGATCGATCTGGAGAGCGGCCGGCCGTGGTTCCGCATGCGACAGGATTTCGCTGGTCTCGCCGATCCCGAGGACGCCGAGGTTTTCGAAGCGATGGAAGATCACATCCGCCAGTGCCTGGCCGAATCCGGCGCCGAAACCTTCCTGCGCTCGCTGGAAGATACTCTGTCCAACGTCCTGCGGGTCGGCGAGCGGCAGGCGGTCCCGGTGGATGCCTTCTCGCGCGTGCTCGACCGCCTCTATCGCGAGCACGTCGAGGATACTGGGGTGCGGCGCTTCGCCACCCACGTCCCCCTGTTCAGCTTGCGGGCGGCGGCCGGCGGCCTCAGCGGCGAGATGATGTCCGAGGCGGAAGACTGGGTTCCCGCTCCCGAAGGAATGCACCTTTCCCCGGACCTTTTCGTGGCCCACGTGGAAGGCCAGTCCATGGAGCCGCGCATTCCTCATGGCAGTCTGAATCTCTTCCGTCTCCACCCGGCGGGCTCGCGGCAAGGCAAGATCCTGCTGATCGAGCGCTTCGGCGTGCTGGATGAAACCGCGCGCTACACCATCAAGCGCTACACCAGCCGCAAGGTAGCCACGGGAGAGGACGAGTGGCGGCACGAACAGATCCGCCTGGAGCCCCTGAACCCCGAGTTCGAAGCGTGGGATGTGGATCCGGAAGGCTTCGCCGTGGTGGCCGAATGGCTGCGCGTGATCGAGTAGAATCCGCCAGGCTCAGCATGGAGAGGCGCGCCCCGGTGAGTCACAAGGTGAGCGGCCTTCTGCTTGGCTGGTACGCCCGCGGCCACCGCGATCTTCCCTGGCGCAACACCCGCGATCCGTACCGCATCTGGGTCAGCGAGATCATGCTTCAACAGACCCGCGCGCAGGCCGTCATTCCGTACTACGGGCGCTTCCTCGAACGCTTCCCCACGGTGGCAGCTCTGGCCGCCGCCGAAGAAGACGACGTGCTGGCGCTGTGGAGCGGCCTCGGCTACTACTCGCGCGCGCGCCATCTGCACCGCGCCGCGCGGCACATTGCCGCCGTCGGATTCCCACCGGATCTCCCCGCCATCCGCGCGCTCCCCGGCATCGGAGAGTACACCGCGGCCGCCGTGGGCAGCATCGCCTTCGGCCTGCCCTTCGCCGTGGTGGACGGCAACGTGCTGCGCGTGGTGGCGCGCGTGACCAACGATGCCGGCGACATCTCCGCCGGCCGCACCCGCCAACGTTTCCGCGAAATCGCGCAGCAGTGGCTGGACCCGCGCCAGCCCGGCCAGTTCAATCAGGCGCTGATGGAACTCGGCGCCACCGTCTGCCTGCCGCGCCATCCGCTGTGCCCGGTCTGCCCGCTGGCCGCCTGCTGCCGGGCGCGCCAGGAAGGCACCGCCGCGCAACTGCCGGTGAAACTGCGCAAGAGGGAGCCGGTCCGCCTTAGCGGCACCCTGCTGGTGGTGCGCCGTGGCGGCCGCATCCTGCTGCGCCAGCGTGAGGCCGCCGCGAAGCGCATGGGCGGATTCTGGGATCTGCCCGCGCCCGAAGACCTCCCGGCCGCCAAAATCGGCGCGCGAATCGGCGAGATCCGCCACACCATCACCCACCACCACTACACACTCGAAGTGCGCAGCGCGACCGCCGGCCTGCCGGATCGGGGCGGCTTCCGCTGGTTCGCTATCGCGCAACTTACGGAGATTCCCTTCAGTACCACGGCGCGCAAGGCGCTCCACCTGGCGGGAATTGTCTGCAAGATGTAGCCGCCCGGCGCGCTACCATGCGTTAGTGGAGCAATTCGACCTCGCCTTCGACCTGTCCCCGCGGCGCCGCGTCTACAGCGTCAGCGAACTCAATGGCGCCATCCGCGCGATTCTGGACGGCGAGTTCGCCGATATTTCGGTGACCGGCGAGATCTCCGGCCTCAAGCTCGCCTCTAGCGGCCACTACTACTTCACCCTGAAGGAACGCGATTCCCAAGTGAAGGCGGTGGCCTTCCGCTCCGCCCACCGCTTCTGGAAATTCAAGCCACGGGACGGGTTGGCGGTGCTGGCGCGCGGCCGCATCGATGTCTACGAGCCCCGAGGGGAATACCAGCTCCAGGTGGAACTGCTGGAACCCCAGGGACTCGGCGCGCTGCAACTGGCGTTCGAGCAGCTCAAGAAGAAACTCGCCGCCGAGGGCCTTTTCGCGACGGAACGCAAGCGTGCGTTGCCGCGCTTCCCGAGGCGCATCGGGATCGTCACCTCGCCGCGCGGCGCCGCCATCGCGGACATGATTCAGATTCTGGCGCGCCGCTTCCCCGGGCTGCACATCCGCCTCTTCCCGGCGCTGGTGCAGGGCGAGGGCTCGGTGGAGGAAGTCGTCAAGGGGCTGGAGTATTTCAGCCGCGGCGGGTGGC
>Ga0182021_10006383_pt1 | contig 13998 bp, 6 predicted proteins | sample 612E3MmetaG_FD_120493 | JGI IMG/M metagenome (GOLD analysis project Ga0182021, IMG submission 120493) | Permafrost microbial communities from Stordalen Mire, Sweden - 612E3M metaG (Illumina Assembly) | ecosystem: Environmental > Terrestrial > Soil > Wetlands > Permafrost | place: Sweden...
CGTGATCGTCAGCGCGGCATTGCCTGTGCCCACGGCGTTCGTGGCGCCGAGCAGGACGGGCGTGGTGCCTGCGGTCGTAGGCGTGCCGGTGATCGCGCCGGTCGTGGCGTTGATCGCGAGGCCGGCCGGGAGACCACTCGCCGTATAGCTCGTGGGCACGCCTGTCGCGGTGACTGCAAAGCTGAACAGCGTGCCAACGGTGCCGGCCGCAGTCAGCGGACTATTGGTGATAATCGGTGCGACTCCCGCGGGCGCCACCGTGATCGTTAGCGCGGCGTTGCCGGTGCCGACCGCGTTCGTCGCGCCGAGCAGGACGGGCGTGGTCCCGACCGTCGTGGGCGTGCCCGAGATGATACCAGTCGCGGCGTCACGCACGAGGCCGGCTGGAAGTGGGCTGGCGTCATAGCTCGTGGGCGAGCCCGAAGCCGTGATGGTAAAGCTGAAGGGCGTGCCGACCGTGCCCGCGGCGGTCAGCGGACTGTTGGTGATGATCGGGGCGACCCCCGCAGGCGCGACCGTGATCGTCAGCGCGGCGTTGCCCGTGCCGACGGCGTTCGTCGCTCCGAGCAAGACGGGAGTGGTCCCCGCCGTAGTCGGCGTGCCGGTGATCGCGCCGGTCGTGGCGTTGATCGCGAGGCCCGCCGGAAGCGGGTTGGCAGTATAATTCGTGGGCACCCCCGTCGCGGTAATCGCAAAGCTGAAGGGCGTGCCGACCGTACCCGCGGCGGTCAGCGGATTATTGGTGATGATTGGTGCCACGCCGGCGGGCGCGATCGTGATCGTCAGCGCGGAGTTGCTCGTGCCGGTGGCATTCGTGGCGCTGAGCAGGATGGGTGTGATCCCCACGGTCGTGGGCGTGCCCGTGATGGCGCCGGTCGTGGCGTTGATCGCGAGGCCGGCCGGGAGCGGGCTGGCAGCATAGCTCGTGGGCGAGCCTGAAGCCGTGATGGTAAAGCTGAATAGCGTGCCGACCGTACCCGCCGCCGTCAGCGGACTATTGGTGATGACCGGGGCGACCCCGGCGGTGTTGTTGCCATTCATCGTCACGGCGCCGTCTCGGGCCAACAACCGGCCGTTCACCGTGGCGCCGATGCCCACGGTGATGGAGGTCTGAGCGAGGATGTTTCCCGCGAATTCAGACGAATTTCCCAGCGTCGCCGAACTTTGGACCTGCCAATAGACGTTGTTAGCCTGAGCGCCACCGGTGAGCACGACATGGCTGAAGTCTGCCGTGATGAGCGTGGTCCCCGCCACGCCGGTTTTGAAGATAAAGATGGCATTGGCGTTGCCACCGCCGTCCAGCGTGAGAGTCCCCGTTATCCCAAATGTAGCCGAGGTGTAGACGCCTGGCGTTTGGATCGTCCCGCCGAGCTCCGTGCCCACCGAAGTTGCGGTACGCCCAGCGGCGTCGCCATACGCGGTGCCCAAGGCGTTTTTGGCAGCCTGGGTGCTCGCATCGCCGGCGTGATTCGTCCCATTCAAGACAATGGTGCCAAGCCCCGAGATGGTCGGGGTTGAAAACGACCCGATATCCCCGGTAATTTTTGTCGGGTTGTTCGCGAATGTGAAAGTAATCCCGGAGCCGGCCAGAACCGCGAAACTCGAAGCGGAGCCCAGATCGACGGTCGATTGGGCTTTGGCCTGGGTCTGCCAACCGGTGAAGGCCACCACTGCCAGCAAGATCATGGGCTTGTTTTTCATTGGATGACTCTTCTTTTCGGAAGTGTTTAAAAGGTCGCGGTGCCCACGCACCGTTCCCCGGCAGTCGTGCCGACTGCGGGTCAAGCCGGTTTCTCTGCACGGTTCCGAACCCGAGTCTTCGGACCTAGTGGTCACCCCCTCAGGGTGTTCTTGTGTTCGTGATGGTTGAGTTGAATGCGGACGAAGTGATGGCGGTTTCGATCGAGTTCTCAGAATAGCCGTATGCCGACGGGGACGCCATTGGGGTGAAGTGCGTATACTCCCCTGACACCCGATCGGGCCCCATTGAACTTTGCACTTCGCCGCGATCGATCCATCGGTTGCGGAGCACTCACGGCATAGGGGCGCGAACCTGCGATCACAGCACGCGGAGGAATGCCTCGAGATCCGCCTTCTCATCGGCGGTGAGGTGCGTTTCGAGGATCAGGTTGAAGAACTCGATCGTGTCGGCGAGCGTGAGCAGGCGGCCGTCGTGCAGATACGGCGGCGAGTCTTTGATGCCGCGCAACGGAAACGTCTTGATCGCCCCGTCGGCCGTCAGCATGGCGCCGTGGGCCAGACGCGGGGCGTAGAAACGCCCGGTCTGCAGATCGTGCATCGAGTTGTCGGTGTAGTAGGGTGGGGGATGGCACACCGCGCACTGCGCCCTGCCGGAAAACAACGCCTGCCCGCGCCGCTCCGCCGCGGTGGCTTTCTTCGGATCGAGCCGACCAAACACGTCCAATTTCGGCGCGGGCGGAAAATCGAACAGCTCCTGCATCTCGGCCATCGCGTGCACCTGGCTGCCGCGGTCGAGGACGTTGACGCCTTTCTTGGTCGCGATCACCGGGTCGCCATCGAAGTAGGCGCCGCGCTGTTCGAACTCCGTGAAGTCCTCGATGGTTTTCAGCGCGCGTTGCGAACCGAACAACTGCTGGATGTTCACCCCGCGCAGGCTCGGCGTATCGATCCGGTGCCGGAACGACTGCGGCCGGGCGTCGCCGGATAGGTGCGTGGCCGCGTTGGTGTGGCCGTTGGAGTGACAGTCGAAACAGGCAACGCCGCGGCTCGGGCGGGCGGACCGACGGTCTTCCGTGGCATTGAACTGCTGTTGCGGGAAGGGCGTGAGCAGGAGCCGCAGGCCCTCGAGCTGTTTGGGATTCAGGATGCCGTTGAACAGCGCGTAGTAATTGTCGAGCGTCACCAACCGGCCTTGCGACACATCGCCGAGGTCGGGGCGCGTCGTGAGAAAAATCGGCGCGGGAAACTCCGGCAGGAAATGATCGGGCAGATCGAAATCGAGGTCGAACCGCGTCAGGTCGCGCTGCTCCTGCCGTTTGAGTTCATCGATGACGAAATGGGGAAACACCATGCCGCCTTCGGGATGATTGGGGTGCGGCAGCGGCAGGAATCCCGCGGGGAAAAGGTCCTGCACCCGGATCTCCTCAGGCGTCAGCGCCGCCAGCTTTTCCCACGTAAGGCCGGGTTTGAGCCGGGCGCGCGCGCCTTGCTGCACCGGCTTGCCCCGGGTCATTGTGACGCCGGCGGCCGGCCGGTCGGCCAGGTCGTAGCGTTCCGCCAGGAAATCCTGGTGCGCTTGCATGATCCCGGGTTTCGCCTGCTCCATGCGCCGCTGGGTCACGTCGAACGGTTCGTCGATCTTGACCGGCATATAACTCGAAGGCGGCGGGACGGGAGCGGGGGCCGGTTGCGCGTAGGCACCGCCGCCAACGCCGAGCACCAGGATGAGGAACGTGATCGGGACGCGGGCGAATGAAGGATGCCGGTCATGGCTGGCGCGGCAGAAATTACCGGGGTGCGCATCGGTCTGGCTGTGTAAAAGTGGGTTCATTCGCTATGGGTCCGATACGCCGAAGCTTGCTTCGGCTTGGTTGGTTTGTAGGAGCGGCTTTAGGCCGCGATGGTTTGTCGGAATCGCGGCCTAAAGCCGCTCCTACAGTTTGTCTTCAATGCCTCGGGGCTGGCCCCGAGAATCTTTACTTTTGGTGGTTGTTTCCTTCACGGCGTCTGCTCCAGGTCGGGCGTCATGGTTTCGGAGCGGCTTGAGTTTGCTTCAGAAGATTGTCGCTAATCTGAAAGGCTGGCCCGTGCTGCCAGTCGTCTGCGCCCTCCGCGACCGGCCGGGTGGGAAGGTCCGCGCGCTTCGTTTTCACCTGGGCCGAATCGACGTGCAGATCGCGATCGCGCTTCGCCACCAGGGCGGGATCCGCCTGACCGTCGGCCGTAAACCCCATCATGAGTTTCGGCAGGCCCAGCGGCAGGGGGTCGCCGCGGTCCACCTGCCAGAGGTTCCAGGTCTTGCCGTAGGTGGTCACGAACTCCTTCATCAGTTCTCTCTCGGCCACGTCGGAAAGACCGGGGGCGGTGAGCTGACCGGACATGACTTCGTAGCGATGGCTGTGCCACAGCTTCTTTTCTTCCGCGGGCAGTTGTTTGAACAACGCTTCGCTGATGATGTATTCGATCCCGATCAGCCGGGCGTTCTTCGCGGCCGAGTCGTAGATGACGCACTGGAAGATGTCGGCGTTGAGATGCGAACAGTAGTGGTCGACGCGCAGGGCCCGCTTCATGTCGCCACTGTAAAAATGAAAGCCGCACAGGTGCGCGTCGATCGCCCCGATGGGGTCTTCGTTCCGAGGCAGTCCAGCGCCAACCGCCCCGCTGTGAGTTTCATGAGAAGCGGGCGGTATTTGAGCGGCCAGGGCGATCGCGAGCAATCCCGCGCCCGCCCCGCCCAGCAGTCTTTGCAGAGCCATCGTCGGATTCATGAATGTTTGGCCAGGTTCGCGGCGCGGTTGGCGGGACGCGTCGCAACTCCGTCGACCTCGCCACGCGGCTTTTCCCGGGCCGGGCCGGTTGATGAGAGTGGAGGTGAGGCAGCGGCGGCACGGGAAAGGGCTTCGCGGAAAATCCGCGAAGCCCTTCGGGCCGCCCATGGGCGGGACAATTATTGGGTGTCGTAGACCTCGACGAGGGCCACGCCCGTGGTGTTGCCGACACCGGTGACGACCACCGAGTAGATGCCGGGCTGCAACGTAACGAGGAGAGCCGCGTCCTTGCTGCCAGGCGACAGCGGGAACTCTCCGACTTGCGCCGAGGCGGCGCTGATCTGGGCGGCGGTGCTGGTGCCAGTTTCCCAGTTGTCGTTGCTGGCGATCTGGGTGCTGCCCGAGAAGACGGCGATCTGTGGATCGGCCAACACACCGGAGACGCCAAACTGCGTCAGGCCGGGGCCGACTCCGCGGATGAGCAATGTTTTCGGAGCATTGCCCCCGATGGCGAAGCCGGCGATCAGCGTGCCTTCACCGGCGGTTACATTCATCCGGGCAGCCACCGCGGTCAGGCGCGCGCCGAGGGCCGTATCGATGTCGTAGATTTCCGTCAGCGCGACGCCGGTCGTGCTATTTGGACGGAGCAGGCTGGTCGTGTGGGCACCATTGTTCACCGTGAAAAGCAGCGCCGAGTCCTTGCTGCCATTCTGCAGGGGGAAGGCGCCGACCCGCGCAGCGGTTGCCGCGATGAGGGTGCCCTGGTTCAGGCCGCTGCTGTCGATCTGCCAGTCGTCATTCGTGGCGATCACGGCATTGCTGGAGCCGTACAACGTCAGCATGGGATCGGCGAGGAAGTTCACGATACCATAGGCCGCCAAGCCAGGACCGACGCCGCGCACGAGGAGGTTTTTGTTGTCGCCGGAAACGACGAAACCCACGATCAGGGTCTGGTCCCCGGGACCGGACAGGGCGCGCGCCGAGAAGGCCAGGATTCGGCTGGAGGCGATCGGAGCGATCGTGATGGTCAAGCCGGTGGCGCCGGTGCCGATGGCGTTTGTCGCCTGGATCGTCGCCAACGAGGTGCCTACTGTCGTGGGCGTGCCGTTGATTGCGCCAGTGAGGGGATTGACTGACAGACCGGCCGGGAGACCGGTGGCGGTATAGCTCGTGGGCAGGCCTGTCGCCTCGATCAGATAGGTGTTAAACACCGTGCCGACGGTGCCTGATGCGGTGGTCGGACTCGTGATAATGGGAACGACACCTGCGGCGGCGACCGTGATGGTCAGCGTGGCGTTGCCGGTGCCGGTGGCGTTCGTGGCGCGAAGCAACACGACGGTGGTGCCCACAGTTGTGGGGGTGCCGGTGATGACACCGGTCGCGGCCACAATACTCAAGCCGGCCGGAAGCGGGCTGGCGGTGTAGCTCGTGGGCAAGCCCGAGGCGGTGATCGTAAAGCCGTACGGCTTGCCGACTGTGCCGGCGTCTGTGAGTGGATTGTTGGTGATGATCGGGGCGACACCTGCGGCGGCGACCGTGATGGTCAGCGTGGCGTTGCCGGTGCCGGTGGCGTTCGTGGCGCCGAGCAGTACAACCGAAATGCCCGTCGTGGTGGGCGTGCCCGTGATGATACCGGTCGAGGCCACAATGCTCAAGCCGGCCGGAAGCGGGCTGGCGGTGTAGCTCGTGGGCAAGCCCGAGGCGGTGATCGTAAAGCCGAACGGCGTGCCAACCGTGCCCGCGGCGGTGAGCGGCGAGTTGGTGATGATCGGGGCGACGCCGGCGGCGGCCACCGTGATGGTCAGCGTGGCGTTGCCAGTGCCGGTAGCGTTCGTGGCGCCGAGCAGCACTGAAGTGGTGCCCACCGTCGTGGGCGTGCCGGTGATGACACCGGTCGCGGCCGCAATGCTCAAGCCGGCCGGAAGCGGGCTGGCGGTGTAACTCGTCGGCGTATTCGAGGCGGTGATCGTGAAGCTGAACGCCGTGCCCACCGTGCCCGCGGCAGTGAGCGGCGAATTCGTGATGATTGGAGCGGGGGTGGTCAACGTCAGGGTGACGACGTTGCTCGATATCGAACCCGAGAGATTGGTGACTACGACATCGTAGTTGGCGGCGTCGCCGGCTTGCACATTCGTCAGGGTGAGCGTGGCCGTGGTGGCGGATGCATTACCCACGATGTTGGCACCGGCTTTACGCCACTGGTAACTCAGCGCCGAGGTGCCGCTGGCCGTTACCGCGAAATTGGCCGTGGTCCCCGTGACCGCAATCTGGTTGGTCGGCTGCGTCGTGATCCCCAGCAAGGTGACCCCGGTGACTGTGAAACTCTGCCGCAGCATATTGAACTCGTAGGCGATGGGCGCGAGCTGGCCGGCCTGCGTCGCCTGCAGCGTGATGACGCCGGGCGCGGTTGGCGTGATGGTGAAGACGCCGGCCACCGGGCCGCTGATCGCAGCCGAACCGGTCGAACCGGGCACCACGGTGAGCACGATCGGCAAGCCGGAGCTGGCCGACGGAGTGACCGTGAATGAACCAGCGCTGATCAAACGATCCAAGATGGCGGCGAAGCTGACCGACTGCCACGTCGTGTTGACCGCGCCGGTCGTGTAGAATTTATTGGTGCCAAACCCCACGTCGCCGGTAACGAAGTCCAACGTCGAGAAGACACTGCCGAGATTGGCGATATCCGAAGTCCGCCGGAACGCGGGATCCATCGTCCCAGGTTGCAGCATCCCGAGAATCGTGAAACCGGTGACCGGATCCAGCCGGAGATAGTACATCTTGTTCACGCCGTAGCCGACGTCGGTACCGGTAAAGGCCAGCGCATTATGTCCGCTGATGCCCAAATCGAATTGATCGGCCGAGGTGGCGAGCAGAGCGGGAACGAGCGTGCCAAATTTCGTGAATCCGGTAACGGCGTCGGTGCGGAGGTAGTAGAAAAGATTGGCACCATAATTCAGATCGGTGCCCGCGAACGTCAGGCCAAAGTAGCCGGGCACGGACAACGTAGCCGGCCCGCCGGGGCCGTTCATGGGTTTCAAATCGGTGACGGCCGAAGCGGAGCCGGAACCGGGAACGATAACCGAAAAGTAGTCCCCGGGCGTGACGCCGACCGTCTTATGATGGATGAAATAGAAATTAACCGCGCCAAATCCGACGTTAGGATCGGCCGAGGTTAGAGCCGAATAAGAATTCGGGGTGAGCTTGCTGCCGACATCCGCATGATCGGTCGCAGCGCCGGACGCCGCGGTATAGTAGGTAAACGCGGCGATATCGCCGGGGGCGGGAATGGTCGTGCCCTTGATCGAGTAGAAACGGTTGGCCCCGACACTAAACCCCGTATCTTGCGACATGAGATGGAATCCCGCCAGGTTGCCGCCGATGGACCAGCGCGGGACGAGGGTGACGGCGCCCGTCGCGGGAGCGATGCCGATTTGAGCCATGTTGTCGGCCCGAGCTTGTATGCCGGCTAAAACCGTAAAGGCCACGAGGGCCGATGATGCTAACGTGCTGTATTTCATTTGATTCTTCTTTTGTTGAGCCAGCTGGAAACGAATTGGGTGAACACACCTTACGGATTATGTAATCCAGAATAGCCATTTGCAGCCGGGGTTGCTATGGGGTGAAGAGCGCATGGGGTGTTCACCCACCGGTTCGCCGGCCGTGGCGGCAACCGGTCACTCGACAACATCGTTATGGACGTGGACAATCCTGGCTCCCATGAGTGGCACATTGAGTTGGATCCTGTCCGATAGCACCCGGCGCTGGTTGCGGTTCGTCGGGTTGACCGGCGGTCTGCTGGCCGTAATGCTTCCGGCGGCAGAGAGCCCCGCGCCCACGTCGGCGGCGGCCGTTTCCCCTGGACAACCTTCGGACGGGCCCCGGATTCAGTTTGTCGAACTCACCCACGATTTCGGCCAGATCAAACGCGGGGAAACGGCGGCGCACACCTTCGTTTTTGCGAACACCGGAAACGCGATGCTCGAGATCACGGACGTCCAGCTGAGCTGTGGCTGCACGACGCTCGGGGCCTGGGACCGGCAGGTGGCGCCGGGCCAGACCGGCCGCATCCCGATCCAGCTGGCGACCGCCACACTCAGCGGACCGATCGTCCGGACGATCAGCGTAAGCTGCAACGACCGTCTCCAGCCGAGTACGGTGCTGCGCTTCAGTGCCACCGTGTGGGCACCGGTCGAAGTCACCCAGTCGCTCGTCTTTTTCCAGTTCACGACGGAGACTACGAACCGCGAGACCCAGACGGTGCGCATCCTGAACCACCAGCCGGAGTCGCTGAGCGTGGAAGATCCCCGGAGCACCAACGAGGTGTTCAAGGCCGAATTGCGGGTCGTGAAACCCGGGCAGGAGTTCGAGCTCGGGATCAGCGCGGCGCCGCCGCCAGGCGGCGACACCGTTTCGGGTGTCATCAGCGTGAAGACTTCGTCGCCGGAGATGCCGTTCGTCAGCGTGCAGGCCCGTGCCATGACGCGTCCAGACCTCGTCCTCTCGCCCACGCAGATTGTTTTGCCGGAGGCGCCGTTGGCCGCCAAGGTCAACCCCAGCATTGCCATCATGGGGATGGCGTCCAATCTCTTGGTGCTTTCGGATCCCAAACTGAACTTGCCTGGGCTGGCGGTGCAGTTGCGAGAACTCCAACCTGGCCGGCTGTTCTCGCTCAGCGTGGCCTTCCCGGCGGGTTTTGAACTGCCCAAAAACGAAATCGCCGAGGTGACGTTGAAATCGAACTACCCAAAGTACGCGGTCATCAGGATCCCCATCACCCAGAGCGGCCGGCCGGAGCGATAGCCCTGTTGGTTGGCTCTTGCCGTCCGCCGCCGGTTAAACCGAATTGTCGCATGAGGGAGCTCCTAAAAATCGCGACTCTGAGTAGCGTAGGCATCCTTGCCTGCTTTCTTGCCCGATGCAGGCTGGAAGCCTGCGCTACTTTCAGCGACGGTAAACAGGAGCGCCCATGACGATAAACTCCAAGCCTGCCGTACTGCGATCGCTCCTGCTGGAAGCCGCCGTCGTCGGTGTGACCGGTTTGGGCCTGGCCTTGCTGGCCAACCAAATCTCCCCGCGCGGGCTGGTGCTCACGCGGGACTATTTCGGCCGCAGCGCGAGAGGGACGCCGACCGCCGCCGGACCGTCGCCGGCCGGTCTGGGCCGCGCCGCCAGCGATGCCCGCGGTTCGGAATCAGGACTCAACCGCGAAGGATTCCGGACCGTGAAACTGGACGAGGTCCTCCGGTGGCAGGCCGATCCCCGTCGGGAACGAGGTTTGATCGTGTTCGTGGATGCGCGGGCCGACCGCCAATTCCGGGACGGCCACATCCCCGGGGCGATGCAGTTCGACCCATTTTATCCCGAGAAGCGCCTCACGGAAGTGCTGGCCACCTGCTCGCTGGCGGACCAAGTGGTGATTTATTGCAATGGGGGCGATTGCACCGACAGCGGCCTGGTGGCGCACCTGCTCCGGGATGCGGGCGTGCCGGTGGCGCGAATGGCGGTCTTCGTCGGCGGGATCGGCGAATGGAAGGCCGGCGGGTCTCCCCTTGAAGTCGGCGAGCGCAACAGCGGCGACTTGCGCACTCCATGAATGCCACCGGCCCGTGTCCGACCAAAAATGACCTGTTGGTCGTGACGACCCGCTGGATCGTCGGCGGCATTTTCCTCTACACGGGTCTGATGAAAGCGCTGCACCCAGACGACTTTCTCCGGCTGCTGCGCGAGTACGACGTGGTGAGGCAACCGCTGCTGATGAATGGAATCGCGGCGACGCTGCCCTGGTTCGAAGTGATTTGCGGTTTGTTGCTTTGCCTGGGTGTGGCCGTGCGGGGCACGGCGCTCGTGTCGGTCGCCCTGCTGGTGCCGTTTACGGGCCTGGTGCTGCAGCGCGCTCTGGCCTTGCACGCCGCGACCGGCACGCCGTTCTGCGCGATCCGGTTCGATTGCGGCTGCGGCACCGGCGAAGTGCTGATCTGCCGCAAGCTTTTCGAGAACACGCTTCTGACCCTGGCGGGAGCGATTCTGGTGGGGGCGCGCTCCACGTATGGCGCCCTGCGCCACCGGGTGTTCTGACCGGACCGGGGAAAAAGGGTGGCTGCGAGCGTGAGCGAGTGGAAACTAGAGCGGTTTAAATTGAACTTTAGCCACTGGTGGTTGGCCCAGCGTCTCCCGCGCCGTAACCGTCGCGGCTACATTCCGATCGATGTGGGCACGAAAAAGGGCTTCGGGGAAGATCCCCGAAGCCCTTCGCGCCAATACTGGGCGCAATATTATTGGATGTCGTAGACCTCGACGAGGGCCACGCCGGTCGTGTTGCCGACCCCGGTGACGATCACCGTGTAGATACCGGGCTGCAGCACGACCAGCAGAGCCGCATCTTTGCTGCCGGAGGGTAGCGGGAACTCTCCGACTTGCGCGGTGGCGTTGACGATTTGCGCGACGGTGCTGGTGCCGACCTCCCAGTTGTCGTTGTTCGCGATCTGGGTGCTGCCCGAGAAGACGGCAATCTGCGGATCGGCCAATACGCCGGTGACGCCAAAGGTCGACAGGGTCGGACCGATTCCGCGGATGAGCACTGTTTTCGGAGCGTTGCCAGCGATGACCAAGCCGGCGATGAGCGCGCCATCACCGGGGGTGACGTTCATCCGGGCGGACGCACTCATCAGGCGGGCGCCCAAGGTCTGGTCGGTGTCGTAGATTTCTGTGAGAGCGATGCCGGTCGTGCCGTTCGGGCGGAACAGGCTGGTCGTGTAGACGCCGTTGTTGACGGTCGCGAGGAGCGCCGAGTCCTTGCTGCCATTCGGCAGGGCGAACGTACCGACCTGCGCGGCGGTCGCCGCGATGAGCGAACTTTGGTTCTGGCCGCTGCTGTTGATCTGCCAGTCGTCGTTCGTGGCGATCACGCCACTGGAGCCCAACAGCGTCAGCAGAGGATCGGCGAGGACGTTGGAGAGGCCAAAGGAAGCCAGGGTCGGACCGATGCCGCGCACGAGGAGATTCTTGTTGTTGCCGGCGACGGCGAAACCGAGGATCAGCGCCTGGTCCCCCGGACCCGACAGGGCGCGCGCCGAAAAGGCGGTAATCCGGCTGGAAGCAGCCGGGGAGATATTGATCACCAAATAGACGGGTGCGCTGGTGCACGCGCCATTGATGGCGGTCAGCGTCACGAACGTGGGCCCGAGCCACAGGGGCTTTGGCGAAGAGGTTTTGGCCTCGTTCGCGACGGACCGCGCGACGACCAGGGCCAGGGGAGCGTCGTTGGTCGTGGGCGTGCCGCTGATCACGCCGGTCACGGGATCGAGGACCAAACCGGCCGGGAGATTGAAGGCGGCATAGCTGGTGGGCGAGCCCGAGGCCGTGATCGTATAGCTGAAGGGAGTGCCGACCATGCCCGAGGCCGTAAGCGTACTATTAGTGATGACGGGCGGCACGCAGGCGACGGGCGAGGTCACGATCATCAAGTAGATGCCAGGGCTGGCGCATGTGCCATTGATGGCGGTCAGCGTCACGAACGTGGTGGTGGCGCGCGTGGGTGTGCCGCTGATCACGCCGGTCCGGGAATTGAGGAACAGGCCGGGCGGGAGATTGAAGGCCGTATAGCTGGTGGGCGAGCCCGAGGCCAGGATCGTAAAGGTGAAGGGTACGTTAAGCGTGGCCGTGGCGATCATCGGACTATTGAGGATGACGGGCGCAACGCAGCACGCGCCGACCGCGAAACTTTGCGTGGCACTGGGGGCCGCGGCGAAAGTCGAGTTGCCCGCTTGGGATGCGGTGATAACGACCGTGCCGAGCGCGCCGGTGAGCGTCACGGTATTGCCGGAGACCGTCGCCGGGCCGCTGACGGCGAGCGTCACGGGCAAACCCGAGGTGGCCACGGGAGCGACGAACGTGAACGGCGCATCGCACGAGGTATGATTGGGGATCGCGGCGAACGCGATCGTCTGCGCTGTCGGCGGGGTGATGCAGGCTGCCGCCACGAAACTCACCGCGACATCCGAGGCCGCGGCGTAAGTCGAGTCGCCCGGTTGGGACGCCGTAATAACGACCGTGCCGATGGCGCCCGTGAGTGTCACGGTGTTGCCGGAGACCGACGCCGGGCCGCTCACGGACAGCGTTACGGGCAAACCTGAAGTGGCCACGGGAAAGACGAAGGTGAACGGCGCATCGCACGCGGTATGATTGGGAATCGTTCCGAACGTGATCGACTGCGGGCACGCCGTGACCACGAAGGTCCGCGATACGGGCGGGGCACTCGAGTAGGTGCCGTTGCCCGCCTGGGTGGCTTGCAACGTGACTGTGCCCGTGTTGGTGACCGTCACGGTATTGCCCGAGACCGTCGCGGGTCCGCTCGTCACGGCGAGCGCGACCGTCAGACTGGAACTGGCGGTGGGAGCGACCGTGAACGCCCCGTCGCACAAACTACGGTCGGCCACGGGGGCGAAGGTGATCGTCTGCGGTGTAAGCGCGCACGCCACGACTGCGAAACTCTGCACTACATTTGTGGCCGCGGCGAAACTCGCGTTGCCCGCTTGGGACGCCGTCAAGACGACCGTGCCCACCGCGCCGGTGAGCGTCACGGTGTTGCCCACCACCGTCGCCGGGCCGCTCGTCACGACGACCGTAACCGGCAGGCCGGAACTGGCGGTCGGAGCGGCGAAGGTGAATGGCGCATCGCATGCGGTATGACCGAGAATCGCAGCGAACGTGATCGACTGTGTGGCCACTATGTTGCCGCTGCCGTTATACACCAGGCCACCGGTCAAATCGGTGCCACCCGGGGCTCCTTTGGCATCGATTACGTCGGTGTCGAGCGTGACGACGGTTTGCGCAAAGGCTCGAGCGCTGCCCGCGGCGCCGCCAACGGTGCCGACCGTGTTGAGGGCACCGAAAGTGATAAAAGTGCCCGCTATGTAATTTCCCAAAACGTGATCAAGGGCGCCAAAAGTGATGGCGGCCCCGGCGGTCCAGAAGATGCCGTCATCCCGGCCACCATTGGGACCAGGATTGATCAACCTGACCTGCGCTTGAGCGGGGAGGGTGATGGATCTTCCGATATTGATGACCCAAAAAACGTTGTCTTTTCCTTGGGCGTCGAGCGTAAGCACTGATACTCCGCCCCCGCCCGGCAAATTCCATACCCCGTCAATCGCGCCGTTGGGGAGACCGGCGCTGGTCCCGTAAATACCAGGGGCGAGTGTCATCCCGGCCAAGTCGGAGCTCAACACGTTGCCCGGAGGGGTCACCAAGAGGCGCAACTTTGTGTAGGCCGTCGTTAAGGTATCCGTATTCGCCTGACCGACTACGGCACCACCGATGATGTAGTTGAGCAAGATTGGTGCCGTCACTGCCGGTGGGAAGCCGGTGACCGAGGCGGGCGAGCCGACGATCCCGTTGCTGATGATCGTGCCCGCAGTCCCACTGCCGGTTACGGCCGTGCCGCCGAGCAGCGCGAAGTTGTCCCCCGTCCCAAGGATAGACGCGGCAGACCCAGACGTCGGGGCGCAAAGCAGCGCGGCGAAGGCCACGA
>Ga0182021_10006385_pt1 | contig 13995 bp, 5 predicted proteins | sample 612E3MmetaG_FD_120493 | JGI IMG/M metagenome (GOLD analysis project Ga0182021, IMG submission 120493) | Permafrost microbial communities from Stordalen Mire, Sweden - 612E3M metaG (Illumina Assembly) | ecosystem: Environmental > Terrestrial > Soil > Wetlands > Permafrost | place: Sweden...
AACAAACACCAGTCGGTCAAGCTTGCACTGTTCGCATGCGTCCTGCGCCGCCAGCAGGTGTCCGAAATGCACCGGGTCGAAACTTCCGCCTAAGAATCCGATCTTCAAGCCGGTCGCCCGTTGTGCGGGTCAGGGGTTGGTGCCGTCACGGCGGTGATCAATCATGCGATAGGAAGATCCTTTCACAGCTATGGGAGATTCCTTTCCGCGCAAGGTCAAACGCACCAGCAAGGCGGCGCCTATTCCGCCGGCAGACGCCAGCGCCACACCAAACCCGCGGCCACGAGAAACAGCCCGGCGCCGTGCAGCCATAGGGCGAGGGTGAATTGCCGCGGCCGGTAGGAGAATCTCACACGGTGAAGTCCCGGCGATTCCACACAAATGCCCTTGAATGCGTGGTTGACCCTCATGCACACCGCGTGGCCATTGTCCAGTGTCGCCTGGAAGCCGTCCCTCATCCAACACTCCTGCAGGACGATCATTCCGGGACCAGTGGTGCGGATACTGAAGGAGGTCGAGTTCGGGTCGAGTTGGTAGTCTTCGGCCGGGATCACAACCGGGCCGGCACCGGCCTCCGGGCTGGCAGGGAGGGCTCCGGGGTCTCCATCCTGAACGGCCGCAAAGGGGTGGCCGGTGTTGCCGCGGATGAGTGCGGCAAGCTCCGGCGCCGAAGCGTAATGGAGAACCCGATTGGTAAAGAAGGCCCGCGGCCAGGCGGTGTCACTCCGGAGAACGCGCAGGTCAGCCTGTATCACCGGGGCGAGCCCAGCCTCCGACGGGACACGGTCGCTGGCAGAGGCGAAATAATACCGGACGTTGAGAAAGTCGAAGACCGGCCTCAGGGCGCAGAGGGTCTCGACGCGCACCACCCGGCTCCAATCCCACAGGCGCTCGACGCCGCAGGCATCGAGCAGTTCCCGGTAATGGCGGTTCATGAGCGCGTCGGGTCCGCTGATTCCCTCCAGACCGTACACCCCTGTCCAGCCCGCCACCATGTTGGCCACAAAGCCCGCGACCCGGAACGGCGATGCCCGGTCGGCCTGCACGGCGCCGACTGCGGGCGATGGCGCGAAGAGGTCGGCACGCGGCGCCCCGCAAAGCACATAGGCGTTTCCCTCGAATCCAGAATGCATTCCCTGGCGCCAGAGCATCGCCGTCACACAGGCTGCGCAAAGGAATCCCGTGACGACCGTGGTGTGGCCCGTGCGGAGGATCTGTAAGAAGGTCCCCAGAAGCACTACTGCGGCCAGCCCGAGCGCCACGAGACTGCCGAAGACAAAGCTGTCGACGAAAAGCCCGGTTCCGGGGGGAAGGGATAACAGCAGTTTCGGCCAGAGCATGCCGGCAAGAAACAGGCACAGGAGGACGCCCAGCAGCGAGAGCACGCGGGCGGCATCACCCCGGCCCCCCGCCTTTCCGAGGCGCAGCCAGGCGGCGTGAAAACCCGCGCCGGCGACAGGAATGAACAACAGGATCAGAACACAAGAAAACGTGTTGTTGATGTGCCCGATGTTGCGGAGCAGCGGCACGGCACGGATCCAGCACGCCGGAACCAGGCCAAAGGCGAGCACGAACGGCACGAGCGCGGCGACGGCCAGCGCAAGCAAAGGCCGGTTGTGGGTCCGGTGGCCGGGAGCCGCCACGAAACAGAGCCCGCCCATCAAAAACAGGAAGTTCACCGCCGGGCAGAACACCGTGTGCATGGGACTCAGCGGGCGGTAGAACAGCTCGTCGAAGAAACCGATCAGCAGGGCCGGCGGGGCTTGGTGCACAGCGACGTTGTCGTAGCTGTTGTAGGACTGCCTGAGCGTCTCCCAGAAGGTCATCCAAAGCGGAGCGGCCAGCAGGGCAAACGCTACGCCGGCCGCCAGTGCGACGCCAAATGCCTGGAGGCGGAAGGTTCGCGGGCGCGGCGAGCAGGCCAGCAGAAGCACCCCGGCCAGGTTGGTGCACAGGAGCAGCGCCAAGGTCTCCTTTACCGTCCCGCTTGTCAGCTCCGCCCAAGAAGCCAGCAGGAGCAGGCCGGTCCACGCCAGAATTGAGCGCAGCGAGCGGGACCCGGCGATGCGCGTCCATCCATAGAGCATCCAGGGCGCCGCGCAGAGGCTGAAGATTGCCGGGTGATTGACCCGGTAGACGAAAAAACCGATGAAGGCAGAGGCGAAGGCCGTGAGCGCGGCGGAGGGAAGGTGGCGTGTGAGTTCCCAGACCACCAAGCCGAAGCCCAGGGCCAGCAAGAATTTGGCGCCCAAGAAAACCGCATCCCAAACCATGGCGCCCCCCCCGGCCACAATGACTGGGAGGTGCAGCGGGGATCCGACCATCGACTGGCCCTGGCCAAGCAGCGGAACGCCGGCTGAGTTGAATCGGTTCCAAAGCGGCAGAACGCCGGTGCGCAGCGAGACGGATGCAATCTTCGCATACGGTATGTCCTGCCAGAGGATCACGCTGGTGTCGGCTCCGGCGCCGCGTTGGAGAGAGACATCCGTTGCGCCCGGCAGCGTGGGAAATCCGTCGTAGAGCAGGTTCACCCCCCCGTAACCCGGCGAGACGAAGCTGCTGCCCAGGAAGACGACCGGGTAGGTGGAGGCACACACGGCAAGAGCGGCAACCAGGGCGAGGGTGGCCACCGGGCGGCGTGACAGGTGGGCGGCGGCGGCAGCCAGCGCGGCGCGGCTGTTCTTGCGGAACGGCTCCGGGAGGAATCCGACGCAATAGAGCATCAGCGCCATTCCCGTCACCGCGAGGACAAGCCATCCGCCGGTGAGGCCGCGCCCGCCGGCTGTGGGGCGCTTCTCCACCAGGAAAGGCAGGGTGAGAAGCAGGCCGGCCAAAGCGGCTGCCGCGAGGCATTCCAAGAGGCGTTTGCCGTTCATCCGGATGGGAAATTCATTCCCCGATGAAAGCGCCGCGGTCGCAAGACATTACTTGTGTTGTGGCAGGTATCGGCGCTACGACGCAGACCATGGAAACTTGACGCGGGAGTTGCATCGAAAAGGCATACCCGCTCAGATCGGGATCCTCCATTCATCGCGTGGGTTCCTCTGTGAAGGCAGACAGAAAACATAATCAGCGTGGCCGCCCGGCGCTGTGCCTGGTCATCGTCGGAGCCTTTGCCGCCCTGACCGCGCTGTGGTGGACCAGCAGCCGCGCCGGAATCAATTTTCTGCCGAGCATGGCTCCGGCCAGATGGATTGTCTATCCAACCATCCCGTATGCGGACATTCATCCTGATTTGGAGCTTCCCACGACATTTGAAAGTTCGTTCGTGCTCGGCGCCGTCCCGCCCAAGGCTTTGCTGCGAATCGCAGGATCCCACCGCTACACGCTCGCGGTCAATGGAGCATCCCCCGAGAAACCGCTGCAGTCCGGGAAAAGCTGGAAGCAGCCCGACGTGTTTGAAGTAACCGGACAACTGCGCCCCGGGACCAACCGGATCGAGGCAACGGTCTTTAGTTCCGATGGCCCGCCGGCGCTGTGGCTCTCCCTCGACGCCGGCTCGCTGCAGGTGAATTCGGGAGAGAAGTGGCGCGCTTCCTATGCAGGGGCAACGCGGTGCGCGGCGGTTCCGGCTTCCGCATCCAGACCAATGACCGCTGGCAGTTCCAGCTACCGGCTGCCACAGCCTCGGGCGGCCTTCGGCACACGCTGGCCGACGCTTCTGGCGTTCGCGCTGTTGTCAGCCATGGGTTGCTGGTTGCTGCGCAGAATCAGTTTTCCTCCGCGCCCGAATTCAGATTTCTCCCCCTCGATCGTCAAAACGGGATGGAGAGACAGATATCGCGAGACTCTCCCCGTTGTAGTGCTGGCTGGATTCTGGCTGGTCTTGTTCGTCCACAACACTGCTCCATGGCCGCACCTGGCGGGCTTCGACGCACAGGGCCATGTGGATTACATCCGGTACATCCAGGAGCACAATTCATTGCCCATGGCCAGTCAGGGATGGGAGATGTATCAGCCTCCGCTCTATTACCTGCTGTCGGCAGCTTGGCTCAATCTGCTCCATCTGTCGGCGTCAGATGCCTCCGGTCTTACAGCGCTGCGCTTCCTGGGGCTGGCAATCGGCGTCACTCACCTTGTCATTATCCAGGCATCGCTGCGGTTGCTGTTTCCCGCTGAGCGATCAAAAGCCGTATGGGGAGTCATGTTGGCGGCCTGTCTGCCGGCGATGCTTTATCTTTCCCAGTACACCACCAACGAGGCCTTCGCCGCGATGTTGGTCAGTGCCTGCGTCTGTTTGACCCTGCGCGCGTTGAGGCAGGAGCAGCTGACGTGGCGATCCTGTGCCGGACTCGGTTTCTGCCTCGGGGCGGCTCTCCTGGCCAAATCGACCGCCCTGCTGGTGCTGCCGCCGGTTTTCGGCGCCTTGTTGTGGAAGTGGCTGGAGAAACGCACAACCGCACCTGCGCAATGGGCAGCGCGCGTTGGATTGATCGCATCCCTTTGCATCCTGGTGGGTGGATGGCACTACGCACGGTTGTGGATCCATTACGGAAACCCGCTGATCAGCAATATGAACCCCGGCCTCGGATTCTCCTGGTGGCAGGATGACGGCTATCGAACATGCGCCTTTTACCTGCGTTTTGGCAACGTGCTGCTCAACCCGTGGACCAGCACATTTCAAGGTTATTGGGACGCTTTCTATGCCACGCTCTGGGGTGATGGCCTGCTGGGCGGCGCGGTGGACTGTTTTTCGCGCCCTCCCTGGAACTATGATCTCATGGCCATCGGCTATCTGCTGGCCATCCTGCCCACGCTGGCGGTGCTGGCAGGCGGGATTCTCGCCTTGGTGAAATTCATCCGGCAACCCTCCGCCGAATGGCTCTTGCTGCTGGGATTAAGCTCCCTGATCCTTTGGGCGCTCTGTCATATGTCGCTGGTCGTCCCCGCCCAGATCAAAGCCATCTACGGGCTGTCGGCTCTGATTCCTTTCTGCGCTTTCGCGGCCATCGGTTCGGATTTCCTGGCGCGGCGGAGCCCGATTCTGCGAAGCATCGTCTGCGTTGGGCTCGGCCTGTGGGCAATCAACAGCTACGCCAGCTTCTGGATCTCGCGATCGTCGGTTCCCTCCGTCGTCGAGCAAGCCTGCGCACTCGTTCGGAAGGGACAATACCTCGATGCTACTGATCTCCTAAAGCGGAGGCTGGGGCCCGAGCCCGGCAACGCTGACCTGCAATTCTCGCTGGCGTTCTTTTTGACGACCACCGGTCGCGTTGAAGAAGGAGCCAGGCTCGCCGAGATGATGGTGCGCGAACATCCGGATGACTGCAGGGGCCATCATGTGCTGGCTCTTGCCCTCGTGCACCAGAACCAACCGGACCGTGCGATCGATGAGATCCGCCAAATCATGGCCTTGGCTCCCGGCTATGATCCGTCTTGGAAAAGCCTCGCCGCGCTTCTGATTGCGCAGGGGAACCCGGATGAAACCATCATTCTCACCCGACAGGCACTCGCAGCGGCTCCATTCAGCCCGGAACTGCGGGTGTCGCTGGGTTCAGCGTTGCTGTTCAAGGATCAAGAGGCCGAGGCTTCAAAGCAACTTCGCTACGCCTGCCTGTTGAATCCCCAATCCGCGGACACGATGGCTGATCTCGCGTGGAAGCTGGCCACCGATCCCAGTCCTGCCGTGCGGAACGGGGCGGTCGCTGTCAGGCTTGCCGAGCAAGCCTGCGCCGTGACTGCTTATCACCAGACAGTCCACCTGGTCATCCTGGCCGCCGGCTACGCCGAGACCGCCCGGTATTCAGAGGCCGTCCAAACCGCCGAGCGGGCGCACGCTGCGGCCTCGGCTGCGGGCGATTCACGTGGCGCTGCGGTATCCCGGAAGTTGATTGAACTGTTCAAGACCGGCCAGCCGTACCGGGAGGTTCCAGGGGAGCCCAAGGGATCCTGACGCTTTCATCGATTGCAGGAATATGCATGACTGGCCCCATGGATTCCCCGGATATACACGAATCAGCCTTCCCGTCGGGTTACTCTGCGTTCTCCGTGTGCACCGTGTGAAAGAGAACCATGGTGGATCGCCTCAACAATTTGACTGGCTGCGCTGACACTCCTCCGTGAAGCCAGATAACGCAGATCGCAAGCTTGTCCGCCTGGCGCTGTGCCTGGTCGTCGCCGGAGCCTTGGGCGCCGTGGCCGGCCTATGGTGGACCAGCACGCGCGCCGCCATCAACTTTCTTCCCGGGATGGCTCCGGCTGAGTGGATCATCTATCCAGTTATCCCAGAGGTCGGCGCTCATCCGATTTTGGAACTGCCCACGGCATTTGAGAATTCCTTTGTGCTCGGCGTCGTTCCCCACAAGGCATTGCTGCGTGTCGCCGGATTTCACCGCTACACGCTCACGGTCAACGGCGCATCTCCCAAAAGTCCCCTGCGGACCGGTGCAAGCTGGAAACAGCCCGACGTATTCGACGTGGCCGGGCAATTGCGACCGGGGACCAACCGGATCGAGGTCACCGTCTTTAACTCCAATGGGCCGCCCGCGCTGTGGCTCTCCCTCAGTGCCGGGTTGCTGCAGGTGAACTCGGCAAAACAGTGGCGTGCTTCTTATGCCGGCGCGGCCTGGCGCGACGCGGTTCCAGCTTCCGCACCCAAACCGATGACCGCTGTCAGTTCCAATTGTGGGTTGCCACTTTCGTGGACGGCGTTGGGCATGCGCTGGCCGACGCTTTTGGGATTCGCACTTCTGTCGGCTGTGGGTTGCTGGTTGCTGCGCAAGATCAGCCTCTCCCCGTCCACGAGTTCAAATCTCCTCCTCCCGGCAGCAAAGGAGAAAAAGACGGCCTGGCATCGCGAATTCATCCTCGTCTCTGTGCTGGCCGGGTCATGGCTGGTCTTGTTCGCGAATAATCTTCCCATGCTGCCGAGTCTCTCGGGCTTCGACGCCCAGGACCACTTGAATTACGTCCGTTACGTCCAGGAACATAACTCCTTCCCCCTGGCCAGCCAGGGGATGGAGATGTTTCAGCCCCCGCTCTATTATCTGCTGTCAGCGATGTGGTTGAAGCTGCTCCATCTGTCAGTGTCGGCTGCGAGTGGAATTGCAGCGTTGCGTTTCATGGGCCTGGCAATCGGCATCACTCACCTCGCAATCGTCCATGCGACGCTGCGTCTCCTGTTTCCCGGCGAGCAATTGAAGATCGCGTGGGGGATCACGTTGGCGGCTTGTCTGCCGCCGATGCTCTATCTTTCCCAATACGTCACCAACGAAGCGTTCGCCGCGATGCTCATCAGCGCGTGCGTCTGGCTGACCCTGCGCGCCCTGAAGCGGGAACGACTGACGTGGAAATCATGCGGCGGGCTTGGCCTCTGCCTCGGGGTGGCTCTCCTGGCCAAATCCACCGCCCTTCTTGTTGTGCCACTGGTTTTTGGCTCCTTGTTATGGAAGTGCCTGCAAAAACGCACAACATCACCTGCCCAATGGGCCGGGCACATGGGTCTGATCCTGGCACTTTGCACGCTGGTGGGCGGCTGGCATTACGCGCGCCTGTGGATCCATTACGGGAACCCGCTGATCGGCAATTGGGATCCAGGGCTCGGATTCCACTGGTGGCAGGATGACGGCTATCGAACGAGCGCTTTCTACGAGCGGTTTGGCGACGTCCTGTCTCATCCGTGGGCCGGCCCATCACGGAGCTTTGGCGACGGCATTTACGCCACGCTTTGGGGCGATGGCCTGCTGGGCAGTGCGATGAATTTCCTGTCGCGCCCGCCCTGGAATTACGACCTCATGGCCATTGGCTATTGGCTTGCCCTGTTGCCCGCGCTGGCGGTGCTCGCAGGCGGGATTCTCGCTCTATCCAGGTTCATCCGGCAACCATCGGCTGAATGGTTTTTGCTGCTTGGGTTCGGTTGCCTGGTCCTGTGGGCGACGGTCTACATGACCCTGACCGCTCCCAATTATTGCACGGTGAAGGCCTTCTACGGGCTGTCGGCCCTGGTTCCTTTCTGCGCTTGCGGAGCCTTGAGTCTGGATTCCCTGACGCGACGGAGTGCAATGCTGCGAGGCCCTGTCTGCGTCGTGTTTGGCATGTGGGCGATCAACAGCTACGCCAGCTACTTGGTCTCTCGCTCGTCTGCTCTTGCAGCCATCGAGCATGTCCGCGTTCTGGTCCGGGAGGGACAAAACGGTGATGCGGTTAGTTTCCTGAAGCAGAGGCTGCGTTTCGAACCCGACAGCGCGGATTTGCGGTTCTCGCTGGCTTTCCTGTTGACGACCACCGGCCACGCTGACGAGGGCGCCAGACTCGCCGAAACGATGGTGCACGATCATCCGGATGACTGCAGGGGCCATCACGTGCTGGCTCTTGCCCTCGTGCACCAGCACCAATCGGACAAGGCCATCGCCGAGATCCGCCAAGTCATTGCCCTGGCTCCGGGCTACGATCCGGAATGGGAACGCTTCACGTCGCTTCTGATTGCACCAGGGAATCCAGATGATACGATCGACCTGACCCGCCAGGCGCTCGCAGCAGCTCCATTCAGCCCGGAGCTACGGTTAGCGCTGGGCTCCGCCCTGATGTTCAAAGATCAAGAGGCCGAGGCATCCACCCAACTTCGCTATGCCTGCCTGTTGAGTCCCAAATCCGCGGATCGGGTTGCGGCTCTCGCGTGGAAGCTGGCCACCGATCCCAGTCCCGCCGTGCGAAACGGGGCGGTCGCTGTCAGGCTCGCCGAGCAGGCCTGCGCCCTGACCACGCATTGCCAGACGAACCGCATTTCCATCCTGGCTGCCGCCTACGCCGAGGCCGCCCGGTACCCCGAGGCAATCGAGATCGCGGAGTATGCGCGCGCATCAGCCCAGGCTTCGGGCAATACCCGTGAGGCCCTTGTATCCCAGCAGATGATTGAACTGTTCAAGACCGGGCATCCGTACCGGGAGGCTCCAGGACCGATCCAGGGGCCGTGACGGCCACACCGTGCCCGCTTGTTCAATTTGGATGGCTATGGCTCTCCCCTGAAAGCGAAGATCATCTCCGGTCGGCCCGACCTCCTCCCGGCACGGCTTCTTCGTGGTACTCAGCGTCTGAGTTCACCTTCCAAACGTCGAATGCGGCTCCTTCGACGTTTCGCGCCGCGAGCAACGCCGTCATCATCGAGTGATCCTGATTGTTGTACTTGTGCATGCCGTTGCGGCCGACGACCTGTAGATTTGTGAACCTCGCGAGGGCACGGCGGATTCTCGCCACGTCGTCGGCAAACCCGGGATAATACACAGGGTATGCCTTTTCCATCCGCACGACATAACCCGCTGAGATCCTGATATCTCGAATGAATCCAAGCTTCGTCAGCTCACGTTCAGCCAGCTCGATCAATTCCCCATCTTCCCTCCGCCACAGGTCGTCTCCCTTGAAACAGAAATACTCAAGGCCGAGACACGTGCGGTTCGGTCCCGGCACCAGGGCTGTGCTCCAGTTCCGATAGTTCTGGATCCGGCCGAGGCGGACGCTGGGGTCGTGCACATAGATCCAGTTGTCGGGGAAAGGATTTGGACCCTCCAGCACAAGCGCGACGGTGAGAAAATCGCGGTAGCGCAGCCGCGCCGCGGCCGCGGTCACGTCGCATTCGAGGCCCGGGGACAAGGCCGCGACCGTTTCCTGCAACGGCATTGAAAGGATGAAATGATCCCCTTCCCACCTGCGCATGGCGCCGTCGGAATCCACCGATTGGGCTGCCACCACCCGGTCCCCTTCCGCGGTCAGGCCGGTGACCCGCTGATCCATGATCACGCGCCCGCCGGCCCGGACGATATCGTCGCGGGTCTTCTCCCACATCATTCCGGGGCCGAGACGCGGATATTGAAAGGTGTCGATCAGTGTTTTTACCACAACCGGGCCCGCGCGCCGCCCGAACCCCAGGGCATGCAACACCGCACTGGGGAGCGACAAACCTTTGATTCGCTGTGCCGCCCAATCGGCGCTGATCTCCTCGCAAGGCATTCCCCACACCTTTTCTGTGTACGACTTGAAGAAGATCTCGAACAGGCGCCTGCCAAAACGGTTGGAGACCCAATCGGCGAACGAGGTCTCGGTTTTTGCCGGCAGCAGCCGGGCGCGGGCATAACTCGCCAGGCAGATCAGGCTTGTCAGCAGGCCGAGTCCCCGCAGCGCGTTGAGCGGCTTGAGCGGATAGTCGAAGAACTTGCCGCGGTAATAGATCCGCGACAGCCGGCGCACCTCGATGAAATCGCGGGGGAGCCTCGCCTTCCACCACGCAGTCACCTCTTCGCTCTTGCTGAAAAAGCGGTGCCCGCCGATATCAAAGCGGAAACCGTCGCGCTCGACCGTGCGCGAGATGCCGCCGACATACTGCGGGTCGCGCTCGATCACAGTTACCTGATGCCCCCGCTCAACCAGGTAAGCGGCGGCCGTGAGCCCGGCCGGCCCGGCGCCTACGATCACGATGCGGAATTTGGACATGGGCGCGTTCATTGCGGGGCCGGAAAAGGAGGTGGTGGGAGCGGCGGCGGGTCGAGGCGGGATAAAATGGATTGCGGGACCATTAGGGAAGAAAAGCCCGATCCTGCTGGGAATCCGGATGACGACGAAAGGGGCCAGTCCTTCCAGATTGGCACGGAATCGCGATAGTAGATCTCGCTTATCCGACAGGTTCAAACTATTAGATATGACGTGGGTGCGCAGCTTTGTGCTTTGGCGTTGACGGCGGGATGATTGCCGATGGCGTGGACCACATGGCGTACCGGCTACGATTGACCCCGTTGCGTTCCCTTCTGTTCGCCGCCAACTCCCGGGAGATCCCCGTCGCGATCACCTGCCGCGGCGCCTTGAGTGCAATGCTGCTCATTGCCAGCGCAAGCGCCACCGGAGCACCCGCCACTGCGCCAACGTCGGCAATCATGCCCGAAGCGGTCGCGACTGCGGCGTATGTCTGGCAGCCCGTCAAGATCATCGACGGTGGCGACATGCCCAGCATCGTGATGCACCAGTCCGTGCCAGGCCTGATGTACATCCGCGCCAACATCGGCGGTGCTTACCGTTGGGATTCCCCGGCGCAGCATTGGACGCCGATCACCGACTGGATTCCCGGACCTGACCAGAGCCTCTCCGGGGTTGAGAGCATCGCTCTCGATACCGCCGACAGCAACCGCGTCTACATGGTCGCGGGCCTGTACCTGTTTTGGGGCCCGATCAATGCAGCGATCCTGATCTCCACAGACCGGGGCGACAACTTCCAGCGCGTCGACCTGCCCTTCACGATGGGTGGAAACGATGAGGGGCAGCAGACGGGCGAGCGTCTGGAGGTCAACCCCTTTGATCCCCGCCAGCTCTACCTCGCCACGCACCTCAACGGACTCTGGCAGAGCGCGGACCGCGGCGCGACCTGGAACCAGGTGGCCGGCTTCCCCGCCAGCACCCCGCCTTCCGACGATCTGGTGGGCCTGTCGTTCGTCCGCTTCGATCCGCGCCACAACGGCACGGTCTATGTCGGCGCCTACACCGGCGGCATCTACCGGACGACCGATGCCGGCGCCACCTGGCAGTCGATACCCGGCCAGCCGACCACGCTGCCGGGTGGCGAGACGGCCCGGCCCATGCGCAGCGCCCTTGATCCCAACGGTGTGCTCTACGTGAGCTATGCGAACAAGTCACAGTTGGGGCTGATCAACAACGGCGCTATCCATAAACTCGATACGACCACCGGCACCTGGACCGACATCACGCCTGTCGATCCCCAGGGTCTCTCCGGCTACGGCTACTGCGGAATCGGGGTTGATCCCCGGCACGCCGGCACGGTGATGGTCGCCACATGGAACCGCGCCTGGAACCCTGGCGACACCATCTTCCGCTCGACCGACGGCGGCGCCACCTGGACCAGCCTGACCGACTGCTCGGTCCGCGACGGCTCGCTTTCGCCCTACGTTTATGCCGGAGGTCCGGTGACGCCGTTCGGAAACTGGATATCATCTGTGGAGATCGATCCGTTCGATTCAAACCTCGCGCTCTATACCAACGGCGCCACCGTGTGGACCACCCACGACCTCACCAACGCCGATTCCAGGAATACCGTTCACTGGACGATCGGCGCCGACGGCATTGAGGAAACCGCGGTGCTCACTCTCGCCAGTCCGCCCACGGGGGCGCATCTTCTAAGCGGCGTGGGCGACGTCTGCGGCTACCGGCACGATGACTTCACCGTCTCGCAAACACCGTTTCTGAATCCGTGGATGCAGACCATTTCGTCGCTGGACTTCGCCGCGTCCAATCCTTCCCTGATCGTCCGCGTCGGTCTGCTCGACTACAGAAACAACGCCGCCGGCGCCTATTCGCTCGATCAGGGAACGACGTGGACGCGTTTCGCCGCCAATGCCCCGGGCGTCGACGGAAACCCCGGAATGATTGCAATCTCCTCCGACGGCAATTTCCTGGTCTGGGCGCCCAATGCGGCGCCCTGGCTGCCCCCGGTCTCTCCTCCGTCCTACTCCCGTGACCGGGGCGCAACCTGGACGCCTTCCGCCGGCGCTCCAACCAATCTCTGGATCGTTTCCGACCGGGTCAATTCCAGCAAGTTCTACGGTTTTCACGGGCCCACCGGAACGGTGTACGTCAGCACCAACGGAGGCGCCACTTTCACCGCGAAGGCCACGGGACTTCCCCATGACGCAGGCAACAACAACACCAACCAGGCCCGTCCCCGGTCGGTTCCAGGCCGGGAGGGCGAGGTTTGGCTGCCGCTCGAGGCCGGTCTTTTTCGCTCCACCGATTCCGGCTCGACCTTTACCAAGGTCGGCTCGATCGACAGCGCGCCGCTGGTGGGCTTTGGCCTCGCTGCACCCGGGGGAGCGTACCCCGCGATCTATGTCGTCGGCACCATCGGCGGCGTTTACGGCATATTCCGATCGGACGATCAGGCGGCAACCTGGACGCGCATCAACGACGACCGGCACCAGTTCGGCCTCCTGAGCGTGATCACCGGCGATCCCAGGATTTACGGCCGCGTCTACCTCGGCACCAGCGGTCGCGGAATCAAATTTGGGGACGTTGCCTCTCTTGCACTCGTCATCACGAGTCAGCCGTCGAGCCAGTCGGTGAGCACGGGGCAGACAGCAACCTTCACGGTTGCTGCCGCCGGCACTCCTGCGCCGTCCTATCAGTGGTCGTTCAACGGCGCCTCGATCGCCGGCGCGACCAGCTCCACACTCACACTAAACAACGTTCAATCGAGCAACGCCGGCAGCTACACGGTCACAGTCTCCAACGGATCCGGCAGCGTCACGAGCAACGCGGCGACGCTCACCGTCAATGCGGTCAGCCCCCAACCAACCGGCGGTGGTGATGGTGGTGGTGGTGGCGGGGGCGCGCCAAGCATCTGGTTTTCAGGAATGCTCCTATCGCTCGTCATCGCGCGCCGGGTTCTGGGGCAGCGTTCCTATTCTCGCCTGTGATTGCGGGGTGGACGAAGTCCGTGACGGCTTGGCGGCAGCCTCGCCCTCCACGAGCCTACAATACGCAGGAATTCGTGGCGCGCGGTATTGGTACAATACTGGCTGTTTTGTGATTCATACCCGCTCGCCCCTTCCCCGTCCTACCGCGGGCCGAGGAGTGCCTGAATCAGCTCCAGATCGGGTGCGCCGGAGGTGCGGGTGGCGGAATGCCATTCAAGGATGCCGAAGTCGCCCTTGTACTCCCAGTTCGCCCACGCCATGCCGCTCGACTCGAAGGCGCTCACGATGTCGCGGTAATAGGCGAGCCGGTCGGCGCGGGGCACGGTCGGCAGGCATCCGAACTCACCGCAATACAGCTGCAGACCGAGTTCGCGGGCGCGTTGGATCGCGGGCTCAAGTTCCCCTGTGATTCGGTCCCGGTTCCATTCCTCGCCGGCGTTGTTGACGAGATCGATGATGCTGCGGTCGCCGCCAGCCATGAACTTCTCAAATACCTCGCGCGCGACCGGCCTGCCAGGATAATGCACCGGACCGTTGTAGCTCTTCAACGGCATCCAATCCGCGAGATGGTGCGTGAGGATCAGCGGCG
>Ga0182021_10006386_pt1 | contig 13995 bp, 17 predicted proteins | sample 612E3MmetaG_FD_120493 | JGI IMG/M metagenome (GOLD analysis project Ga0182021, IMG submission 120493) | Permafrost microbial communities from Stordalen Mire, Sweden - 612E3M metaG (Illumina Assembly) | ecosystem: Environmental > Terrestrial > Soil > Wetlands > Permafrost | place: Sweden...
ACATTACATTTCAGCTTTCAGTCGGACCCGTTCCATTCTGAGTATATTTGAGATGCTTTTATTAATCACCTTATATATAAAAGGTATGTAAAATATCGGAAAATTTTTTTATTATAATATTTTTTAGATTTCAATTTTAAAAAATTATTTCCAATCAATTCATTTTTTAGGTAGCCGGTGATTTCCTCGGCTTTCCTGTTGCCGTCCACGAAATAGCCCAAAAGGTCGTTGATATACCACGCGTCCGGCGCGCATTCGAAAAGTATTCTCAAACGCTCCTCCGAAGCGCGAAGCTCCTCCTGGGCGCCGGCGCGGCGGGTAATTTCCTCCTTTAATTCCTCATTCGACCTGTTGAGTTCGCCGGTGCGCCGGGCGACAAGCGTTTCCAATTCGTCCTTCGCTTTTTTAAGCGCGTCCTTGGCTGTTTTTTCCATGGTATTGTCGCGCGCCACCACCACGACGCCCAGGCCTTGAATACGCGAAGCGGTTATATTGACCGGCAACATCTCGCCGTTTTTTTTTGTAAAGATATGATCGCACCCGTTTCGCGCCGCCCCATTAATCAAGCCTTGTACTAGTTGCGGCGGATGCACGGGATCGGGAAAAATGACTTTGGCCGGCATTCCTTCCAAGTCCGCCGGTGCGTACCCCAAAACATCGAGGGTTGCCCGGTTCGCTGAAATAATGTTGCCTTCCAAATCCAAGAGCACCATCAAGTCCGACATGGTGGCGATTATTTTTTCCGCCGCCACGATCGGCGTGAGGCTCAGGAAACGGTATTTCAGGATCGCATACGCCAAACCGCAGGCCCAGGTTAGAACAATGAGGTCGGCGAGGGGAGGAACATCGGAATTTCCCGCGAACCTGAAGATTATGTTGGACAGGGTCCCTAAAACTAACGGGAACAAACCTGAAATAATCAGGATTTCAACTTGACGTTTCCGTGCGCGGACGAGAGTGGTTTTTCTGAACTTTAAAAGCATCCAAAATCCGGTCAACACCATGATCGAGTAATATCCATAGTAGAGATAGGTCCACCCCGAATCCGGCCAAGGGGCGATCCATCCGAAGGATTTTAAAACATGGTCATGCATCAGGTTGCCGGAAAGCTGGCGCTGGAGAAGAATAAACGGAATGATGAACAATGACGCAATTAACGGCGTCGATCGCATCAGGCGTTTGGCGTCGACGAAGATAAAAACGAACCAGAGGAAAAAACCGCTGAAAAAGAGCTACCCGAAGGAACCGATATTCTCGAAAAGCATCGCGGTATTCCCAGAAACATAGGGGTTGTGAACGAAGGTAAATGCAAAGCTCCAAAGGGCGAAACAAACGAAATTCATGGAACATACCCTGTTGAGAGCCGCGCGCGGATTCCTTACCAACACGTGCACGGCCAGGTAGCAGTTAACGATAGCGGCAAAAAAATGGAGATAGGAATACGGTATCATGTACGGATGATCCTTGGGTCCGTGGAAGTCCCCTTCGACATTGCTTTATTATCGTGCAAATGCATGGAATTGTCAAGGATGAATCTCGCCGGCCCGAATCGTTTATTTCGTCCCGAGGCGCGGGGAGTATTTTATGATTTATGAAGCGCCATAACGCAAGAATAACCATAGGGATTATTTTAATTTCAGCGGCCAAGGGAGCTCATATATGAATGACTGCATTTTTTGCAAAATTGTCGGCAATCAAATCCCGGCGTCAAAAGTCCATGAGGATGAGCATACCGTGGCTTTTAATGATCTGCATCCTCAGGCGCCTGTGCATATTCTGGTCATACCCAAGGAGCATTATGCCGGAATCCATGAGGTTCCGGAGGAAAAATCGGACACCGTTACAAAGCTATTCGCCGCGGTTTCCGTAATCGTAAGGAAAAACGGCCTTGCCGACAAAGGATATCGCCTTGTCGTCAATTTTGGGGAAAAGGCCGGTCAGTCGGTGGGCCATATGCATGTCCATGTGCTCAGCGGACGCGAACTGCGCTGGCCGCCGGGATGACGGCTATGGATCTTGTTTACTTCGGCATCCTTAAAACTTTTTCCGCGTTTTCCATGATGGTATCGGAAAACCCATGCGCCCTCTTAATCCTGACGTCTTTGTCCAGGTGATTTTTTGTTTTACAAATCTCAATATATTCTTTAATCTTCACCTTGGGCGTTATTAACGGTAAATGAATCCAGCCGTCAATCGGTATGGGGAAATCCGTGCCATGAACAAGCCACCGGGGGGGGAAGGTTTTAAGGATTTCGGATAGGATAGGCAATCGTGTCGATAAAGATAACGCCGATGTATCCGCCCAGAGTTTCACCGTCCCGCCGGAATTTGCCTTCTCCATGAATTTATAAAATTTTTTCATGACATTAGGGTCCATTATCGGAAAAACGGGCGAGGCGCAATGGGCCGCGATGACCGTCACACCGCATTCAAGGGGTCTTTTGAGATATTTGAAGTCGTCCAGTTTTTCATTTCGTATGCCCTCCGGAAAAGAATACTCGGGGCCGACATGACAGAGAAGGGGCATATTGTTTTTCGCCAGCATGGTATAAAAATCCCTATGGCGTTTATCCCGGATATGGATATGTTGCGATGAGGGAATCAATTTTACGAGAACGGCTTCCGTTTGGTTGATGACATAGTCGAGTTCCGATTCCCAGTCCTTTCTATTGGGACTCACCGACGCGCCGAAGTAAAACTTCTTTCCGGTTACGCCCTCCTTTTTAAAACGGGCGTTCAGTTCATCGACCTTCCGGGAAAGATATTTATTCGATACCCATATGTCCGTTTTCACCCTGTCCAATGCACCCGTCGCGGGCTCGTACAGCGCGTCGAGAGCCAGAAGCGCGACGCCGTCGATCTCCTCCGACTCTTTGAGCATTCTATAGAGAATCTCGATGTATTCGAACGTGGAAATCATGCCGTCCTTATTGAGATCGCCTTCCATCCGTTCCAATTCGCCTTCAATCATGCCGGCGAGCATTCTCGTAAAAAGAAGCTGATTATCCTCGGCGTACAGAAAAACGTCATTATCCACGTTGTCAATATCAACGCCGTTTCCCAAAACATGACAATGAGTATCGATTCTCATACATCCTCCTTGTAACCGGCTAAAGCGGCAACCATAGTCACTCTCGATAAACGTATTTACCTATCGGTCAATTACGATCTCTATCCCCATATCCCGGATTTTTTCGTAGATTTTCTTTTTCCGGTACACCGCCCACCAGTCGTACAAAAGTATTTGAATGGGCCGCCACATGGCCACCCACCCCACGATGCTGAGCCCTTCAAGCACGATATTTCCGAGCGGATGATTCGCCATGAACGTAAGCGCGGTCCTGAGGCTTATGCATACGATAAGGAATAAAAATCCCAGCACGAAGGCCACCCTGCCCTCATAAAACGTGGAGTTGAGTTCCCTGCTTGTCATGGTGGCCCGGAAATCGAAAAAATTCTCTATTGCATAGGCGATTACCTTTGACGCCTCTTCATGGTGCTCCGGCGGCAAATAAAAAACAAGCTTCAATTTCGTTTTAAGGGGAAAACCGCGGACCGAATCCACGATATACCGTTCGGCGTCGTCGTCGATGTCCTTGTCGTGGAATGGTGACGGATCAAAGGTATTGAAAAACTGGTTCAAGTCCCTTAATCGGATCTCGATTAAAAAATATCCGTCTTCGTTTCGGAAAATGGATTCGATTTTTTTCATGGAGTTTCCACCATTTTTATCTTTCCGTTTTGCACCCGCCGCAGCGCTTTTAATTGCGACAAATAAAGCGCCCGGATAGCCAGCAACTCCTGGCCGTATCGGTTGTCCTTGAAATCGGGAAACGACCATTCGAAGGGCCGGTACGCGCCATCTTTATAGCGCCCCGCCAGATCGGCGTATATTCCTTTGTCAATATATATTTTCTGCCCCGCCTCCTTGGCCGACGCCAACACCACCTTATTATGGTCCAAATACCCGGCGTCGCAATTGACGGTCCTTTTCCCGGAAACACGCAGGGCGTCTTCAATATCATTACAGGCAAGCTTCATCGAAACAAGCAGCGTGGGATCTTCGAGCTTTTCAAACGACATGATCCGCCGGTACAGGGGCTCGCCCATTTCATCCCGATAATACCCGGTCACGTCGAATTCGCGGTCGCTTCCCTCAAAGTCCATGGCGCCCCATAAATCCACGAACCTCCCGCGCGCCTCGTCGAGTCGCCGTATGTCGTGGAAAAGCGCAGCGATAAAATATTTAACGGGAAACGGCGGTTGCGTTTCGGCCATAGTTCACGATCTCCAATGCCCTGGTGACGATCCCGCGGTCCATGTTCGTCGACGTGGTGAAAAATTCGATCTGCATTTCGGGTGTAAGCGTGGTCCGCTCCGTTCGCAGGGCGTCGCGAACCGCCAAAACATCGCCCTGTAAATACTGATGCCGGCCGTTAACCCGGCGGGTCAGCACCGGATAGGTCATCATCTCGAAAGCGAACGACCGCTCCCATGCCCCGCCGAACGACTCGTCGCTCACCGGTTCCATTTTGAAGGTGAGCCTGAGCTTGCGATTGCCCTTGACAATCGTGTAAAGCTCCACACGGCTCGCGCCCGCAAGGGGCCTCAGCTCAACGCGATTGAACCCGGTTTCGATAAACGCCGGGAAATCCAGCGGCACGGGAATCGGAGCGAAGAGCAGATACCCGGGGTCCAGCAGCAGCATATTCGCGCCTTGAGGCGCGATAAGGATGCCGCAGTGCGTGTCGACCCCGTAATGGCGGTCGGCGAGGATGGGCCATGCGTCGATCCCCGCAACGTCGAGAAGGGCGATCAACGCGGCGGTCAGGGAGAAGCAGGTGCCTCCGGTTCCCCACCGCAGGAAATCGCCGATTACTTCATCCGGACAGCGCATGGCTGAAGCCGCGCTTAGTACCGAATCGGCTTTGAGAATCTTGGTAAGATTTTCATAGGGAACGCGATTGAACGCCTCCGTCACCCGACGCAGCACGAGGGCGGGGCAGCATTCGCATGAAACGCCGAAACGGCCGAAAAAGGCATACGCCGTTGCCGGATCGGAAAACCGCAGCCACGGCGCATCGTGTATTCGTCGCTCGCGCGGAATCATCATTTGACAATGACACGCAAATTCTTGGGCGATACTTTGTAATTTCCCGCCACCGTGACATAGCCTTTAAAAAGGTCGGTCATGTCGATCACTTTTCCCATGAACCACGCGCCGCCGCGGCTGCTTTCCTTGCTGTCGGGCGCCATGTAGATATCGTCGCGGTTATTGTCGTTAAAGGCCACGACCACCGTACCGAGTTTAAGGTCGGACTTCCGCGCGACAACGGTTTTATGGTAGTACTTGGTCCACACCTTATTGCCGTCGCGTATCTTCATCATTTCCGCCTCGTTCTTCGACGATGAAGAGGGCGGGGTCGTCATTTTGGATAGCGATACCCAAATCCACGACTGCGAGCCCAGCGCTTCATCGGCCACGAAGTAGTCGTCGGATTGGATATACTGTTCGTCCTCGCCTCCGGCGCTTGCGGGCGCGTTATCGGACTCGTCGGAGGATTTGACCACGGGGGCGTTACGCACGGGAGCCGCGGATTTTTTCTTTTCCGGTTTTGCCGGCGCGGAAGCGCCGAAGCTTGAACCGCCTTCATTATAGGTGTTGATGGCTCCGGACTCATCGTCCTGACCATGCACGCACATCATTCCGACAAGCACCGCGATTCCCAAACCTGCATACTTCACCATAACGGCTCCTTTATTAATTAATTATGAAAAGGTGATATTTAAAAATAGGTGCGCTTTAGGCATCAACGCAAGCGAATTGGAAGTGTATCATGGGTGTACTATAAATACAAGGTTTACCCTGAAGCGCTTTTTACTTCGTTTTTTTTTCACCGAAAATGATCTGTAACAAAGATGAACACCCGGTCGTCTAATCGATATTTACCCATATCAACGCCCGTATGGAAAGGGAACTTCATGAACCATCGGATTTTTATTTTCATGGCCATGGCGGCCGCGGTCTTGTTTAACTGTAAATCAATACGGCTCGAAAGCCGTTGGCTTGACAGAACCGTCACCTTTACCGGAAAAGCATCCGAATGGAACGACCTTATTCTCTATCCGAAGGATTCGAAAGTCGGCGTGGGAGTCATGAACGACGATACGAATGCGTACTTATGCTTGACTTCATGGGACCCGAAAGTTTCAGCCCGGATTACCCGCATGGGGTTCACCGCGTGGTTTACGACAAAAAGCGGCAAGGGAAAAGGCCTGGGAGTTCATTATCCCGTAGGTATGGCCAAATCAGGTTGGGGCCATGGAATAAGCCATGATTCTGATAGAGTGAAGGAAAAAATGAAAGAGAGCCTGGAACATATTGAACTTTTAGGACCCGGCAAAGACGATACGTGTCCGACGCGAACGATCGTATCCGAATCCATGGGAATTGTCGCGCGTACAACCACATCCGAAGGAAATTGCGTCTATGAATTGAAGGTTCCGTTAAACATCGACTCGGTAAGGAAATTCGCGATCGGCGTAGCAGGAACCAACGATATTATTCAAGTGGAATTGGAAACATCCGCGTTTGAATCCGGCGCAATGAAAAGCGCGGAGAATGAATCCGCCGGAGGAACATTTGGCGGCGGCGGAATGGGTGGTCATGGAGGAAGCGGAATGCGCGGCGGCGGTCATGGTGGAAGAAGCCATGGCGGCGGCGGATTGGGAGACGGCGACTTGTCGCAACAATTCAACCAAACATTTTCGATTAAACTGTCAAGCAAACCGGTTTCGGGGAAATAATATAAAACGAACGGCATGAGGCGCGATGTATTTTACTAACGGTATATTTTTCCGTTAACCTTGGCCCCGGGGAGGAATGCATGGACTATAATAAGGCATCTCAAACGAGAACGTACAAAATCGTATCGGAAAACCACATAACCGATGAAGACATCGCGTGGCTCAAGTCCTTGAAAAACGTTACCACCATTGAAATGCATAAAAATTACCTGACCGTTCTGACCAAAATCATGGATTCAATGGCCGAAATCGTCAAAACCATCAACTGTAAATTTTGCAATAGCTCCAAACCGAAATTGAAACCATTATTCTAACGTTATCCTCCCGACCGTTTTGCCGCATAGCCTCTTTTTATCATTTCCGCGGTCAATACATCACGGTGGTCCCCCTGGATTTCAATAACGCCGTCCCGGACCGTCCCGCCCGCGCCGCATAATTGCTTTAACTCCCGCGCAAGTTTTACAAGATCGCCGTTTTGCAGCGGCAACCCGGTAATGACCGTAACGCCTTTGCCCTTGCGCCCCTTTGTTTCGCGGCCCACCCGTACATTACCGTCGCCTTTCCGGGAGGATTTGTCGGCCCGGCAATTACACTGGGTAAATGGCCGGCCGCAATCAGGGCACATTCTACCGTGCTCGGTCGAGTAGACTAAACCTGAAAATGGGTTATTATCGGGGGACATGGCGGAATTAATACGTTAAAGAGGGAGGGGAGTTTCCGTAAGTTTTTTCATAACGCTAATAAAATAATTCCCAACCACGACCGCGACAGCGCACTATCATTGTTCCCTTCGTTTGACCGGCATGAGTCACAGGAATTATTTTCTCAAGGTATAGGTGATGAATGGACACCAACCCTAAAAAATCGGACCGGAACTATGGCGGCTCCCGCAAAATCGTGCGGTATATCATGAAGACACGCAGGCTTTTCCTCGTTGACGACGACGAATCCGTACGGTACGCCTATAATAAATATTTCGCGAAGAACGACTACTACATCGCCTGCGCGGGAACCTTAAAAGAGGCGAAAACAATCATCGGGGCGGAACAATTCGACGCGATGATTCTGGACGTAGGCCTTCCCGACGGCGATTCCATCGAGTGGATCCCCGAACTACGAAGTTCCCATCCGGGCATGCCGATTATTGTCGTTACCGGAATAGGCGATATTTCCACGGCCGTAAAAGCGATCAAATACGGGGCTGAGAACTTTCTCGCCAAGCCGGTTTCCATGAACGATCTCAAGGTAATATTGGAGCGATGCATAGAACTTGGGTCCGTGCGTAAACGCGATAGAATTCATCAGCGCCTGGTGAACCAGTCCTCTCCGTATTTCGGTGAAAGCCAAACGACCGCTAAAATGCTGGGGCTTGCGAAAATAGCCGCGAAAAGCGATGCGGTCGTACTGTTGGAGGGCGAAACGGGAACGGGCAAGGGAGTCCTGGGACGATGGATCCACTACAACGGGCATCGCAAGTCGGAGCCTTTCATCGAAGTCAACTGTTCCATTCTTAAAGGCGAACTCCTTCGCAGCGAGCTTTTCGGACACGCGCGGGGCGCATTCACCTCCGCGGTCAAGGACCACGAAGGCCTCATCGAATTAGCCGACGGAGGAACCCTGTTTCTTGACGAAATAGGAGACATGGATACGGCGGCCCAGGCCCAAATGCTCAAAGCCATCGAGGAAAAATCGTTCCGGCGGCTCGGGGAAAGCGCGCTGAGGAAAAGCGATTTCAGGTTGATATGCGCCACGAACCACGATTTGACGGCGGAGACTACCGAATTCAGAAGGGACCTTTACTACCGTATCAATACGTTCCCGATCACCTTGCTTCCGCTGAGAAAACGAAAAGAGGAAATACCCGGACTTAGCGAGTATTTTCTGAAGAATTCCTGCTATGAACATTTTCCCCTTCACCCGGATGTTTTACGCCTGCTCTCCGACTACCCCTGGCCGGGCAATACGCGGGAACTTAAAAACATGCTGGAACGGGCGCTCCTGCTGGCGCAGGACGAGCCCCTTACCACCATCCATTTTCCCGATCTTTCCCCGAAATTCGAAGCCGGAAATTCGCAGAAACTTGATGACTTGGAAGACAACCATATTCTGGAAATGTTGGAAAAATTCAACGGCAACAAAAGCAAAACCTGCGAAGCGCTCGGCCTTTCCATTTCATCGTTGTATCGAAGACTTGCAAAAATCACCTCGTCCCACCCGGATCTTCCCTCCTGACACCCTTCGGGCCGGTCTCCCTATGAAGCCGGGTAGAGCAAACAGAGCATTTTGATCGCTTCGGCAGTATTTCCCCTCATATGGAAAACGCCTTCTTTAAGAAGATTGTCTTTGATTCTGCCCGTTACGTTTGTGCGGAGTTTTCCATGGATATTTTTACAAATGATACCTATTATCGAATCAATCATGTACCACCCTATAACATCGATTTCGCGCGTTGATGAGTTCAAGGCCGAGAGCAGTCTTTCCAGGACGAATGCTTTTTCCGTTTGCTTCCCCTTGACTAATTTACCGATATCCAAAAGTATCAACATAAAGGGCGTCCCGGTCTTTTGGCTCTTCAACCGTTCAAAAATCAGCATACGTTCGAAGTATTCCTCCGAACTGTAGCTATCGTCCGCCAACCGGGAGAGTGTATCGATTGATTTCATGGAGACCGGCCTTTAGAGCAAAAAACGCTTTTCGCACAAAAATCCTTACTACTATAACGCAATTATAATGCCATGAGTGTTTCCCTTGCGGGAGAATGGTGAAATAGGGCCGCGCATTATTACTTTCAATAACCGCTCTCCCATTTATAAGAAGTTGTTCGCCCTCGGCGGATTTTGCGAAGCTACAGTTAAGCGAGTGCCTATGGTCCAAATTGGAAAAATGCGGCACGGTTCTTGCATCTAACATACATTACAATGAACTATAAGGATTATTACAACGTACTGGGTGTTGCGAAAGAAGCAACCGCCGACGAGATCAAGAAGGCCTATCGCAAGCTTGCCATGAAGTTCCATCCCGATAAGACCACGGGAAACAAGGCCGCCAACGAAAGGTTCAATGACATCAATGAGGCGAACCAGGTCCTGGGTGATCCGGAAAAACGCAAGAAATACGATCAATTCGGCGCGGATTTCAAGCACTACGAAGAGGCGGGATCGCAGCCGGGAGGCTTTGATTGGTCAAAATACGCGAGCCCCGACGACAAACGCAAACGGGGTATGAACGCGGATGAATTCGAGTCGACGTTCGCCCAGGGTGAAGAAGTCGATTTATTCGAACTGCTGTTTGGGGGGCGTGGGGCACGAAGGCAAGGAAGAAGAAGCGCGGCTTTTAAAGGCGATGACCTGAGCGCCGAAACCGTCATTTCCCTTGAAGAAGCCTATAACGGCTGCGCGCGACTTATCCAGCTCGAGGGTCAAAAGATCAAGGTAACGATTCCGCGCGGCATCGCCGACGAACAAGTGCTGCGGATCGCGGGAAAAGGGCTGGAAGGAATCCAAGGCGGTCCCAGCGGCGACCTTTACCTCACGGTCAAGGTTGCCGCTCACCCTGAATTCCATCGAAAGGGTAATGACCTTCACCGCATTTTCCCCGTTGAATTGTATACCGCGGTACTGGGGGGAAAAACGCTTGTCAAAACGCTCAAAGGCGCGGTAAAGGTTGATATTTTGCCTGAAACGCCGAACAATAAGGAGCTGAGACTGCGCGGACTCGGAATGCCGGTATTCGGCAAAAAAAAGGACTACGGCGACATGTTTGTAACCATCGACGTTCAATTGCCCGAGCATTTGACACCGAGGGAAATTGAACTATTCGGAACTTTGGCCGCGCTGCGCAGTAAATAGTATTCCTCTACAAAGGAGTATGTCGGATTTGACAAGAATATGAGTCGACACCTATATTTTTTTCAAGATACGTCCCTCTCATTATCGTCCAAAAGCCGGGAGGGACCAACCCTATTCAAAGAGAGGCCGCCATGTTTGAAATTTTAAGAAAAGCCCTTCTCGCCGGCGTCGGCGTCACCTATTTGACCAAAGACAAAATCGAGGAAGTCGGCAAGAAAATCGCGCAGGACGCCAAGGTGAGCGAGGCTGAAGCCAGAAAGTTCGTCAACGAGCTGGTCAAGAAATCGCTGGAGGCCAAGGGCTCGCTCGAAAAAACCGTCGCCGAAAAGATCCAAACGGCGGTCCATGCAATGAACCTGCCTACCCGCAAAGACGTCGACGAACTTAAAAGCAAAATTGCGAAACTCGAAGCGAAACTTAATAAAAAGTAGCGGAAACCGAAACGTAATGAACGTCGGGCAACGAGTCACTCTCCGTATTTCACGGTACGGCGAGATCATCTCCGTTATTCTCAAATACGGGTTCGGCGACGTCATCGCGGAGCTTAATCTTCAAAAGTATGTCGCCCTTACCCGATGGCCCTTTCATTTCAAGCGTAGCGCCACCTTCAAAACGCCCCTTTCGCGATGGGAACGCGTTCGACTGGCCATCGAGGAACTCGGCCCCACCTTCATCAAATTCGGGCAATTCCTCAGCAACCGGCCCGATCTGGCTCCCGCCGAGCTCATTGACGAACTGGTTAAACTGCAGGATTCGGTCAAACCTTTTTCACGGGCCGAGGCGCTGGCGATTCTTGAACACGCGCTCAAAGGCCCGGTGGGCGACGTATTCGACGATTTCCCGGCCGAACCAATCGCGTCCGCGTCGGTCGCCCAGGTATATCGAGCGCGCCTTAAAATCGGCGACGACGTGGCGGTCAAGGTGCAGCGTCCGAATATCCGGCGGATCGTGGCGACCGACCTTGACATTCTTGTACACCTCGCCGGACTGATCGAACGGCACAACAAGGACCTCGCGGCCCTGCATCTGTCGGAGCTGGTGAGTGAATTCGGACGGACGCTCAACAAGGAACTCGACTTTTCGCTTGAAGCGGCTACCATGGAACGGTTCCGGGCCGATTTTAAAAATACCAGGGAATACTACGTTCCCAAGGTTTACGCGGCCCTGACAACCGAATCGGTCCTGGTCATCGAATTCGTGGAGGGCATCAAGGTCAGCGACCTCGATTCATTGACAAAGGCCGGTCTGAGCCCCGCCGACGTCGCCAAAGTCGGCGTGAATTTGATTCTCCGGCAAATTTTTACCAACGGTTTTTTTCACGCCGATCCGCATCCGGGCAATATCCTGATTCTCAAGGACGGCCGCTTCTGTTTCCTTGATTACGGCGCGGTCGGCATCGTGTCGGCGTCGCTGCGACGGCACCTGGGCGTCATCCTTTACGGCGTGATTTACAAAGACCCGCAGCGCATTATACGCACGCTGTCGCAGCTTGCGACCCAACGGATCGTCAATATGGACCGCCTTGAATATGAAGTCACCGAAATCATCGAGCAATACTCGTCGGCTTCACTCAGCGAAATTAAAATTCGCGATCTGCTCGACCGCTTCGGCCGCATCACCTCCGAAAACCACCTTCGTTTCGTGCCGGGGTTCTATCTTCTTTTCAAAGCGCTTATCACCATTGAAGGGGTGGGGCTGCTGCTCGATCCCGCTTTCAACCTGACGCGCGAAGTCGAACCGTATGCGCGGCGTCTCATGCGCAACAACCCGCGTCTCAAATATCTGCCCTTCGATGTTTATTTTACGCTTCTCGATATGGCGTCCCTGCTCAAAGACCTCCCCTTCGAGGTGAAGGACCTCATGCGGATGGTCAAGACCGGTGAAACGCGCATCCAATTCGAACACCGCGGACTCGATTCGCTGGCCCTGAAACTTGACCGGGCCGTCAATCGAATGGTGTTCGCGATAGTGTTGGCGGCCCTGGTCATCGGTTCATCGGTGGTTATTCACTCCGGCATGCCGCCGTATTTGCACGGCGTGCCCCTTATCGGAGTTTTGGGCTTTGGGATAGCCGGGCTGCTCGCCGTATGGCTTCTCTTTTCAATGATCGGGAATAAAAAGCTGTAAGGCGCTGTCAAGGAATAACGGTGACAGCGCCTGAGCTTGACCGGGCAGTTTATCTTATAGTCAATGTATCCGGCCGTTTTCCGGGAAGAAAAACGCGTCGCCCTTACTTTACCTTCATGGCGAATATGGCGTCGAAATATACCGTTGCCGAGGTGGATGGATGGGGAACATTGACGATGAATTCCGATACGTCTATTCCAGCGTCGAAATTCAGGAATGGAATCGAGGGCGGGTGTATCCGCAAGCCGCCGTCGGTGTTGAACCAGAAATTCGACGTTGTTAAATCGCCGGAAGTCCCCACTTCCCAAATAATGGACCATATGCTCGAAGGCGTTACCATTCCTCCGAGGTCGCAGCCTATGGAATTATGATCGACAAGCTGCATATGCGGCGTAATCGCGGCTTCGAAGGTAGGGTTCTTTATAAACCCATAACATACATAGGCGCCGAAACGGGATTTGGCGTCGTGGATCGCATGCCCGTTTCCTATATGCACAAGCGTGTTCGCCAAACCTGCTCCCACCGATAAATTGTCGAATATTCCGTATTTCGCTCCGAACGCGAGTCTTCCGATATTGTCAAAAATAGAGGCCTGGACCTGGAGATTATTGGGGAAACTGAAGGATATTTCATGAAGGCTTACAACAAGACTGTAAGGCGGATTTACGTTTGCCGTGGGGGTGTAGAAATAGTGCGTCGGCGCGGAGGCGATGATATTCGTTTCGGTATCGCAGAACGCGCTGAAACTGAAAACGGCGATGACGATGCAAACATTTTTAAAATGGCCGGCCATGTTTTCTCCTTGTAAATATTATAATAAAAATTGGACACACGTATCTTTACTGCAATTACCATGCCATCGCGGTTTTTTCGCCGAACTTGCCATAGCCGCGAACTTACTTGTGAAGTAACACATTGTCAAACAGTGCGATTCATCACGCATTACCGTTTTCAATAAATACACTCCTATAAATAGGAAGTCCGCTGAAACGATCGGCCTGATTGACCGGCGTACGCAGCGGCGATTTACCCATGCAAACCAATCGTTTAACGATAAGAAAGCCGTTAGGCACGGTTCTTGCGTCCTTCTTTATTATGCGTAAAAACAACCGCTTTAACCCGGTGCATGGGATGGAAATATCCCAAAAGTTTCAAAAACCCCATCCACAAGGAGACCGTATGTTTCATTCAAAATTAAAAGCGTCCGGATTCG
>Ga0182021_10006387_pt1 | contig 13994 bp, 10 predicted proteins | sample 612E3MmetaG_FD_120493 | JGI IMG/M metagenome (GOLD analysis project Ga0182021, IMG submission 120493) | Permafrost microbial communities from Stordalen Mire, Sweden - 612E3M metaG (Illumina Assembly) | ecosystem: Environmental > Terrestrial > Soil > Wetlands > Permafrost | place: Sweden...
ATCAATGTGCTGAAAGGCGGTGCTGCAACGGCACTGTATGGTTTACGTGCCGCTTCCGGTGCAATCGTCATTACCACTAAAAAAGGGAAGGCCACTACTGGAAGAAAAATCGCTGTAAATTTTAACAGTTATGTCCAATTTGATGTTGTAAGCCAGTTGCCGGCCCTTCAGAACGAATTCGGACAAGGTTCAGGCGGAACATGGTCATCCGGTAACCGTGTTACCTGGGGCCCGAAACTGGATACCTGTGCCTGGGACAGATCTAACTGGAATAGTTACCAATGGAAGGATTTTGATGTTGACGGACGGGTTGTCAGCAAAAATGTTGGCAAAAATGGACCAATTAATACCTATAATCCATATGATTTCTTCCAAACCGGTCTCACAACGAATAACTCTCTTTCCCTGACCGGTGGAAGCGATGTCGCCAACTTCTATTTCAGCTTTTCAGATAACCAGCAAAAGGGGATTATTCCCAACAACAAATTCCGCAGGAATACCTTTAAATTATCCGGAGAATCAAAGCTTTCAGAACATTTTAAGGTATCAGGGACTGCCAATTACATGATCACCACCGGTGACCGTATCCAGCAGGGGAACAATACTTCAGGAGTCATGCTCGGACTGTTAAGAACACCTCCGACTTTTGATAACGCTGCAGGATACCAGTTCTCTTCCAGCTATCTTTTACCCAATGGCAGCCCACCTCCCAATGCTGGCTTCGAGAGAAGTTACCGGCATGGCGTAGGGTATGACAACCCTTACTGGACAGCCAATAATAACAGGTATAACGACCAGGTCAACCGGTTGATCGGTACTGCCCAGGTCGATTACTTTGCCACCAACTGGTTAAGCTTTACTTACAGGCTGGGCATCGACTGGTATAGCCGTAAATTCACTGATAATCTTGCAATAGGATCAAACACCCAGCCCGGCGGATGGGCAAGGAGAGGCGAAGAGCTTAGCAAGAATATCAACTCCGACCTTATTATGACAATTGATAAAGATTTTGCAAAAGATTTCAATGTCCACTTCATTCTCGGGCAAAATATGTACCAGTCATATTTTACATATTTAGATGCCCAGGCCAATGGTCTCGTAGTTCCTGAATATTACAATCTAAACAATACCTCCTCTATCAGTGCCCAGGAAGCTACTACAAAGATCAGAAGAGCAGGCGTTTACGGAGATCTGCAACTTTCCTGGAAAACTATGCTTTATTTAAGTATTACAGGAAGAAATGACTGGTCCACTACTTTACCTGAGGGAAAAAATTCATTCTTCTATCCTTCCTTCGGAGCAGGGTGGATCTTTACCCAGCTTCCCGGGTTAAAGGACAATAAAGTCCTGCCTTACGGGAAGGTGAGAATTTCCTATTCGATCGTTGCAAAGGATGCATCACCCTATAACACGAATACCTATTTTGTATCCCCGTCTGTCGCCGATGGCTGGACTACAGGATTGACCTGGCCTTTACTTGGGTCAACCAATGGCTACCAATTGAGTACGGGTGCGGGCAATACCAACCTGAAACCCGAAAAGACAAAATCACTCGAAACCGGTATCGATCTGAAATTCATTCAGAACAGAATCGGTTTATCTTACACCTATTTTAATAACAAGGGTGAAGATCTTTTACTTGGTGTACCGGTTGCAGCATCCACGGGATATACTTCAGTTTACATGAATGCCGCTTCATTAAGGACGACCGGACATGAAGTTACCCTCGATCTTGTTCCCATAAAATCTAAGAGTTGGGAATGGAACATCACACTTAATTTCTCAAAAATTGATAATAAAGTGCTTGTTCTTGCTGAAGGTGTTCCCCGGCTGCTTCTGAATGGTTTTACCGGTTCTGAAATCGATGCTGTTGCTGGCCAGCCTTATCGTACTATTTACGGATACGACTGGAAACGGGATGGAAACGGGAATGTGCTGATCGGGCCTGACGGCTATCCAATGATGATGGATAATATGTCTGCACTGGGTAATGTCGATCCGAAATGGACAGCGGGTATTGGTACTAACCTCCGCTGGAAAGATCTCAGCCTTTATCTGCTGGTGGACATTAAGCATGGTGGGAAAATGTGGGATGGTACGCGGGGAGCTCTCGATTACTTCGGTACCTCAGCCGGTTCCTTGAACAGGGGTGATTATGTTGTATTTGACGGGATCGTGGAATCCACCGGAAAGGTGAACACCCAGAAAGTACCACTGACCCAGGCCTGGTACCAGGGTATCGGTAGCGGATTTGTCGGCACCACCCAACCTTATATGGAAGATGCCGGATGGGTAAAGCTGAGAACCATAACCCTCACTTATAATTTTACCCATCTGTTGAAGAAAACCTTCATTAAAGGTCTTAATGTGTACTTTACGGGGACCAATCTGTTATCGTTTAATCATTATAAAGGAGTTGATCCTGAAACAAGCCTTGCGGGTTCTGACAATGCCCTGGGTATCGACTACTTTAACATGCCCGGCACAAAGAGCTACACGATTGGGTTGAACCTTGCATTTTAAATATTCACAATGAACAAATTTTATAACATAAAATCGAAATAATATGAAAAATATAAGATTTAAATTCATTGGGGTGTTAATCCTTGTGGCTCTGATCCTTGGTTCGTGCAAAAAATGGATCGATACAGGTATTAATGTGAACCCCGACGCTTTAGTCGATGTCCCGATGAAGACTCTTCTTCCGGGCATCCAGGCCAATATGGCTTACAACACAGTTGGAGGCAACGATATTACACGTGTCACTTCCATCTGGGTGCAATATTTCCAGGGTATTTCCCGTCAGTCGCAGGGTAGTGCAAATTACATCTGGAAGGACGGCGACGTCGATAACCAGTGGAATACTAATTACTCCTTTACGATGATGGATCTTAACCAGCTTACTTCAAAAGCCAAAACGGCAAAAAATATGATGTATCTCGGGATTGCCGATGTCCTTATGGCCAATGCTTTGGGAATCACAACCGATGTATGGGGTGATGTGCCTTATAGCGATGCTTTCAAGGGGGTGGCGGAATTAAATCCAACATTTGATTCACAACAAAAAATCTACGCGACAATCCTGGCATTGCTGGATGAAGCCATCACAAGTCTTTCATCGGCAACTCTCCCGTATGCCGAGGGTGATCAAATGTATGGCAGTTCCGGGGATGCTGCTACTCAGGGGGCTCTATGGCTAAAAGCTGCTCATGGAATGAAGGCCCGGTATACACTTCATCTTTGCAAACAGGATCATGCAAACTTTCAAAATGCACTGGATGCGCTGACGGGCTGTCTTGCCAGTAACGACGATGACCTGCAGTTCGGCTTTGGCACGGGTCCGGGAAACCAGAACCCCCTGTTCCAGTTCATGGACCAAAGAGGTGATGTGGCCATGCACCAGTCCTTCATTGATACACTTAAAGCCCGGTTTGACCCGAGAATTCCGATGTTCGCAACGAAGGGCGCAGATACTACAAATCCTTATCAGGGTGTTGGCTGGGATGAAACGAGTACAGAAAATTCATCTTTACCGGGTGTTGCTGTCGCTGCCGAAGATGCTCCTGTTCAGTTCCTCACCTATGCCGAATGCATGTTTATCAAGGCGGAGTGTGAGTATGTAACAGGTGTTGATGTATCACAGGTAAAGGCTGACCTGGTTGAAGGTCTGACTGCATCCCTGAAAAAATGGGGAGTATTTAGTTCAGTTTATATCACAGCCTATAGTGCAGCAATACAAAATGTTTCAGGTGCTGCTCTCTACAGGGAGATAATGATGCAGAAATACATTGCACTTTATTACCAGGCTGAATCATTTGCAGACTGGAGAAGGACTGAAAATTTAATCGGGTTGCAAGCCAATCCGACTACTGCAGCCTTAGAAAATGTAATTCCCCGCAGGTTCCCCTATTCATTGGGAGAAAAAAGTTACAATCCCAGTGGAGCTGCTGTTTACCCTGCGACTCTTTGGGACAGAGTGTGGTGGGATGTGATAGCAGGTGGTGGAAAATAGTAGATTTTCTCTGTTAAAAAAAGGCTGTCCATTCCGGGCAGCCTTTTTTTTTCGATCACATCCAGCCTTCGGATTTGTACCAGTTCAGGGCTTCTTCCACTCCCTTTTCGAGATCATACTCCGGTTTGAAATTGAAATCACTGGCTGCCGGATCCGTCTCGCAGCGCCAGTTGATGCTGCTGATGATCTTGTATTTATCGGTATTAAGAGTGGGAATGGCTCCAACGAGGGCATAACTCTTTTCCAGGGCAAACGCGATCCCTTTTACAAGGTATTTAGGAATCGTTAACCGGACTGTTTTTTTATTCAATGCTTTTTTAACAATGGCGGCGAATTCGGCTGTATTATATTCTTTCCCATCAGAAACAAAATAGGATTTCCTGGATATCCCGGAAAGCATTGCATCAAAGATCAACCGGACAAGATCCTTCACATAAATAAATGTAATGACCTGCATCGAAGAACCTGCATATGTCTCCATGCCCCTGTTGATGGTCTTGTAAAATACCAGGTAATCCTTCTCCTTCGGGCCGTACACGCCGGTCGGGCGGATGATCAGCCAGGGAAAAGGATTCTCTGTAATGAGATATTTTTCCGCTTCCAGCTTGCTTTTTCCGTAAGCATCTACCGGTTTTGGCTCATCCTTAAGCATGACCGGTTTCATCGTGACCGGATTGCCTGGCCCATAAGCTGCAAGACTGCTGATGAAGATGAACTTCTCCGGGATCATCCCGGACTGAACGAGGGCTTCAATAAAATTTTTCGTATTCCGGTAATTGACCTGGAAAAAATCATCTTTCTTTTTTGCCCTCACCAGGCCGGCATTGTGAATAATATAATCGAACCGGATTCCGGATTTCTTTAATTCTCCGAGTGTACCGGAAATAACGGCTGTCGAGGAAAAGTCAATTTCAATGAACTGGATCCGCGAATCTTTCAGGTATTGACGTGAACTGGTTTTGCGGATCCCGGCATAAACTGTAAACCCGCGTTTCAGGCCTTCTTCTACAAGGAAACTGCCTATAAAGCCGCTGGCGCCGGTGATCAGGACTGATTTCATTGACAAATCGTTTAGTTCAGAAGGAAGACCCCGAAGAGGGTGTGGGTGTGGGGTTACCCCAATGTTTAATCCAGCATCTACGATACAAATGAGGACGTGCGTTATACATTTTCCACATTAGTTGAGCCTTGTTATCGGCCAGTTGCGGATTCGTGATCATCTTCTTCACTTTATTCTTCAAATATCCCTTATGCATCTCATAATGGTACAGTGCTACAATACCTCTTCCCTGGTAATCAGGATGAACGGCATTGAGATACATATCAATGACCTCATGTTGTTTCAATGCCCTTAATATATAAAGAAATCCGAAGGGGAAGAGCCTTCCGTTACATTTCTGCAACGCTCTTGTCAGTGAAGGCATAGAGATCCCAAATCCCACTACATCATCCTTTTCATCGACAATAAAACAAACATAATCGGTATTAATAAACGGAAAGTACTGTTTTGTATAAAGATCGATTTGTTTTTGTGTCAGCGCAGTAAATCCGTACAAATCCTTAAAAGTCAGATTCAGTAAATTCCACATTTTATCGGCGTATGGTATAAGCTCTTTGGCTTTTTTTACCTTCAGTACCCGGAGTTTATATTTCTCAGCTACCAGCCTTGCTGTTCTTTGAACTTTTTCCGGAACCGGATTATTCTCAACCTCATATTGCACCCAATCGGCTGCTGTTTCAAACCCTAGTTTTTCCATATGTTCAGGGTAATAGGGGTAATTGTAGATGGAGGCCATCGTTGCCATTTCATCAAACCCTTTGATCAGCATTCCCTCGTTATCCATATCTGAAAACCCCAGGGGACCGTGGATTCCGGTCATCCCCTTTGACCTGCCCCATTCCGATACGGCTTCGATCAGTTTCCTGCTGACTTCAGGGTCATCGATAAAATCGATCCATCCGAAGCGTACCAGCTTTTCGTTCCACCGTTCATTGGCTTTATGATTGATGATCCCGGCAATCCGTCCCACGATTTTGTCCTCCTGGTATGCCAGCCAGTATTCCGCATCACAAAAATCAAATGCAGGGTTTTTCTTTTTCGAGAGGGTATTCCATTCATCCATCCTCATCGGTGGACACCAATATTTATTCCCTTTATATAACTTGTATTGAAAACCGATAAACTTTTTCAGGTCACGGTCTGTACTGACCTTTTTTATAATTGTTTCCATCTCCTAAGGTTTAGAAATAAAACTCATCGCTTGTTGCCAATAAACTCACCCTTGCCTTTGGCTTCCCCTCTTTTTCAAAGAGAAGAAGATGGGGGGATTAAGTTTATTGAATGATGCCAAGTTTTTTACCGAGTTTTTTGAATTTATCAAGCGCGACATCAATCTGTTCCTTTGTGTGGGTAGCCATTAATGAAAACCGGATGAGTGTAGAGTCTTTACTGACTGCGGGGGAAACTACCGGGTTTACAAACACACCTTCATCCATAAGCATACGCGTCAGCTTAAGTGTTTTCAGGTTATCGCGGATATAAAGAGGTATTATTGGAGTGACAGTATTTCCGATATCAAATCCTAATCGCTTGAAATTACTAATGGCATATTCCGTGATCACCCAAAGATTTTTAATTCGTTCCGGTTCTGATTTAATGATCTCGAGGGCTGCCAGTACAGCGGCAGCAGATGCCGGCGTCATGCTTGCACTGAAAATAAGGGTACGGGAATGGTGCTTGATATAATTGATGATCTCAAAATCGCTGGCGATAAAGCCTCCCAGTGCTGCCAGTGATTTGCTGAATGTTCCCATGATCAGGTCGACTTTCTCGGTGAGGCCGAAATGGGAAGCAGTACCGGAACCATTCTTTCCGAGAACCCCGATGGCATGGGCATCATCGACCATGACCGTCGCATCATATTTCTCCGCAAGTCTTGTAATCTCCGGAAGGTTTGCAATATCGCCATCCATGCTGAAGATGCCATCGACAACAATCAGTTTAATGCGGCCCGGATCGCATTGTTTCAACAGCCTTTCCAGTGAATGCATATCATTATGCCTGAACTTTAACACCTTGGCAAAAGAAAGACGGGTCGCTTCAATGATCGAAGCATGATTCAACTCATCAATGAGAATATAATCATTCCTGGAGGTAACGGTCGGAATAACTCCAAGATTGACCTGGAATCCAGTACTGTAAACCAAAGCAGCATCTTTCCCGACAAACTCAGCCAGTTTATTTTCCAATTCGATATGGATATCGAGTGTCCCGTTAAGGAAGCGGGAGCCTGCGCAACCGGTACCATATTTTTCTATTGCTTTCTGCGAAGCTGCTTTAATTTTCGGATGATTGGTCAGACCCATATAGCTGTTCGAACCAAACATCAGTACTTTCTTTCCCTTGATGGTTACTACTGTATCCTGATCCGATTCAATGACTCTGAAAAACGGATAAAGACCCATTTTCTCAACTTTCTGGGGCTCTGTGTAATGCGCTGTCTTTCGTTGAAGTAACCTCATAAGGCAAACAATTTATTTATTATTAATAATCACTATTTTCATTCTGGAATCAATTATTCAGGCATTGTTCTGCAAACTCCCTTCCGGTTTGCAAGGCATTCAGATTTTTCTGAATGATCTCTTCTCCTTTTTTCCGGAAAATAAAGCGGATTGAATTTTCAAGTTTCTCATACGGAATGTCAAGAAACGGAGATGCTGCTCCAAGAACAACCACATTGGCCGTTTTTGATGATCCGGCATTCTTTGCAACAGCATCGGCATCCAGGGCAATATGATGAGGGATCCTGTTGATCTCCGTTAATATTTTATCGATGTCAGGATAATTGGGAATATTGATATAGGGTTTTGTGCTGGTGATGATCCATCCGTCATTGGAAAGATAGGGTAAATACCGTAATGATTCAAGCGGTTCCACTGAAATGATACAATCTGCCTTCCCGTATGGAATAAGATCCGAGGCAATGTCCTTATCAGATATTCTCAGGTTCGATTGAACATCTCCGCCTCTCTGGCTCATGCCATGGACTTCCGATTGCTTTAGGTTTAAGCCTTCATCAAGGGCTGCAAATCCGATGATGGCTGCAATTGAAATAATACCCTGGCCTCCGACACCGGCCAGAATAATATCTTTTTTCATGCTTTGATAGTTTTTTTTGTTTTGAACTTATCTCTCATCCTGCTGTCAAGGGCAACGACGCATTCCCTACGTGGGATAATAACAGATACCCCCTTGTATGCAATTTCTTCCTTCATGATTTTCAGGTTCTCCTCATGATGTTTTTTCAGGGGCCTGATGATATGAATGTGTTCTTTTTTTACGCCGATTCCTCTGCAAATTTCCTCAATATGTCCGGTTGCCGGAGATTCCTGGCCACCTGTCATTGCCGTGGTATCATTGTCAAGGATAATGACGGTGATCGGGGAATTGTCATTCACAGCATCAAGTAGTCCGGTAATTCCTGAATGGGTAAAAGTAGAATCACCGATTACGGCAATGGATGGAAGCAATCCTGCGTCAGAAGCTCCTTTTGCCATGGTGATCGAGGCGCCCATATCGACGCATGAATCAATTGAGTTATAGGGTTCAAACGCTCCGAGGGTATAACATCCGATGTCGGAAAAAACATGGCCTTTGGGAAGGCTTCCGAGCGCTTCATTGAGGGCTTTGAATGAATCGATATGAGGGCATCCGGAACAGAGCGAGGGTGGGCGGCCAACTACGATTCCCGGGACAGGGAGACCTCTCGGATCGGGCATTCCCAATGCTATTGCGACGATATTGGGGTTTAATTCCCCATCCCTTGGAACGGAGCCATCCAGCCGGCCCCTGATCCTGATCCCGTTATTGATAAAGCCCCTGAGCATCTCTTCAATCAACGGATATCCTTCTTCCAGTACCAATATCTCACTGCACTCATCATATAAATGCCTTATCATTTTTACAGGAACAGGGTACTGGCCGATTTTTAAGACCGGGAAAGGCACATCCATATCGTGGTAATTCTCCATCAAGTAATTGATGGCTATCCCGGATGAAATAATACCTAGGGACTTATCCCTGCCATCCTTGTAATAATTATAAGGTGACTGTTCCGAAGCTTCCGAAAAGGCAGGTTGGTTATTCAGTAATATTTTGTATCTTTTTCTTGCAAAGGAAGGGAGCAGGATGTACTGACGGGGATCAGAAGGCAAATGGGCCTCATTTTGTTTTTTTTTCTCTTTTGTAATAACGACAGAGCGGGAATGAGCAAGACGGGTTGTGATCCTCAGAAGTACCGGTATTTTGTGTTTTTCAGAAAGATCAAAACCGGAATACGCCATATCGTATGCTTCCTGCTGGCAGGAAGGTTCAAAGACCGGGATCATGGCAAATTTTCCGAAGAACCGTGAATCCTGCTCATTCTGGGAAGAATGCATGGAGGGATCGTCAGCGGCAACCACGATCATTCCCCCGTTAACACCGGTAATTGCGGAATTCATAAAAGGATCAGCAGCTACATTCAGTCCAACATGCTTCATGCATACCATCGACCTTTTCCCTGCATAGGACATACCCAGGGCAGATTCCATTGCAGTTTTTTCATTGGCTGACCAGGTGCAGTGAACATGATCTTCACGGGCCTGCTTTTTGTTCTGAACATATTCGGTAATTTCAGTGGAGGGAGTTCCCGGATAGGCATAAATGCCGGACAATCCTGCATCCAGTGCCCCCTGGGAAATTGCTTCATCACCCAGCAACAATAGTTTTGGCATATCCTGAGTTAAAATATCTGTCTGGCAAATGTAAAAATTATTTCTCTACATTTGCGTGATCTTTTCTCTTATACTTCCTATCTATCAAAATTATGAAGATAAAAGCAATATTTTTACTTCCGGCTTCTGTTTTTTTATTTTTTGTTGTTTTTACCCGCCCGGTCTGCGCACAGACTGCTACTATCCGGGGTTTTGTTTACGAATCAGAAACAGGAGAACCTGTTATTTTCACGAATGTTTACCTGTATAAAACCACCTATGGCGCTGCAACCGATGTGAACGGTTTTTTTGCTATTACCAAAATTCCACCCGGACATTATATCCTTATGGTCACTTATTTGGGTTGTGATACCCTGCGAGTGCCCCTGACACTGGTTCCCAATGACCTTGTCTCCAAAAAGCTTTACCTTACAAAATCGATGGTCAACCTTCAGGAGGTTAATATATCTGCCGCACACGAAAATAAAAAGGTTGAAACCGAAACCTCGATCATAAAAATTACTCCGAAGGAGATCGAATCAATTCCTACGATCGGGGGTCAGCCGGATCTTGCACAATACCTTCAGATCCTGCCCGGGGTGATATTTACAGGTGACCAGGGCGGACAGCTTTATATCCGTGGTGGCCCTCCGATCCAGACCAAGGTTCTGCTGGATGGCATGACAATTTACAGCCCGTTCCATTCCATCGGGCTTTTTTCAGTTTTTGACGTGGATATTATTAAAAATGTGGACGTTTATACCGGAGGCTTCGGGGCAGAATTCGGTGGCCGGATCTCATCGATCCTTGATATTACTACACGGGATGGAAACAAGAAACGGATAGCAGGTAAATTAGATGTCAGCACCTTTGGGGCAAAAGCACTGCTTGAAGGCCCGATTGTAAAGCAAAAAAATGATGACGCAGCCAGTGCTTCCTTTATCCTCTCCGTTAAAAATTCATACCTGGCAGAGTCGTCCAAGGTTTTTTACAATTATATTGATCCAAAAGGTTTGCCCTATGATTACCTGGATATTTATGGTAAAATATCGATCAATGCCCCCAACGGCAGCAAAGTTAATTTCTATGGATTTGACTTCACTGACCAGGTAAAATACAAAGTGCTGCAGAATTACCAGTGGAATTCTTATGGTGGGGGTACAAATTTTATCGTTATCCCGGGTAAAACCGCAGTTCTTCTCGAAGGATATTTCAACTACTCCTTATATAATGTAACCCTTGATGAAGTGAACCTTTTACCGAGATCAAGTTCCATCAACGGGTTTAACGGCGGACTCACCTTCACTTATTTTTTCGGAAAAAATGCACTGAAATACGGATTGGAGCTATCCGGCTTAAAAACGATCCTTGATTTCTATAATTCCATGACCAGGAAAATCGATTATACTCAGAACAGCACCGAGCTGAATGGATTTGCCAAATACAAATGGCTGTTCGGGAGATTTATCATAGAACCCGGTATCCGCCTGCAATATTATGGATCATTATCAATTGTTTCGGTTGAACCGCGGTTATCGGCTAAATATAATGTAACGGATGCCTTCCGGCTGAAGATGGCTGGCGGATATTATACCCAGAACCTGATCAGCACGACTTATGAGAATGATGTCGTTAACCTTTTTTACGGATTCCTGACCACCCCCGATAATCTTCCGGCAAAATTCAACGGTAAGGATGTTACCAACAAGCTTCAGCGTTGCTGGCAGATCGTGCTTGGGTTTGAATGGGACATCACAAAGAATCTCAACCTGAATGTTGAAGGATATTACAAATATTATCCGCAACTGACTACACTCAATCGCAATAAACTGTACGACGATACTCAAGCCAATGCCGATAAGCCTGATTACCTGAAGAAAGATTTCATCATCGAAACCGGTGACGCGGAAGGAGTGGATTTCTCATTAAAGTATTCACTCAGTAATCTTAGTTTCTGGGCTGTTTATTCGCTCGGCTTTATCCACCGCAACGATACCCGTGAAACGTACGTTCCACCTTACGATCGCCGTCACAATGTAAACCTGACTGCTACTTATCTCTTCGGTAAAAAGAAAACATGGGAATGCGATGTCAGATGGAATTATGGTTCGGGTTTCCCGTTTACTCAAACCGAGGGATTCTATGAGCTGCTGAATTTCACCAGTATCGGTTCAAACTTAATAACCCAGAACGGTACACTCGGGGTTCTCTACAGCGGTTTTGATCTTGGTCGTCTCCCCTACTATAGCCGTCTTGATGTCAACCTGAAGAAACAGTTCAGACTCGGGAAATATACTAACTTGTCATTGTCCTTCAGCATTACCAATGTGCTTAACCAGGAAAATATTTTTTATTTTGACCGTATCTCCTATACCCGGATCAACCAGTTGCCATTCATGCCAAGTCTGGGCGTCAGCTTCAGTTTTTAACGGATTTTTAATTAACTTTGCCAGAAATAAGTCACAGAGTCACAAAGTCATAAAATAACATAATTACACAATAACTAACATATTCAATGAAAAGCATTGCTATCACTGCACGTAAATCGGGAATTACGAAAGGCTTCATTCTTGATTTTATTGCCGTTGCCTTTATTTATTTTATTCCTTCACTTACCCACCTGATCAATCTGCCCGTTTATCTGATCGAACCCATGCGACTGATGCTTATTCTTTCAATGGTCCATTCCGGCAGGTTCAATTCATTATTGCTGGCAATGACCTTACCATTATTTTCTTTCCTGGTTTCAGCGCACCCCGCTGCAGGTAAAATGTTGATCATTACTGCTGAACTTGTTTTGAATGTTTTCCTGTTTTATTTTTTCCTCGGAAGATTCAAAAGACCATTTTTTGCAATGATCTCCTCCATTATTTTAAGCAAACTCATGGCATACGCATTGTATTTTGTATTTTTTTCGATGGTATTTGTCAGATCAGAAGCAGAAATTTCATTTCTGCTGATACAATTGATCACGACGATCCTGTTCAGTTCTTATACCGGTTTATTTCTGATGACAAAAAAACAACAAGTTGAATAATAAGATCAGAATGAGAAAATATTCTTTTTATGCGGCATTTATGCTCATTACCGGCATTTCCTTATTGCCGGGGTGTGGCAAAGATACTTCCACCCCTGGAAGTTCAGATCCCCGGTCTGTATTCTATGGAACATGGAGTGTGAATGAAATTCACACAAAATTAAATTATGATGTAACGGTTTCGGCCGATACCGGTAAAACGGGAGTTTTTATAGCCAATTTTGGTGGTGCAGGCTCTTCCGTTAAAGCTCATGCATTGATCAGCGGAAATGAGATCGGGTTATCCCCTGCCGGCCAGAGCATGAGCAATGGATGGGTTATTGACGGGTCCGGTTCCCTGACAGGATCGACCAAAATTGACTGGACATATACCATCGATGACGGGGCTACCCTTATCTATTGCCAGGCAACCTATACGAAGAAATGATTTACTTCTTTGGGGTTGATTGCTTAATCTCTTTTTGTGCAATGCTGATCCTTCCGTCCAGTTCTGCAATCACTTCATTATAAAAGGCCATAAAATCTTTGGAATCCTTCTGAAGCTGGCCGATGTTCTGACGGTACCTTAATTCGCTGATCCTGTATTTTGAGAAAAGCTCCTTATAATATTGAGCTGCCAGTGTTCTGGTATTTTGCCGGTTGTAATGCCCGTTCAATAAAGCCGCTTCCAGGACATGCACATCGGCAGTTATCCTGATCATGAGTTCCCTTGAGATCAGTGAATCCGAAGGAACCTGGCTGCCAATTTCGTTTGATCCGGGATGACGGGTACATCCAAGGATCAATAAAATGACCGTCAGACAGAGTGTTCCCCTCATTCTATTTATTTTTTCCGGTCATTATGCTCTTTATTCAAGGCATTCAGAACTTCATTGGTGATATCGAGAGTATCGTTGGCTACAAGGATCTCTCCGGCAGTTTTATACCCGAGAATATAATCATAATGATACTGTTGATTATACCGTTTAAGGAAATTGGTCACCGTATCAAGCAGGCGCATGTTTAACTTTAGTTCCTGGTCGGCCACCTGCTGTGTATAACGGTCCTTCTTTTCCACCAGGCTCTGCTGCTTCTGCATCAGGCTTTCATACTCCACTTTTGCCTTGTCTTCCGGGATGGCATTCGCAGCAACCCTTTTCTGGAAATCGGCTGCTTCTTTTTCAAATTCAGATTGCCCGGCCATCAGTTCCG
>Ga0182021_10006388_pt1 | contig 13994 bp, 11 predicted proteins | sample 612E3MmetaG_FD_120493 | JGI IMG/M metagenome (GOLD analysis project Ga0182021, IMG submission 120493) | Permafrost microbial communities from Stordalen Mire, Sweden - 612E3M metaG (Illumina Assembly) | ecosystem: Environmental > Terrestrial > Soil > Wetlands > Permafrost | place: Sweden...
CCCTGACGGAGGGAATGACGGTCACCATCGGGCACCCGGTCCTGGCCATCCCGGGATACGGCGGCGTCCGCTTCGAAGACGTCTACCGCGTCGGTCCCGCCGGACCGGAGATCCTCTTCGACTACCCGATCGAGCCCATCATTGCGGCCTGACCTGGCAAGTTTGGGATCGTCAATCGGCTGAGGGATCGGCACGGTCCGCAATCGTTGGTGGAGACACCCGACGATGCTCGACCACGACGTCTCGCCCATTGCCGTGTGGCAAGATACCGGTTGAGAATCGTCTGGCGCCCTGTGGGGTTGGCCGCCGGCCAAGAGGAGGAGCTATTTTGAAGTCGAGGTTGCCGTTCGCACTCGCACTCGCGGGCGTGGCTGTCGCTATGTTCACGCTTGTCGCCGCATCGCCGACGCCCGGCGCCTCCCCGTCTGCGACAGCGGGCGCGTCGGCCACGCCGCGCCGGACGGCGTCGGCAACGCCGAGTCGGACCGCGACGCCGGCCCCGGATAAGTCGAGCACCACCCTCGGCTTTTCGTTTTCGGTCGAGCGGGGGTCAGTCCTGCACCTGACAAGCACCAGAGATTGCCCCGCCGTGCCAAGCAAGGTACTTGGATCACACACCGTCTCAGTAATGGCGCGCGTCCTCGCGGGGCAAGATCCAGCCGGACCTTCGCTGGTCAGCGCCACGGCCGCGGCCGCCGACGATGGATCCTGGGAGGTCAATCTGCCCGTGCCGGCCGGAGCTGCCCTCGGAGCCGCGCCGCTTGGCGTTTCCTGTCTCACCGGCACTCCGGCAGGCTCGTACTACCGCTATTCGTGGATTACTGTCTCGATAATCGAGGCAAAGAGTGCCCCTGCCAAGCCTAGCGAGGGCCCCAGCCGGTGGCTGGTCCTGGCTGTGAGCTTGTTGGCCGGTCTGGCGCTCGGTATCGCCGGAATGTGGACCGCGGGACGGTTGATGTCCTCTCGGCGGATGACGCGAGCCACGGCGGTCTCGTCTGGCTCCGCCCCGGAGGAGACGACCGAAACGGCTCCGGAAGCTGGCGTCGATGGCGGCATCGCCCCCGAAGATGGCGGTTCTGACGAGACGAATCTCCCGGTCGGGTAGGCAAGAGGCGAGGGGCGTGTTCGCGGGCGGCACTTCGCCGTCGAGCGCCTCGTGTTCTCACGACCGTTCGGCCATCGGGGAGCCGCGAACACCCCCAATGTTCAAGGCATGAGGAGTGGTGGCGAGGCCGCGGCATCGGCCGGGCCCCGCCACCGGGTTGGTTCCGCAGTTGTGGATCAGTGCAGCAGCTGCAGGTTGTTTGAGCCGTCGTCGACGAAGTAGATCCCGTGTCCGCCCGGGGCGACCGCCAGCCCAAAGAGGGTTCCGGCACCGGTCGAGTCGAGCAACCGCTTAGCGACCTGATGGCCGGCGGGACTGATCTCGACTGCGTTGCCGTCGGCCGCGTTGACCGCCAGGACGTCTCCGTTCGGGGCCATCGCCAGCCCGAGCGGCTGGTTCAGGAAGTGATGTGCCGACACGGTCATTCCCATGTGGGAAGCCGTCATCCGACCGAGGGCGTTGAAGATGACCGCGACGCGGTTGTCGAGGGTGTCCGCAACGTAGAGATTCCCGTGGCTGTCGAGAGCCAGGCCGGTCGGTCCGAGTACCAGAGCGGCTGGATCCGTCTTCTCCGGGAAGCCGCGGCCGATCACGCGCTCAGAAGTCACCATTGGCTTCATTCCTTCGAACGAAAGGTCGACCCGGACGACCGTGCCGCGGTCGACCACGCTACCGCCCGCCGCCACCGTCCCGTTCAAGACGTTGGAGACGAAGAGCACCGCGCTGTCGCCACGGTCCAGCGCCGTCATGTCCCACGGTCCGTTGATCGAGCCACCGTGGATCGTTCTGGCCACATGCCCCCAGCGGTCGAGGACGATGAGGCAGCCGGCTTTGGCTGTGGCAGAGGTTCCGTCCGTAGTCGGCAGGCTACCGACGACCACCCAGCCGCTCCTGAATACTGCCAGGGCCGTTGTCAGGCCCACGCCCCCAACGCAGCTTGGTACGTCGGCGGACATCACCGTGGCAAACACGGTTCGGGCACCCATGGGCGAGATCTGCACGATCGTTGTGCCAGTGCCCTGGAGGTTGGAGCTTGCGTTGAAGTTGCTGACCAGCACATCGTTCTTGACGAGGTGACCGGTGGTTCGCGGCACCACGGCGATGCCGTACGGGTTTATGTCGCCGTTGGACGGCACCGTGGAGGCGACCACGGTCTGCATCGGTAGGGACGTTAGGAAAGGCGTCGTACTTGCCGCAGCGGCCGCGGGCATGATCGCGGCAGCGACCAGGGCGGTCATTGCCGCGGCAGCTACCGCTGGGCGGCGCAGGTTTGGAATGGGACGCACGATTTACTTCCTCCTGCCGGGTCCGCTGCGGCCTGCCTGAAGGCAAGTCGAACGTGGCCACAGACGAGGTACGGTGGAGGACGGACGGTGGCCTTGCCGCTCGCAATATGTCGCGCCAGACGGCCGCCGACCGGGGCCGCGATCCGCACTCCGGGACGTGCCACACGTTCAGGGCTAGCCGGTCCCGCCCGCTCGGGCTGGTGCCGCGCTGCGCTCCCACCGCGCGCGGGCACGCTGCCGTTCAACACTCCGATCGTGCGGCGGCGTCGTGGCGACGAGGGCCTCCAGCAACGCGGCAGTGGCCGCCGCGACGGCCTCGACTCCCCGGTCGAAGGCGGCCTGATTGACTTGCGCCGGCCGAGCCATGCCGCTGACCTTGCGGACGTATTGGAGCGCCGCGGCGCGTACCTCGTCAGGGCCGGTCGCGGGCCGGTAGTTGTGAAGGGGCTGAATCGATCGGCACATTCTCCCGACCTCGCTGTAGTTGCCACGCCGCGAAACCTTCACGGCATCGCGGAGTGAGCGCCGCACACTCCGATTGGTCGCATGGCCAGGAGGGAGGAAGGTAAGCCTCGGGAGCCTGCGGCCGCTCACACGCAAATCGTGCCCCAGGCACAACCCGGAGTCACCCCCGGCGGTCGACTGTCTCTCTGAGCGGGTCGACCGTCTCCCCGCGTGGGTCGCCCGATGGCCGGAGATCGGAGTGGCAGATCGCGCGATCTCGGCCCGCGCCGCTCGAGCTACGTGCCCTGAGTGAGCGGGGCGAAAAGCCTCAGTTCTGCCAGAGGCGGAGCGGATGGGTCGGCGGCCACGAGATTCAGGACGACCTGGTCGGCGCCTGCCTTGAAACGCTCATGCATCCTGTCGGCTATTCGACCGACGTCGCCCCAGGCCACGATGGCCTCGAACAACGCGTCCGAACCGGGCTTTTCCAGATCGGCCTCAGACCAGCCGATCCGCAGCAGGTTGTTGCGATAGTTGGCGGAGCCAAGATAGGAGCCGAGATGGCGATCGCCGATGGTTCGTGCGGAAGCCAGATCGCCGGCCAGGACCACCGGCAAGTCCGCTGCCAGAAATGGCTTCGGACCGAAGATCCGCCTGACCTCCCGAACGTGGGCCGTAGTGCTGAAGTACGTGTATGCGCCGGCCGCGCGTTCGTCGGCGAGGCCGACCATCTTGGGCCCAAGGGCCGCCAGAACGACGGGCGGCAGCGCCACCTCGGGGCCGCGCCAGGGCGCCGCGTCCATCGCGTCGAGGTATTCGGCCATCGCCGTATAGGGCCGCTCGTAGTCGTGGCCGCGCATCTCGACCAGTGGGGCGTGGCTGACGCCGACGCCGAGGATGAATCGACCGGGCCACGCTTCGGCGAGGGTCCGCCCGCCGTTGGCCATGGCCGCCGCGTCTCGGGCCCAGATGTTGGCTATGCCGCTGGCGACGACCAGACGCTCGGTGGCCGCAAGGTAGATGGCGCCCTGCGCGAACGCCTCTCGCCCGAGCGACTCCCCGTACCAGATCGTGCCGTAGCCGAGCCGCTCCATCTCACGTGCGAACTCGCGCTGGATTGCGGCGGGCTGGCCACTGAGCGGACCGGCAAACACGCCGACGCGACCGGGATCGATGCCGTGGAGTCTGGACAGGCTCATGATCGATCGAAGTCTACTGCCGCACGGGGGTCGAGGCGGCCATGGTCGGCGCATGCCCGGGCCGGCTCGACCCTCGTATCAGGCTGGTGACGATTCCGACGCAACAGACGACCGCGGCCACCGCGAATGCGTCGTGGATCGCCCCGGCCAGCGCCGCGCTGTGCGCCGCGGCGGCGGGTGCGCCGCCTCCCAACTCCGCCAGGTGGACCGGCAGCCGCGTCGCCACGATCGCCCCGCTCAACGCGATCCCCACGGCCTGGCCGTTGACCCGCATCTGGGCCAGCGTCCCGGACGCGGTCCCGATTCGCGGCCGCGGCACGGAGCCGAGCACCGCGCTGCTGTTGGGGCTCATGAACATGCCCTGACCGATGCCCAGCAGGACGAGCCGCCAGATCAGGTCCGGCAGCGCGAAGTCCAACGGCAGCTGGGTCAGGCTCAGCAGGCCCAGGACCATGAACCCCATCCCGGCGCTCGCCAGAACGCGCGGACCGAAGTGGTCGGAGGCTACACCGCTGAGGGGCGCCACCAGGGCCATCGTGATCGGGACTGGAGTGAGCAGCAGGCCGGCCTCGATCGGCGAGAAACCGCGTCCCTGCTCCAGCAGGAAGGGCAGCAGGAAGGTCGCGGTGAACAACCCGGCGAATGCCACCACGACGCTGGCCAGGCCGGCCGAGAAGGGCCGGATACGGAAGAGCGCAAGATCGATCATCGGCTGGATCGCGCGGCGTTCGGTGATGAGGAAGGCGCCACCAAGGACGATGAAGGCGACGACCAAACCGACGATCGCCGGGCTCGTCCAGCCCCACTCCTGACCGTCGCTGAGTGCCAGCAAGAGTGCGAACAGGGCGACGCCGGAGAGCGTGGCTCCCTTGACATCGAACGACTGATCCTTGCCCGGCGCTTCGGACGGGAGCACGCGGGCCGCCCAGAGAATTGCCAGCAACCCGATCGGCGCGTTGATGAGGAAGATCGCCCGCCAGGTCGCGACCTGGGTCAGTATTCCGCCGAGTGCCGGGCCGAGGCTGAGGCCGATCGCGACGCTGACGCCGTTGAGGCCCAGGGCGCGTCCGCGCTCACGGTCGTGGAACGTGTGGGCCACGATCGCGGGGCCCATGGCCATGAGCATGGCGGCCCCGATGCCCTGGACGATACGGAACGCCACCAGCGTCGCGGCGCTTGGGGAAGCTCCGCAACATACGCTCGCCAGCGTGAAGATCGCGAACCCGACCAGGTAGACGCGCTTGAAGGTCAGGACCTCGCCGAGCCGGCCGAAGGGCAGCAACAGGCTGCCGACGACCAGCAGGTAGGCGACGACGACCCACTCGACCGTCGTCAGATCTATGCCAAAGTCGGTCTGCATCGCCGGCAGCGCGATGTTGACGATGCTGCCGTCGAGGGTCGCCATGAGCGAGCCCAGCGACACGCTGGTCAGGACGAGCCACTTGCGTTCCATGACCGCAAACCCTACTCGATGTGCGGATTCGGCGGCCGGCCGCCCCGGTTCGGCCTATGACCCGCCGTCGAGCCCCTCGATCGTGACTTCGATCAATGGGCTGTGGGCGACCATGGCCTCGACGTCCGTTCGGTTCCAGGCGCGAGCGATCTGCGGCAGGATGGCCCGGCGTTCGGCTTCGTCGGAAATGACCCGGGCGGTGGCCGGGAGATCGGCCCTGGCCCCGCGCTTCAGGTGGAACGTGAACTTCGGGTCGGCCTCGAGGTTGATGAGCCAGCTTCGCTTCCGGTCCGCCCTGGGCATGCCGCTGATGAAGATGCGCCCGTCGATCACGTGGAACACGATCTCGATCCGGCGAGGCTCGCCGCTGCGGCGGCCGGTCGTCGTGATATCGATGACTCCGCTGTGCCCAAGGGCGCTGCGGATGGAATCGTCCATTGGAGCCTCGTCCGGGCGGATCTGCGAATCATTGCGCCCACAACCGAGTCTACCGCCGCGCCGGCGACGGCTTGGGCCGGACGGCCCGCTGGCTCACTCTGCGGCCAGGTCGGGCGCCGGTGGGTCGCTCAGTTCGAATGGACCCGGGGCCCGACCCGTCAATCGCGCCCCGACCGGACCGGCGAGGACGAACCAGGAGGCGATCCCGCCGGCGATCGCCACGCCGCCCGCGACCAGGAAGAAGGATCTCGGCCCGAACGCGTCGTAGAACACGCCGCCGACCATGCTGCCCAGGACCGCTCCAAAGCCGAGCGTCGCCGCCTGGAAAAGCACCTGCCCGGTTGCCTGCAACGACTGCGGCAGAAGCCGCGGCACCATGAGAACGCGGGCTGCCATGAGCGCGCCGTTGCACAGACCGGTGACGGCGCGGGTGGCGTTGATCGCCACCGCATAGGGCAGGATGCCCCACGACGTGATGCAGAGACCGTACAGGACGAGCGACGCCACGAACAGCCAGCGGAGCCCTATCCGCCGACCCAGCCAACCGGCGGCGACGAGACCGGGGATCTCGGCCACTGCGGCCACGCCGAACGAAAGCGCGACATCGGATGGCTGTCCGCCGAGCTCGACGATGCGAATCCCGACGAAAGTCAGCGCCCCCTGGACCCCGACGAACGCACAGGCGAAGACGGCCAGCAGGACCCGCAGCCTGGGCTGGGCGGCGAATGCGAGGCCCAGCGATCCAAAGCGACTTCGCCCTTTGCGCCCGGACTCGTGGGCGCCGGTCCGGGCCTTCGAATGCGCAGTTCGGTCGGGGATTCTGCCGACGAGGAGCAACAGCGCGCCCACCCAAACCAGAAAGACCGCCGGCGCCGCGCCGTATCCGGCCCAGCTATAGAGGAAGCCGACCACGATGATTCCGACGGTGAACGACAGGCTCGCGTGCGCGCGCAAGGCGCCGTACTGTCGCTCCGGCGCCGGCAGGTCGACGACGGCCAGCGCATCGCCCAGTCCGATGAACAGGCTCGCGAACACCGTGAAGGAGGCGAACATCGCGGCGACGACGACCAGCGGCAGGTGGAACAGCAGACCGGCCGCAACGAATGCGGAGATGACGAGACCGATCCGAAAGGCCCGGGCGCGCCCCACGATCGCGTCCGCGAGGTGGCCCCAGGCGGGAACGACCAGCGTCGCAGCGAGCGCCCCGAGGGCCGCCACGAGTCCGATCGTGGCCGAGTCCAGCCCTCGCCCCTTGAGGATGACGGGCACGAACGGAGCGACCGAAGCCGTAGATAGACCGATGGCTATGTAGATGGCGCGCAGCGTCCAGGGCGTGCCTTCCGCGGCGCGATTCGGCGTGGCGGCCGTCACGGCCACCTCGCGACCCGCCGGGGTCGCCAGGGCCGTCGTCGACTGCCGCTCAGGATGGTCGTCCCATGAAGGGCAATTATGGATTGCGCGAAGACTCGACGCCTGTGACGCCGATCGTCCCGAGCCCGATGGCTTCGTCGGCGCCACGTACCCCCCGCCAGCCGCGGCCCGCCGCCACCAGCCCACCGCCCGCCGCCCGCCGCACGCGGCCCACCGCCCGCCGCCACCAGCCCGCCGCCCGCCGCCCACCGGACCGCCCGCCCGCCGCTTCGGCCGGCCAACCCTGCCCGCGTCGGCTCGAGGCTCGATGCGCAGGGTGGCACGGCGTCCGCGGGCTGCTCCGACCCGGAGCGACTGGCGGGCCAGTTTGAGCCGAAGCGTCGGGCGGTGGCCGGCCGCTTCTACAATCCGCGTCTTCTCAGGTGGGCCGGCCGACTCGACAGACAGAACGGCCCGCATGGGGTCGGTCAGCCGACTCTGGTCGGTCGATACTGCGCAAACGCCCGGGTCGATCGGGCCTGCCGCGGGCGTTCAAGGCCCCGGTTCGGTTTCGGACCCGTCCGTTCAGGAGGCCTTGATGACCCCCGCCGCTTACGCTCCCATTCGTCGCACAAGCGCCAGGATCGGCCTCGCCGGTGTCCTCGTTGTCTTCCTGTGTGCCTGCTCCAGCACCGCGCCGTCGCTCAACCCCACGACGCAGCCGGGCAGCCCCTCGCCAATGAGCGCGATCCTGGGGGTGACCGCCTCGCCCGCCGCCGTGTCGCCGACGGATCCCGCGAGTACCGGGCCGACCGGTTCAGGCCCCACGCCCGGCCCGACCTTCTTCGGCCCGAGTCAGATTCCATCCTCGCCATCAGCGGTGGTCACGATCGTCGCCGCGGGCGACATCGCCTGCGATCCGGCCAGCAAGATTGCCCCGCCGCAGGACTGCGACCAGGCAGCCACCGCGAACCTCATCGGCCAGCTGGACCCCACCGCCGTCCTGACGCTCGGCGACAATCAGTACGAGAACGGCACTCTCGCTGCCTTCCAGACCGTGTTCGGTCCTACGTGGGGCAAGTACCGCTCGATCATGTACCCGGCGATCGGCAACCACGAGTACCTGACATCGGGGGCCTCAGGCTACTTCGGATACTTCGGAGTCCCGGCCTACTACAGCTTCAATCTGGGTGCCTGGCATTTGATCACACTCGATTCGGAGTGCCATTTCGTCGGCGGCTGCCAGGCGGGCTCGCAGCAGGAGCGCTGGCTCCTGGCCGACCTCGCCGCCCATCCCTCGAAGTGCACGCTCGTCTACTGGCACGAACCCCGCTGGTCGTCCGGGGAGCACCTGGACGCGACTCAGATGAACGACATCTGGGCCGACCTCGTGGCCGCGCATGTGAGCGTCGTCCTGAGCGGACACAACCACGACTACGAGCGGTTCGTGCCGCTGAATGCGGCCGGCCAACCCGATCCCAGCGGCGTCACCGAGTTCGTCGTGGGAACCGGCGGCAAGAACCACTACGGCTTCGTGAAGGCACCGCTCACCGGCGAGGTTGTCCGCAACGACACCTCGTTCGGCGTCATGCAGATGACCCTGAGGCCGACGAGCTATAGCTGGAGCTTCGTACCGGCCCCGAGCTACACCTTCCAGGACTCCGGTTCGGCGAACTGCGTCTGACGCGGCCGAACTCGCCCGGAGGTGGACGCTTCAGACGCCGCTCCGACCGTACAGCGGCCCGAAATTCGCGCAGGCCCGGTAGTCGGCGCCTTCCGGATCGGCCGTTCCGAGAGTATTCCAGACGCTCGGGCGGAAGAGTTTCTCGGCCGCCACGTTGTGCATGCTGACCGGAATGCGGAGCAGGGCGGCCAGGCTGATCAGATCCTCGCCGATGTGCCCGTAGCTCATGGCGCAGTGATTGGCGCCCCAGTTGGCCATAACGCTGTACACGTCCTTGAACGCGCCACTCCCTGTGAGAGTCGGCGCGAACCATTGAGTCGGCCACGTCGGGTCCGTGCGCAGGTCCAGAGTGCTGTGCACTTCGGGCGGCAAATCCACCGTCCAGCCCTCGGCCAGCTGGAGGACCGGGCCGATGCCGTGGACGAGGTTGATGCGGGCCATCGTCACCGGCATGCCCCCGGGCGAAGTGAAGAGCGAAGAGAATCCGCCGCCACGGAAGTAGCCGGTCACGGCCGGCATCCATGTCGTGGCCTCGAGGCTGCGCCTGGCCTCGTCCTCGCCGATCTCCCAGAAGGGTTTCATCGCCGGGGCGCCGTCGCGCTGCGATCCGCCGGTAGCGTCCATGCTGGCCGCTCCGGAGTTGATCAAGTGGATGACACCACCCGAGGCTCGGCCCGCGAGCGTATGGCCGGTCACCCGCCGCACCGCGTCCGGGCTCCAGTAGGTCCGCACGTCGGCGAAAACCTGGGCCGTATTCGTAAGCAGGTAGCCGAAGAGCATCGACGCGCCGTTGAGGCTGTCGTTCTCGGTGGCGAAGACGTACGGCGCTCGGACGCCATCCCAGTCAAAGGACGAGTTCAGGAATGCCTCCATGAAGTCGCCGTTGGGGGAGTGGTCCGTCCAGTGGCGCTGGCCCTGGAAGCCGCCGAGGATTGCGTTGTGGCCCATCGCCTCCTCGCCAAATCCGAGTTCGGCGAGACGGGCATTGCCGACAAGCAGGTCACGCGCAATGAGGAACATCTTCACGACCGTTTCCCAGTCGCGGTCCTTCTGCTGGCGGCTTCGTGTCTGGTCTGGGGTATTGCGGTCCGTGCCCTCGTGGCAATTGGCGCGTACCCACTTGTGGGCCTGGGCGAACTCGGCGGGATCGAAGATGCCTTCCTCGATCCGCCGCGTGATCTCGCTCATGTCCACCGACTCGACGCGCATGCCGAGGTAGCGCTCGAAGAAGCCCTGGTCGACGATCGAGCCGGCGATGCCCATCGAGACCCCGCCGAGGGAGAGGTATGACTTGCCGCGCATGATCGCCGCGGCCAGGCCGGCCCGAGCGAAGCGGAGCAGCTTCTCCTGCACGTCGCCCGGGATGGCGCCGTCGCCGGCATCCTGCACGTCGCGGCCGTAGATGCCGAAGGCCGGGAGCCCCTTCTGCGCATGGCCGGCCAGGACGGCGGCGAGGTACACCGCGCCAGGGCGCTCGGTTCCGTTGAATCCCCACACCGCCTTGGGCGTCAGGGGATCCATATCCATCGTTTCGGATCCGTAGCACCAGCACGGGGTCACGGTCAACGAGACTCCGACGCCCTCCCGTCGGAAGCGTTCGGCCGCGCGGGCGGCTTCCACGACGCCACCGATGCAGTCATCGGGCACGACGCATTCCACCGGCCGACCGTCCGGGTACCGCAGGTTCGCGCTGAGGAACTCGGCCGCGGCCCGCGCCAGGCCCATGGTCTGCCCTTCGAGCGATTCGCGGACCCCGTTCCGCCGGCCGTCGATCGCCGGGCGGATTCCGATCTTCGGCCAGCCGCCGACGTACCGGTTCGTCGAGAGTGCGGGCTTGACCACGGTGCGCCTCCTTAGATAGCTGGGAAGCTGGCGAACGGCCGGGTTCGCGGATTCTAGTCTCGGCGCACCGTGTCGTTCATTGGGCTTGGGAATTACTGGGCGATGTTGCCGTCGAGATCCCAGAGATCCTCCCAGGTCTGGCCGTCCTTCCAGAGGAAGACCTGGCCCTTGATGAGGCGGCTGTTGCGGTCGCACTCCGCGATCGCAGCCATCTCGTCGTCGGTGAGGGGATCGGTGACCGTGGAGCGGAGGTTGCTCAGGTACTCGTTGCGGTAGATCGACATTGGGATCGGCACCTGACCGCGCTGAACGGCCCACTTCACGCAGACGGTGGCCGGGTGGACGCCGAGCCGCTTGGCGACTGCCTGGATGGCCGGCTCCTGGATGTCGACGGCGTCTTCGGCGGTTCGGTCGCGTTCCGGGCGAGTCGGCGAGCCGATCGGCGCAAAACCGATGGGCACGATGCCGTTGTCCATCACGAACTTGAAGAGCTCGGGCTGCTGGAAGCACGGATGGAGTTCCATCTCGTTGCAGGCGGGCTTGATGCGGGCATCGCGGAGGAGCAGCTTCAGCTTGGCGATCGTCATGTTCGAGGTGCCGATGTGCCGCACGAGGCCCTGATCTACGAGCTTCTCGAGCTCGCGCCACGTGGCCATGAACTCTTCATGGATGTACGGCTTTGCATCGTGGGAGCGCGAGGTCACGTCCACGCCCGGCGCATGGTGGTTCGGGAAGGGCCAGTGGATCAGGTACAGATCGAGGTAATCGAGGCGCAGGTCCCGCAATGACTCCATGAACGTCGGGATCACGTCCGCCGGGGCGTGCTTGTCGTTCCAGAGCTTGGAGGTAACCCACAGCTCTTCGCGGGGGATCCCACCGGCCACGATCGTCTCGAGCGAGGCACCGATGTAGTGCTCGTTGCCGTACACCTTGGCGCAGTCGAAATGCCGGTAGCCGACCTCGGCGGCGCCGATCACGGCCTTGGCGACGTCCTCGGCCGAGAAGCGGTCCGACCCGAAGGTCCCGAGCCCCATGGCCGGCATCTTCTCGCCGGTCCACAGCGTTCGCTGGGGAACCTGGCGGGGGTCGACCCCGTCATCGGCGATGCTGAACGATCCGGGCTGTACCTGGCTCATGCATGACTCTCCGTTTGTGCCCACTGGGCGGGAACCTTGATTGCTGGCTCGATTGTCGCTTCGCGACGCGGCGGCGCGGTCGACCGGCGCGTGATCAGCTGGCATGGCAGGACGATGGTGCGCGGGTCGGCCGGCGCATGGCCCGCCAGTCGCTCGAGCATCAGTTCGGCGGCCTGCCTGCCGATCTCGTACGCGGGCTGAGCAACGACGGTCATGAATGGATCGAGAACCCATCCCTGTGGCAGGTCGTCGAAGACCGCAATCGACATGTCCGCGGGTACGACCATTCCCGACTCGCGAAGGGCCTGGATGGCGCCGATGGCAATGAAGTTGTTGCACGCGAAGATCGCTGTAGGCTGCGGTCGAGCCACCAGCGCCCGCCGGGTCATCTCGTATCCGCTGGCCTCGTTGTACTCGCCGAAGATGACCTGCTCGCTCTCCGGCCCTATGTCCGCCTCTTCTAGGGCGCGTCGGTAGCCCGCGACCCGGTCCGTCGACGTCGAAACAGTCTCGGGGCCGGCGAGCACGACGACACGGCGATGGCCGAGCTCGATCAGGTGTCGGACGGCCAGGAGGGCCCCGAATTCCGAGTCCGTGCGGACCTCGTCCACCTCCGCCGAGCGAACGCGCCGGTCCAGAACCACGGCCGGCAGCCCATGCTCCGCAAGCAATTTGAGCGACACGCTCGAATCTGTCGCCGGCACCAGCAGCACGCCATCCACCTGGCGCTGGATGAGAACACGCAGGTACTCGAGCTCCTCCGCCTCCGACTCGTCCGTGTTGCAGAACATGACCGCGTAGCCGCGGGCCCGGGCCGCGTCCTCGACGCCGCGCGCGATGGTGGTGAAGAAGGGGTTGGCGATGTCGGTCAGGACCAGGGCGATGGTCTTGGTGGTCTTGGACCGCAGTTGGCGCGCGAGCACGTTGGGCATGTACCCAAGCTCAGCGATCGCCCGATTCACGCGCTCTCGGGTCTCCGGGCTGGTGTGCCGGGAGTCGTTGATGACCCGCGAGACGGTCATCTTCGAGACTCCGGCCAGCCTGGCGACATCGTGGAGAGTGCTCACGTCCTCAGATCTTCGTTACAGGTGGGTGTCGAAATCGTGATGCGCTGAAATCTTGTTAACGATAACATAGGCGGCGACGCGAGCCGTGGTATCGATAACACGGCCCTGGTAACGATAACATGGGCTGCCCCGCCCGCGAAGATACAAGGAGCGCAATATGGCGCAGACGATGCTCGGAGCCGTCCTCCCTGGAAACAGCACCGTGGAACTCCGCGAGTTTCCGGTGCCGCGGCCGGCCCCGGGCCAGGTCCTCATCAAGATGAAGGCCTCGACGATCTGCGGTAGCGACATCCGGGCGATCTATCGGCAGCACCTGGGTAAGGGGCCGGAAGGCTACACGCCGGGAATGATCTGCGGCCACGAGCCGTCCGGGCAGATCGTGGCCACGGGCTTGGACATGCGCCGCTTCAAGGAAGGCGACCGCGTCCTCCTCTATCACATCAGTGGCTGCGGCCGCTGCCACGAGTGCCGCACCGGCTACCAGATCAGCTGCACGAGTCCCTTGCGCGCGGCCTATGGGTGGCAGCGTAACGGCGGAAACGCCGAGTTCTGCCTGGCCGAGGAAGCCGACTGCGTGCTCATGCCGGACTCTATGAGCTACATCGACGGGGCCTGCGTAGCCTGCGGGTTTGGCACGTGCTACGAGGCAATTCGGCGGATCGACGTCTCCGGCGACGACACCGCGCTCGTCGTGGGCCTCGGACCCATGGGGCTCGCGTCGCTCATGCTCGCCCGGGCGCGCGGTGCGACGAAGGTCATCGGCGCCGACGTGGTTCCGGAGCGGATCGCGCTGGCCGAGAAGCTCGGCTTGGCCGATCTTGTGGTCAAGGCCGACGAGAACGCCATCGCGAAGATCCGCGAAGCGACCGAGGGCCTCGGCTGCGAAGTCGCCATCGATTGCTCCGGGGCGTCTGCGGGCCGGCAGCTCGCCGTCCGCGCGACGCGTCGCTGGGGCCGTATCGCCTTCGTGGGCGAGGGCGGCACCGTCGA
>Ga0182021_10006389_pt1 | contig 13993 bp, 12 predicted proteins | sample 612E3MmetaG_FD_120493 | JGI IMG/M metagenome (GOLD analysis project Ga0182021, IMG submission 120493) | Permafrost microbial communities from Stordalen Mire, Sweden - 612E3M metaG (Illumina Assembly) | ecosystem: Environmental > Terrestrial > Soil > Wetlands > Permafrost | place: Sweden...
GCGGTCATGTTTCGGTGGACGAGACGCCCGGACGGCAAGGCGCGACGAGGGCGCATACTCGACGTATGTAACCGAGGAGCAACGCAGCCGGCCGGGATGGATCGGCCGCCCAAACGTGGCCGAGATTCTGACCGGAGGCACTAGTCCCGCGGCAAGCGCAGCGCCGCCGCGGGATTGCGGCCAGGCTCAGGCGTTTGCATAGCGGACGTAGCGGCGGTGAACTTGTTCAAGCGGAGAGAATTGCTCGCGCAGCCTGACCACGCGCAACGCGGTCTGCTCCTGGGAAGTCAATCGCACGTGCCTCTGACCCGTTGTGTGCCAGAAACGAAAACTGGCTCACGCCAAGAGCATTTCATAATGTTGTGTGGCGATTGCGACGAACCTTGCTGGTTGCGCATGGCCGGCTTGTGGGGCGACCGCAGGGCCCCCACCGGGGCGTGCGTCCCGCGCCGGCCGTCGGTGATTCCTTTGGGCGTGACCGAGCTCGGCATCTGGCTATAGACTGCGTGAGCCATGGCACGCATCGCTGCATTTCGCGCACTCCGCTTCGACCAGGCTCGCTTCGCCGACCTCGCGCCGCTCTTGGCCCCACCCTACGACGTCATCAACGAAACCCAGCGCAAGGAGTTGGAGGCCCGCCACCCGCGCAACATCGTGCACCTAGATCTGCCGCGCGGCGAGGGTGACGCCCGCTACGACAACGCGCGCACGCAGCTCGACGCTTGGCTGGCCGAGGGAACCTTGCGCCAGGACACGCGCCCCGCCCTGTATCGCTATGAACAGACTTTCACATTCACGGGCGCGGCTGGCCCGCACCAATACACCCGCAATGGGTTCATCTCGCTCATCGAGCTGTCGCCATTTTCCGCGCGCATCGTCCTGCCCCACGAGCACACCCTGTCGGGGCCCAAGGTCGATCGCTTCAAGCTGATCCGCGCCACGCGCGCGCACTTTTCCCAGGTGTTTTCCTTGTATCGCGATCCCGCCGGCACCATCGAGTCGGTTCTCGACGGTGCCTGTGTCGCGGCCCCTGATGTCGACGCCACCACGCCCGACGGTTGCCGCCACCGTCTGTGGGTGTTGACGGACGAGACGGTCATCGCCGCGGTGGCGCACGGGTTGGCCCCCCGCAGTGTCATGATCGCCGACGGCCATCACCGCTATGAAACCATGGTCGCCATTCGCGACGACATGCGGCCCGCGGGTGTCCCGCTGGGCCGCTCGCTGGCTGACTGGGGCGTGATGTTCTTCGCTCGCGCCGAGGATCCCGGCCTGTTGGTCCTGCCCACCCACCGCATGGTGCGTGGCTTGTCCGCCGAAGTGCTGTCCTCGCTGGCCGAGCGCTGCCGTCCCTGGTTCGAGGTCGTGTCAGGCAGCGAGGAGGACGCGGTCGCCATCGAAGAGCGCCTGCTCCACGAGGGCGAAAAGGCCGTGACCTTTGCTTTACGGCGCGCCGGTGCGCGCGGAACCACCTGGCTCAAGCTGCGGGCCGATGCGGACGTGGCGCGCCTGGGCCCGCCCACCCTCGCTCGCCTGGACGTGAGCGTGTTGCACGGCCTGGTGCTGGAACCCCTGCTCGGCATCGGGTCCGAGGCCATGGCCAAGCAGTCGAACCTGACCTACAGCCACGATCTGCGTGAAACCCTGGGTCGGGTGGCCGCCTCCGAGGTGCAAGCGGCGTTTCTCATGAACGCGACCAAGGTGGCCCAGGTGCTGGACGCTTGTGAGGCGGGCTTTGTGCTGCCGCAAAAGTCGACCTACTTCCAGCCCAAGCTGGCCACCGGTCTGGTGATGGCGCGCATCGATCCCGGCCAGGAGCCGGTGTTGCCCAAGGCATGAGCCCCGCCGACGACGCGCGCGATTCGGAAGCAGAGTCGGAAGCCGTCACCCACGACACGCTCTTGCGCGGCCGGGTCAAGTTGATCCAGCCGGTGCACGGTTTCCGATCCAGTCTGGATCCAGTGCTGCTGGCGGGTTTCATTCAGGCCCCCTACGGCCACTTTCTCGACATTGGCTGCGGCACGGGCGCGCTGTCCTTCTTATTTCTGGCGCGCGATCCAGCAGCTACTGGCTTGGGCGTGGAGATCCAGCCGCGCCTCGCAGGCCTGGCGATTCGATCGGTCGAAGCAAATGGATTCGGCGCGCGCTTCGCCGTCGTAACAGCTGACGTGCGCCACGCGGAGAGCGCGCCCCGCGCGGCCTTCGATCTGGTGGCGAGCAATCCGCCGTTCCGGCCTTTGGGCCAAGGCGTGTTGCCACCGCAGGCCGAGCGCTCGCTGGCGCATCACGAAGTCGCACTTACTTTGGCCGAGTGGCTTGACGTGGCCCAGGCGGCCCTGCGGCCCGAGGGTCGGCTGGCTGCGATCTATCCGGCCGATCGTCTCGACGAAATGCGCGCGGCCCTGACCGCCAGGGGACTGACCATGGCCCGGCTGCGCATGGTGCAGGCGCAAACCGGCGCGCGGCCCAGTCGCTTCTGCTTCGAAGCGCGCCGATCAGTGCTGGTTGCGGAGACGCAGACTGAAGCGCCCCTGGTGGTACACGAACAGGGGAAGTATTCACCAGAGGTTCGCCACATGCTGGGAGAAGTGTCGTGAGCTATCGCGTGGCCTACATTCTGGCCATCTGGTTCGGCTGCGGCCGCGTGCCCAAGGCACCAGGAACTGCGGGCACACTAGGAGCGATTCCCCTCTATCTTCTGCTCGTCCATTACGGTGGAGTGCCTGCGGTTGCGGTCGCGGCCGCAGTGATCGCTGCAGTCGGCGTGTGGGCGTCGAATCAAGTCGTGCGCAGACTCGGGATCAAGGATCCACAGATCGTCTGCATCGACGAAGTGGCCGGCGTGCTCGTCACCTTGCTTGCGGCGCCGGCGAATTGGATCGGCCTTGTGGCGGGCTTCGCGTTGTTCCGGCTGTTTGACCAATTCAAGCCGTGGCCTGCGCGCGCCGCTGAAAGCCTGCCCGAGGGCTGGGGCGTGGTGATGGATGACGTGGCCGCCGGCGCGTGGAGCGCGGTGTTCCTGCTGGGCGCACGCGCGGCGGGCTGGTTCTAGCGTCCTAGAATTGCACGCCGGTGTCGATGAAGTAGTTGTTGCTGTAAAACTTAATCAGGTTCGTGTCGGTGGTAGCTGGTGGAGTCCAACTCTTCAAAGCTTGTTCCGACACCACCGAGCGTCCTGATGGATCCGTGAATCGCAGGGCCAAGGGCAGCGCAAATGGCCCAGCCCCTTGCGGAAGGACCCAGGTGCCGAAGCGTTCCTGCGGTTGGAACGACAAGTAGTTTGGATCTCGTTTCAACGACACCCAGTCACCGGACGGGAGCCTGGCTTCGACCTGCACCAGCGAGCCCATGCCCGCAACGTTGACCACGCTGAAAGCAAAGTAGTACTCACCCCCATTCCTCAGCAGGATGTGAATGTTTCCCTTCACCGGGCAAGGCACGCGACGGTACCGGGTTGGGATCACGCCATCCACCATCATCCCATTGGCGTCACCCGTTTGCAGGCGTGACATGGCGATGTCCGAAAGGTCCAGGTGCAGGCTCTCGTTGGGCAGGGGGTCGTGGTCGAGCGGCACTATCGATGTCTTCGTCGAAGGCAAAAGCGGACAGCCGTATGCGAAATCCGAAACCTCGGCGCAATGGTCACGTCCCGAGCCGCAGCACCACTTGGAATTGGCCGCGCAGGGGCAGGAATCCACGATCTGGAGTGTGATCGGCGGCGTGTAGCCAGTCTCTCCCGGCAGGTACAAAGTGCCATCCTTCTTGGTGCGCACAAGCTGGAAGCACTCGCCACAGCTCAAGTAGTTGTCGTTGTCGCCTGGAAGGCTGGGCCAGAACTGCGTGTAGTAGTCGCCGTCAGGAGCCGCAAAGTTCCCACGCAGCGTGGTGGTGTCGGGGTCGCGGCAGAGATCCGGATACAGTCCGCAGAAAGTGCTGCAGTCGCCCCCGAGCTGCTTGTCCGTGAATGTGAAGCTCATTGTGCAGAGCCCATAGAGACCGAATGCGCAGGCACCACCTGAGGTCAGCCCGAAATGCGTCGAGCGGGAATAGTGCCAGGGCTCGTTGTCACTGACACAATGGACTTCCGGCCATCGACCCGAGGCGCATGGCTTGCTGTTGACCACCGTGCATTGAGCCGAGCCTGGTCCCCCGCAAGAGTCGCAGTTCTCAGACTTGTCATCGTTGCTGCAGTACTGGGCACAGCACACGCCATCGGTAAACGCCCACTTGGCGCTGGTGCAGGGGAAAGTGCCTGCGTCGGGACGGGGTGCGGGACTGCGCAGAGAAGGGTCCTCGGAAACCGTGGGACCAATGCAGACCAAGGGCGCATCCACGGGTACGTCGCTGCCTGCGTCGGCAGTCGCCCCGCTGCCCCCGCAGCCGCCAGAACCGCCGCAGTTCGTGCCCGAGGTCCCGGCCGAACCGCTGCCACCTTTGCCCGTCGAGCCGGCCGTTCCGGTCGAGCCCGCCGTCCCGGTCGAGCCTCCCACACCCGTCGCGCCGCCCGCCACCACGCCTCCGACGCTCGTCGCGCCGCCCGCCGCCACGCCTGCCGTACTCGTCACGCCACCTGCGCCGGTCGAACCACCAACGCCAGTCCCGGCCACGGGAGCGTCCACGCTTGCGTCGCTCCTGCCGGCGCAACCGCCTGAACCCAGACAGGTGCCGCCCGAGCCAGCGGCCGCCGCATCCTGCCCCACGCTCCCGCTAGTCGTGGCCGGGGCGCAGCCCGCCGCGAGAAGACCGGACCAAAGAAGAACGCCCGCCAACCCAGCAGGGAGTCCAGCCCGTCGAGCGTGGCCACCTTCTTCACGGTGAATCGGATCGCGTTCCGTCGTCAGGTGCATCTCTGCATCTTGGCATACCCGACTCGACGACGCATTTCGATCTGATGGGGTGACGCCGCAGCGTCTTCGTGTCGAGCTTTCCCGGGTTCATCGGCCCGCTCCTTCCTGCTCCAGGCGCAGTCGCTCGGCGTTCTCGATCTTGGCGAGCTGGGGCAAGTAGTCGCAGTAGCGCGAAAGAGCCATCGCCTCGCGCCGGGTGGCGGCTACCAGATCTCGCGCCAACACGCGAATGCCGTCGCGGAGCACGCGGTGATAGAGCAGCGGTCCCGCGCAATTGAGCAGAACGACATCGATGTCGTTGGTTCCGAGGGCCTTCATTAGATCCGCCGCGATCTCGCAGTCGATCCCGAAACCCGCGTTCATGGGCGCTGTCGGATCGACGTAGACCGCCACGTCCACATCGCTGTGCGGCTGGGAATCCCTGCGCGCCTGAGAGCCGAAGAGGTACGCCTCGTAGATCTCGGGGCGTGCGGCCAATGCCTTGGCCAGTTCGTCGACAAGCTTGCTCGCGGCAACCACGACTTCAGGATGACGGACTTTCGCTGCTAGCGCAAATGCTGGCGGCTCAGGTCTTGGCGCCGCTACGGACTTCCCGCTCCGGGATCAGTTCGTAGGCGACTGCGGCCAGCCCCATCACGAACAGACCTGCGAGGAAAACCAGCGGGCTGCCGGGCATGATGGGATCGAGAAAGGGTGCGCTGGCGAAACCGGCGGACAAGGCCAAGCCTGAAGCGGCGGCGGCCAAGCCCAGAATCAGGCAGGCCGCGGTGACCAACGAGCGAAGCAGGCGGCCGGTGGGCGCGGGACTGGCGGGCGCAGGCGCGTCGCCGGTTTCTGCGCGGCAAACCTTGGCCAGGAAAAGAAAGACCAGCATAGCCGCGGCGGTTACCCCGACCAGCACTGACCATTCGATCGACGTCGGGTGATACGCGCCAGCTGGCCAGGGCAGCCCCAGGCCGTGCGTCTGCCATGCCACCAACACCAGAAAGCGCTCAAGAAACACGGCCGCGCACGAGAGCAATGCCGTTGCCGCCGCGAGAACGATGGAGACCTTCTTCTGCCACGCCATGGCCAGGCTGACCATCCCGGCTAGAAAGAGCAAACCTAGTTCCGTCCAAAAGAGCCTGCTCCACGGCCCGTCGAGCAGCGCACGCGCATAGCGATGCACGGACAGATACGGCGTGCGCAGCGCCAGGATCTCTCCCGACACTACAAGAAGGACCGTGAGGCCAGTGAACACGGCCAGTGCGCGCGCCAGCAAAACGCTCGCCCGTCGGGACGCATGCGCAGCCAGCAGCAACAGGCTGCAACCAGCCGCACCCCCGGACACGACGAAGGTGACCACTGCAAATGCGCCTTGCCACGCCGGACGTCCAGCCCTCACGCCGAACACGATGCCCAGAATGACAAAGCCACCCAATAGCAAAGGCAACAGCGCAAGCGACAGCCAGAAGTCGACGCGCTCTCGGCGCCGCTTGGCCGACGCTGTCGCTTTCCACCCGCAGGCCAACCGGCGCCACAACCACCACCATCGCTTTGCCGTGTGCGCCCGCTCGGCCCATCCTGGCCGGCTGGCCAATGCCAGGTGCACCACAGTCGCCAAAAGCGACGCGCCTACCACCACAGTGAACGTGCCGAAGAACGGCGAGTGCGGACGTCCGACCAACGGCAAGTTCACCATGGTGGCCATGGGGCGGCCCAGATCAGCCATCACGCAGCCGAGCGAGGCCAGCAGGCCCGCGATCCCGAGAGGCAGGGCCATCCGGGTGACGCTTTCCATGTCCCGCAGTCGCCGCACGCGCATCACGCAGGCCACGGCCAGCATGGCCAAAGCCGCGCTGGCGAAGAAGCCGTCGCCCACGACATACAAGCCCCACACCACGCCGCCCGCGCCAATGGTGTGCAGGTCAGTAGCCGCGTCGCCTTGCACAGCCTGCCGAACCCAGGCGTAGGCACCGACGGTGACCAGCGCCGTGAGAAACACAAGGAATCTTCGTACCTTCACTTGCTCTCCCGTAAGTAGATGACCTTGGGCCGCGTGCCGGCCTCGGGAAGCAGTCGCATGGCGCGCGGGCTTGCCGCCAAACGCGCCACCTCGGACGCGGGATCAGCCAGATCGCCGAATGTGATAGCCTGGGCGGGACAGGACTGGGCGCAAGCCGGCAGCCGACGCAAGGCTTCGTCGCTGAGCGGTTCCTCGTCCAGGCGCGCGCGCTCGAGCGCGGCGCGAATGCGGTGGTGGCACAGGGTGCACTTTTCCACTACGCCGCGCGGCCGCGGAGCCACGTCGGGATTGAGACTGCTCGGATCATCGCCTGGCCAAATTGGCTTGCTCCAATTGAAATAGCGACGCGAATAGGGACAGGCCACAATGCAATAGCGACAACCGATGCAGCGTTCCCAAATCTGCGCGGTAATGCCCTCGGCAGTCTGGTAGGTCGCGCCCACGGGGCAGACCTTCACGCAAGGCGGGTCCTCGCAGTGCATGCAGGGAATGGGTGTGGCCGCCAAACTTCCGGACGCGGGCGGCAGAAAATCCATCCAATGGATCGGGCGCGTGCGAGCCGCGGCTTTCGCGCCGGCAGGCGCCACGTTGTTCTCCTGCTGGCAAGCCACCACGCACCCGGCACAGCGGGCGCAGCGGTCGAGATCGATCACCAGACCCCACTTGCGGCGAGGTTCACTGGGCGCGGGAACAGGTGGCGCGCTCGGCCCGGCCACGGCTCGCGCGCAACCGACCATCGCGCCCGCGGCTGAGGCGGCCAGCGCCGCCAGAAGCTTGCGTCGCGAGTCGCGCGTGTCGTCGTCGAATGGGTCGCGCTTCATGAGATCTTCTTCACGCACACGCGTGTGCCTTGCCAGGCCAGCACACCTGACCAGCGGTCTTCGTCGGGCACCACCAGATCGGCAACCCCATCCTTGCCCAAGGCCATGGCCACCGCGCCGACGCGGACACCGTCGCTCACCTGCGCGATGGCTGGGCACGAGCCAAGCGAAGATTGAACCAGCACCTGGTCACCCTCGGCCACACCGAGCCGCGCAGCATCGGCAGGATTGATCTCCGCGCGCAGCAGCCAGGGATTGCCCGATACCAGGGGCAGCTCACTAAGCCAGGAGAGGAAGCGCCCGCCATTTTCGACAAACTGCACCGGCCGGTAGGGTACCAGGTGCAAGGGGAAGCGCAGCGCATCGCCGGAGAATCTGGGCGGCTCCCACGCAGGCAGGCCCTTGCACGGCCAGGCCCGCGAGGCCTTCGCGCTGTCGGCGGCTCCTGCCATGCGCGCCGCGATTGCCTGAGAACAGATCTCGAACTTGCGCGAGAGGCGCGCAGGCAAGTCGGTCTTGGGCTCGTCCCAACGACCGCCCTTCTCTTTCATGTCAGCCACGCTCCCCGCCGGCAGCGACTTGGCCAAGGCGTCTGAATAACTCTTCCAAGGCAGCGAGCGGCCGACTGATCCGCCCAGCCCGGCGGCTATTGCGATGATGACATCGCCAGCCTGTCGCGTGTCTTGCAAGGGCGCCACCACGGGCTGCCTCAGACCCACCACCCACTCGCCTGCCGGCGGAGCGCACCTGACCACGTCCAAGGTTTCGAGAGGCAAGGACTCGGGCAGCACCAAGTCCGCCTGCTGTGCGCTTTCGTCGAGCCACGAACTGACTCTCACCAGGAGGGGCACCTGGTTCAGGGCCGCATGCCATGCCTTCCGTCCTGGCAACGTGGCCAGGGCATCCGTGCCGAGCAAAAACAGGGCCTCGACCGGATAAGGCTCGGAATTGGTGATGGCCGCAGGAACGGCTTGCACGCGGCTGCGCCCGAGCGGACAAGCCGCCGTCCCTGCGCCGTCGATGCGCGGGGCCGCAGTGCCGGCGGCCGCGACCGCATCGACCGCTGGCGCTTCCCAGTGCGGAACTGCAAACTCTTGCACTCCTGTGATTCCGCCTCCCTCCGAATTTCCGAGCAGCACATTGAGTGCCGCGATGGCCATGCCCGTGGCCAACCCATTGCTGGCCGCAGTCGCGCCTCCGTCGCTGGCCACCACCACCCGGCGCTGTTGGGCAAGCGCGTGGGCCAGCCGATCGACAGTGGCTGCGGCAATGCCCGTCACTTCCTGCGTCTGCTCCGGCGCATATGCCGCCCGGATCAACGCCTCGAATCCCGGCTGCTCGACACCGGCCTGGTCCCGCCACGCGGAAAAGCCCGAGACCAAATCGCGCAGAAAGTCCCTGTCGACCAGTCCATCGCGGACCAGCACATGGGCCAGCGAGAGCGCCAGCGCCCCGTAGCCCCCTGGCGCAATCGGGATCCATTCATCGAAACGGCAGCCCGGCCGGCGCGGCGACACGCAGATCACGCGCGGGCGATCCACGCTGGCCGCAGCGAGAAACTGCATGGCCTGGTCAGAGGATTCGAGCAGGTCCGTGCCCATGGCTAGCACCAGGCGCCCCCGGATCCAATCGTGTGCCGGCAGACCGTAGCGGCCCTGCGTATACAGGGTGGCCAACTTGACGCCAGCGGCGCGAGCCGATCCCATTCCGATGTGGTTGGGGCTGCCGAATGCCAAGAGAAAATGCGTCCACAGGTCGTAGGTGAAACTGGCCGTGTCGCCGTCGATCAACACCAGGCGTTCGGGATGGCCGGCAGCGCGCAACTTGCCCAGCTTCGCCACGATTTCGCCGATGGCTTCGTCCCAGGAGGCCGGCTTCCATTTACCCTCGCCGCGTTCACCCCCCCGTCGCAGGGGTGAACGCACACGCTCCGGGTGATAGAGCGCCTGCAGGGCGGCCTGGCCGCGGCTGCACAGACCGCCGCGGTTCACCGGGTGCTCCGGGTTGCCTTCGATCTTGACTGCCCTACCCTCCACCACGCGCACCTTGATCCCGCAGCCGGCGTCGCACAGGGCGCAGGTGGAAAGCACCCAGCGCTCTTCGCCGGCGCGCCCGCGGCCCCCTGGCACGGACGGCTTGTCGATGCGATAGGAATCCTTGCCCGGGCCACAGCCCAAAGCCGCGGCGCCCGCCAGCGCGGCGCCACTCAGAAGTTCACGTCGGCCGAATCGACTCATGCATCACTTGTGGCAGGCCAGGCAGTCCAGGCTGGCGTGTCTGTTGCGGTGGCAGGCGACGCACGCACCCATGTTCTGGTGCATGTCGGCCTCGGTCAGCGCGCGATCGACTGTGTGCATGTCGCGGTGACAATCCTCGCACTTCATGCTGGCCAGGGTCACGTGCGCCGCGTGCGAAAAATAGACATGCCCAGCCAGGCGGTTGAGTCGCACCCATGCGAGATCTTGGCCGCTTGTCGCGAAAGCCCGCACCTCGGGCTCGGCGGGATCGTGGCCCTGCGGCGTCTTGTGGCAGTCCATGCAATCGGCCAGGGTGGGAAACGACGCCAGGGCCTCCCCCTCCACGCCCTGGTGACAGGCTCGGCACTTCATGTCTTTGGCGATGTGGCGTTTGTGGCTCATGGGCAGCGGCTGTCGCGGGCTCACGGCTGGCACAGGGCGCGCGCCGGCCGCGCCGGCGAAGAGAGCAACGACGGCTACCAGCAGCACGATTCTTCCGCGGAGGGATGACACGGCAGCGCCTGTGGCCGCACTCTACAACGTCGGCGGCCGGTTGGGTGGCCAGCAAAGACGCGGGTTGGCTCGGCTGCCATGTCAATCGATTCGTATTGACAATCGAATGGCCATTCGACACACTGAATCTCCGTTGTGTTTGCCAACTGAGGGTTCAAAATGAAGGCACCCCAAAGACGTGAACGAGAGATCGCGCGAACCCGCGAGGACATCGTGGACGCGGCCAGCCGGGCCTTTGTGGAGATCGGCGTGCACGACGCCACCATGCAGGACATCGCGGCCGAGGCTGGCTACACGGCAGCGTCGCTCTACACCTATTTTCGCAGCAAGCAGGAAATCGTTGAAGCCGTGCTGGATCAACTCACGGCCGAGTTCCTGCAGGTGTTCGAGCAGCCGTTGCCCAGCAATCTGACCTTCCCGCAGCGCTTCGAGATCTTGTTGGTGCGACAGCTTGAGCTGGTCGAAAAGCGGCGCGCGTTGATGCTCACCTTTCACTCGGCGGAGGCCGAGAGCGGCCACTGCCCGGGTGACAGCCACGGTCAATCCTTTCACGAAAACTTCGAGCGTCGCATTCTCGGCCTGGCTGACTGGATGAGAAAGAACGCCAAGCCCGAGGAGCTGGGCGGTCACGATCCAGAGCTGGTGGCGCGCCTACTGGTCGGCATGGTGTTCGGCCTCTTGCACGGCTGGGTGGCCAGGGCGGAACAGGGGAATCTGGCCGACCGCGCGCCCCTGGTGCGCGATTTCTTCTTCCATGGCGTGTCGGGAAATTCCAAGGCGGGAGCCAAGAGAAAATGAGTGCCACCAAGATCACCTTCACACTGTTGGCGCTGTCGCTGTTGGCAGTCGGGACTGCGGCCGCTGAACCCATGTCCCTGGCCAAGTGTATTGACGTGGCCTTGCAGGGCAATCCGGACATCACCAGCGCCAACCTGGAAGTGGACGCGACCACGGCCCAAAGCAAGAGCGCGCGCGGCGCATTCGGGCCAAGGCTGCACATGGATGCTGGAATCCAGAGGTGGGACAAGGCGTTGCCGTTCAACCTCGGCAGCTTGAACAGCCTTCTCCCTCCGTCCGCAACGTTCCCGAACATCCGCGACCAGTGGACGTGGTCGGTGGGCGCCACCCTGGCCCAGCCCCTCACCTCGCTGTGGACTATCAAGGAAGGATATGCCCTGCGCCAGCTGGGCGTGGACGTGGCCGAGATCCAGCGCAAGAGCGCCCGCCGCGACGTCGCCTTCCAGGTGACCGAGGCCTACTACCGCGTACTGCAGGCCATGCGCATGGCCGATGTGGCGCAGAAGTCCGTCGAGAACATCGATGCCCAGGTCAAGCGCGCGCAATCCTTCTACCGAGCAGGAACCGTGGGCCGCAACGACTTGCTGCGCGCCGAGCTGGGTCTGGCCGCAGCCAAGCAGCGCCTGATCCAGGCCAACGGTGGCGTGGTGTTGGCGCGTGGTCAACTGGCCAGACTCATGGGCTTGCCGCCTGACAGCCCCATCGATCCGGCAGACAAGACTACTGAGGTTGCTGTTGGTCCCCTGATTCCCGCCAGCCAGGCCGAGAACCGCGCCGTGGCCGACCGCCTGGAAATCAAGGAAATCGCCAAGCGCATTGATCAAGCCGAGGCGGGCGTGAGTCTGGCCAAGTCCAAGATGCTCCCCCAGGTCAACGCGGTGGCCAACTACACCCACAGCGTTGGATCCCAGTTCAACCCCACGAACGCGTGGTTCATCGGCGCCACCGCGTCCTGGGATATCTGGGAAGGCGGCGGCACCTACTACGGTATGGACGAGTCCAAAGCGCGCATGGCCCAGGCCCTGTCAGCGCGACGCAAGGCCGAGGACATGATTCGCCTGGAAACCCGCAGTGCGCATGTCAACGCGACCACCGCGGCTCAGGCTCTGACCGTAGCTCGCGACGCCGTCGAACAAGCCGAAGAGAACTTCCGCATCGAGCAGAAGCGCTATGAGAGCGGGGACAACACTTCGTTCGACGTGCTCGACGCCGAGAACCAGCTCACCACCGCGCGCGGCCAGCTTCAGGCCGCCACCTACGACAGCCTCATCGCCCAATCTAACCTGGCCCGCGCCATCGGCCAGCAGAACCCGCTCGAAGGCCGCACTCTGTGACTCCCGCGATTTCCAGCCACGCACTGTCAACCCCACAACCGAGGTCTATCATGACCGCTCGCCCGCTCTTCGTTGTGCTCTTCGTTCTTGCCACGGTCTCGTGCCAGGGTAGTTCCGAGGTTGCTCGTCTGCCCGGGCCGACAGCGGTTCAACCAGCCGCGCCTGCACCCCCGACGCCCGCGCCAGTGGCCCCGACGCCCGCGCCAGCGCCCGCCCCTGCGGCCGCCGCCGATCCAGCCGCTGCTGCGGCCGGAAGCGCCAGCCCGTTCTTGTCAGGCACGACCGAGGCCCACCGCAAGAGTACGCTCACGCCCAAGGTATCCAGCGCGGTCACACGCGTGCACGTGCGCGAGGGCGACATGGCCAAGCAGGGCCAGCCCCTGGTGACTCTCGACACGCGCGACTTCATTCTGCGCTCCCAGCAGGCCGAGGCCGCGCGCGATGGCGCCAAGGTCCAGCTCGACGCTGCCAAGCTGGACTGGGATCGCCTCAAGTCGCTGCTGGCGGAAAAAGCTGTTCCCCAGAGCCAATTCGACATGGTCGATGCCCGCTACAAGGGCGCCAAGGCCGGCCTGGCCGCTGCCGAGACCGCGGTGGCCATGGCCAGGAAGGCCTTAAGCGACTCGGTGATACGCGCACCATTTGACGGGCTCATCGTCAAACGCTTCGTCAACGAGGGCGAGTACGCATCGGTCATGCCGGCCACGCCTCTCGTCACCATCGAGGAGATCGATCCAGTGGACATGCGCATCCAAGTGCCCTCCTCTGATATGGCCCAGGTAACGGTGGGCTCGCCCGTGCACGTGCGCCTGCCAGCCACCGGCCAAGAACTGGACCTGCGCCTCACGCGCGTGGTTTCCTCGTCTGATCCGCACACCCGCACTTTCTCCGCCATAGTGGAGATCCCCAACCGCGACCACAGCCTGCGCTCTGGCCTGTACGCGGAGGTCACTTTGCGCCCGCGCGGCGCCCCTGCCCTCACGACAACCGACACCGGCAAGATCAAGAAGCGCGTGCGCCTGCCAGGGAACTAGCCATGAAGCTCGCTGATGTCTCCATTCGCCGTCCGGTCTTCGCCACCGTGATGGTGGGCGTGCTGGCGGTGTTCGGTGTCTGGGCCTATCCCAAGATCCCCCTGGACATGATGCCGGACGTTGAGTTCCCCATCGTCACCGTGACCGCGGTGTATCCAGGCGCCGATCCGGAAACCATTGAATCGCGGGTCATCGACAAGCTGGAGGAAGCGGTCAGCACCGTGAACGGCATCAAGACCCTGCGCTCTACCTCGATGGAAAGCGTGGGTCTGCTCTTCGTGCAATTCGAGCTGGAACGCAAAGCCGACCAGGCGGTGCAAGACGTGCGCGACAAGGTTTCCAGCGCGCTCAAGAATTTGCCCAAGGATCTGGAGCCACCCATTGTCGAGCGCCTGGACATCAAC
>Ga0182021_10006390_pt1 | contig 13993 bp, 20 predicted proteins | sample 612E3MmetaG_FD_120493 | JGI IMG/M metagenome (GOLD analysis project Ga0182021, IMG submission 120493) | Permafrost microbial communities from Stordalen Mire, Sweden - 612E3M metaG (Illumina Assembly) | ecosystem: Environmental > Terrestrial > Soil > Wetlands > Permafrost | place: Sweden...
AGCGAAGAGACCTCGTAAGCCCTTCTAATAACTGAACGCTTGATTTTAATTGGTTCCAAACAAACCATTTCGTTGCAGCTTTGCTCTGCCACCCCATAACTGCTAAAACCTTCCGCTTGATAGTTTCTTAATTCAAGCAAGATGTCGGTTGGGTTTAAACCATAATTTTCTGATAGGCACCTTGGAATGTCCATCAAAGCATCAGCAAATGATTCAATCGCAATTTGTTCCCTGCTAGCAAAAGCTTTGGCGTAATCTTTAAGTTCATTTGCTATGTGAGTTTCCGTTGCCCCACCACCAGGCAAAAACCTGTTGTCTCCGTCCAAAATTTTAAGAATTGTTAAGCTATTGCGAATTGCAGTTTCAAGTTCATCGATTTTTTGCATGGTGCTTCCCCTAAGCATGAATGTTGCTCCTCTGCACCCTTGGAAAGTCACGGTTTTTTCAAGCTCTATTCGACCCGTGTAAAGCTCATCTGCTCTGCCTAAGTCTTCTTCTGTAATGTTTTCAAGTTTACCCACAATTTAGGCGCCAGTAGCTTTAGCGACAGCCTGCGTATCTTTCTTGTCAACTTTTTCAAGAGCAAAAATCCCTTTGAAAAGTAATTTGTCTTTTAAACTCTCATCGATTGGCTGCTCGCATAGCAAAACGTTTGCTTTCAGCTCAATTATCTTGTTTAAGGCTTCTGAGCGGAGCCTTTCTTCCGCTTCTTTGTATTTTCGCATTTGATCTGCAGTTTGAATACTTAGCTTAATTTGAGTCGGTCCTTCGCTCTTCATCTTAATGTCCAATCGGTTTATTCCTGGCCTCTCACTGCTGATGGCTATTCGCAAGTTTTCGATTCTGTTTGGCATGTTGGGATGTGCTTTTTCTTTTTTTTACAATGATTCCTTTAATTAGGTTTGATTCTTTGATGCTTCCGCCTGGCTTCTTTACAAATCTAATATTTTCCTTGTCAAACTTGCCGTCAGAAAAAGCCAAGATGTAAGCTTGCATTATCATTGAGCGCAATTGTGGTGTCAAGAGGTTTCTTTTGCATCAACGACATTCAAAACTTCGCTGTTTACGCTGTTACTAAGCGTTGCTTGTTTTTCGATAATTTCAAGCGCCTTATCGGTGGCTAACCGGTAACCATGAATAATCGTGTTAGCATGAATTTTATTGGCGAATAGTTCATCCGCCTTCTTTAGAAGTGCAGATAAGAGCACAACAAAAGATGCGACTCCATCTCCCGTTTCTTCACGCTGCAACTTGGCCGATTCAGCAATAATTACAGCGGGAGGGTATTGAATTGCAAGTTCATCTAAAATTGCAATCGCGTCCTTAGTGATTTTAACTACCTGTTCTGGACCACGATTGTAAGTGACCATTTTGTAGGCGCACTGTGGACCCAGCGTGCTCCTTATTTTGTCGGCTGCAAAAATAGCTAGGCGCATATTTTCACGCCAAACATCCTTTCCAGTAGTCCGTTGATATTTTGGAGAAATTATGGCTTCCATAGTTATCATTCATTTAAGTTATTGAATACTGCAGTATGCTAAAGCGCACAAGTCTGCGCATACTTGCTTAGTTCTTGACGCACTTAAAACTAAGTGGTTGTAGCAACACAACAACAAAACTTTTATGATAAAAGAAATAACCCGATTTCAGCGAACATGTTTGGAAACAACGTGACTTTGCCACCTTTTCGAATAAAAGCTGCATCTTCTATGTGGATGTCTCTTTTTTTGCAGTACTCTTTGAAGTCTGCGATGCCAAGGAAATGCAGGTTTGGAGTATTATACCACTCGTAAGGTAATGCTTTAGTCACAGGGACTCTTCCTTTGAAAAAGATTTGGAATCGGGCTGAGGCTTGTACAAAATTTGGGAAGCCAACAATGACCTTTTTTCCCACACGTAAAGCCTCTTTTAAGGCGAAATCTGGCTTCTTGATTTGCTGCAATGTCTGGTTAAGTATAACGTAATCAAATGAGTTGGCGGCATATTCGGACAATCCGGTGTCTATGTCTTGTTGAAAAACGCTTAAGCCTTGGGCAACGCATTGATGAATTGCGGTTTCGCTCAGTTCTATTCCCTGCGCATGAACCTGCTTCTCGTTTATGAGGCGGGACAAGAGTTCTCCGTCGCCGCATCCAAGATCAAGCACTGAGGCTCCTTTGAATATCCAGCCAAGGATAACTTTGTGTTCCGCTTTTAGTGTTGTTTGCGTCGTTATGCACCACCGTCGTGATTGTTTGATACTGTGTTGAGAAAGTGCTTGATTAATTGGGTTTCTTGTTCTGTTTCCAGAAGGAATGCATCATGCCCGTAAGTTGAATTTATTTCGCAGTATGTTGTATCGACTCCAGCAAGTTTGCATGCTTTCACGATGTCTTGCGATTGATACGATGGGTAAAGCCAATCAGATTTGAAAGCAATGACAAGCACTTTTGCCTTTAACCCTTTGAAGAGGTTGGCTAAGTTTTTGTTTCCGTTGAGAATATTGAAGTAATCTATGGCTTTGGTTATGTATAGATATGAGTTGGCGTCAAATCGTTTGACAAAGTTGTCTCCTTGATACTGCAAATAGCCTTCAACCTCAAATTCAGCTCCGAATTTGAATGGCTCCTTGTCTTCTCGGACTCGTCTGCCGAACTTTTCAGCCATTGAAGCGTCACTCATGTAAGTAATGTGTCCTATCATTCGGGCTACAGCTAATCCTTTCGCTGGAACAGCTGAGCCATAATAATGCCCATTCTTCCAATCAGGATCCGCTATGATTGCTTGGCGTCCAACTTCGTTGAAGGCTATCTGCTGGGGCGTATGCTTCAATGTTGTAGCAATTGGGATTGCCGATTGAGTGCGTTCAGGGTAAGCAACCATCCACTGGAGAACTTGCATCCCACCCATCGAACCGCCGATAACTGCAAGAAGTTTTTCTATCCCTAGATGGTCAATTAAGTGAGTTTGAGCATGTACCATATCCCCAATTGTTATCAATGGGAAGTATGTGCCATAGGGTTTACCTGTTTTAGGGTTAGTTGAAGCTGGACCAGTAGAGCCTCTACATCCTCCAATGACGTTGGAGCAAATTACAAAATACTTGTTTGTATCTAACCCTTTACTTGGACCAATTAAACTTCCCCACCAACCATTGGCTCCAGTGGCATGAGCATCCCCGCTGAGGGCGTGAAGCACGAGAATCACGTTTGATTTGTGGGCGTTTAGTTCGCCGTAAGTTTCATACGCAAGCGTTACTGGACCAAGCTTCTCGCCTGATTCAAGAACCATTTCCTTGGGTGGATTAGCAAATGTGAAGAACTTTGTCTTCGAATCATGTAATGTTTGGTCATTTGTTACGAATTGTGTTGCCTCCAGAAAAATGTGAAGGTTTAAGGCTTAACTGCCTTTTTCAGTGCTTGCTCTATGTCCTCGATGATGTCTTCTGGGTCTTCGATGCCAATTGATAGTCTGATGTAGTCTTGTGTTACGCCCGTTGCTTTCTGTTCCTCAGGAGTCAATTGTTGGTGGGTTGTTGATGCTGGGTGGATGACAAGGCTTTTGGCGTCTCCAATGTTTGCGAGGTGTGAAAGTAGTTTTACGTTTTCGATGAATTTTTTGCCTGCTTCCAAACCGCCTTTTATGCCGAAGCCGACGATGCCGCCGAAGTTACCTTTGAGGTATTTTTGCGCCAGCTTGTGACTTGGATGTTCTTCAAGTCCAGGGTAGTTTACCCAGCTTACCCGAGGATTCGTCTTGAGGTATTGTGCTACTTTTAATGCGTTTTCGGAATGTTTGCGTTGTCGTAGTGGCAAGGTTTCTAATCCTTGTAGGAAAAGCCAACTATTGAATGGACTCAGCGATGGACCGAGGTCTCGAAGGAGTTGTACGCGTGTTTTGAAGATGAAAGCTACGTTTCCTAAGTTCGGGAAATTTCCGAAGGCATCCCAATATTTGATTCCATGGTAGCTTGGATCAAGCTCAGTAAACTCTGGAAATTTTCCGCTATTCCATTGGAATCTGCCTCCGTCAATGATTACTCCGCCGATGCTTGTCCCGTGTCCCCCTATGTATTTTGTTGCCGAAGCCACCGTAATGTCTGCCCCATAATCGATGGGTTTGACCAAGCCTACGCCGACAGTGTTATCGACTACGAAGGGAATCTTTGCTTCATGAGCTATTTTCGCTATTGCTTCAAAGTCTGGTATATCGAGTTTTGGGTTGCCGATTGTTTCAGCATAGATTGCTCTTGTTTTGGGAGTTATGGCTTTCTTAAACTCCGAGGGCTTCGTGGAGTCTACGAATTTTGCACTTCTGCCAAGCTTTGGGAAAGTGTAGTGTAAGAGTTCGTAGGTTCCTCCATAGAGGTTGTTTGCTGCGACGATTTCGTCGCCTACTTGTGTTATTGCTAATAGTGATAGTGATATGGCTGCTTGCCCTGAGGCTACGGCTAAGGCTCCTGTTCCGCCTTCTATTGCAGCTATTCTTTTCTCGAAAGCATCCGTTGTAGGGTTCATCATTCGAGTGTAAATGTTTCCTAGTTCTTTGAGAGCAAACAGGTTTGCTGCATGCTCAGTATTTTTGAATACGAATGAAGCTGTTTGGTATATTGGGACTACTCTTGCGTTTGTTGCTGGGTCTGCTGTTTCTTGACCAGCGTGGATTGCGAGAGTGTCAAGTTTTTTTGGGGTCGTTTGGTTTTCACCTTTTACAAGGCAATACTGCATAACAGCGTTATATGCATTTTTGCTGATTTTATTCCAAAAAGAATATTAATCCTGTAAGTCAAATCCATAAAATATGTTTCCTACACTCGAAGACATCGGCAAACGTCGAAGGCAATTAGGACTTAAGCAGTTAGAATTAGCCAAAATGGCAGGTGTCAGCCAATCTCTAATAGCCAAATTGGAAGCAGGAACCATTGACTCCTCCTACACAAAAGTAAAAACGATCTTTGATGTAATTGACCGATTAGAAGCTAAAACCAAAATTCAAGAAAGAAAAGTCGTACCTAACGAAATCATAAGCATACAGAAAGACGAGCCCATCTTAAAAGTGGTGAAACTTATGAAAGGACACGGCTACTCCCAGATTCCAGTTTTTAATGGTAAACAATCTGTGGGCAGTGTCTCCGAAAAAACTATTCTGCGCCAGATTTTGGCGGGAAAAGATTTAGATCAAATTTCCAACTTGCCCACCGAGGCCATTATGGAAGAAGCTTTCCCACAGGTTGGCGAAGATTCCCCATTATCGTTGATTTCTAGTCTCCTACAAACTTATCAGGCAGTCTTAGTGGCAAAAAAAGGAAATGTATTAGGTATAATCACCAAAGCAGATTTATTGAGAATGCTCTAAGGTTATAGAGAAAAGATGAGTTTTCGTGCTAAAAAATCAATTTGTTTTGTCTCTGTTCTGCTATTAGGAACGTTTTCAGAAAAGAGTGAAACCAAAAAAGCTGTTTCCCTTTTTACTTAACGAATTTGGTTGGGTTCTTTTCAAAGGTGGACTTGCAGCTCGGAACACAGAAATAGTAGGTTTTGCCTTTGTACTCCGATTTTAGCTTTGCTTTTTTCTCATCTACGTTCATTCCACAAACAGGATCTTTTACCATATTCATTTTCGCCTCCTTTTAGGGTTTATTCATTAAACTTTTCAAATTTGAACTTGGCTATTTTTAGCAGTGCCGAGTTGCTGACTACTGTTAAGCTGCTAATTGCCATCGCTCCTGCAGCATAAATTGGGTTTAAAAGTGCCAAAGCCGCAATTGGAATCATGACTGTATTGTAGGCGAAGGCCCAGAACAGGTTTGTGTTGATTTTCTGCATCGTCTTCTTGCTAAGCTCAATTGCTAATGCAACATCGCGTAGGTCATCTTTGATGAGTACTATGCCGCCAGTTTCTTTTGCGATGTCGGTTCCGCTTCCGATAGCAATTCCTATGTCGGCTTTTGCAAGTGCTGGTGCATCGTTAATTCCGTCGCCGACCATTGCTACGATTTTGCCTTCGCTCTGAAGTTTCTTGATAGCTTCCTCTTTTTGCCACGGCAACACGTTTGCTATTACGTTGTCTATGCCCAATTGTGAGGCTATGGCTTTTGCGGTTATTTCATTGTCGCCTGTTAGCATGGCTACTTCGAGTTTCATGCCTTTCAACGCTGTGATTGCTTCAATCGCGTTTTCTTTTGGAGTGTCCATTGCAGCAACTATTCCTGCTATTTTTCCATCTATTGCTAAGATCATCGCCGTTTTTCCGTCTGTTTCAAGCTTTACTATTTCCGTTTCTACATCTTCAGTTGAAATGCCCTTTTCTTGCATTAGTTTGCGGTTTCCCAAGAAAACGGTTCGTCCGTTAACTATACATTTTACTCCTCGTCCTGGCAGCGCCTCGAAATCTTCGGATTTCACTAGTTCGACTTTGGTCTTTTCTGCCTGTTTAACAATTGCTTCGGCCAATGGATGCTCTGAGCCTTTTTCGGCTGAACCCGCAAAAGTTAACACGTTATTTTCCGTGAAACCGTTAAAGGTTTTTACATCTGTTACCGATGGCTCGCCTTTAGTAAGTGTGCCTGTTTTGTCGAATACTACCATGTTGAGTTTTCGTGCCTTCTCGACGTATTCGCCGCTTCGTAAAAGTACACCGTATTCTGCGCCTTTTCCGACGCCTGCCAGTATGGCTGTTGGTGTAGCAATTCCTAAAGCACATGGGCAAGCAATCAGCAGCACCGCAAGTAAAGCGAAGAATGCTGTATTGAAACCTGCTGTCAGCAACCAGAATATGAATGAGACGGCTGCCACAGTAAAGACAATTGGAACAAATTTCCCCACGATTTTATCAGCGAACTTTTGAACTGGAGCGCTTGAAGCTTGGACTTCTTCAACCAAATGCACAATCTGTGCGAGCGCAGTATCTTCGCCAACTTTGGTTGCTTTAAACTTTAGTAGACCCGTTTTGTTTATTGTGGCTCCGATGACTTGACTACCGACATTTTTCTCTACGGGGATACTTTCTCCTGTGAGAAGTTTCTCATCGACAGATGAATATCCTTCTATTACGGTGCCGTCGGTGGGTATTTTTTCGCCTGGTTTAACTATGATTATGTCGTCTACTTGAAGCTCGTCGGCTGAAACTTCACCTTCTTTTCCATCGCGCACTACTGTTGCCGTTGTCGGTCTGAGCTCCAACAGCTTTCTTATTGATGCGGCTGATTTGCGACGAATTGTTTCTTCTATGTATTTGCCAAGCAACACGAACGCCAAGATTCCTATAGATATTTCCAAATAACCCTGATACTGCCCAGTTACGGCAGGGAAGAAAGCGTTCAATGCACCATAAGCATACCCTGCTAGAACACCTGAAGACACAAGTACATCCATGTTGATTTTGCGGTTTCTTAATGAAAAGTAAGCTCCTTTAAATATTGAAAAACCCGCAATCCAAACGATTGGTGTCGTGACGAGAAAGATGGCTAAACCATAGACTTGGAGTCCGCCGATTAACTCGAGTGACATTATTGCTCCAACAAGGCCAAAGGTTACGATAATTTTTAATCCTGCTGCGGCTAACGCGCCTAATAGTGTCAGTGTGACTCTGCGTTTCATTGCTTTTAGTTCGCGTTCTGGCTGGGTGTAAACATCTAGGCAGGATTGGCTGCAGAAATAGTAGGTTCTGTCGCCAATTTTGGCTTTTAGGGCTGTTGCTTTGTCTACAGTCATGCCGCATACTGGGTCTCTTGCTGTTTGGCCTGGTTCGTTGGTTTTGCTTTCTTGCATTTTACCTGACATTTTTCCTCAACTGTTCACTGTTAATGTGTTTTGTCTATAAAAGTATATCTGCAAAAGATATATCTTTTGACATTGTTTGTTGCCCTAGTTAGCAAAGAAGGAGTCAGGTTTTTAAGAGTGTTTTGGGGCGAGAACCATCTCAGATTATGTTTTTTCATAATGCACATTTAAATTTGTCCTAGAAATATATCTTTACAAGATAGGTCAAGACTCCATGGCGAACAACGAAATAAACGAAATAGTCTCAGACTTTTCCCGCGTTTACATACTCACAATACTCCACGAGGGGCCAGTCCATGGATACCAAATAATCAGCAAATTCAAAAAAATCATTGGAAAAGAAATTAGTCCGAGCCTGGTCTATCCATTTCTAAAAAAGCTCGAAGAGAAAGGTCTTGTCAGGCACTCACTAAAGCCAGTGGGAGCCAAGAAAAAGAAGGTATTTGAGCTAACAGAAGAAGGGAAAGAATTCTCCCAACAATTGTTTAAACGATTCTCAGAATTGATAGGTGTGGCATTAGAACCCAGTCTTGAAATTTGTGCTCACTGCGGCTGCAAAGTTTATGAAGGCGGCTACAGAGAAAAAATTAAGAACAAAGAATTGATGTTTTGCTGTTGCCACTGTGCAGCCTCCTATAAAGAAAGTCTCAAACTATAACGAAAACGACTAAAGTTGATCATAAACAACGTATCGTTAGTTGAAGCTAGAAAAAGCGTGGTTACCTTTCTATTGAATATTGCCATTTAATTTATATTAAAGTATAATGCTGTTATATTTGCGGATTAAAATGAGCGCCAGATGCGAAACCATAGGAAAATATGTGCTGCCCGTCTTCAGATTACTTGTAGCTAAAGAACTCATAGGAACTTACCATTTAACGCAAGTTGACGCCGCCAAAAAACTCAAAACCACCCAAGCCGCAGTAAGCCAATACATAAACTCCAAACGCGCCATAAAAGCCACTGAACAATTCAATGACATCTTGCCCAGAATCCAGGCAGAAGCCCAAAAAACCGCCAAGCAACTTGCAACCCAAGAGACAACTTGGGATGAGATAACCTTGGATTTTTGTAAGCTGTGTTCCACGTTTTACTTAGCGGAAGAAAACGAAACAGGTGACAACTATACAATATAGACGCCTAATACGCGGGCAGGATATTGTAAATACTTAGCTAAGAACAGATCACTAATAAGCGCTTATGTTACTAAGGCTTTAGGTACTTAAACGCATGTGTTTATAAGTACTTATGTACATAGTATGCTCTGTGAATAAGTGAATCACACACTAATCACGCAATAAAAACAAGTGACTAAAAATGGGCCGCATCAATGTTGACATTTCAGACGAACTAGAAAAGTAGCTAAGACTAAAAACAGTAGAAAAATTCGGGGGCAAAAAAGGCGATTTATCCCGAGCAGTCCAAGAAGCAGTAAAAACATGGATCAACCAAAAATATTAAAAAATGAAGTCGACGTCTCTTCAAGCCAATTAACTTGATTATAAGAATGCCTCGGAAATAGGCCCAGGGAAGCCAGTTAGCCTCAAACACCCCAACCGCACGGGTGATATTATGGGCGATCTAGCTGAAAACCCTTTTTGAATGGTGATCAAACCAAATTACATTTAACCTTCGCTCGAGAATTCGGCAAGAAAAGTACAAGCGAATTATGAAACAAATAGGAATTTAACCAATAAGGTGGAAATTATAGTTAAAAAAAATGGAACTTGTTTTTATCGATAAAGATGGGAAATGGTTCCCTTTAGATGAAGTTGATCGTGAAGATTTAGCGGAGGGTCTAGAAAAAATAGCCCAAGAAGTCGCCAAAAGATTACAGTTGATAAGAGAACAAAGATAGACAAACTCCATCCAGAACCCAAATTCCATGGCTTTTTTGAAGCTTAAAATATAACTTGACACTAACAAGTTAGTGGAGATCTGTTTTTTAATGGGTAGTTTTTCAATGTCTTTACCGGCGAATTGGGAAGAATATTTGAAACGTTTAGCTGATGACCACGATATAGACATTAGCAAAGTCATCAGTGGATTATGTGAATGGGCTTTTTCTGTTTCTGAAAGCAAGAGGCAGTTTGAAGTTTGGTTGGATAAAGCTTATCCGCCAAAAGGTGAAGCTGAAGACAAAGCAGCAACTGAAGGTGAAGAAGCAAGCGAGGCTGAAGAAGAAGCAGGAGACGAAGAAGAAGAGGAACTCCATGAAGACAGATTACACTGAAGATAGAGAATTGAAACCTTAATTATTTGATTGTTTTCGTTAACTATTTTTAGAAAAAAGAAAATCTGAATTGATGAGGTGAAAGAACATGAATGAAAAAGAAAGTTTTAAGGTTAGTGATAAAGAAACAACACAATCAGACTCTCACGTAAAAGAAGTGAAACGATACAGTAGTGAGAAGAACAAAAAACCCCCAAGGTCAATGAACGAGAGACAGGACTACGACAATCTCGAGGAAAAAAACAAAGACGACAATTCAAACTTGACCCTAACAGAGGATAAGGCGACTTTAGCTTAAATTCGCAACTAAGGATTACATTGCCTTCTCGCTTGACCGTAAAATAAATCTTAGAATTAGCGCTGAAATGTCTTATATAGCCATTTTCCTTTTAGCTTGATAGGTTGAAAGGTATGCCTAAGTGTCCAAATTGTACTGCCTATGTCAAAGAACCCGATAAGGAATGGGATTTTGGGCGATTCCGCTTTAAAAAGTATAAGTGTACTAAATGTCGAAATCAATTTAGAGAATTTTTCAAAGAAAATACACTGCAATTTGTGGTAAGCGCCCACAACGGTGGTTTAGGAAAAACCAGAGCGAGCAAAGAAACAAGTGACAGGCACAAAACCTACGAGAAAGATAAAAAGTAGCTTGAACTTAATGTAAGCAGCTACAAAGTTTTTAGGTTAACGCAAAATCGATTAGTATCTGAGTAAATGAATTGAAGCAAAGGAGATGCCTATGTTTTGCGTGCTTGTTCAGTTTGTATGTTCTCCTTGCGTTATAATCTCGCAGATTTGAGTTCTAAGTCGAACGTGATTTTTTTGGCGGGATCGTCTTTTTAGTTCTTTTCCTCTTCGTAAGAAAGCAATTGAGTGCAAAGCCTACTTAAGGTCGTGCCAAAGGTTGGTAGCTGTTAGCCCCCATTCACACAGCCTTAAGATCGCTCGAGGTTAAATCTTATTTTGTATTATTATTTGGGAGGTGTTTTAGATTGACTGATAAAAATGTTGATGTGACCGAGCGGTTGCAGAGGATAAGTCAGACCGTCAGTGAATATAAGGATTCATTAATGAATCATTTCAAGGATATCGACGTAGAAGTAAAGACTTGGAATTTCTCTGTTGGAAACGAGAATAAAGAATATACTGTTGAGATCAACCTTAAGCTAGCTATAAAGCCGAAAAAAGCATAAGAAACCAAAGATATGGCCAACTAATTTTTTTTGTTTGTTTCAATATTTTTGCAGGTTATTGGTGTAGGCTCCCATTAACAAGCGCTTAATTCTCTTGATGATATTTATGAGGTAACCCAAGAGGAGAAAGAAGGCTAGCTACTTATGATCAGTAAACAATTAATGGATTTAGATGTTTTTGAGCTAAAAAATAGTTTACCCAGCACACTCGATGAGACCTTGGACTTTTTGCCAGAAGAATTGACGTTGCCCGACATAAGCGTTATCGTGCCAGCTTACCTGGAAGAAAAAAATCATTGGTGAAGTCCTACAGAGACTTATCAAAGTAAGCGGGTCTTTGGGCAATGTAGAGATCATAGTTGTTGACGATGGGTCGACTGATCTCACAGGCGAGAAAGTTGCACTATATCCATAGTAAAGTATATTCGGCATGAGCATAACATGGGCAATGGTGCAGCAATACGCACCGGTATTAAACTCGCATGTCCAGATTGTAGTCATTCAGGATGCAGATTTAGAGTACTTGCCCGACTGTCTTCCATTTTTAGTTAAACCAATAACTGCGGGAAAAATGGACATCGTGTATGGTTCTAAATTCAAGGAAAAGCCAGAAGGATGAGTTTTTCTCATTTCGTCGGGAACCTCTTGTTATCACTCACGGCACGGTTTCTGTATAATGAACAGGTCACAGATATCATGACAGGCCAGAAAGCGTTCAGACGGTCGGTTCTTAATTCTGCTGACATAAAAGAAAATGGTTTTGCCGTAGAAGTAGAATTAACTTGCTTAAGCTTAAACAATTGTGATCAAAGATTTACCGAGGTTCCAGTCCCGTATTCTTACCGAAAATATGGGGTTTCCAAAATTGGATTCCTTGACGGCATAACAAGTTTCGCCAAGTTGCTCATTCTTTTTCTAAGGGTCAACACCTAACTTACTGTCTATCTGTTGATTACACTTTCAACTTTTCTATCTGAGACACAAGCACTTTAAAGATTATTTGTTAAATCCGAAAATATTTTTTGATGCTATTTCATTAAAGTATCAAGGTAATGATGGTCACAAACGTTACTAATTCGATTTAAACAACCGAGAATTATAAATAGAATAACTGAGTAGACTTAAAGAGTCAAAGATTTAGAGAATCAAATATGGCGCATGATGAAAACACCAGCCTATTGCTCGGTTTGGGTTTGACTCTTAATCAAGCAAAGGTTTACTTGGCGGTAATCAAACTCGAAAAAACTACAGTCGGGCAGGTCGCGAACTTTTCTAAAATTCGCCGGGAAGATGTTTACAGAATCTTGCCTTCACTCGAAAAAATGGGCCTTATTGAAAGATTGCTTGGCAAACCAGCTGAAATCAGGGCTACACGTATTTCGGACGCTTTAAGCCTTCTGGTGGCGGAAGAAAAAGGCAAATCTGATGAACGCCTTCTTGCCATGAAGGGTATCGTTCAAAAAATATCTCTAACAGACTGGAAGCAGCAACTTCCCACTGAAGAAAGCATTTACATACTTATGGCGGAAAAGAAAGCAATTCTTGCCAAAACGTCAGACCTGATTAGTAACTCTAGAAAAGAAATCGCGGTAATAGCAGACAAGGAAAGAATAATGCCAGTTATATTTCAATTTTCAGATCAGTACAAATCGGCGATTAAAAAAGGCGTAACCGTTCGACTTCTTTTTGAAGGAAAAAGCCCGGATAGTTCACTCAAGAAAAAAGTTAAAACACTCATTGGTGGAGGTCCTTTAGTTTGTGTAAAGTTCCACAATGAACGTTTGAATCACTTTATTATGGCTGATGATAAAGAAGCGATGATTACCACATCTAAAGAGACCGGATTAGGTGAGAGTCCTTGTTTATGGACAAATAACTGCAATCTCATTGGGGTTCTTAGAACAGGTTTTGAGTCAGACTGGATTAAAGCCGAAGAATAGATGGCTTTTTCTTGTTTCTTTCCTTTTCACATTTCTAATACTACATAGCAAGTTGTCGGTGTGGGCTCACATTCATAAGCGCTTAACTCTGCAAACGACCTCTAATAATCTGTTTAAGTTGTGAAAGTATTTAAGAGGGATAGAGAAAATGAGTTGTAAAGAGTTTATGGATAAAGATGTTTTTGCATTAGACGAAAAAATCGGTACAGTAAAGGAAATAGGAATTGAACCTGAAGATTGGAAAGTTACTCATCTTGAAATTGAATTGGAAAAGAACATAGCTGAGTCTGTGCTTGGAGCAAAGAAAGGCGGAGTACGAAACATGTTGGCTATTTCAGCCCTGGAGAAAGGGGTTGCACGCTGGACGGACAAAGGACTCCATCTAAAAGTATCAAAAGATCAATTACACATGTACCTTAGACCAGTATTTGAAGCTTAAGGGTTTGTTTGCTATGAATACATGGTTGGCGATTGCACTTGTTATTTTCATACTTTGGTTAGTAGGATTCTTTGCTTTGCCAGGCTTTAGGTGCATTGATAAACATTTTGCTCGTGATCGCCGTGATCTTTGTAGTAGTTTGGCTTGTGAAAGGCAAAAACTGTGGAAATAACCACATCTTTTTCTAAATTTTATTCATTAAAACCCGTTTTTTAGACGATAAATGGCTCTTTTTTGCTGTCTGCTGAAAATCCTCGTGTAGAAAAGAATAGCACACCCAAAGCAACGCCAACAAAAACGATTACCCCCGCGGCAATGTACGGCATCATTCTAAGTGTAACTAATAACTTGTGGGTTCAAAATTCCACCGAGAATTATCGCAAAAACTATAATTCCCATGGATAGGGCAAACGAAAACTTGTAGGGTC
>Ga0182021_10006392_pt1 | contig 13992 bp, 8 predicted proteins | sample 612E3MmetaG_FD_120493 | JGI IMG/M metagenome (GOLD analysis project Ga0182021, IMG submission 120493) | Permafrost microbial communities from Stordalen Mire, Sweden - 612E3M metaG (Illumina Assembly) | ecosystem: Environmental > Terrestrial > Soil > Wetlands > Permafrost | place: Sweden...
CTAAAACATCTTTTTGTCAAAATTCAGCGTTACTTGTCTGCTCAAGTACATCCAGTACTATCGCAGCCAAGTGCCTTGAATTTTGAACAAAAATCTAGTTTTATTTAGATCATGTTATAAACGAATGATGCCTAGCAGAGGAAGTTAATGTCTAGATTACAAAACCTTTTCAATAAACACTGGTTTTTGCTAGGCATATTTGCTCTAACTTTAGTGGCAGCAATTTTACGCTTTTACCAGTTGGGACAAGTTCCCCACGGCATGACGTGGGATGAGGCTGCCATTGGCTATAACGGTTTTGCAGTCTTCAATACCCGCCGTGATGAATGGCTAGTCCGCTTGCCAGTCTCATTTCAGTCTTTTGGTGATTACAAAGCGCCGCTGAGTATTTATTTGAATGGTGCTTTCACCCATTTTTTGGGTATGACTTTGTGGGCAGTGCGCTTTCCATTTGCTCTGGCTAGCACGTTGGCCATTCCGGGAGTTATTTTGTTGACTGCTGAATTACTGCATCTGACTGGAATGGGAAGCAGTGAAGATCTCAAACAAAACCAAACTAAAGTACACAGATGGGCATTATTTGTGGGATTACTAATGACTTTCTCGCCTTGGCAGCTGCATTTTGCGCGGATTGCTTTTGAAAGCGGGATGATGTTGAGTTTTATTATTTGGGGTTGTTGGTGTTTGTGTAAATTGTTGAATCAAACAAAGCCAGTATGGAAACAATCATTTTTATGGACATTTGGTACTGTCCTAATGTTCGCAGCTGCTCTCTATACGTACCATAGTGCTAAGTTATTTTTGCCACTAATGTTGCTTGTTTTTGTTGTCCTTTTTCGGCGCAGTTTTTGGCAAAAAAAATTATGGATTGGCTTAGCCGGCGTGAGTGGTTTGATTGCGCTTTGGCCAATGATCAAAGATACGCTTTGGGCTTCCGGGGGTGAACGCTTTACACAAGCCACGGTGGCTGGGTTACCAATCTCTTTACGAGAAAAAATTGTTCAAGTTATAGAGCACTTCTTTGTCCATTTATCGCCCCAATTTTTAGTGATGGGGGCAACTACAACTTTGCGTCATGGTGACGGTCATTGGGGCGTGCTACTTTTGCCCACTTTTGCGTTGGTGATATTGGGAGTTATTTTTGGATTATTCAACTTAACAAAGTGGCTGTGGTCATACACATCTCACCATACGATTTCCGCAACAGCTCGTTTTTGTTTGATTGCTGTTTTCTGGATTTTGATTGGTTTGATTCCAGCTGCTATGGGGCGAGATGTGCCACATAGCAATCGGGCTTTAACTGCGCTTCCCGGCTTTTTATTTTTGGCTAGTTGGGCATTATTTGAACTGATACCTTTTCTAGAACAGACGAAATTAAATCAACACTTAAGCGGCTCAAAACACGAGGAGAATTTATTGGTGAAGTCAGTACTAGGTCTGTTCTTTTTGCTCTACTTTTTCTTAAGTTTGCAGTACTTGCGCAGCTACTACACTGTCTTTGCCGCTGATTCGGCAAAAGATTTTACGGATGGCTACTTGCAAGCTGCGCAATTTGCCGCCGCAGAGGAACCTAATTCGGACAAGATTTTATTTACCAGTAAGTACGGTCAACCATATATCTTCTTATTATTCGTCAGAAAAACTAATCCGATTTGGTATCGCGGTGGGTCATTAATTAAATATGAATTTACTGACCAAATTAAACAAGGCGACTTGGATCGAAATAAGACTACGATTGTGGCAACTCCAGACGAAATAGATCCCAAGTTTGCTGATGAAAAAGTTTATGGGTCAGATGGTGCGGTGCGGTTTGTATTAGTGAAGCCCAAACAACAATGAAAATACTTGCCAACCTACGCCAAAAATGGTTCCCAATTTCGTTTTTGTTAATCATGGTTTTGGCAATTTGGGCGCGGTTTTATCATGTTACCCAAAGCCCACCATCTTTATATTGGGAAGAGATGGCGCTCGGATATGATGCTTACTCAGTTCTTAAAACTGGTCACGATCATTTAGGCAACTCGCCTTCAATTATTGCTTTTGAATCATATGGCGACTACAAACCAGCCTTATATTTTTATTTATTGTTGCCTTCATTGGCTCTCTTTGGTTTGAATGAATGGTCAGTCCGCTTACCAACAATGTTGGCTGGTGTGCTTCTAGTTGTGGGAGTTGGTTTAATTGTGCGCTGGCTGATGGTACTATCTAGGAGCCTGCTTGGAAACTCGCATTCGGCTACAAGTCTGCAGGGTTCGGTAAAAAGTAGCTCAACGCTCCTAGAAGTAAGCACAGTTACTCCGTCGTCGCGCTTCGCTCCTTTTTCCTCGAACCTGCCGCCTTTCGCTACGAATGCGAGTTTCCAAGCAGGCTCCAAAGAGGAGAAGGCCAAATTAGCACAGCTAATTGCCATGTTAGTGATTGCTTTGTCACCATGGGCAATCATGTTTTCACGGGCAGCCTGGGAAGCCAACGTGGCAACTTGTTTTATTGTTTGCGGTGTCGCCTTGTCGTTATTTGCTTTGGTCAAAAAGCAATCTCGCTATTTGTTAGTTGGCCTAATCTTTTTTGGTTTATCCATGTATACCTATCACGCTGCTCGATTTCTTGCGCCGCTGTTAGCCCTCTTTTTATTTTTAATTGCCTTTGTTGATGAATGGAAAAGAAAGAACCTAAAGTTTACTTTGGGCAAGTATTTTTTAATCGGTGTTCTTTTCTTGCTGTTGCTTTCACCGTTACTCATATCTTTAACTGATAAAACTGTCCAAGAGCGTTTATCGGAAACAAGCATCTTTTTACCGGGTCAAGTTGCCACGGAAAGTAATCAAGCCCGTGAACAAGCCGGTTACTCTGTGTGGTCACGTCTGTTTTTCCACAGAGATGTTTTTTATCTTAATCAATTTGCGGAAAATTATTTAAAGCACTTCGACTTTCAATTTTTATTTGTGAATGGTGACGCCAACCTGCGTCATTCAACACAGTTTTTTGGGCAGATGTATTTATTTGAAGTAGTATTTGTTTTTGTGGGTGCAGTTTTTGTTTGGCGCCAGATAATGTTCGGGCGTCGCCGTGAGCTGTGGTTATTTTTAGTTTTCTGGTTGTTAATAGGAATTGTTCCGGCAGCGCTTACAGACGCAGCGCCTCATGCGCTACGCACATTAATTGTGATGCCGGTTTATATGTTACTCATTACGTTTGGCATTTTATTGTTTTTTGACTGGAGCGCACGAAGCTTAAAGAAAATTAACTTCTTAATAAAATGTTCACAGTGGGCTGCGCCTATGGTTGTAGTTTTAATGTACGCTGTTTTCTTTGTGAGTTTCTGGCATATCTATCAAAATGTGTATCCCAAGCTTTACTATGGCGCTTGGCAGTATGGTTACAAACAAATTACAGTCGAAGTAAACGAGCGCAAGGATAAGTTTGCTAATGTGTACATCACGCGTGAAATGGACAGACCGGCAATGGCGTACTGGTTTTTCTCGCAAACAAATCCACGTTTAGTGCAACCAATCGACCGTCTATTACAAAAAGACCAGGGAGCGCAGCTGCAGTTCCAAAACATTCATTTTATTAATTTTGTGAGTGATGCTGGCACTGGTTTAGTTGCTTCTTCGGTACGGAGCTTGCAAGAGCTGCAGAAAAAAGGCGATTCGATCAAAAACATAACCTATATTGATAATCCAGCAGGTCAACCAATTTGGGCAGTATATGAGTTGAACTAAAAGTGATCGATTTGGATGGCGCGAAAGTTCTGACTGGAAAAGATGGTTTTGAATTGACTACCCTCAAACATATAGCTAGGTGGGAAGACCTGATTCGGTAGTTTTTGCATGAATAAAATCGAAACCTTTTTCTCCCGTGTCCGATCGGCTAGAGCATTCACATCAGGTGACATAAACAAGTACTTTAAACCACGGATGCGATCATCAATCGGCTGATTGCGGGTTTGCATTAAACCATCACCGGCTAGGTAGCTAGGTCTGTCGGTAAAAAAAGCAATATATGGTGTTTGCCGGTCACGGACATTTTGGAATTGTCCTTGCACAATTACATTTGCTGGAGCCTGTTTGCGCACGGCAGCCAATGCTGTCATTTCTTCATTAGTGACTAATAGAGAAGAACTTTGACTAGCATATGCCTGAACGGTGGAGATTATTTCGTAAAGAGACCTTGGCAGTGTAATCAACACGAAAATGATTACCACCACCTTGTTAATCACATTTTTTGACTGCCACATTTTTGCCAACCAGAAAGCGGCAAATAAGCTCAGGCCAACACTGGCAACAGCAAAGAAGTTAAAGACATTAAAATTACCAGCAGTTTGAAGTGTGTATAGACCTAACCAGGTAAATAAAAGTATGCCGGGGAAAAGAAAAAGATAAACTTGCCAAGTGACTTCTTTACTTCTCTCCCGCCAGTTAATAAAACCAATTAGGCGTGTGCCGTAAACACAAACCAAGCAGATCATAATTGCCAGCAAATCCAAGATAGCTAGGTTACGATAGTTATGCGCTGCCTCATAAACTTGATGACGCAGCCACCACCACTTTAAATCTAAGACATCAACTCCCAGCATTAATTTTGGCCACTCTAATGGAGCGTACATTAAGCCTCCCGATGCTCTGTTGGCTGGCAGGTAAATCAAAGCGGACACAAAAGCAAAAAGAACAATTAACAAAATTTCTGCAAAATGTGTTTGCCAAGTTTTAAAAAGTATTTTTTGTAATGATAATGCCTCAGTTCTTTTCTGTTTGATTTGCTCCCAGAGCGTGACTAAAATTCGTACGGCAAGTAATAAACTCAAACCAAATGCCGCAAAAATCCCAAAGTAAACTTTAAAACCGACTAAGGTCATAAACATGACAACAGTTAAAAACAACCAGCGGTTTTTCTTAGTTTGGATCCAATAGGTGAGGGGAATTAAACCAGTAATAAAAACTAGTTTGGCAAAAGTATGGGGCACATTCAAAAATTGGGTAATGCCATTATCGATTGCTGGAGTTTCAAAACCAAATTTGTGATGTAGAGGCAGCATAAACAAATAGGTGGCATCAGAAGCGAAAAAGAGCGTAAATAAAGCCCACATGCCAGTTTGACGAGTGCCTTTCCATAGCTTTACAAGTAAGTATGTGGCCGCAGCAGTTAAAAATGAAATCAGCCATGGCATCAACTGAAAAAACAATTCAGAAACTGGCAAATGCCACACACGGACTAGCTCGGACATCACTAAATCAGACCAGTAGTGATAGTTTTGCAAGGCCATGCCCACGGCTCCTGGCTCTTGAGGTGGAAACGTATGAGTCATTGATTGAATAAAGGCTAGATGCATCACGCCGTCGATACCATTGCTTAAGAAAAATTCAGCGCCTTTGGAATAAAGCAAGCCGGAGCCAAACATGGGTAAAACCTGTAGGGTAGTGCCGATGACAATAAAGATTACAACCGGCTTGTATGCTTTCTTAAGCTCCAGGCGCAACTGTTGCCAAAACTGGAGCAGTTGTTTCCTTTGTTGAAAGGTTAGTAACCAAATGACTAGCAAGTAAACATATGTTAGCCACCTAATGTGTAAATAACCAAAAACATAGCCTTGGATTCCCCACATGACTAGGCCTAGGACAGTGGAGAGAAGAATAGCTGTTACTGAAGACAGGTGCACACTCTTTTGTAAAACCTTGCCATAAAAAAGGGTAGTCCAACCCGGAATAAAAAAAGTCAACAAAAAAACAACTGGTGTAATTAATGCAAAAAACCAAAATTGGAAGCTGAAAAGACTATAGATCATAACGTGTGTGCTAGATGTGGTAACGTAATAATAACACGTCTCTGCGTCCATGCTATGATTACTCAATGATGAGAATTACTTCTAGAGGAGTACTTTTTTGGTTTTGTTTTGCCGCTATAGTTTTGTTAGCTACTTTTCTGCGTCTCTATAAACTTGGCCAAGTGCCAGTTTCCCTGTATTGGGATGAAACAGCCATGTATGCGGATGTGAAGTCAGTTTTGCAGTCCGGTCAGGATATGTTTGGTCGGCCCTGGTTCCAGGTTATTTATCCTTCTTACGGTGACTTTAAACTGCCTTTGTACATTTGGAGTGCCATCTTGTCAGCCAAAGTCTTTGGCTTATCTGCTTGGAGCTTCCGTTTGCCCAGCGCTCTAGCTGGCATCGGCACAGTCATTGTGGCTGGTTACTTAGCCAAACTCTTGCTGGAGCCATTACTTCCTTCCACACCGTCATCCTCGCGCTTGACGCGAGGATCCATGCTAATACTGGTTGCCATGTTGGTTGTAACAGTTTCACCATGGGCAATCATGTTTTCACGCACGGGTTTTGAGGGACATGTTGGCCAGTTCTTTTTGGCTTTATCAATTTTGTGCGTTTGTCTAAGCAAAAAGAGGCCAGCGCTAATTTTCTTAGCGCCAATTTTTGGTGCTGCAGCCACTTATGCCTACTTTTCCGTGCGTTTTGTTTGGTTGGTAATTTTTGTTGCTGCGGTTGCCATTACTCACTTTTCTAACTTACAGAATTGGCAGTCAAAAATTGGCTTCTTTATCAAACAAAAGATTATCTTTATTCTGTTACCGCTTCTGTTTTATGGATTACTACTCTTGCCAATGTTGCGTTCGCCCTTGTACAACGATGCTAATACTTTTCGTTTAGGCACAGATTCAGTTTTAAATAAAGACTATTCGCTTCAGGTCAATGTAGATCGCCAATTGGCTGGAAACACTCGGATTGACCGAGTTTTGTTTAATCAAAAAACGTTAATGTTGCAAGAGCTATTAAAGAATTATGCTGCAAACACTTCGCCAAACTTTATGTTTGTGAATGGTGACCCTAACCTTCGTCACGGTACAACTCAACATGGTTTATTCCTTTTAATCTTTTTGCCATTTTTTGTTTATGGTCTGCTGGTTTTATTTCAGCGAAGCAAACTCATATTTTTGTTTTTGATTCTGTGGTGGTTGGTTGCTTTGCTACCAGCTTCAGTTCCGGAAAACGTGCCTCACGCCTTACGATCATTGAATGCTTTGGTTCCTCTATCGTTGATCATTACTTTTGGTTTGGCAAATGTAATCACGTCATTCCAGCGAAAGCTGGAATCCAGGAGCCAACACACACGGATTCCAGTTTCTGGGATAACAATACTTGTTCTTGGCAGTTACTTGCTCATAACGGTTGCAATTATTTTTTCCGTTGCCCAATTTGTCTTTTACTACTTTACACTTTATCCGCAAACATCAGCTCATGACTGGCAAGATGGCTACGTTCAACTCACTAAAGCAATCTACAAATATCGTAAGGACAATGAGCCGGTGATAGTGGTGCCATTTGATGACCGCTTCTATTTATGGCTAATGGCTTTTGGTCCATACACAGCTAAAGACTTTCATACTTGGAAAAGTGATAAGTATCAGTTCTTCAAGTTTGGTGATGATCCAATTTTCTTTGAGAGTATTGATGACAAAACAATCGCCGATCAAAAGCAAAATGTTTTAGTTGCCGGTCAACTGGATCAAGTTGATAAACAACTGAGTCAAATGAAAATAAAACCAGTTTCAGAACAAGAAATAGATGGGGCAAATCCTCAAGATAAATTTGTGATAGTGAAATTTAATACTGGTTCCCCAATTTTAATCAATGAAAAAAAGTAATTTGATTTTACTAGCCATTTTGATTTTGGCAATTGTGCTGCGCTTTTGGCAGTTGGGACAAGTGCCCACAATTTTAAATCGCGATGAAGCGGCATTGGCATATAACGCCCTGTTGCTAAAAGAAACTGGCAAGGATGAGTGGAGCAGACGTTGGCCGGTTATTCTTGAATCATTTGGTGATGATAAGTTGATTGGCTACCCATTAACACTCATAGGCAGTTTTTTCTTGTTTGGTTACTCGGATTGGGCAGTAAAATTGCCTGCAGCGATTGCCGGAGTGGTTTTGGTTTGGTTGGCATATCTGTGGGCTAAAAATATCTTTAGATGGGAAACAAAATGGGCTTTGTGTTTAAGTCTATTAGTAGCGCTTCAGCCAGTGTTATTTTTCTTTTCCCGAATTGCTTTTGAAGCTAATTTAGCGTTGGCACTGTTTGTAGCAAGTCTTTTATTGCTTTTTAATCAACAAATACAAACTGTGAAGTGGCGTCTTTTATCAGATATTGTTGCTGGTTTTCTTTTACTGGCCGCTGTTTTTATTTATAACACACCGTTGTTGCTGCTGCCTTTTTTCATTCCCCTAGTTACTTGGTGGCGGGGGATTAAGAAGCCTAAACTTTGGTTTCCAGCAGTTTTGGTAATAATGACGGTCATACTTATCGGTGGTACTACACTTTTATCGCTTTCTCAACAAAAAAGTGGCATTACCATTTTTAGTGATGAAGATACTTGGTTCGCCTTTGTGAAGTATCACGATAGCTTCAGCGGGTTGACGCAAAAGGTTGTTGGCAACAAAGTAGCTTTCTACGGACAAATTATTGCCCAACATTACTGGCAAACATTGGGACCAGTATTTTTGGTTGAACGTGGCGGCACGCATCCTTGGCATCAGTTACCTGGCTGGGGACATTTATTTTGGATTACTTATCTTTTGGGTTTAGTTGGAATTTTAGCCGCACTTATTAATTTGATAAAAATCTTCTGGCAAAAGAAGTGGGCAAAACTATCAGAAAATCAAAATAAATTGTCTTTGCTTTTGCTCGCTTTTTTGTTGGTTACACCACTACCAGCAGCAATAACAGTTGATGCGCCTCATGCTACGCGTAGTCTCTTTTTCTTTGTTGTTTGGTTAATGTGGAGTGTAATAGGCTTACAACTACTATTTACATGGGCTCAAAAATATCTGCCCAAATTTAGTAAGCTCGTCATTGGTATATTTTTGTTTATTCTGTTTGTCGAGTCAGCAAACTACTATTTTCATTACTTTCGTGATTACCCAGCCGAAAGTACGGCAATTTTGCGTGGCAATTTTGCGCCAGCTCTTACACAAATCACAAGTGATCAAAAGGTTCAAAAAGCGGCCATTATCGATGACGGAGGATATCAATATATTCTAGCGGCATGGTACTTAAAAATGTCACCCAACACCTTCTTTGCCACAGTTCAAAAACAACTGCCAGACAAAATTGGCTTTAGATATGGCTATAAATTAGGCAAATTTCGTTTCATTAAACAACCGGAAGATAGATTTAAGGATGAGAAGACTCTGCTAGAATGGGACTCTTCCTTACTGCAGTGGATCCGAAAGGATTTATAATGGAATCATAAAGTATAAGGATTGGTATGTTTTCAGTTGTTTTAGCCACACATAACGAAGCTGCCAATTTGGCCAAGTGTTTAGACGCCATTAAAGACCTGGCAGATGAGATTATTATTGCCGACGGTGAATCAACAGATGACACAGTTAAGATAGCGCTTCATTATGGCGCCAAAATCATTAACACAACCAATAAAGCTAATTTCCATATCAACAAGCAATTGGCAATGGATGCAGCTCAGGGCGACTTAATTCTGCAGCTGGATGCAGACGAAGTTGTTGATGAAGAACTGCACCAATTTATTAAAAATCTCCACGAACAAATCAGACAAAAAAACACTACCGATCTTCCTGCTGCATGGTGGCTAAAAAGAAAAAATTGGTTCATGGGCAAATTCTTGCGTAAAGGTGGTCAATATCCAGATCCCGTGATTCGTCTTTACCAAAGGGGCAAAGCAAAACTACCACAAAAAGACGTGCACGAGCAAATGGCGGTAGAAGGGAAAGTGGGATGGGCAGGTGGACATTTACTGCATTATAGTAATCCCACTTTTGCTGATTACTTGCGGAAGTTTAATACTTATACCAACTTTAAAGCTGCCCAACTCTACGAGCAAAAAATTCCCATTTCAGTTTTAAACTCAGCCAATTATTTTTTCTTTAAACCACTAGCTACATTTTTCTCTTTGTATTTACGTCATCGTGGCTATGTTGATGGTGTGCCTGGATTTACCTTTGCTTTGTTTAGTGGTTTGCATCATGTCTTTGCTTATCTCAAACTCTGGGAAATATACGAAAAGCATCGTTTAAGGTCTGTCAAATAAGGTTAGATAAAAGTGAGCAAATATGAGTGATACAGCGGAATTAATTAAGGTTTTGATTGACATCTCGCCACTGCAAAACGCCAACGCTATTCGTGGTGTGGGAGTTTATACTCGTTTTTTAGTTGAATCTTTCCAAAAATTGCCAGAAATAAAAGTATTCACGGATGCAAAATTGACTCAAGGACAGAAAATCAACATTACCCACTATCCTTTTTTTGACTTGTTTTTTGCTACTCTACCACTAAAAAAGAAAACCAAGACTGTCGTCACAATTCATGATGTTGTTCCCTTATTATTTCCCAAACAGTATCCAGCGGGGATAAAAGGAAAATTACGCTTTGGGAAGCAGCGTTTAGCCTTGCGTTCAGTTGATGCCATCATTACTGACTCAGAATCATCTAAAAAAGACATTATTCGTTTCTTAAAAGTACCAGAAGCCAAAGTGCGCGTTGTCTACTTAGCTGCCAATCCCAACATAATCGTGGCAAGCGAGGAAGCCAAACAACATGCACATTACAAGTATCACTTACCAAACAAATATATTTTGTATGTGGGTGATATCAACTACAACAAAAACTTGCCGCAACTAATTAAGGCCATGAAGTTTTTACCAGATGACATTTGGCTCGTCTGTGTTGGAAAGAACTTCTATGCCCATGACATACCAGAATGGAAAGCAATCGAAACACAAGTTGCATTGAGTGATGTGACAAAGCGGACAATGTTTTTAAATGAGATTTCGGGTGCAGCTACAGAAGAATTAAGCGCAATCTATAGTAGCGCCACGATGTATGTACAGCCATCACTAGCTGAAGGTTTTGGTTTGCCGGTCTTGGAAGCGATGCAGTGCAAAGTGCCAGTAGTTGCTACCAAAAACTCATCTTTAACGGAGATAGGTGGTGAATTTGCGCAGTATGTCCAGACAGATGCCGAGTCAATTGCAGCAGGAATGAAAGTAGTTTTGGATTGGACAGAAGCACAGCGTACAAAACAAGTTAATGCAGCAGCAAAATGGAGTAGTCATTTTTCTTGGGACAAAGTGGCGCAAGATACTTTGGCTGTATATCAATCAATTTTGAAGTAAGCACATTATAGGTACGAGATTATATGCATCTTTCACGTTTGCAAAAAAAAGAATTTTCGTGGTTAATTTTGCCAATTTTGATCGCTGTTTTCTTACTTGGTCGTGTTTATTTTCATGCGGGATTCCCTTATACGCATGATGGTGAGAATCACTTAGCTCGTTTTGCCAATTATGCCATTGCTGTTCGTGAAGGCCAAATACCGCCGCGTTTTGCGCCCAATTTATTAAATCATTATGGTTACCCAGCTTTTGATTTTAACTATCCTTTGGCAAACATTTTGTCTTTACCTTTTTCTTTTTTGCGCATTAATCCAGAAGTTACTTTTAAAATATTAGCTTGTTTAGGAGTTGCCCTTGGTGCTTATGGTTCTTATTTGTGGTTAGGCGAACTCACACATAATCGTCAAACCAAGATCTTAGGTATATTTGTTTTTGCTGCCAATCTATATCTAGTTAACACGATCTTTTTTCGCGGCAGCATTGGCGAAATTTTAGCAATCTGTCTTTTACCGTGGGCATTTTGGTCAGTTGACGTGGTTCTTTCTTCGTTTAACAAAGTTCACAAATTTATTTTGCCCATTATTATTTTTTCTGCTTTAGCCTTAAGTCATAACATCACTTTTGTTCTGAGTGTGCCGCTTTTATTTACTTATGCATTAGCGCGCACAGAATGGCACGAGCGGGAAAAAATATTAAAAAAGTGGGGCAGCCTAGCTTTAGTTGGTTTGGCTGCAGCTGGTTTAACACTCTGGTTTTGGTTGCCGGCCTTGTTAGAAAAGTCAGCTACTGTTGTTGATCAGGTCGGTGTTAACAGCGAATTCTTAACTCAGTTTCCTTCGCTGGCACAGCTACTTTGGTCACCGCAACGCTTTGGCTTTTCTTATCTGGGGAGTATAGACTCACTCTCATTTGGTTTGGGCTTTCTACAAGTAGTGGCGTTAATTATGGGTGGTTGGATCTTGTTAAGCAAAAAATCAACACGCGTTTTTTTGTGGCTTTGGCTAATGCTAGTAATTGTATGCCTCACCCAATTAGAAATCACCAAACCACTTTGGTTGCTAGTTTTTCCCATTGCAAAATATATTCAATTTCCCTGGCGCTTGGGATTATTCTGGGGGGTGTTAAGTATTCCTCTGGTCGCTTTAACCTGGGAAAAACTACCGCGTTTAGGCAAATCAATTATTTTACTGCTTTTGATTTGGCAACTGATTGCCTTAACTAGATTAAAGGCTGTTGATTACTTTCATCATGATTTAACTGATTATATTTTCTTCAGCCAATCCACGAGCACGCTTAATGAGAATCGTGCTCAAACTTTTACTTATTTAAATCTGGGAGATTGGCAGCCAGCGCCACATCTTTTAACCGGATCTGGACAAATTACTGTGCAGGCCTGGCGGGGTTCAAACCGCAGTTACACTTTACAACTCCAAACTCAAAGTCTCATTGTAGAACCAACCATGAACTTCTTAGGTTGGCAAACAACTGCCAACGGGCAGCGCGTAAAGTATCTTAACTCAGATGAAATCGGTGGCCGGATTGCTTACTCACTGCCAGCTGGCAGTTATCAAGTTCATTCTCAATTTACACAGTGGACTTGGCCGAGAATGATTGGTAATGGCGCCAGCACAACTATTTCTGTAGTGATCTTAATTTTATTTGGTAGATTAGGCTATCTTGGATTTAAACGCCGACAACATGATCAAAATTAACCAAAAAATCACCACCAAGGAAGTGTTATTGATCACCATATTTTGGCTAATCTGGCAGTTTAGTTTATTTCTGATTGGCAGACTCAGTGATTCCTTTTTACGCTATAGCCCCACTTTTCCCTTTTATGACAATGTGTTGGTTCAGACTAATCAACCGAGGTGGCTGTATAGCTGGGCCAACTTTGATGGCGTCCATTACTTGGCAATTGCTAACTATGGTTATATTGGCACGGGTTTAGTGCAAGCCTTTTTGCCCTTTTTTCCTTTTGTAATTTTGCATAGTATTCATCTTCTTTGTGGAGATAAGTGTAATCTGCTCTTAACCGGTTTGACTGTCACCCAGCTATTTAGTTACGGTCTTGCTTTGCTTTGGTTTGCCTTTGTCAAAAAATTTCAGAATCAAAAAATTGCCTGGATTGCTCTTTTTGGTCTCTATTTATTTCCGACTAGTTTTTTTCTGAGTGCCTTTTACACAGAATCAATCTTTTTATTTGCCACAGTCTTAGCTTTTTGGTCTGCACGCCAGAAGAATTGGCCGCTGATGGGAGTTGCAACGGCAATCGCAGTGTCAACGCGGGTAGTTGGAGTATTTTTGATTCCGGCACTAGTATTAGACATATTAATTAGTCAATCATGGCCAGAATCTGCCACATATTACATTAAGCATCCCTTAATATTAGTTAGCAAAGTCTGGCAAATCTTACTGCAGTACCGTTGGGCAGTTGCCTGGTTGGTGTTTAGTCTCTCCGGCTTACTTTACTACATGAGCTTTTTGCTGCATGAGTTTCACGATCCTTTCTACTTTATTCATGTTCAAACACAGTTTAACACTGGTAGACAGAGTGAGTTTATTCTTTATCCTCAGGTTCTGTGGCGCTCGCTCAAAATTTTGCTGGACGTGAGACCTTTTGATTGGCACTACTTTGCTTATGCGCAAGAGTTTATGGTTGGCTGTGCAGGTTTACTTGCGCTGCTGTGGTCGCTTAAATCAGTCCGTGTTTCTTATGTCTTTTTTGCATTAGCTGCTTTTTTACTGCCCACCACAACTGGCACTTTTTCCAGCATGCCTCGTTATGTTTTAGTTTGCTTTCCACTCTTTATCGTGCTTGCTAAGATGTTGCAAAA
>Ga0182021_10006393_pt1 | contig 13992 bp, 11 predicted proteins | sample 612E3MmetaG_FD_120493 | JGI IMG/M metagenome (GOLD analysis project Ga0182021, IMG submission 120493) | Permafrost microbial communities from Stordalen Mire, Sweden - 612E3M metaG (Illumina Assembly) | ecosystem: Environmental > Terrestrial > Soil > Wetlands > Permafrost | place: Sweden...
CTGAAAATGCTGCACCTAAATTTCCAAATTTGTTTACTAGTGGAATTAATAGAATCAACAAAACCATAAAACTGGAACCACTTACCGCAGAAAGAAACTTCTGCTGTTTCAAGCTTATGAAGAAAGAGGATGATGATGTGATTACTGCCCTTAATAGTCCTAAAATTGCGAGCGCCGGAAGGATTGAAAGAATACCCTCCCATTTAACACCCAACACCAATAGGACAACTCTAGGCAAAAATATCAAAATTAAAGCGAAAGGTAAACCTAAAAGAAACGCAGCAGAAACTACCCTTAAGAGAGCTCCTCTCAGTCTTTTCTCGTCTCCGGAAATCTTAATCATTACTGGCGTAGAGACATACACCATAACCTTTCCTATTTCCTCCAAAGGCATTACGGCTATCGAGTAAGCTATTTGATAGAAGCCTAAAGATGCGGCTCCCAATACCCTTCCTATGACCGCATTGTCTGCGTTATGAAACAAATACTCGGAAATTGTATTAATCGTAATCCATTTTCCTCTACCTAAAATTAGATGAATGTATCTATGTTCAAAACTCAGTCTGGGTCGGGGACGAAGAATGGCAAAAGATAAAATTAATTCTAAAATAACACCAGTGATCAAGCCCCATACGATGCCAATTGGGTTTTTAGTTAGGTAAGTTAGGATTACTGAAACAACTGTATCAACTAGGAGAATTGATGCCTGAAACAAAAAATTCTTTCCAAATTTGAGCTCTCTATGAAGAAAAATTAATGATGGGTTAATAAAACCTCTGAGGAGCGGAACCGTACTTATGAGATATATAAGTATTAAAGATTCTCTTGAATGGAAAAATGCTGAGATAAAAGGCGCTAAAAGAAATATTACTAATGAAATAATAAATCCTCTCAAAATTGAGACGACCCAAGCGGAATTAATGAGCTTTTCAATTGACTCCTCTTGGAGGAGGATTATGTTAATTCCAGTTTCGGTAACTGTTTCCATAAATCCTAATACCAATAAAGCTATTGCATAAGCGCCAAACTGTACGGGAGACAAAATTCTTGCTAGAACAATTAGTTCAATAAACCCAATCGATTTAGTCAGGAAACTTAAAAACCCTGTCCAACTAACTCCATGAATTACTTGTTTTGTGTATCCCATAACCCTTTGATCGTACCGGTAATTACGGTAATATCAGAAGCAATTTGAATCGTAGGTAAATATAGTAAAGCATGCTGATCTCGAACATATTTGTAATTTTTCAGAACTGCCCAGAGCATGTATAGAGCGGGGATAACGATAAGTAATTCAAAAACGAACACTGATCTATCAATTATAGCTAAAATCAGGAGTAAAAATCCAAGAGCATATCGTAAGAAAATAAGTGCTACTTTTGGTCTAAAAATTCCAGATTCCGCATCCCCCTTCGCAAATCTATAAAACATGATGAACGTTTTTAGGATACTGTCAGGTGGAATCCAATTGACCATAGCAGCTTTCTTGAAAATTATTTTAAATCCAAGTTTTTTGATTTTTCTTGCAAAAGTGTAATCCTCGTTATTATCTAACTCTTGATCAAAGCCCCCAAGCGTTTCCCAGACTACTCTTCTTATCGCCATAGACCTTGTGGCAGGGAGAAAATTATTTGGGTTTACCCGATCGGGCATTACGAGAGCATAGGGAATAACACATTTTTGAAAAGTATTTCTTGCAATACCTTTATAGTAGCCAGCAACTACATCTACTTTCCGGTCTCTAAACGGAGCTGTTACATTTTTCAGCCAATTTTTATTTAGAATACAACCGGCGTCGGAGATGGCAACTATTTCAGAGTTCGTATTCTTAATTGCGGCATTACGACCTACAGACCTATTTCCTTTTGCCGAAATGACTTTTATCTTTAGCTTTGATTGCTTTTGAAATTCCAAGATCTTTCCCAAAGTATTATCCGAAGAACCACCGTCAGAAATTATAACTTCGTCGGGCTTAAGAGACTGGCTTTCTAAGCTTATTAAAAGATCCTCAATCGACTTCTCCTCATTAAACACCGTACAAATAAATGCTATTTTCATTTGTGGCTTCATTATACTAAAATATGATATCTTTATCTGCCTCATATAAATGAAAAAGCTTATTAGCATTGTTATTCCGGTCTACAACGAAGAAGAGGTAATTCCAGAGCTTTGCAAAAGACTAGGCGCTGAGCTAAAAAAAATACATAAATACGAATTTGAGATAATAGTGGTTGAAAACGGTTCCCATGATTCCTCATTTAACCTTCTTTTGAAAGAGAGAATAAAGAATAAGAAGATAAAAATAATACAAATTGTTAAAAATGTTGGCACCGATGGAGCCTTGATTGCCGGATTAACTTTTGCCAAGGGGGACGCTGCAATTGTAATGATGGCGGATTTACAGGAAGACCCGTCGCTACTTCCGAAATTTATTAAAAAATGGGAAGATGGTTTTGAGATCGTTTATGGGGTAGTGGAAGGTAGAAAAAAACTTCCTATATTAAGACGACTTGAAACATATCTCTACTACAAAATAATTAATCTAATCACAAATAACCTTGTTATCGAAAACGCTAGTGATTTTAGATTAATGGATAAGAAAGCCTATAAAGCTATTGTAGAAATGCCAGAGCATAACAAATTCTTCCGAGGTCTTGCAAACTGGATGGGTTTTAGGCAAACAGGCGTACGCTTTGACAGGGCTCCTAGGTATGCAGGAGAATCAAAAGCTTACTTCTCTACGGTCATGAAAGTCGCACTCAACGGAATTTTTTCTTTTTCAAATTTACCGGTTTATCTTCCCTTCGCGCTCGCAACTATGGCATTTATACTCTTCGTTGGGTTACTATTACTAAGGCAGTGGCAGCTGGCTATGGACTCTCTGTTTTTCACATTTATATTCGGCGTTTTGGGAATTCAGGCAGAATATTTGAGAAGAATTTTACTCGAAACGAGAAATAGGCCTCAATTCTTTATCCGCGAGAAAATCGGCTTCTGAGATGATAGACGCATATCACATGATCACTGTAAGCCTGATTGCTTCCGCAATACTAGGCTTATCTCTACTCATATACAGATTTGTTTATCCAAAAAAACGAATCAATCTCTTCTACCTACTGATTTTACTTATGATACTGCCGTTAATAAGCATTTTAAGAAAAGGCTCTTATCAGAGTGGCGATCTTTCACTCCATGTTAAGTACGCGATGCAATTTTTCGATAATATCGCTCAGGGCAATCTTATACCTCGTTGGATTGGGAATCATTGCGCAAGTTATGGATGTCCGGAATATATATTTATATTCTTTTCTCCCTACTACATTATTTCTATTTTCCATTTCATAGGATTGTCTTTTCTCGGTAGTGTCAAATTACTCTTAATCGCCTCTTTTATTCTCTCCGGAGTTGGCATGTATTATTGGATTAAAGACGAGCTTGGGGAAAAATCAGGATTTGTAGCAGCTATATTTTACCTTTTTGCACCTTATCATCTAATTGATCTTCACTTTAGAGTCAGCATAGGAGAATTAGTATCGATGGCAATACTTCCTTTTCTATTTTTATCCACAAAAAGATGGTTGGATAAAAAAAATAGTAACTATTTTTTATTTACCGCGCTTCTATTTGCTTTTTTGATCTTATCGCATCAGGCTACCGCACTCGTTGCGTCCCCTTTTGTTCTAATTTATGGGATGTTAAAAGTGAAGATTTCAAGAAAAAATTTAATAGGGTTAGCCTTAATTACTGCACCATTTATTATTGGCGGTCTCATAGCAACATTCTATTGGCTACCTATTCTTTCCGAAAGCAAATATATATTTTATGGCCACATAGACCAAATTGATTTTCATCCTTTTCTCCAATTCTTTTATTCCCCTCATCGATTCGGATTATTGTTCCAGGGGCACATGGGAGAACTCTATACCAGCCTAGGTTATTCCCAATGGGCTGTTATAGCATTTGCTATTTATTTATTTTTCAAGAAGAAAGTAAAAGCTTCGGACAAGCCTCTACTACTGTTCTCGCTAATTTCTTTTTTTATTCTTTTTTTTATGATGACTAAAATCAGTAATCCTGTTTGGAATCTTTTATATTTCCTGAAGAACATTCAATTCTCTTGGAGACTGTTAATTGAAGCTACATTTTTTGTTTCTGTAATAGCAGGGATAGTAATTAAATACATAAATAATAAGGTAATCGTCTTTCTGCTAGTTTTCTTCACTATTTTCTATACAATTCTTAACTGGGGAAATAGACAAACCGAGCCACAGATTAACGATACTGTTTTAAGAAACCAGGCGGTTTTTACAGACAACTCCTCGGTCGAATTAACTACTCCTTACTGGGTTCACATAAATTTTGACAAAACATATCAGCTGCCGCAGGGACATATACAGATACTTTCTGGAAAAGCAGAAATTAGAGAAACTAAGAGATTACAAACTGTCCATTCATACATCATCAACGCGCAAACAAACGTTGAGATCAAAGAGAATACTTTCTACTACACCGGTTGGACAGTTACAGCAAATGAGATGGTGTTAAAGTTAAACTACAACAATCCTAAATACCCTGGTGTGATCACGTTTAAATTACCAAAAGGAAAATATTTAGTCGACCTCGAATTCAAAAACACAAATGATCGAATAATAGGAAAGATGATCAGCGGCATTTCTCTGATCCTACTTATAACATTGTTTATCTACTTTAAGCTCGTTAAGCCCCAAAGGCGGTAATATTTATCAACAACTCCGTCCCAAGTTTGAGTTTTGACCCATTTATACCCCTCTTCCACCATTTTTTTTGACATGTCATCATTTCTCAAATACTCCAAAACTTTCTCTGCGAGCCTTTCGGAATTATTTTCTATAACAATAAATCTTGAGAACGGTGACATTTTTAAATAGTCCTCTTTTACCGGATTATCATAAAGTGCAAAAACCAATCTTTGATTTGCTAAAGCCTCGAGAACCGTGAGATATCTGGAAACAAAAGCAAAGTTATGACTTTTAAAATATGCTTCTGGATTGGGTTTAAAACCTAATGGCCTATACCTGCTTAATCGCTGGGTAAATTCTCCATCGCCGATAATCGTAAATTTAAAATCTTTTATTTTTTCTGTTATTAGATCCACTGCATTAGCATAATCCATTATTCCCGTTTGTTCATCCAGCCTGCCTATGAATAGAGCAGAATCCTTCGTCCCAGGTTTAACGTATTTAGCGGGTGAATCGACACCGCCATAAATAACAAAATTTGGCTTGGTACCGTACCATTTCTTAATAAAATCTCCGACGATTATATTACCATTGCTTAATTTTTCTGATATTTTGCGCACCATAATTGCTCTTTTTTTAATTGGATAACTTTCATATCCATGAAACGTAATGAAGGACTTTTTACCAGGATATATGAATCTTAATGGAAAGTACCAGTAATAGACATCGTGTGCGTGAATAATATCTGCTTCCCTAATGTATTTCCTGCTCCGTAATAACCAAATCCAAATATAAAATTTCTTAAACCAATTGCTGGGTGTTCTTACTCTTCTAATCTCAACCCCCTCCATGACTTCTCTTCCTTCTCCTTTTGATTCTGTAATTACTAAAACTTTGTGGCCATCCTTAACCATTCTCTTGCCAATTTCAAGAACATGCTTCTCTACTCCACCGATATCCGGATAAAAAAGTCTGGTTAAAAAAACTATTTTCATATTTTTTTTGCAATAACAACAATATTAGACTCACCAAGCATTCCAATTGATAAGTTGTCTACAGCTGTGACTAAATCTGAAATATAATACTTTATATACCTGATAAATTTCCCGGCGACTGAATTTAAGAAAAGGAAGTTTCTAACTATCCCCTCCTGTCTTCTAACTTCCAGAATTTTAAAGCCAGCATCTTCAATCATTTCTGTTAATTTATCAGGCTCGTATCTTCTCACATGGCCCACTCTTTGATCGAATGCTTTCGAATAACCGATTTTGTGCAAGGGTGCATTTACTGAAGGCGTTGAGAGATATAAAAGTCCATCTGTGTCCAAAAGCTGATATATTTCCATAAGTGCCCTTTCATCATCTTCCAAGTGTTCAATAACTTCGGTAAAAATAATGAAATCGAATTTACCAGACGGTACCTCTTGTGGAAAATTCATTTGCTTAAATTTGACATTTTTCAAATTTAAATTTTTTGCTGTTTGAGTAGATGCTTCGACAGCGTTCTTTGAGATATCTATGCCTGTTATGTTTTTGCTTCTTTTTGCAAAGTAAAAACAAAGCGTACCGGCTCCGCTCCCAATATCTAAAACTCGCTTATTACGAACTAAGTATTTGTCTATATAAGGAATTAATGTCCTGTACGTAAAATTATCAGCTCTAATTATCCGCTCTTGAATATGTGTTCTAGAATGAAACTCCTCGTACTTTAGTGAAACCATAGTAAAACTCCTAATGCCATAAAAATAATTCCAAAGAGAAGAGATATAACTGCCCAAGGTGTCGTTATAAACGATGCAAAAATTTTAAAGAGGGTCATGCGGGAATTATAACATGAGTGACTTCTGCTCCAAAGTGCTGGTGGAGACTGATTGAGCTTTTCAATAGATCCATTAGATCAATTAGCCTTAGTAAATTATCTTATTCGTTTTGAAGAAATTTGAGGAGATTTGAGTATAATCCTGTCTGAGCGGAAATAAAATCATCAGCGTCAAACAGATTTAATGATGTTTTACCAACTAACTGTTCGTAAGTTTTAGAAATTTCTTTAGATTTATTTTTAATCCTAGATCTACTTCCATGTTTCCAGTCGTGTCGCAAGTCAGTTCTTATGTTTTTAATACTTTCAACAATTTGAGCTTCCGAATGATTTAGCCTAATACCACTTCCTGATCCTTCGTAAATTAACTTATAAATGAAATCAACCAGATTACCAAAGGCAGTCTTATCAGAAGTAGGTTTTTGTAATATTCTTTCAACATTAAATACTTCAGGGGTGATTTTGAATTTATCCTCACCATTTACGCTTGTGTATGCGTTATTCGATTTAGTTACGGCATCTGCGATTTCAGACGCAATCTTCTTAAGAATAAATTCACTATCCGATCTTTCTAGGTGAACCAAGGAATATATCTTACTATCATAGTTGGCTAGATAGTTTAATAAGATTCTTTGCCTAGTCAAGATAGCCTCTTTACTATCGGTATTCCGCGATATTGCATCCTGATATTCTAGTAATTGAAAATTAGTAGCCTTTGATCCTTTTTCAACTTCTTTTTGAAGGGAATCAAAAAAATTAAAGAAGAAGCTTCTTAATTCACCAGTATGTTTAGAAACTGATTCAAGGGAATTAAACTGTAGGATAAAATAAAAAATAGAAAGTACATTTGCTCTATTTCGAAGTAATTTTCTTTCGTTCCCAAATACTTCGTATAAAACATTAAGAATTCTCTTTACCTTTACTGCCGCTTCGGATTTATCACTAAATGTACGATTCTCTTGAAGCATTTTTTCTAATTCGCCTTCACGAAGCTTGCCCGGTATACTGTAGATTGTAAGATAAAACATTTTGCTGCATATCGCAAAATGTGCGAACCTCGTATCTCTTACGCCTACACTTTTTTGAAAAAAATCACTTGCAGATAATTCTAGGATATATTTTCTCAAATTTCCTCTGACTGCCTTTAATTTTTCAGCTGTATTTAATGGGGTCCCAAGTTGCAGACGTAAGTATAATTCTTCAAGCTCACTATCCTCTGCATCTTCGATTTCGTCTATCTGTAATTCAAAATCATCAAACTGATCAGAATAGTTATCAGATAGCGTTTTATATGTAGTTCCACCATAGGTTTTTTTAGCATCTTCTGGTAGGGTAATATTACCTTCATAGAACTCAAATATAGCATTTAATCTCTGTTGCCCATCCACGCATTCGTAAATAGGATCTTTGCTATCATCTACTTTGAAATATAATTTGGGGATCCGCCAACCTTTTAGAATAGTGTCGATTAATTTTTGTTTTTTTACATTACTCCAGACTTCGTTTCTCTGAAATTCTGGCATCACAATTCGAGTTCTCCTCTTATACAATTTATCGATCGATTTATTTCTTGTCTCCATTCTCATAAACGAGAGTATTATACCACCCTTAACCTCAAATTTTAAAAGTTCATAGCTTCTATTAGATATTTAAGTAAACGACGGAGCTAGGAGTATCGACCTGGGGACGTACCAGCTTCTTTCATTTGTGGACCCTAGAGGGTTCGAACCTCTGACCTCTTCAATGTGAATGAAGCGCTCTACCGCTGAGCTAAGAGTCCTAAACGCAATTTTATCATAGGAGTTAATCGATTGACAAAGCTAAATAGCTTTGGGACAATATCTGAATGGAGATACTTAGAAAAATCTATTTTTCGCTTCTTGACGTTGCCCAAACCCTACTTCTGGCCGCTGCTGCTTTCGTAGTTGTCTACATGTTCTTATTTCGCCCTTTTCAAGTAAAAGGCGACTCGATGTACCCAAATTTTAAAGATAGCGAGTATTTGATTACCAATATTATCTCAATGAAAATGGGCGATCCAAAACTTGGCGACGTTATCGTCTTCAAAGCACCAACTGAACCAGATAAAGACTTTATCAAAAGAGTTATCGGTGTCGCCGGGGATAAGGTCAAAGTGCAGGATGGAGCAACTTACCTAAACGGCAAGCTCCTAGATGAAAGCGCCTATCTAAAACCGAGCGTAAAAACCTACAGCGGTTCTTTCCTTCGAGAAGGTGAGGAAATTACGGTTCCCGAAGGGTACTTCTTTGTTTTAGGAGACAATAGGTCTTACTCTTCGGATTCCCGTGAATGGGGATTTGTACCAAAAGGAAATATAATCGGCTCTTCTTTCGTGGTTTATTGGCCAACTGCGCAAGCTGGATTCATAAAAAATCCCTATTAAGCGGATAAGAGGTTAATAATCTCCTGAACCTTAGGACCCGTAACTTCTACGTCACCTTTTACTCTAAGTAGAATTTTTGCTTCCGAGCGAGACTGATCAATTTTGACTTGAAACAATCCTCTTTGCTCCTGCACTTTTTTGGCCATCTCATCAAGCTCTGGTACCCAGAGTTTATCTTTTTGCTTCGGAGCTCTTCTTTCAACTTCTCCCTTAACTTGTCTTGCCATATCTTCTGTTTCCCGAACAGTACTATTCTCCTTAAGTATTTTCTTGAAAAGCTCAATCATAAGCTTAGAGTCTCCGACCGAAATAAGAGGCCTAACGTGCCCCTCCGTAATCACACCCGCCACTAAAGCATCTTTTATGGCGTCTGGAAGAGATAAAAGTCTAATGGTATTAGAGACTGTCGGAGCACTTTTCCCGACTTTTCTTGCGACTTCATTTGTTCCAAGACCGAATTCATCGATCAATCTTCTGTATGCCTGCGCCCTCTCAATAGGATTAAGATCCTCTCTTTGGACGTTTTCAACAATTGCCATTTCAAGCATTTGTTGAGGTGAAGTTTGTTTTATGATAACAGGAACTTCCTTAAGACCCATGAGCTTGGCAGCTCTCCATCGTCTTTCTCCCGCTATAATTTGATATCCGGCCGGTGTGCTGGCTACCACAATTGGCTCGAGAATTCCTTGCTCTCTTATGGAATCAACTAGCTCAGTTAGGGATTCGGGAGAAATAATTCCACGGGGTTGCAACGGATTGGACTGAAGCATTCCTACTTCGAGTTCCGTGATTTTTTCAGGCATTGTGTTATCCATTTATAACTTCGACGACTTTTTTGCCTCTTCTCGTTTTAAAATTAACTATTCCGTTTGTAATTGCAAAAAGGGTGAAATCTTTTCCCATGGAAACACCGGTTCCGGGAAAGACTCTGCTTCCCTTTTGTCTTACAATGATATTTCCGGAAATCACTTTTCCGCCACCAAAAACCTTAACGCCTAAGCGCTTTGCGAGCGAGTCTCTGTTTCCTTTTACCGAGCCTTGTGCTTTTGTATGTGCCATATCTGTGAAAAGTTATTTAATTTTACCTTGAATTTTCACGAAGGTCAATAACTCAAAGTATGTCAATATTAGGCAGTTTTGCTTGGCTTAGCGCCAAAATCGATCTTCTCTATCTGGACAACGGACAATAAAGGTCTGAACCCAATCGTTTTCCTGTACCTACTCTTGGCCTTGAATTTCATCACTCTTATTTTTTCTCCTTTTTTGTCTTCCACTAATTTTGCAGAGACAGTCACGCCCTTAAGATTTGGCTTCCCAAGTTTTACGTTTTCCCCATCGACTGTCAGTAAAACATCGTCGAAGATAACTTTATTTTTATCCGAATCAATTTTACTAATCGAGAGAGTCTCTCCTGCGCTGACTTTATACTGTTTTCCGCCTGTTCTTATTACTGCGTATTGCATAGTGTCAAATTATACCAAAATACTAGCCTATTTCCAATACTTGCCTTCTGTTCGTCTTATGTACGGCAAAAAGTAATCCTAAAAGAATAAAGTTTGACAGAAGAGAACTTCCGCCGTATGAAACGAAAGGAAGAGTGACTCCTACGATAGGCACTATTCCTAAATTCATTCCGATATTTATGAAAAAATGCACAAAAATTATTAAAAAAACGATGCTGGAAAAAATCTTAGCAAACTTATCCTCACTGTCTCTCACGCGTAAATATATTCGGTAAAGTAAGAAGCAGAAAGCAAATATCAGAATTAAAGCTCCTACAAAACCCGCCTCTTCGGAAATTGTGGCGAAAATAAAATCCGTGTGACTTTCCGGAAGAAATTTAAGACCGGATTGAGTCCCCTGACCAAATCCTTTACCAAGAATCATCCCGGAACCTACTGCAATTATTGCTTGAATTGCATTATATGAATGACCAAGGGGGTCTCTGCTTGGATCAATGAAAGTTAGAATTCTTTGCCGTTGGTAATCGTGCAGAATCAGCCAGAAAAAAGGCAAAGTCGCGAGCCATGCGGCAAATCCCGCAAAAAACCACCGAAAAGGAAATCCGTAAACTAAAAGCGTGAGTAAAACCACAAAAACGTAAATTAACGCGTTTCCCAAATCCGGCTGAAGAAAAATAAGTAAAACTACCGGCAGAAGAAGCGCTAACGAAATGAAAAAGGATTTTAGCGAATGGTCTTTAAGCTGAGACAGATAGCTTGCGAATGAAATTGCCAGAAAAGGCTTTAAAATTTCAGAGAATTGTATTCTAAAACCAAAGAAATCAAGCCAACGGGTGCTTCCCCTACTCTCTATCCCCACAACTAAAACTACGAGCAATAGAATCAAAGAGATGATGTAGATCGGAAGCGAATAGTATCTTAGAACAGAGAGATTAAATTGGGAAAAAACTATAAAAACAAATATACAGAAGGTAAGAAAGATTAACTGGCTCTTGAAATAACTTTGATCAATAGAAAATAGCGTGGCTAAGCTAAAAACCAAAAGAATGGCAAGCGGAATCACCATTAACCAATCTATCGAGGACAGATTAAACCATTTCATCAAATTCTGGAAACTTTAAATTCACCTTTAATTAAATTTTCGATTAAAGCTTTCCTTTTTATTTCTTCTTCGAACTCCTCCGGCCAATCCGGAAGCGTTACATTTACCTTTTCATCTAATGCAGTTCCGACGGTTTTTCTTTCTTCTTGAATTTTCCGAATCAGATCCCTAGATAAAGCTTCATCTTCTAAATCCTTGGTAATATTCGTATCCAAATCGACCGCTAACTCACCTTCGGATTGATCGATATGCTTGACGTTTACCTCATCGGTAATTAGCTTTAGTATTTCTTTATCAAGGACTCTCGAAACGTTCGCAGTCATTTTCGAGAGAGGCTGTCTAACTTTTATTCCTTTCTCTTTTCTAATAGCATGGGCTCTTTCTACGACCGTCCTAGCTATTTCCATTTGGGCCATCAAATCCTCATTTATTAAAGACTTATCCGGGGTTGGCCAGTCTGCCAGATGCACCGAGCTCTTCCCTGTTAAGTTTTTGTACATTTCCTCGACAGTGAATGGAGTAATTGGTGCCATTAATTCGCAAAGAGTTGTTAAGGCTTCGTAGGCGGTGTTATAAAAATCAGCTCGGTCATCGGGATTTTGTGACGCTGCTCCCACTCGATCTCGGCTACGACGTATGTACCAAGTGGAAAATTCATTAATGAATTTTCCAAAATTGTCGATAGCTGAAACCGTGTCAAAATCATCCAGTTCTTTCGTAACGCTCAGAATTAACCGATTGAGAAGAGATATGATCCATCTGTCCAAAGGGTTTTGAGATTTATTTGAACTGCTCATTTCCCAATTATCAATGCTCGCATAACTTATGAAAAAATTATAAGTATTCCAAAGAATCAGGAGCAAACCCTTAACCTGCTGGCGGTATTGTTCTTCTGAAATTAAAATGTCTTCGCCTCTCATCACGGGACTCCCAAGTAAATACAGTCTTAAAGCATCACCGCCGTATTTTCCGATTAATTCCTTGGGATCTGGATAGTTTTTATAATTTTTACTCATTTTTCTTCCGTCAGTACCTAGAATCACGCCTTCAACCAAAACATTTTTTGAAAGATAATTCTGTCCATCACCTCGAAGATCCAAGGCATTTGCGATCACATGTAAAACATAAAACCATGCTCTGATTTGCCCAGTATATTCAGCGATAAAATCCGGAGGATAGAAATTCTCTAGCTTTTCTTCGTCATTAAAAGGGTAATGTCGCTCCCCAAATGAAGCCGATCCAGCCTCAATCCAGCTATCCAATACTTCAAGGACTCTTCTTGCCTCTTTTCCGCATTTTTTACATATAACCTTAACATCGTCAATGTCTGGCTTATGTAGATTTGTGATTTTTTGTCCTGAAGCCTCTTCTAGCTCTTTAATTGAACCTGGCACAAATCTTTCCCCACACCCTTCGCATTCCCAAACGGGCACAGGACTTCCCCAGTAACGGTTACGTGAGATATTCCAATCAGGTGCGCTCTCAAGACTCTTAAGGAACCGTCCATTCTTAAAGTGTTTCGGAAACCAATTCACGTCTTCGTTTGTTTTGGCCATTTTTTTCTTCAAGTCTTGAACATTTACGTACCAAGCATCAATTGGAGCATAGTAAAGTCTTGTATGGCATCTCCAACAAAGAGGAACACTGTGTAAAATCTCCTCATCTTTGTAGATTAATCCTCTGCTTGCCAAATCCTCGTTAACTGCTTTATTAGCTTTTAGATAATACATTCCTCCAAAAAGTGGGACATCAGCTTTAATCATGCCTTCCTCGTCAAGATGCATTTCTACGTGGATATTGTTTTCTTTCATCGCTTTCATGTCTTCCTCACCGTACGCGGCAATCGTCACCACACCAGTACCCTCTTCAGCAGTTACAAAATCTCCTGGAATTATCTCGAAAAGACGTTTTCCTTCCTCAGCCTTGAAATAAGCATAATGTGGAACATATTTCTTACCCACAAGATTCGAACCCTTTATTTCCTCAATTACTTCATAAGAGCTTGATTTTCCAAGCATTTTCAGATTTGTCTTAACCAAAATATAAAATTCTCCATTTTGCTTAACTTTGATATAAGTAAATTTGGGATTTACTGCGAGAGCTGTCGTGACTATTTTGTTCCAAGGGGTCGTCGACCAGGCAAGTATAAAAGTCTTGTCCTCGCCTACGAGCGGATATTTATAAGTAGTAGCACTGTCCGGGACATCCTTGTAATTATCGGCGTCCATTGCAACCTCGAAATTTGAAATTGGTGTTGCATCATGAGGACAATAAAGTGAAACTTTAAGTCCCTTGTAAATATACCCTTTATCGTACATTTGTTTAAAAACCCACATCACGGATTCCATGTAGGGTAGATCCCATGTTTTGTAAGCGTGGTCGAAGTCAACCCAGCGACCAATATGATCGACATACCATTTCCATTCTCCGGAGACCTGATTAACGTAGAATAAACACCTCTCGATAAATTTCCTTACGCCTATCTTA
>Ga0182021_10006395_pt1 | contig 13990 bp, 14 predicted proteins | sample 612E3MmetaG_FD_120493 | JGI IMG/M metagenome (GOLD analysis project Ga0182021, IMG submission 120493) | Permafrost microbial communities from Stordalen Mire, Sweden - 612E3M metaG (Illumina Assembly) | ecosystem: Environmental > Terrestrial > Soil > Wetlands > Permafrost | place: Sweden...
CGTGGAAGAAGTGCTTGTACGAACCGACAGCGCAGTGTCTCAACGATTCGCGGGCCTTTGGCCGGGTAGCCATCGTTTCGTCTGTCCAGCTATTTCCTGGACACTGCACTTGAGCCCGCTCGACCGGGCTTCGAATCCCGGACCGAATCGCCGCAGGCCCGTCCGGTCCCACCGGCCCTTTACTCGTGCCGCAGCGCCACCACCGGGTCCGCCGAGACAGCACGCCGCCCCGGCACGAAGCAGGCCGCCAGGCCCACCGTCGCCAGCAGCAACACCACCCCGCCGATCACAGCCGGATCCCCCGGCGTCACCTCGTAGAGCAGACTGTTGAGAACTCTGCCGGCAGCCAGCGCAGCGGCCAAACCCGCCACCAGCCCCAGCGCGACCGGCGTCATGGCCTGACGCAGCACCATCCCGTAGACGTCGTGCGCCTGTGCGCCCAGCGCGATGCGAATGCCCATCTCGTTGATGCGCCGCGCCACCGAGTACGACACCACGCCGTAAATGCCCAGCGCGGCGAGCAGCAGGGCCGTAACCGCGAACGTGGCCGCCAGCAGCATCTGAAACCGCCGCCCGGCCACGGATTCCTCCAGCACCTCATTCATGGTCCGGACCTGTGCCAGGGGCACGTCGGGATCGACGCTGCGCACCGCCGCCCTCATCGCACCCACGATCGAGCGCGGATCGCCCGCCGCCCGCGCCACCAGGCTCACCCGCGCCGGCGCCCAATCCCAATAGGGCCGGTAGACGGTGGCCACGGCCGGCTTGTTCGGCTCGGTGCGAACGTCGCCGGCCACTCCGATCACCTCGCGCGCCGTGTCGCCATCCATCACCTGCCTCCCGACAGCGTCCTGCCCATGCCACAAAAGGCGCGCCAGGCCCTCCGAGAGGATCGTCGCGTTCTTCGGGTCATTGTCCCGGAACGGCCGGCCCGCGCGCAGCGGAATGCCCATCGTGCGCAGATAGTCCGGACTGATGAACCGCACGTTGGCGGTGGTCCGCTTCCAACTTGGGCCCCCGTCGCCGGGGAGCGCGATGTTATCGACCCATGCCTCGCCCCGGAGCGGCAACTGCGTACCGATCCCGGCGGAAAGCACTCCCGGCTCGGCCGCCAGCCGCTCGAGCAGGCGGCGGTGGAACTGGTTGCGCTGTTCGTCCTGGCTGTATTTCGCCCAGGGAACCTGAACTTCCGCCGCCAGCACGGCCGGAGCCTGGAAGCCCTTGTCGGCCGCCATCACGCGGAAGAAACTGGTCATCAGCAGCGCGGCGGTGACCAGCAAAACGGCGCTGAGGCCGACTTCCGCCGCCACCAGTATGTTGCGCAGCCTGAGGCCGCCCGCGCCACCGGTGACCGTTCTTCCACCCGCCTTGAGCGCGGTCTGCGGATCGGTCCGCGCGGCGCGCCAGGCCGGCGCCAGGCCGAACAGGAGCCCGGCCAGCGTGGTGATGCCCAGCGCGAAAAGGAGTACGCGCAGGTCCAGGTGCACTTCCTCGAGCCTGGGGATATCGGCCGGTGCGCTCCCGACCAGCGCGCCCAGCCCGGCGGCAGCCACGCCAACGCCCAGGGCGCCGCCCAGAACGGCGATCAGAAGCGCCTGGGTGAGTCCCTGCCGCATCAGCCGGGCCGGGCTCGCGCCCAGCGCTGTCCGGATGGCCGCGTCCCGGCCGTGGCGCTCGCCGCGCGCCAGCATCAGGTTGGCCAGGTTGACGCACACGATGAGCAGGACCGAGCCCACCGCCCCCAGCAACACCAGCAGCCCGCGCCGCGACTGGCCGGCCATGGAATCGAGCAGCGGCGTCACCGTCGCCCGCAGTTCCATCTTCTCGCCGGACATTTTGACCAATTGGCCGGCGATCACGTTCAGTTCGGCCCGCGCCCGCTCCGCCGATACGCCCCGCTTCAGCCGCGCGACGACGTTGTAGTTCAACATCCCCATCAACTGCGCCAGTTCGTTCTTCCCAAACACCGCCGGACGAAAGACCTCGGGCCGCGCGGCATTCGTCTTTCCCGCCTCCATCACCTGCAGGCTGGGAAACTGGAACCACGCTGGCAACACCCCGGCGACGATGACCGCACGGCTGTTCAGATGGATGGTCCGCCCCACGATGCCGGGATCGGAATGAAACCGGCGCCGCCACAGAGAATAGGCGAGAACGGCCACGTCGCTCTTGCCCTCCTGGTCCTCGCCGTCCAGAAACGTGCGGCCCACGACGGCTTGGACGCCCAGCGTCCGAAACATGTCGGCCGAGACGCGCATGGCGTCGAGTTGCTCGGGCCCGCTACCGCCCGTCAGCGTCACGCTGTCCGGCTCCATCGCCGAGAGCCGCTCGAAGGAACTCGTCCGCTGGCGCCACTCGACCAGGTGCCGCGCGCTCACGGGCAGGGTCGGATAGGTCTGGGCGAGCGCGGGAACGACTTCGCGCAACGCCACCAGCCGATCCGGCTCGGCGTACGGCAGCGGCCGCAGCAGTACCCCGTTGACGATCGAAAAAATGGCGGTGTTGGCTCCCACGCCGAGCGCGACCGACAGGATCGCCGCGGCGGCGAAGCCCGGCTCGCGCAGCAGCGTGCGGGCGGAATAGCGCAGGTCGTTCCAGGTGTTCATGATCGCTCCTGGAGAATCATACGCTCGGCCGCCGGGGAGGGTTCGCAAGAATTCGTGCGGATCAAAAGCACTCCCTCAGTTCGGAGAATCTTCCCAAGGTCAGCAGGCGCCCGCCGTCGTTTCGGATCTCCTCCGTCTCGAGGGACCAGGTCCGCGCATGCGGAATGTACACCGCCCCCAGGCCGATTTCGAGCGCGGGATTGATGTCGGAACGCGACGAGTTACCGACCATCCAGGTGCGCTCCGGCGCCAGGCCCAGCTCCCCGACCAGCGCCCGGAACGATCCGGCGTCCTTTTCCTTGACGATGGCCGTATGGCGGAAGTGCGGCGCCAGGCCCGACACTTCGATCTTGTAAGTCTGCTCCTCGGGATGCCCCTTGGTGAACAGAATCAGCTCGTGCCGCGGCGCCAGGTACTCGATCGTTTCCCACACGCCTTCGATCAACTCTAAAGGCTGCTCCAGAATGCGCTCTGCGAAGGACATCACGCGCGCCAGATCGTCCGCCGAGGGTTCGCGCTCCGCCAGCCGCTGGTAGCACTGCCGCAGGTTGCGCCCGAAATTCAGGGCGCCGTAGCCGTGAATCTCGCGGTTCACCAGCTCGATTTCGTCCAGCACGCTCCGCACCCCGGCCGGGGTGAGCGTCGAGTGTCCCAGGAATTCGGCGAACTCGTCGAATGCCCGCTCGAAGTAGACGTTGTTCTCCCACAACGTGTCGTCGGCATCGAAGATGAGGTGCTGCCTCTCCGGCATGCTACTATTATGGCTTCGCGCGCATGATCCTTAAGTTGGTCCGAACACCCGGCATTTACCTGGTAGGCTTCATGGGCAGCGGCAAGACCACCGTGGGCCGGCTTCTGGCCGACCGGTTGGGATGGGACTTCGCCGACCTGGACGCCGAGATCGAAGCCGCCCAGCACTCTACCATCGCCCAGATCTTCGAGGAGCGCGGCGAAGGTTACTTCCGGCAACTGGAGACCGAAGCCATCCGCAAGCACACCCAGATGGTGCGCGCGGGCCAACCCATGGTAATCGCGCTGGGAGGAGGCGCTGTCCTGCGCGAAGAGAATTTCGAGCTGCTCGAGGACCACGGCGTGACAGTGTGGCTGGATTGCCCGCTCGATCTCGCACGCCAGCGGGTGGAACGCGAGACGCACCGGCCGCTGGCCCGCGATCCAGAACGGTTCGCCGCTCTCTACGAGCTGCGCCGGCCGGGCTACGCTCGCGCCGCCTACCGCGTGGAGGTCCGCTCGAACGATCCGGCGGAGACGGTGGCGGCAATCGAAGCGCTCCCGATCTTCTGATGGCCAGACTTCCGACGGCACGGCGCGAAGCGCGCGCGATTTTCCGCGCCGCCCTCCAGGCAGCCGATCCAGCCGCGGCCGTGCGCCGGCACGTGCGGCTGGAGGGCGAGACGCTCGTGGTTGGCGGGTGCCGCTATCTTCTGCGCCGTTTCGACCGCATCTGGGTGGTTGGGGCCGGCAAGGCCAGCGCGGCCATGGCCTCGGCCGTCGAGGGGCTGCTCGGCAGGCGCATCGCCGGCGGCCTGGTGAACGTCAAGTACGGGCACGCGGCCCGGCTTCGCCGCATCGAGATCAACGAAAGCGGCCACCCATTGCCCGATGCAGCCGGCGTCCGCGGCACCCGGCGGATCGCGGAGATGGTCGAGCGGGCAGGCAAGCGCGACCTCGTCATCTGCCTGATTTCCGGCGGAGCTTCCGCCCTTCTGCCGTTGCCGGCGCCGCCGGTCACTCTCGAGGAGAAGCAGGCAGTGACCGGACTGCTGCTGGCCTCGGGTGCGAGCATCGCGGAGATCAATGCGGTCCGCAAGCACCTGTCGGCCATCAAGGGCGGGCAGCTCGCAAAGCTGGCATATCCAGCCACGGTGATCTCTCTGCTGCTTTCCGACGTGGTGGGCGACGCTCTCGATGTCATCGGCTCCGGCCCCACCGCCCCGGATCCCTCGACGTTCGCCGACGCTCGGGCCATCCTCGAGAAATACGCTCTCGACGCCCGCGTGCCGGCGGCAGTGCGGGAGCGCCTGGCAGCGGGGATGCGGGGAGAGGTGCCGGAGACGTCCAAGGCGAACGACCCTGCGTTCCGTTCGACTCGCAACGTCATCGTCGGAAGCAACCGGCTGGCTGTGGACGCGGCGGCGGCCATGGCCCGCCAGTTCGGCTTCAAGCCGCTGGTGCTCTCGACCACGATTGAAGGTGAAACGCGGGAGGTGGCGCGCATGCACGCCGCGATCGCGCGCGAGGTGGCAACCTCCGGCCGCCCGGCCCGTCCGCCCGTATGTCTCATCTCCGGCGGCGAGACCACGGTCACGCTGCGCGGCGCCGGCCTGGGCGGACGAAACCAGGAGTTTGTGCTGGCCGCGGCCATCGATCTGGCGGGATGCCCCGGCGTGACGGTTCTGAGCGGCGGAACCGATGGCACCGACGGGCCGACCGACGCCGCGGGCGCGATCGCCGATGGCGCAACCCTGGCCCGCGCGGGGGCTCGGGGCCTCGATGCCCGCCGGCACCTGGCCGAGAATGACTCCTACCGCTTCTTCGACGCGCTCGGCGATCTGCTGAAGACCGGTCCCACGCGAACCAATGCGATGGACGTGCGCCTCCTGCTGATCCGATAGAGGCGCGCCGGCGGGCGGGGCGATCAGCATCTTCGTGACGAACCCCACGCACGTGGTGCTGGATATCGACGGGTATTTCGCGCAATAAAACGCCCAAGCGCCCCGGCAAGCGCCCCAGCAACCGGCCCGCGCCCGGCCTATTGCTGCTACAATCAGCCTTTCAACCGATAATGGCGGGCACCCATCCAAGCCGGCCCTTGCGCATCCTCGCCCTGATCGAGGCGTTGAGTGTCACCGGCCCGGCCAAGAACCTTCTTGGTTTCGGCGAATGTGTCCGCGCCATGCGCCCCTGCCTCGCGGAGCTGACCATCGCGACGTTCCGGCGCGGCGCGACTCCGGGCGCCGACCGGTTTCTCGAGGCGGCTTACGCGGCCCGCATCCCCGTCGACGTGATCCCGGAGCGTGCGCCCTTCGACACCCAGCACCTGCCGCGCCTGCGCGCCATTGTCCGAGAGCGCGCCCCGGACCTGATTCAGACGCACAACACCAAGTCGCACTTCCTGGTCCGCCTCAGCGGCCTGTGGCGGGAACGGCCCTGGGTGGCCTTTCATCACGGCTACACAACGACCGATTTCAAGATGCGCGTCTACAACCAGTTCGACCGCTGGTCGCTGCGGACGCCGCGGCAGGTGGTGGCGGTGAGCGAGGCCTTCGTCGGCGGACTGGTGCGCATGGGCGTGCCGGAAGGCCGAATCGTGGTGGTGCACAGCGCGGTGAATCCGGTTTTCGCCGGGCGGGTGGCGGCGGTAAACCGCGAGGCGGCCAGGGCGTCGCTCGGCATTCGGGAGGGCGAACGGATCGTTCTCGCCGTCGGCCGCCTGTCGCGGGAGAAGGCGATCGCCGATCTGGTTGCGGCGGTGGCGAAGTTGCGGCGGCCGAACCTCAGGCTTGTGATCGCGGGCGACGGTCCGGAGCGGGCGAACATCGAGCGGGCCGCGGCGGCGGCCGGCCTGCGCCCCGTGATGCCCGGCTTGGTCCGCGATGTGGCGCCATTCTACGCAATCGCCGATGTCCTGGCGCTGCCGTCGCTCAGCGAGGGTTCGCCGAACGTCCTGCTCGAAGCCATGGCGGCCGGGGTTCCGGTAGCCGCGACCGCGGTGGGCGGCGTGCCTGAGATCGCCGTCGACGGAGAGACGGCGCTGCTGGTGGCGCCGTGCGACACGCCGGCGCTCTCGGGCGCCATCGCCCGCCTGCTCGACGACGCCGCGCTGGCGAACCGCCTGGCGGCGAACGCCCGTGAAGTCATGCTGGCCCGCTACTCCCCGGAGGCTCGCACGGCGCGGCTGCTCGAAATCTGCACGGCGCTGTGACACAATATCTGGAACGTGCGACTACTTGTTTTCTCCGACATCCACGACGACTACGCGGCGCTCGAACGGCACATGGCGGCCGAGGCGGACTACTACTTCGCGGCGGGCGACCTGACCAGTTGGGGCCGCGGCCTGGAACGTTGCGGCGAGATTCTGGCCCGGCGCGACGGTCGCGTCCGTGTGTTGCCGGGCAACCACGAATCCGAACGGCAGATCGCGGAGCTGGCGGCAAAGCACGGGCTCACGGATTTCCACGGCCGGAGCTTCGAAGCGGGCGGATTTCACGTCGCCGGCCTGGGTTGCTCGACACCCACGCCGTTCAATACGCCGGGCGAGTACAGCGAAGAGGAAATGGCGCGGCGCCTGGCCCCGTTCGCCGCGTTGCGGCCGCTGATTCTGATCTGCCACTGCCCGCCGCTGGGGACCGATCTCGACCGCGTGCGCAAGGGCGTGCACGCCGGCAGCAGCGCGGTGCGCGAGTTCATCGAGAAGCACCAGCCGGCGGCGTTCTTCTGCGGCCACATTCACGAGGCCGAAGGCGTCCGCATCGAACTGGGCCGGACGCCGTGTTTCAACGTGGGCAAACGGGGCTATCTGCTCGACTCTGATACACTGAGTGAGTGATGAACGAGGAACTCGAACGAGAGTACTCAACGCTCCGCCAGCAAGCCGAGGCTGTGCGGAGCTATCTTTGACGCCCCCAAACGCAAATCCCAGCTAGCCAGGATTGAAGAGCGGGTCTCCGCGCCCGAGTTCTGGGCCCAGCCGGACCAGCACCTGCTGCGCGATCGCAAGCGCCTGGAAGAGACGCTGGCCGACGACGCGCGGGTCGCGCTCATGATGTCCGACCTCGAAACGCTGTTCGAACTCCAGCGCGAAGGCGAAGACGTCGGCGGCGAGATCCGGCAGGAGCTGCACAAGTTCTCCCAGCGTCTGGAGAAGCTCGAAACGGAGATGCTGCTGGCGGGCGAGAACGATTTCCGCGACGCCATCGTCGAGATACACCCCGGCGCGGGCGGCACCGAGAGCCAGGATTGGGCGGAAATGCTGCTGCGCATGTACCTGCGCTGGGCCGAGCGCATGGGCTTCTCCACGGTTGTCACGGACCGGCAGGAGGGCGAGGGCGCGGGCATCAAGTCCGTCACCTTCGAGGTCAACGGCGAGAACGTCTACGGCCTGCTGCAATCCGAGGTCGGGGTGCATCGGCTGGTGCGCATATCGCCCTTCGACGCCAACGCGCGGCGGCACACCTCCTTCGCCTCGGTCTTCGTCTACCCGCAGGTGGACGACGAAATCAAGATCGAGATCCGGCCCGAAGACCTGCGTGTGGATACGTTCCGCGCGGGCGGAAAGGGCGGCCAGCACGTCAACCGTACGGATTCGGCCGTGCGCATGGTGCACCTGCCCACCAACATCGTGGTGCAGTGTCAGAACGAGCGCTCCCAGCACAAGAACCGCGAGATGGCGCTCAAACAACTCCGCGCCCGCCTCTACGAGCACGAGATGGCTAAGAGGAACGCCGCGGACAAGAAGATCGAAGACAGCAAGGCCGACATCAATTTCGGCAGCCAGATCCGCAGTTACGTGCTGGCGCCGTACCGGCTGATCAAGGACCATCGCACCAAGCTGGGCGTGGGAGACGTCGATCGCATTCTCGAAGGCGACATCGAGCCTTTCCTGCACGCCTACCTGGTGTGGAAGCGCACCGGCCGGATCGCCGGCGCCGACGGCAAAGAAGACCTACCGGAGTAAGTGATCTCGCCAGAGCAACTCGAAGCGGCCGCGGAGACGATCCGCCGGGGAGGGCTGGTCGCCTTTCCCACCGAAACCGTCTACGGACTGGGTGCCAACGCGCTCGACCCGGCGGCGGTGGCGCGCATCTACGAGGCGAAAGGGCGGCCGGCGACGAGCCCGCTGATCGTCCATGTGGCATCGATCGATGCGGCCCGCGAGCTGGCCGCGGAGTGGCCCGAGGCGGCCCAAAAGCTGGCGCGGCGCTACTGGCCCGGACCGCTGACTTTGGTGGTCCCTAAACAGCCCTGCGTACCCGATATCGTTACGGCGGGCCTGGGCACGGTGGGAATCCGGATTCCTTCGCACCCGCTCGCGCTCCGCCTCATCCGGCAGGCGGGGGTGCCGATCGCCGCTCCGAGCGCCAACCGGTTCACCGGGCTTTCTCCAACCACGGCCGGGCATGTGCGGGACAGCCTCGGCGCGGCAGTCGATCTCATCCTCGATGGCGGTCCAACCGATATCGGGATTGAATCGACGGTGCTGTCGCTTGCCGGCCCGCGGCCCGTGCTGCTGCGGCCCGGCATGGTGTCGCAACGGGAGATCGAGGAGCTGATTGGCCCGGTGGATCTGGCGGCGCCGGGCGGGGCCGGCGCGCATCGCTCGCCGGGAATGCGCCGCAAGCATTACAGTCCCCACACGCGCCTGCTGCTGGTCAAGGGGGGCGCCGTACCCAACCGGGGCCGGGGCGGCTACGTCGGGCTGTGCTCGGAGCCCGCCAGTGCAGTCGCCAAGGTGGTCTGGATGCCGCCGGATGCCGCCTTGTACGCCGCGGTTCTGTACGAAACCCTGCACCGGCTGGACCGGGAGGGGCTGGACTGGATCGCCGTAGAGCGGCCACCCGACCGCTTCGACTGGGCCGGCATCCTGGACCGTCTCGAGCGCGCGGCAAAATAGCCTGGATTGAGCCAATTCTCTTCGGTATTTCTTGAGCGCCTTTCATCATTTTTCTCTCGTTGCCCGGTCGAGACAGCGGGCTTCCCTGCCGATATAGGGTCTGTGAGCACATCCCTGGCGTCGGCCGCGGGAGCACAGAGGCCGCGGGTCCTCAAGAGCCTGCATCCTCTACCCGTGATCGCCGTCCGGCTGATGCGGATGGTCTCCACCGATGATGTTGTGTTCCGCCGCGTGGCCGAGCTGATTCGGGTGGATGCGGCCTTTTCGGCGGAGGTCCTGAGGGTAGCCAACTCCCCCCTGTTGGGATGCCGTCAGGAGGTGCGCGGCATCCTCAACGCCCTGGCCATCCTGGGGTTGGACCGGCTGAAGGGCCTGGTGATGACGGTGGCGCTGCGGAATTTCCTGGCCGCCGCGCTGGACGTCCCGGTCCTGCTGCGTTGCTGGCGCCACTCTCTGGCGTGCGCGCTGCTTTGCGAGCAGGTTGCCGAGGCCTGCTGGCTGGACAAGGACCAATGCTACACCGCAGGGCTCTTGCACGACATGGGCCGCCTGTCCCTGCTCGAAACCTACTCGGCAGACTACGCCAGCCTCCTCGAAACCGTCGATGAGGACCAGGGCGACGCCGCTACTCTCATGGAGTATGAGCGCGAGATGTTCGATGCCGACCACTGCGAGATTGGCCGCTGGCTCGCCGAGGACTGGGGATTCCCCGTCGAACTCCAGGACATCATCGGAAAGCACCACGAGCCCCCAAAACCGGGACGCCTGGACCAGCTCACGGTAGTCCATCTCGCCTGCACGATCGCGGACATGCTGGGCTTCCAGGCCGCGGGGCCGGCGAGACTCTCCAGCCTCGATGAACTGAAGCGGGATTATCCGCAGTGCGGGTGGGACCGCCTCAAATCCGAGCGCGAACTGCTGCTGGTTGTGGCGGGAAAAATCAACGCGCTCGAGTGCAGCCTGTTCGCCTCCTGAAGCCCTGGGCAAGGCCCCGCTCCAATCGCCACTCCGATCCCCGCTCGACCTCCAGCGTTTGGGCACAATAACGGCGCAGGCGGTTTCGCCTCAGTCCGGCCGTTCAGCCTCCGGCGAGCCCCAGTTCCGCCGCGCTCCCCTGCATGGCCCGGATACAGAAGCCGATGTGCTCCTCCAGATCGACTCCCAGACCTGCGGCGCCCTCCACTATGTCCTCGCGGCTCACCGCGCGCGCGAACGCCTTGTCCTTCATCTTCTTGCGGACGGATTTGGCGTCCACCTCGGCCAGGCTGCGGCTCGGTTTGACCAGGGCCACCGCGGTGATGAAGCCGGCCAGTTCGTCGCAGGCGAACAGGGCCTTCTCGAGCGGCGTCTCGCGTACCACGCCGCCGTGCCGGGCGTGCGAGAGCACGGCGCGGCGGATCTCCTCGCTGACGCCGCGGGCGGCCAGGATCGGCTCGCCCTTCAGCGGGTGGTCGGGAGCCTGGGGATGGATCTCCCAGTCGAAATCGTGCAGCAGGGCGGTGGCGCGCCATTTGACCTCGTCCTCGCCGAACTTGCGCGCGTAGGCGGCCATGCACGCCTCCACCGCCAGCGCGTGCTTGCGCAGGTTCTCCGATTGCGTGAACTCGCACAGGATCTGCCAGGCTTCTTCGCGGTTCATGTGTCTCCAGGATACTGCACCGGCGTGATCGGCGGCCCCTCAATCCGGCTACGAACCCGGCCGTCGGATCGCCGCTCTCCGGCCGCCCGGCCGACCCCCAAACCGGGCGCGAATCCGGCCCGCAAACGGGCGCGAATCCGGCCCCAAGCCGGCCCCCAAACGGGCCGTCGGTCCGGCCCCCAAACAGGCCGCCGGTCCGACCGCCGTGCTATATTAATGAGAGTCGAGTGTGGGCCTGTGGCGCAGTTGGGAGCGCGCTTCCATGGCATGGAAGAGGTCGTGAGTTCGAATCTCACCAGGTCCACCAAAACAAAACCCAATAAAACATAGACTTACGAAGATGCTTGCGCGCTTCCACGTCGCGGAAGAGGTCACGCGGAGTCCGTTTGGAGTCCAAAATTCGGCAAAATTTGGACTCCAGCCAACGGCTTTGGATGTCGTGGTTCGAAAGATGGGGCAACCTGCGCGCACCTCTACCTAATTTTTCGTGATGTGCGCGAGCCGTTAAGTAGTCGCCCGCCGCCGTCGAAATCGATTGCGCGTGTTGCTGAAGAGTGCTCATGGGTCAACGCCACATCCTCTCGACGAGCTGGCGTTTCTCCGGTCCCATCGCGCCGGCATAGTTCTGTTCCTTGTGCTGGCTTCTTACCGCCCAACGCAGCCGCCCGCGAAAGAGCGTCGAACCCTCAGGCCGGTTTTGAAATGGGCTATACTGAGCGCCAGAGGAAAATTGTGGCGAAGCCGACGATTGCCGTTGCCGCGCTGATTTTGGCGGGCGCTGCCTCTGCCTCAGCGCAAAAACTGACTGTGAAGATCATTGACCGGCAGGACAAAGAAGATACCTACGATTATGCCGCCGTCTACAACAACGTTGCGGTAGGCAAGTCCTTCAAGGTGCATGGGGCAACATTCACGCTACAGCTTCCCGATGGCCGATTGGCAATCGTCAATTGTGAAAGCAAATTTGCGGAACACATGGCCGGTCGCGTAGGGAACCGGAGAAGCTGCCGCACGCCTCTCGTGGATAGCATTGAAGCCGACTTCAATGGTGACAATGCAAAGTTGATTTGGCCCGTCAGCCTCGACGGCAAGAAAATGCAGTCGGAAACTTACAAGATCCTCGGCATCCTGGACAAGCCAAAGAGCAACTAAGGTCGCCCGTGAGCCAGACGGTTGTCAATACGCTTCCCCCGAGGAACAATCCTTTCACCAAGGACGAATTGCTGAACGGCCTCAACATCCTTCTGAACAATTTCCTGTACGGGTTCGTGTGCCCGAAGCTTGTGCCCCCCGAACGGTGGAAAGAAGCTTCGAGAAAAACTGCCGTATTCGGAAGCCGCGAGGGGGATATAGAAATTCACCTCGGGCCGTTAGTGAAGCGAGCGTTTGAAGCCGATTTCACAGCTCGCGAGGGGTTCAGGAGGAATTACGAAAATAGCCTTCTCAGAACGATGATGCGCGACGCGCACGAACTCATTTTGCTTTACTGCGAGGAAACGCAACAGTTTCCCGCATACAAGGCTGAGCCGTGGTTTCAATTCGCGCGTGTGCTGAGAAATGTTATGTCTCACAAGGAGGGCGGCACTCTTAGGGAGTGGCCCAAAGACTTGCTTAAAAAGGGCATCACATCTGTGACATGGCGCAGCAAAACATTCGACACAACGATGCTTGGTCATCGCTTAGTGTTCTACCCGCCCGAGGGCCTGGAACTAATGAAAGATCAGATCGAGTTCGTGACCGCTAAGCTGTCCTGATACCACTGTTGGCATCCGGGCCCGGCTATGCCGACCGCCGGATCGGTACAAAACGGATCTCGACCCCCTGATTCAACGCGCCCGCTATTCTCCGCAACATGGCCAGGGAGTGGCCCGCATAATCGGCGTCCTCAAGGCGGCAGATGACCGATGCGGTGGTGCCTACGAGCTTGGCAAGCTGAGTCTGAGTGAGGGCCGCCGATGCCCTCAGTTCCTGGATTTTGCGGGCGATCTCTTCATTCGCGCGCGCCTCTTCCAGGTTCTTCAGCCGGGCCGGCTTGCCTTTGTAGAACCGGCGGTGAAGGATCTCCACCGCGTCGCTGGTTGGTTTCAACGTCTTTGCCACCTCAAGCCTCCTCATAAGTGTGCTTCGCGGGATTCGCCTCAAACCGCTTCCGGCGTTCGACGGCCCGATCGATCTCCTTCGGCGGGACCACCCGCTCTTTCGCAAGACCGTGAGAGACCACGGCGGCCACCGCGCCGTGGAAGAAGTACAGGATCCGGTGGTGAACGCCTCCCAGGCTGACGCGCAATTCGTAGATGCCGTCTCGCAGTAAGTCCGCTTCGGGACGGCGCAGTTCGTGGCCCATCTCGCGCAGGCGTTCCAACCGGAGGTAGCACTTGTCCTGCACTTTCGCCGGTAACTTGTCGAACCACTCGATGAACGGGCATGATCCGTCTTCCTCCCGGTATAGGGCGACCCTGGTCTTGGACACTCGATCTTAGTCTATTCGCAATATTGCGAAAACGCAAGTTTTTGCATTGCGAAACCGCGAAGGCGGTCACTGCTCCACGTGGGCATCATCCTTATAGAGAGATCATTTGTTATCTGCTCAAGCAGACAACACTAACGACGGCTTGCAACCGCGCGCGTGACACATGCTTCGGGCCGTTTCCGGTGTGAACTCCCGGTGGCGTCCACCGGAGTCCACGTCGCCTCTTGCTAAGTCTTTTGTTTTGCGCCAAACTGTCTGCAAGTGATTGATATTTCTTAAATGGCATGGAAGAGGTCGTGAGTTCGAATCTCACCAGGTCCACCAAACACATCCCGTACACACCACGCGAGTTGCGACACCGCGGTCCGATCCATACCGCGCGGGCATCTGTGGAAAACAGACTTTTGGACCGTGTTTGGACCTTCTTTGGACCTTGTGCAGGGACGATCGGAAGTGCGCTTACAGCCACACGTGGCCGTAACTCACGTGGTGTGTAGGGGATAGTTTTGGTGGACCTGGTGAGATTCGAACTCACGACCTCTTCCATGCCATGGAAGCCAGATCAATCACTTACAGACAAGGTCTTAGTATTTTCATGCACTTACAGACGCCCATTTTGGACCGCGTTTGGGCCGCGTGACCTC
>Ga0182021_10006396_pt1 | contig 13990 bp, 10 predicted proteins | sample 612E3MmetaG_FD_120493 | JGI IMG/M metagenome (GOLD analysis project Ga0182021, IMG submission 120493) | Permafrost microbial communities from Stordalen Mire, Sweden - 612E3M metaG (Illumina Assembly) | ecosystem: Environmental > Terrestrial > Soil > Wetlands > Permafrost | place: Sweden...
GCTCTCAAGCACCAGTAAGGTCGAAGACCTCTGGACCACACGCCTCGGCACAGCATACTGCCAATGCTCCCGTTTTCATTAATCGTTGTGGCGCTGAGCGCCATGTAGAACTCATCCCATCTGGTTACGACAATCAATCGCTGGAGGAATGTATTCTGTCGTGGATTTGGACCGTTTAATGCCTCACTGAGTAGAGACAGGAGGCTTTCTTTTGCGAACTAGAAAGAGCGAGATGCCGAAAAAGCAAAGTGGAATTGTATATCCACGCACCACGACAAGCGGACTGACTTCGTTGATTCCGTACGCCTTCTGACCATCACCACGTTCGTAGCACGCGAATGCCACGAGCATGGGCTCTGGGTGCTTCTCGAACCAGGCGATAATAACGTCCTGCGACATCTCGATCTTCTCAGTGGTCCGCGGCTCAGCGTAGTGAATCTTAGACGTTACTTGATAGAAATGCCCAATCTTTATGGTCCTCTTCAAAGTTCCGACTTCGGCAATCGTTTTCTGAACAACCGTGTCTGAGTCTGGAGGAGCAGGTTTGTGCCCTTCCAAAGCACCTATAAACTCTTGCAGATTTTCATTCGGAAACACAACCGAGTATAAGAACGGGAGAAACGTCGTGCACATGAAGAAACCAGAAACCAACAGCAGTATTATCGCGTAGATCGGGCGACTCAATTTAAAAGCCAAATTGTCCTCCGACTAGACGAGAATATCACTGAGAGAACGCGAACGGGGCTGTCGATAAAAACCGCGATTACACTCACGATCTGGGTTCTGAGTGTAAATGCCTGTTAACAACAGTTGACCTTAAGTTTCGATCTTGCTCCAGTCGCGTTACGGTTTCAATTGGAGGAAGACCATGTCGGACGCCGTTCTGCATTTGGACTTCGCTAACCTGCACGCCGACAACAGTTCTCTCGGCGGGTGGCCCGCATCTCGGGCGGAGTCAGTGTAGCGCATTTACTGTTTGTGCTGACGCTGAGAAGATGGGGGTGCCCCGCTTCTCGCGCTTTTCGAGAAGCGGGTGGTCGGGCAGCTGGCATCGGAATGGGGTTGGTTTCATGCGGCCGACGGTTGGATCTTCTATCTTGAGGAACGCGTACTGTCCGAAGGTGATGAAAACTTCCAAGGGCCGGGTTCCGTTCCTTCGCGCTGGAAAGGCCTCACTTCTCGCACAGAACGCGAGAAACGGGGCACCCCGTTACTTACCTATTCTAGAAGGGGGCCACCCGCCAGCGTACTATTCTTGAGTCCAGAGAAATTCTCTGATGTTCACCAAAAAGAGAAGACAAATTCCGACCTGGGAATTGGCGATGATTGCTGCGGCCATGGCTGCCGGGACGGTGCGCGGTACTCCCGGTTTAATACTGGCGATTGGAATCGTTGCGATTGTCGGAGTTTATTTGATCTGGACAAAACTATGAAACTGATCGATAAGCGATCGCTCAGGTCCGTTTCGGTCGATGAGTGTAATCGCCTGCTAACATCACAGAAAACCGATTGAGTAAGTGCAGTGGAAGGCCCTTAGGGCTTTGCGGGCAGGGGCTGCCAGAGCTCAATCTTATTCCCATCCGAGTCATAGATCCAGGCAAAGCGGCCGTAGGATTCATCCATTCGTTTGGCGTCAATCTTTACTCCCTCTTGTCTTAAGCGGTCGAGCAAAGCATCCATATCGTCCACGATGTAGTTGATCATGAACGGTGCGGGGCTGGGATCGAAATACTTAGTGGAGGTGGGAAAAACAGTCCAAACTGTAACGTGTTCCTTTTGCGGGTCGTCGTGCTCGCGCCACGGAAGCATCACGCCCTGGCCTTTGTCAGCGAGTCCAAGATGCTTCGAATACCACTCGCGCATCTGATCACGATTCGCGGATTTGAAGAAGACACCGCCGATTCCAAGGATGCGCCCGCGCTGCTCCATTTTGACAGGCGGCTTCGACTTTTCAGGTTGCGGAGATTTCACTTCCTGTCCTCCTGTTGAGCGGGCCGAGATGAGCAACAGCGAGCCGAGCGCAAATGTGCTCCAGGGTATTCCTTGCATGCGCGGGATTATACAAGTTTCGATTCGAATGGAGAAAACGGTTCGCTCAAGGTTCGCCGCGATTCACCCACTCGCATGCCATTGCCGTCCAGTTCCCGAAACTTCTAATAGATTCCTATTATTGACGGTCGCCAATGATCGTGTTCAGCCCATCTTTTCATGCGTTTTGGTGGCATTTATCACCGCTCTTCGTGATCCACATCACCGATTGACCGTACGGTGGCCCATAGGCTCGACTGCGACGAACCGTGAACTCCCAGTGGAACGGCCAGTTTTCCTCCTTCGACTTAGTAGCCCGGCTCGATGAGCATCGCCGGACGGTAGTGCAGGTCGGCGACCTCGAGATTGGTGGCGACGAGTTTGTCGTCATGGCGGGCCCCTGCGCGGTGGAATCCGAGCGACAGTTGCTCGAAACCGCCAGCGCAGTGGCAGCGGCCGGGGCACGCGTGCTGCGCGGCGGCGCCTACAAGCCTCGTTCTTCGCCCTATGCGTTCCAGGGACTGGGCGTGGAAGGCCTGAAGATCCTGGCGAAAGCGCGCGCCGAGACGGGGCTTGCCATCGTGACTGAGGTGATGTGCCCCGAAGATGTAACTCTGATTGCTGAATATGCCGACATCATGCAGGTGGGGGCGCGCAGCATGGAGAACTACGCGCTGCTCCAGGCGCTCGGCCCATGCGGGCGGCCGGTGCTGTTGAAGCGGGGCATGTGCGCCACGCTGGAGGATCTGCTGCGGTCTGCGCAGGTCATCGCGACCCACGGCAATCCCGACATCATTTTGTGTGAACGCGGGATCCGGACCTTTGAGACCGCAACCCGCAACACGTTCGACATCGCCGCGGTACCGGTGCTGAAAGCGGTGTCACACCTTCCCGTAATTGTCGACCCGAGCCATGCCGCCGGAATCCGAATGCTGGTGCCGCCCTTGGCGCGTGCCGCGACCGCGATCGGAGCAGACGGGCTGATTGTGGAAGTGCATCCGTCACCAGATGAGGCATGGAGCGACGGCAAGCAGTCGCTCACGTTCCGCCAGTTCGACGACATGATGCGTGACCTGGAGCCCTACCTCGCCCTTCGAGAGCGTCCGCACCGGGGCAAGTTGGAGTTGATTACGGCGCGAGGGGGGCATTGAGTGCGGATCGGGTACGCTGCGATTGGGATCCTGCTGCTGGCAGCCTTTGCGCTGCTGGGTCACGTCTCCGCGTCTTCTGAACCCGCCGCCACTCCGCTGCTCTACACCGTCGCTGGGAAGTATGACGCGCTGGCGTGGCTTCAGGGGCAGGAACGATTTCCGCTCGGGGCGCAGATCATGGTCCAAACCGGCAGTGTGCGTCATGCCCTGGTGAGCGGATTTGCTGGCTCGGCAGATCCTGCCGCGTCGTATGACGGCACGCGCGTATTATTCGCGGGGAAGAAGAAAGCCACCGACCGCTGGCAAGTTTACGAAGTCAGCGTCCAGGGTGGGGATCCGCGCCGGGTCACCTCTTGCGAGGAAGATTGCGTGCGCCCGTTTTACCTGCCCGACGACCGGCTCGTTTACGCGCGCAAGATCAACGGGCATTTCGTGATCGAGGCCGCGCCGCTTGCCGGTGGTAAGGCGCTCCTGTTGACGTACGCCCCGGGGAACTTCCTGCCTACGGACGTTTTGCGCGACGGGCGCGTGTTGTTCGAAGCGGGTTTCCCCGCCGCTGGCGGTTCTTCCGCGGAAATCTTCACCGTGTATTCCGACGGCAGCGGAGTCGAATCGTATCGCTGTGATCATGGGCACGCGCGGCATGCGGGGCGGCAGATTGAATCCGGCGACATCGTGTTTGCTTCAGGACGGGGACTGGCACGGTTCACCTCTGCGCTGGCTCATGATGTGCCGGTCCCGGCTCCGGCGGGAGAATACGCGGGCGATGTCGTCGAGGTGCCTTCGCGGGAATGGCTGGTTGCGTGGCGCGCCGATTCGCGGAAACCTTTCGAACTCAAGCGCTGGAAGCTGGGCGCGAGCACTCTGGAAACTGTCGCGGGCGGGGCCGAGGGCGATTTCATCCAGCCTGTCTTGCTCGCGCCACGGCGGCTATCGAATCGTCATCCGTCGGGGTTGCATGACTGGGCGTACGCCAACCTGCTGTGCCTGAATGCGTACACCTCGAAATACAGTTTCGCCGAGGGCTCGGTCGTGTCCGTGCGGCTGCACACACAAGATCGCTTGGGCAACGAGAAATTGCTCGGGACCGCAACGGTCGAGAGTGATGGTTCGTTCTACCTGCGTACTCCGGCTGACCAGCCTCTGAAAATCGAACTGCTCGACCGCTCCGGCAAGACTCTGAAGAAGGAAGCGGGCTGGTTCTGGCTGCGCCGCGGCGAGCAGAGGGTGTGTGTCGGCTGTCACGCAGGACCGGAGACAGCGCCGGAAAACGCCGTGCCCGCGGTGCTGCTGCGATCCACGGTGCCCGCCGACATGACTCGATCCGCAGACGCCACTTCCAAGGGAGGGCACTAAATGTTCCGCCGCATGGGCACATTCTTTCTGCTGAGTGCTTCCTTGCTGTTTGCGCAGGGCGCGGCCAAGGACACGATTCGGTTTGACGACGCCACCGCGTCCTCAGGAATTCAGTTTACGCACAGCTTCGGCGCGGAGAAACTCGGTTCGCTGCTGGAAAGCACGGGCGGAGGCTGCGTCTGGTTCGATTACAACAACGACGGGTTCGCGGATCTCTACGTAATCAGCGGCAAACCACTCGAAGCGGGCATGCACCCGTATCCGTTGAGGAAGGCGCCTGCGGTTGCGCCCCACAACCATCTGTATCGCAACAACGGCAACGGCACTTTTACCGATGCAACCGACGAGGCTGGTGTCGCGGCGAACATTTTTGGAATCGCGGCGGTCGCGGCGGACTTTGATAACGACGGCTTCGTCGACCTGTTTGTCACCGGCTACGGACGGGCCATTCTCTATCGCAACAAGGGCAACGGAACGTTTGAGGATGTGACGGCCAAGGCGGGGATCAAGGTGGATGGATGGCCGATCAGTTCCGCCTGGCTGGACTACGATCGCGACGGCTGCGTTGATCTTTTCGTCGGGCGGTACGTGAAGTTCGATCCGCAATACCGCGCCTTCTATCCCGCTGACAATTATCCCGGCCCGCTCGATTACGAGCCCGACACCAACCGGCTGTATCACAACAACTGCAACGGCACGTTCACCGACGTGACCGACAAGTCGGGCATCGGTGCCCTCAAAGGCCGTGCGATGGGCGTGACGGCCGCCGATTTCGACGGCGACGGCTATCCCGATATTTATGTTGCCAACGACAAGACCGAGAGCTATCTCTTCCGCAACAAGCACGATGGCACGTTCGAAGAAATTGCCGCCAACCTGGGCGCTGCTTACGGACAGAACGGCGAGATGAGTTCCGCCATGGGTCCCGTGTTTGCGGACCTTGAAGGCAATGGCCGGATGGATCTTTGGGTGACGGACTCGAAGTACAACCGGCTCATGCGAAACGCGGGTAAAGCCGGATTCGAGGACGTCAGCGAGAACGCGGGAATTTCCGCGGCGTCCGCGCAATACGCGAGTTGGGGAAGCGGCATTTACGACTTCGACAACGATGGCCTGCTCGACATTCTTGTCTTCCATGGCGGATTGGTTCACATGGTGCCGCAGGAGCATTCGCTGTTCCGGGGACTGGGAAAAGGGAAGTTTGCCGACGTGTCGCGCGATGCCGGCCCGGTGTTCGACGTGAAGACCGTGGCCCGCGGTGCATGTTTCGCCGACTACGACAACGACGGCAAGGTGGATGCGTTTGTGGTCAACCTGGGCGCTCCCGCGGAATTGCTGCACAATGTGACGCCGAATAGCGGTCATTGGATCGCCTTGAAGCTGAAGGGCACGAAGAGCAATCGGGATGGCATCGGCGCCGTGGTCGAAGTCGAAGCCGGTGGCCGCGCGCAGACTGCGCAGAGGGTCGCGGGCTCGGGCTATCTTTCTCAGGATGACGATCGTCTGCACTTCGGACTGGGCTCAGCTTCCAAGATCGACAAGCTGACCGTCCGCTGGCCCAGTGGCCGCACCCAGGCGCTGGAGAACGTGGCGCCTGATCGTGTGCTCACCGTGGAGGAGCCGAAATGAAGTGGTCGATGGCTCTGGTCGCGATCCTGGCAGTCTTCCTGCTCGCCGCCGCTGCGCCCAGCGGCGACGAGGTCCGCTACCTGTCCCCCAGTGAAATGGTCTTCTCGCCCGATGGCCGATGGCTCTATGTGATCTGCGAGAAGAGCGATCAACTCCTGGTGGTGGATGTCCAGAGCCGAGCCGTTGCCAAGAGCATCGCAGTCGGCCATGTGCCGCGCGGGCTGGCGATTTCCGCGGATGGCCGTGAGGTCTTTGTTGCGAATTCGTGGAATGACAATATCTCCGTCATCGACGCGCGCACCCTGGAACTCGTGAAGACGGTGGCGACAGGAGCTGAGCCGTACAGCGTGGTTTCCGATCCCGATGCGAAAACGCTCTACGCGGCAAACCGCCTAAGCAACGATGTGTCGGTGATCGACGCTCAGAGCGGGCAAGAGATCAAGCGATTGGCGACTGGTCGCGGCGCAAGCTACCTGGCTGCGTCCGCGGATGGAAAGACTATCTACGCTACGCATGTGTATCCGAAGCCGGGCGCGTTTCGGAAGACGCCGGAGTCGGAGATCACGATCATCTCCACCGAAACCCAACGGGTAGTCGAGCGCACGCCACTGCCCAATGTCGCCGGAGTGTTTCACGTTGCGCTTTCAGCCGATGGCCGATTTGGCGCAGCCGCGCAACTTCGTCCAAAAAACCTGATTCCCCTGGCCCACGTGGAACACGGCTCGGTGTTCGGCAATTCGCTGACTATCTTTGGCGCTGATGTTGGCGGTGTCGTGCAGGTTCCCATCGATGAACTTGACCGGTACTTTGCGATGCCGTTCGGGGTCGTGATTACACCGGACAAGTCCAGGCTTTTCGTGACGACGGGTGGATCGGACAGCGTGACGGTAATTGATATCGCGCGGCTGCTGGCGTTCGTGCGTGCGAACCGCCGTTCGTTTGCCAATGACCTCTCCGCCTCCGCCAACTACGTGGTCACCAGAATTCCGGTGGGCCGCAACCCGCGCGGAATCGTGCTCTCGCCGGACGGCAGGCGGCTCTATGTTTCGAACCGCATGGACGACAACATCACGGTGATTGATGCCAAGACAAACAGAGTCCTCTCCACGATTGACCTGGGAGGCCCGAAACAGGTGACGCCGCTCCGTCGCGGCGAACAGATCTTCTATACGACCAAGTACGCCTTTCAGGGCCAGTTCAGCTGCGCGAACTGCCACATTGACGTGACGTTCGATGGGCTGCAATGGGATCTTGAACCGGATGGTTTCGGAGTGGACATTGTCGACAACCGGTCCATGGAAGACTTGATGGGCACCGAGCCGTTCAAATGGAACGGCGGGAATCCGGATCTGCCCACGGAATGTGGTCCGCGTACGGAAAGGTATTTCTACCGCTCGCAGAGCTACAACGAGCAGGAGTTGACCGATCTGGTCACATTCGTTTTTTCCACCCCGGTACGGCCGAACCGATATCGCTTGCCGAATGGGGAGTTGACCCCTGCTCAGGAGCGGGGCAAGGCAATCTTCGAACGGACCCGCCACAAAGACGGCAGGCCGATCCCCGAGAGCAACCAATGCGCGACTTGTCACAGCGGCCGGAAGTACACCAATCAGAAACTGGCGGACGTCGGCACCGGGAAGAATACGGACCGGTCTCCGCTGGTCGACACGCCGCACCTGCCCAACGTCGCATACTCAGCGCCCTACTTGCATGACGGCTCAGCCCGGTCGCTCGAGGAAATCTGGACTGTCTTTAATCCGAATGACAAGCACGGCGTGAGCAACGATCTGACGAAAGACCAATTGAACGACCTGATCGAGTACCTGAGGACCCTATGAAGAGATCGATCTGGACCACCATTATCGTGATCGGGCTGGCCATACCGCTGCTGGCCACGCCGCCGGCCATGCCGCAGTTTTCGTGGGAGAACTTCACGGTTGCGAACGGGCTTCCCGACAACCATGTGTTCTGCGTTCTGGTGGATGGCAATCGCATCTGGGCGGGAACGGAAAACGGACTTGGCCTCTACGAAGATGGCAAGTGGAAGATATTTCGGCCGGCGGATGGACTCGCGCACCGGGCCGTGCTCTCGCTTGCACTCGACCGGCGCACGGGCGACGTTTGGGCCGGAACGATGGGTGGTTTGAGCCGCGTTTCGGCAGGACGCATTGACACGTTCACCCAACTCAGTTCCGGGTTGAGCAATGACGTGGTGTACGGTGTCGCTGTCCGGGATGACTACGTGTGGACGGCGACCGCCGCCGGCGCCAGCCGTCTGAACACGCGGACGGGTCAGTGGGCGCTGTTTAACGAGCGCAACACTCCGATGTATGAGATCTGGACCTACTCCGTGAGCCCGGGTGCGGACAAGGTCTATTACGCGGTGTGGGGCGCGGGGTTGCTCGAATACGATGTCAAAACCGAACGCTGGAAGGACTACAACGATCCGGACGGCGAAACCGAGATCGTCCTGCTGAAGGACCAGGGGTTGATCCACGAGATCACGACATCGGTCAGCTACGTCGACAAGATCGTGTGGGTCGCGACTTACTTCGGCGCCAGCCGCTACGACGGCCGCAACTGGCACAACTTCCTCACGAAAGACAGCGGGCTGCCGAGCAACTTCATGAGCTTCATCAAGGGCGTGGATGCCAACCGCGCCTGGTTCTGCACCGACAAGGGCCTGGCATATTACGACGGCACGAACTGGGCGGTGTATCGCCCCGCACTCGATAGCCACCGCCCTGAAATGCTGGTGCGCGACAGCGATGGCAACACAAGCAACGTGCCGGTGAAAACCGCGCCTGCCCACAATTACACCCTGGGCATCGATTTTCAGGGTGACGATGTTTGGGTCGCGACTGCCGAAGGATTGAGCCATGGGATTCGCCAGAAAGCGTCATCGGAAGTGGCACAAGCTGTGAACACAAAGAATTCAGATCCACACAAATAGTCAGGAGTCATCCATGAACATTCAAGAACTGCTGCAGGAAGTTGCCAAGGCTCCGGTTGAGAAACGGGCCATCACGAATCACAGCGTACTGAACGAAGCGTACAGCTACGGCAGTGCGTTTTCGCGCGGCATGCGCATCGATCTCAACGGACTGGTCATCCTGCTGATCTCGGGCACGGCCAGTATCGATGACGCAGGCAACACGCTGCATGTCGGCGACCTGCGCGCCCAAACCCGCCGCACGTTCGACAACATTACGGCGCTGCTGGCTTCGGAGGGTGCGACCTGGAAAGACATCGTGCGGACGACCTGCTACCTGCGCGACATTGAGCGCGACTACAAGGAATTCAACGAAGAGCGCACCACGTTCTACAAGGAGCAGGGACTCGATCCGCTGCCGGCCTCGACGGGCATCCAGGTCATTCTGTGCCGCCCGGACCTGCTGATCGAAATCGAAGCGATTGCCATGTTCCGGAAGACAACCTCAGAGGAGTAGCACCATGCGCAACATTCTCTTGGTCACGCTCGGTGCCCTGCTGGCGTGCGGAGCATGGGCACAGACCTCCAATGGCTGTTCGTGCGGCAGTAATCCTCCGGGACGACCTGCGCCGCGGTCGCTCAAGCCGTATGCGGGCACGCCGGAGGACCTGCGTCCGTACTCGAAGTTCGTTACTCCTTACTACGAGCACTACACCGACCTGATCGAATACAACGGAGCGGCGCGCGATATTCCCGATCCCAAACTTCAGGATGTCGACGAGATTCGTATTGGCTTTCTGGCGCCGCTCTATGACCACCCCGAAGCGGTGCTCGGTAATCGCATGCTGAACGGCGCAAAAATGGCGCTTGACGAGGCCAATGCCGCGGGCGGTTACTGCGGTAAACCCTTCCGGCTCGTGACCCACAACGACTACGACAACTGGCAGAACAGCAGCACTGCCTCGGCAGGCGTTGCAAAAGATTCAACCATCTGGGGATCGGCCTCGAACGATGCTGTCAGGATGATCTATGACGACAAGGTTTGGGCGATGTTCGGTTCGATTAGCGCGGAATCCACCCACATTGCCCTTCGCCTGACGCTGAAAGCCGAGACTCCGCTGGTGAACAGCGCTTCGACGGATCCCACGATTCCGGAAACGATCATCCCATGGTACTTCACCGATCTCCAGGACGACCGCGTGCAGGGTTACACGCTGGCCCGCCATATCTATACCGAACTGGGCCTGAAGCGCGTCGCTCTGCTGCGCATTAACAATCGTTACGGGCGGTTTGGGGTGATCAAGTTTCGCGATGCCTCGCGCCGGCTTGGACATACGGTCGTGATCGAGCAAAAATTCATGCCCAGCGATACGGACTTCCGGCGGCAACTGCGCGTGATTCAGGAATCGCGCGTGGATGGCATTGTGCTGTGGAACGACGTCAGCCAGACGGCGATGATTCTGAAGCAAATCCAGGAACTGGGGATGAAGCAGCGCGTGTTCGGCAGCCACCGTACGATTGGGGACGAACTGGTCAAACTGGCCGGAACCGCCGCCGAGGGCTTCGAGGCGGTTTACCCGTACGACCCGACCAGTCGCGAGCAAAAATGGGTCAGCTTCAATCAGCAATTCGAAGCGCGCTTCAACGAGAAGCCCGATCACTTCGCCGCGCTGGCCTACGATGCCATGCAGGTGCTGCTGGGGTCGATCTGCCGTGCCGGATTAAACAGAGGTCGCATTCGCGATGCGCTGACCGGTGTCGCCAGCTATTCGGGCGTGACGGGTGATATGACTTTCGATCCGAACTGCAAGAACATCAGCCCAATGTTCCTCGCCAGCGTGCACAACGGAGCGATTGAATACCGCCGCATCACGATGGAAAAGCCTTATGCGCGAGTTGGCGAAGACGGAGTTCAGTATGCTGGCCCGGCGTTGCGGGACGAGCCAACCAACGACCTGCGCCTCACGGTCTTTGGATCTCACGCCGACCAGATCGTGAAGTCGCCTGAAATCACGCGGCTGCTGGGTACATTGAGCACTCCTGGTCGCCACGTTTCGTTAATCGGTATTTCATCCGACGGGCCGTGGGGCAAGGCCTCGACGGAACTGGTGCAGGCGGTGTATCAGGAGCGAGTGCTTGGCATCATTGCCACCGATCGGAACGCCAGCCACTTGGCGGAGCAGATTGGGACGAAAGCATTCGTGCCGGTGATCGCAATCTCATCCGACCGCATGCTCACCTCCACCAATGTACCGTGGATATTCCGGTTGCCGGAACAAACGTCTCTCGAAGAAGCCTTGCGCTGTTTCTCCGAGGCCACCGCAAAGGCCGGGCCCAACCGGGGAAAGATACGGGAGGCGCTGGCATCGGGGAGCCCATTAGCCGGAGTGCGCTTCCAATCAACCGGAGAACTGAAGTAATCCGCCGGTCGTTGTTCGCAATTCGGAAGTCGCTGGAGGCTACTGCTTCGCAGCGGGAGTTTTCTGCTGGGAACGTTGCAGTGCTTCTTGCATGCGGTCGCGCCGCTGGCGAATCTGATCGCTTCCAGGAGCATTCGGCGCCAGCCGGAGATACTCATCGAAATCCTGCACGACAGCGTAAAACTTCTGTTGCTGGATGTGCGCATTGGCCAGCACTAGATAAACTTGCGCGTTATCGGGCTTCACGTCCCGGGCTTGCGCTGCGCTGGTTTCAGCTTCGGGTGCTCGCTTCAATCCAACCAGGGCGCGTGCCAATTCGTAAGGACTGTGCCAGGTGGAATCTCCGGCCGCGCTGGCCTGGCGGGCAAGGGGTTCGGCCTCGGCGAATCGCTCTTGATCGTTGAACATGGCGGCCAGCAGATACAGGGCATCCGGGTATTTCTCCCCACTGATTTCGATCGCTTGTCGCAGCGCCTTTTCCGCGTCGGGGAATTTGTTGAGGCGATAGCGAGCCACGCCGATTTGGGTATAGGCCTCGTAATAGGCCGGGAATTGGGCGATGGCCTGCTCAAATTGAGCGATGGCCTTAGCCGGGGCGGATTTGTCATAGAGCAACGTGCGCCCTTTGCGAAACGCTTCCTGCGCCTTTTCTGGAATGCTGAGTTCGCGTGCGGAGATGGCATCGCCTCGCCCAGAGGGCGGTTCGGTGCGCTGCTTGTGCATGAAGATATCGACCGGAGGCGCTCCCCCCACCATGATGGAAACCGTCACCGTGACCGTATCGTACCCCTTCTTGGTGGCGACAACGTAAAAGTCTCCATCCCGAAGCCCGCCAAACCTGAACTCGCCCTGAATCCCGGAAGTCGTTGGGGGAGCCGCCTGCATGCCGGATGCCTTGATGTCGAGGGCGACCGACTGGAGTGGTTCTTGAGTAGCTTCGTCGCGCACGTGCCCACCAATGCTGTGTCCCCCGCCCTGGGGAAAACACGGCTGCGCGGATACAGCGAGAACAAGAGGGACGAAAACAAAACCGCATCGCATGGTTCACTCCGATTCTGCGGTGGCATTTTAGCACCGCTATTCCGAAAGCACGGCAGCCCCATTTGCCTGAGCTTGACTTTTGATACTCGTCACTCTTAACTCAGGGATGTGATGGGGAGAATTCGCAACTGGATTCGATTTGCCAAGGTGCGCCCGGTGCTCTGGCTCTGCTCAGTCTTGTCTTTGCTGGCTGGTAATGACGTGCTCGCCAGGCAGAGCGCAAAACCGGCTGGCCCCGATCTGCTTCAACAGCACTTCAACGCAGCCGCAAATGCTCAATTGGCGGGCGATCTGAAACAGGCCGCAGCCGAATACAAAGCTTTCCTGGGCGAAGCCCTGCATCGACTGGCAGATCGCCGGGCACGAGCGGGCGATTTCACGAAAGCGAGTGAGTTCTTCGAGCAGGCACTCGCACTCGCTCCCCATGAGAATCCCCTGCTACTGGACTACGCCGAGGCCCGCCGTGCAGCCAACGACTTTGTCGGGGCTCAGTCGGCCGCCGAGACCGCGCTGCAAATGGATCCGCAGAGTGCGCGAGCCAGCTTTGTGCTGGGACGGATCCTTCTGCACCGGAACGAGAATGAACGCGCAAGACAACTGCTGGAGACCGCGGTGCAACGGGATTCGACCTTCGAGCATGGCTATACGCTGGCAATTGCCTACCTGAAACTCAAAGATCCGGACCACGCCGCCTCCATTTTCAACGAGATGCTCGCCGGGTTTGGCGACACCCCGGCCATCCACATGGAGTTCGGCCGCGCTTTTGCGGAAGCAGGTTATCCGGAGCATGGAATCAAGGAATTCAAGAAGGCGATTGCGAAAGATGACAAGCTGGCGGGGGCGCACTATTCGCTGGGCGCCGCGTATTTGGTGGGATTGGCGGATGCTGCGTTTCCGGAAGCGTCGGTAGAATTTCAAATGGAACTAAAGAACCATCCGGACGATGTGCTCAGTCTCTATCAACTCGGGTATATCACGCTCAGCCAGCACAAACTCGAGGAAGCGGAAAACTATCTTGGCCGCGCCGCCACTTTGGATCCGGCAAATCCGGACATGCCCCTTTCTCTTGGACAGGCTTATGCCGAGCAAGGCAGGCAGGCGGAGGCGGAGGCGCTCCTGCGCAAGTCAATTGCGCTCACGCAGGATGTTTCGCGAAATCACTATCAGGTGCAGCGTGCGCACTACCTGCTCGGACGACTCCTGATGCAGGCTGGGCGGCAGGACGAGGCCAAACAGGAATTGAAGATCGCCGATCAGTTGCTGAAACAGTCGGTTGCCGCCAATCAGGGACAGACAGGCGGCATGTTGAATGACGTGGCCAAGGACGTCCAATTGCGAGCGCCGGAGACTGTATCGCCGATCGACCGGGAAAGTCTGAAACAACTGCAGGCGTATGAAAAACAACTCAGCCCCGCCATTGCGGATGCTTACAA
>Ga0182021_10006397_pt1 | contig 13989 bp, 8 predicted proteins | sample 612E3MmetaG_FD_120493 | JGI IMG/M metagenome (GOLD analysis project Ga0182021, IMG submission 120493) | Permafrost microbial communities from Stordalen Mire, Sweden - 612E3M metaG (Illumina Assembly) | ecosystem: Environmental > Terrestrial > Soil > Wetlands > Permafrost | place: Sweden...
AGCCAAGATCGATGCCTTCGTCACCCACTACAACACCACGGCAAGGCCCTTCCGCTGGACCTACGACGCCCGCCCTCTCCAAGCCGCGTGAACCCCCGAAGGATTAACGCGGCGAGACACTAGCCACCCTTCCACCGCGTCGGCGACGGCTTGGGGGTCGCCGGGCTCGTCGGCGACGGTCCAGGACGCCGCGGACAGGCGGACCGGGACGGGGTCGTCGGGCTGGCGGGCCTGCAGCAGGGCCAGGATCAGCTCCACCGCCAGGACGGTCTTGCCCGCACCCGGCGCACCGGTGATCACCATTCGTCGTGGCTGCAGCCGGATGTAGTAGTCCACGACCTCCTGCAGACGTCCCTTGTTCGAAGGGCGACCGGCGTTGTGGGCCGGGGACGGCGTGAACCGGAAGGTCACGTCGATGGGCTTGTTGTGCCCGCCCAGGAACTGCTGGCGGGCTTTGCCCTCCGCGCTGTTGATCAGTTGGGCCAGCCGCTGCGTGAGGTCCGTGGTGCTCGTCTCCTGCCAGCGCCGCGCCCGAACGGCCAGCACCGTCCCGGGCACGGCGACGGCCAGGGACACCAGCCCGATGACCGCGCCCACCGGGTCGACGTCCCCGAACTGGGCGGGACGTACTGCCCACAGCACGACGCCCGCGGCCAGTACGCCGACGGCCCCATACACGAGCGCCCGCCCTCGCCCACCACCCGCGATCACGCACACATTGTGCCCGACCACCCACCCATCGTGGCGCCTATCCCGGGGCCGATGCCCCTTGCCGGCGGTCCGGCCCCCGGTTCCGTCGGGCCTGGGGGCGGGTGTCGTTCACCCCGTCGTCCTGGTCGTCGTCCTGGTCGTCGTCCCGCCGGGTCCGCCGACGCTGCCTCGACGACCCCCTGACGGCGGCCCGACCGGGGCTGTCGGGCGGAGGCCGGGGCCGGACACCCCGTAGGGACGGGGGTGTCCGGCCTCGGGGGCCGGTCCGTCGGGCGTGCCGGGTGTCCGGGCTCGGGGGATGCCCGGTCGGCGGCCGCCGGGAGGCCTGTAGCCGGCTCGCCGGCGCGGTCCGGACCGGGATGGCCGCCCACCGGCCCTGCCGGCGGCCCGTGGGCCGGTGCGCCGACCGCCCGGGTCGCCTGCCTCCAGGTCGAACGGATGTTCTAACTGTTGTGTCATCGTGGGGAGTGTGGGAGCGGGTGGGATGCCGAACCGCGGCCAGGGTTACGTGTCCCTGGTCGAGCGCGGCGTCATCCGCATGCCCGCGTCGCCCGGCTCGCCGGCCGGTCCGGATCCGGTTGTCCCTGGGGCGGGACGGCGGCCCTCCGGGTGCGCGCCGCGACCGGCCCGCAGGCCCGGGCGGGACCCGGAGCAAGGGCCGGGGCGGCATGTGTGGGTGCGGGCCGGGGACGGAACCCGGCTGCCCGGGCTGCTGGCCCGGTGGCGCCGCGAGCCTGCTGGAGACGGTCACGGTGAGGGCGGCTGGACCGGGCTGGTCGTGTACGCCGTCGACGTCGACGGGCAGCCGGCCCTGGTCCAGGCCTGGATCCCGGCGGACCGGCTCGGACCCGCCTGACGTCCGTCGTCCGGGCGCCGGGGAGCCTCGACGACCGGTAACCGGCCGGTTAACGGCCCGTGCCAGGTCAGGGCGTCGGGGTCTGCCGCGGTCCACCCCATGACCGTGCCCGGTGTCGTGGCGGATGTGGCAGGGGCCGACGCGCGCGCGGGTCCGGCGCCATCCGCCGTCATGGACGGTCGGCCCGACGGCCGGGGCGCGTCGATCCCACCGGCGGGGCGGTGAATCCTCGGCGTCCTGGTGCTCCTGCCGGTGCTGATCGGCGCCGTGCGGCAGCACCTCCCGTAGCCACCCGGTCAGCCGGCTCTGGGCCGCGATCACCACCACCAAGGGCCCTCTGCGGCTGTCCTGGCCCCAGCTGAAGCTGTGGGCCCGGGCGGACAAGAACCGCGCCCCGGCGCCGGGCAGGGGCTGACCCCGGGCCTCACCTGCCGGTGGCCGTTAACCCCTCTGGTTAACGGCCCCGCGCAGGTCGGCGAGGCACGGGAGGATGCGGGGTGCCGCTGACCGCGGGTACGGGTCGCGGCCGGCGCCCGTCCCCGTGGTCCGTGGCCGGTGCGGGGTCCGCCGGTGCGGGGTCCGCCGGTGCGGGCCGGGCCCTGGTCGGGGATCGTGGCGGTATGGCCGGACCACCTCTCGACGACGCGACGCTGCTCGGGGCGAACGCTCCCGGGGCCGGCGCGGACCTGTTGCTGCGGGTGGACCCGGTCGAGCACGCCGGTGAGGTGGCCCGGTTCCGCGCCAAGGTCGTCCAGGGCCCTGACCTGCGCGATTGCGCCGTGTGGGTCGGGGCGATCGCCGACGACGGGTATGGGCGGTTCGCCATCAGGCGGGACGGCCGGGAGCGGGTCGTGCGTCCGCACCGGTACGCCGCCGCCCTGGTCCTGGGGGTCGTGCTGGGTCCGGACGACGTGGTCGAGCACGTGGTGTGCGACAACCCGGTGTGTGTGCGCGCCGAGCTCGACCCGGCCACGGGGCACGTGTGGCCGTCCACCCAGGCCGCCAACCTGCGGCGGATGGGCCAACGCGGCCGGGGCGGCGGCGCCTGGTGGCAGTGGCGGTGGTCGGCCACCGACCGGGCCACCCTGGCCGCCCGGTCCCGCGCCCAGCGCGAGGCCGTCCGCCACGGCTGGGACGCCGACGCCCTGCGCGCCGCCCTGGAGGTCTTCCAGCCCCCCGAACGCCTCTTCTGACCCGCCCTCCCGACCGTTAGCCGCGCCCCGCCACGGCTAACGGTTCCGGGGAACGACCACCCCCACGACCCGCCGGCGGGTCGGTCGGTGCCGGAACCGTCAGCTACGACCGGTGGCGACGGCGGCCTTCGCATCTGCGCAGGAGGCGTAGTACGCGGCGGCGGGCGGTTTCGTCGCTGGTGCTTCCCGGGTGCTGGTGGTCTTCTTCTTCTTCTTGGTGGTCGTGACCACCACCGTCGTCGTCCGGGCCGTCGTGGTGTCGGCCGTCGTCGCCCGCCGCCTGGTCGTCGTGGTCACGACCTTGACCACGACCTTGGTCGGGGCCGTGGCGCCGATCCCCGACGCGCGGGAGCGTTCGGCCAGGCTGGGCCGATCCCGCCGGGAGCCGCGCTCATTCCCCGAGGATGGACCCCTCGATCGAACTGACGTTCGATTCAGGCCCGGTGTGGGTGCCTACGCCGCGGGGCGTGCCGTCGTCTCCGGCCGGGCCCTGGCCGGCTTCACGCGGGTGCTAAGGGGACCGACATGGGATACCACAAGCCAGCCGCACCGAACGTCATCGAGATCAACACCCCGCATCTGATGGACCCCGTCTAGGTCGGGCGGTCGACCGCCCGGGACGTAATCGAGGTCTACTGGCGCACTCCTTCGCACGATGATGTCGATGGCGCGAAGCTGGGTACGGCGTACGCGGTGTTCACTGCGCGCTATGACCGACGGAATCGGCACTACACCGTGGCATTGGGTGTCCGGCATCTCCAGGATCAGCGTTGGCACCGGCGCCGGAGTGATTTCCCTCTGGCTGAGCCGTACCAGGGCAATTTCCGACTCGATACGTTGCGGTACTTTGTCGCCACTAGTTGGCTGGACTATCTGGACGGGATCGCTACCGGTCGCCCCTCGTGGGCCGACCACCCCGACCGCCAACAGGTAGTAGAGATCCTTTCGGACGTTCTCGTCACGGACGTTGTCACCCAATCGGACACGCATCCCCTGAAACCGATGGCAGACGCGGCCCGCGCGCCGACGCCTCCGGGCTCCTGGTCGTTGGCACGGACACGAGAGGTACCAGGCGACCATCACCCCCGCCCCTGACGCCGCATACCGCGTCGCGGCGGCCGCCGAGTTCCTCACCGCCGCCCATGCCTGGGACTGGCTCGCGGCCCAGCGCGACGTCCTCGAGTGCGCCTGGCCCGTCGACACCGGCGAGGAGTGCGACTGCCCCGAACGCAACATCGTCTGCCCATGGGCGACGCCACCCGGGACCACCTGTACGCACGATCCGTCGACCCCGCCAGCGGGCCCGGCGAGATCGCCGGAACCACTCCCGGCTGGCACGGCGACCCGGGCGATGATCCCGGCGTCCGGTTCGCCGTCCGCCCGGTTCCTGGCGAGCCGCCTTCGCCACAGCGGTGACCCGGGTCTCGCCACCCGGGTCTCGCCACCCGTGGCGAGACCCGCTCGTCCGTGGCGAACCCCGCCCTTCGCCAACCCGACAGGCCGCCGGCGCCAACCAACGGCACCGGGGGCCTGTCGCCATCTCGCCACAGCCCCTCGCCACGCCGATGCGTGCGAGCACCCCCTTCGCCACCCTCCGGGGAGGCGTGCACCAGTGGCCCTATCGCCAAAGGCCCCCGGCGTGGCGAAGCTCCAGGGGCTTGCTGCCCCACCGACCGCAGCCTCCCCGCTGCCTCCCCGCGTGGGCTTCGCCCGCCGGCGCCGGGCGAAGCCCACGCGGGGGACCTTGCTGCTCGGGTCCGCTCGGTTCCGCCCGGCGGAACCACAGGCGCGCCCCCGGGCGGACCCGAGCAGCAAGGCCATCAGACGGACTGAGGCCAGATCAGCAGAAGGAAGGACCAGGAGGAGCAATGGCGATCAAGAAGCTGAGCAGCACCGATCCACCGACTGTGTGACCACCGAGCACAAGATCAACCCTAGACAAACCTCACTGCGGTTGCACTAAGGTATCCCTACGGGATACAGGCAGTTCAGTGCGAGCCTGGTGCGCGCGATGCGGGGGTGATCGGGGTGGCTTGGGTGACGGCCATCGGGTCCGATCCGGCGCAGATCGAGTACCGGCTGACCGGTCACCACGGCTGCAAGGGCCAGGTCGGCGCGGGGCAGCTGGAGTACCACACCGACGAGCACGAGCGGCCTCTGGTGTGGATCGGGCAGGGACTGGGCGAGGTCGGCATCGTGGCCGGGGTGGCGTTCGGTGGGGGGGACGTGGAGCGGGCCCGGGCGCTGATGAACGGGCGGGACCCGCGTAGTGGCGAGCCGCTGGTCGTGGCGAAGCGTGGGGTGTTCGACGACGCCAAGGTGGCGATCGGGCCGCTGGTCCTGGCGGTGCGGTCGGCGGTGGCGAACGCCGGTGGCGACGTGGCGAACGCCGGTGGCGACGTGGCGAACGCCGCTGGCGACGTGGCGAGGGTGCTGGCGACGGGTGAGGCTCGCCAGTTGTTCGCGCGGATGGCTCGCCAGTACGGGGCGCGTGGCGAACGGGCACGGGTGCGTGGCGACGAGGCGGGCCTGGTGGCGAAGGTCGCCGGCCTCGATCCGGACGCGGTGTGGGGGCGGGGGGTCCTGGCCGGGGCGGTGGCGCGGCTGACGGAGACGGTCACGGTCACCGACGCGGACGGGACGACCAGGACGGTGACCCGGCCCCGGCGGGCGGTGGTGGGCAACCTCGGCTACGACGTCTCGTTCACGCTCCCGAAGAGCTACAGCCTGCTGCTGGCGTTCGCGGACGAGGAGACCGCCGGGCAGATCGAGGCGGTCTACGGCCGTGAGGTCGGGCGCACCTTCGCCTGGCTGGAGGACACCACCTGTTACGGGATGCGCGGCCAGCACGGGCGCGGGCGCACCGCGGACGTCACCCGCGGGTCGGGGTTCCTGGGGTGGACGATGACCCACCGGGCGGCCCGCCCGGCCGGGGACGCGCCGCACGGGGACCCGCACTGGCACGTGCACGTGACCGTGGCCAACATGGCCCGCGGCGAGGACGGGGAATGGTCGACGATCGCCGCCGGCGGGCGGGACCTGATGCGGCACGCGCCCGCGGTGGACCACGTGCTGAAGGCGCTGGTGCGCCGGCAGCTGATCGACCGGTTCGGGGTGGGTTTCGCCCGTAATCGGCGGACGAAGGCCTGGGAGGTCGCGGCAATCCCGGACGGGACCCTGAAGCTTTTCTCCAAGCGGCACAACAACATCCAGGAAATGCTGCGCAGCCTCGGTTTCGACCCCGTTTCGGTGACGAATGCCCAGGACCGGCTGGCCGAGGACAGGACCCGCCAGGCCAAGGAGGGCACCGACCTGCCGGACGGGCAGTTGCGGGCCGCGTGGCGCCAGGAGGCCCTGCGCGCCGGTCACGACGTCGAGGCGATGACGCGGGCGGCGTTCGGGACGCTGACCGACGAGCCGGCCCAGGACGAACTGATCGCCGCCGTGGTGGCGGCGATCACCGACCCGGACACGGGGCTGACGTCACGGCGGCGCAGGTTCACCACCGCCGACGCGATCGCCGCGGTGGCCGACGCGATGCCCGGCGGCGCCGAGGACATCGAACAGATCAAGGCGCTGACCGAGCTGGCGCTGCGCAGCGCCCGGGTCGTCGACGTGCGCCGGCAGGTCAGCGCCGGACGCGACTCGCGGGGCAACCTGGCCCACGCCCACCTGGCGAACGCCGAGCTGTACACCACCGGTGACGTGGTCGAGGCCGAGGCGGTGGTCATCGCCGCCGCGGTGGCCGCCGCGGCGCAGGACCAGGGCGCCCCGTGCGTCGGCGAGGACGTGGCGGCGATGGCGCGGGGGGTCGCCGAGGCGGAGATGGCCCGGGACGCGGGCCAGGAGTTCCGGCTCAGCGACGAGCAGAGCGCCGTGCACGAGGAGCTGGTCACCTCCCCGGCCGCGGTGCAGTACGTGGTCGGGCCGCCCGGTACGGGCAAGACCACGTTGATGCGGGCGGCGAGGATCGCCTACGCCGCCGCCGGGTTGAACGTCGTCGGCGCCGCGACCGCGGCGGTGGCCGCGCAGAACCTGGCGGTGGAGTCCGGGATCGCGTCCCGCACGGTCGCCCAGTGGCTGTACGACGTCGAGGCGAGCGGGGGCGGCTGCTTCGACGACGTCGACGTGCTGGTCCTGGACGAGGCGAACCTGACCGACGACCGGGCCCGGGCCCGCCTGTACGAGGCGGCCCTGCCGCGCGGCGTGAAGATCATCGAGGTGGGCGACCCCAAGCAGTTGCGCGGGGTGGGGTGCGGGTCGGTGTTCGGGTACGTCGCGGACCGGTACGGGGCGATGTCCCTGACGGACAACCGGCGCCAGGCCGACGAGGACGAGCGGCGGGCGCTGGCCCTGTTCCGCGGCGGCGACTACTACGAGGCCCTGCAGATCTGGCAGGGCAAGGGGCGGGCCCACATCACCCGCGACGGGTACGCGGCCGCGGTGGACATGACGGCCGAGTGGATGCGTCAGCGCCAGGGCGCCGGTGACGCCCTGGAGGAGATGAACGGGCTGCTGATGCTGGCCTCGACCAACGCCACGGTCGAGCGGATCAACGAGATCGCCCACCGGGTCCGCCAGGCCCAGGGCGAGCTGGGCCGGTCCCACACGTACGCCGTGGAGCTCGGCGGGCACCTGGAGATCGCCGAGGGCGACTGGGTGATGATCCGCAAGAACGACCGGCACGAGCGCCGCCACACCGGTGACGACGTGCTGAACGGCCACCGGGGCGTGGTCGAGACCATCGACCGGGGCGGGGCCATGGGCGTGCGCTGGCGCGAGGAAGGCGAGGACGGCCCGGTCGAACGGCGGGCCATGCTACCGGCGTCGTTCGTGGCCGAGGCCGTCCGGCTCGGCTACGCGATGACGGTCCACAAGGCCGAGGGACTGACCGTCAAGGCGGGGTGGACCCGGCCCGACGGCAGCGTGCACCGCGGCACGGTCCTGGTCGACCCCACCGGCGCGGACACCGCGGGCCTGTACGTGGCGATGAGCCGGCACAAGGGAGAGGTGCACGTCTTCGCCGGGCTGGACGCCCTCGAGGACGCCCGGACCGCCTACCAGAAGGGCACCGCACGCACGCCGGAACGGGTCGCCGAACGGGGGATCGAGGCGATGGCCGAGCAGCTGCGGGCCAGGGCGACCAACGCCAACGACGAGCCCGTGCTCGACCAGATGGGCCTGGCCCCCGAACCCGACGACCGGTCGGGGCTGGCCCGCATCGAGGCGGCCCTGATCCGGCTCAAGGAACGCCTCGAGCGTCCGGCCGGGCGAGAGCCGGAACAGGATCCGGTCGTGTCCGCCGCCGAGCTGACCGCGGCCCGCCGGGACCGCGAACGCCGTCAGGAAGGCCCCTCGGCGCGGGGCGGGCGGCAAGGGCCACGGCTATGAACCGGCCATGAGACCTGGGGCGGCCTGCTACCGGCAGATGCGGCGGTAGCAGGCTGCTCGCCGGTATCCACGCCGGGCCCGGCCCGGCCCGACCGATCGGGGGAACCACATCCATGACCACACCCGAGGACCCGCGGGGACGGTTCGACGAGGACGTCCGGCACGTGTCCTGGCGCGTCGTCGCCGGGCTGCACCTGGCCGGGATGGCCACGGCGGGGGTCGCGGCCTGGCACGTGGCGGTCGCGGCCACGGTGGAGGCGGCCTCCTGGAGCAGCCTGCGCAGCACCCTGCGCCCGGCCCTGCTGGGACACCCCGCCACGACAGCGGTCACGGTCCCGGTCTTCGTCGTGCTCTGTATCGCGATCGTCGCCGGGTGGCTGTGGGTCCTGCGGGCCCTGGGCGCCCGGTCCGCCCGGCTGCGTTCCCGGAAGGGATTCGCCGACCACCACGAGATCGACGCCCACCTGGGCCGTGACCACGCCCGCCGCAGCGCCGCCCAGACCCGGCCCGGCCTGACCGGCAGGGCCGCCGCCGAGGCGGACATCGAGCAGGTCGGCCTGCCGCTGGGGCGGACCATGACCACGCCCTCCCGGGAGGTGGTCCTGCCGTTGGAGGACTCCCTGGCCGTCATCGGCATGACCGGAGCCGGGAAGACCTCCGACGTGCTGGCCATGGCCTGCGTGAACGCCCCCGGCGCGCTGGTGACGACCAGCACCAAGGCCGACGTCCTCGACGTGATCGCCGAGGCGCGGGGGAAGAAGGGCCTGGTGTGGGTGTTCGACCCCCTGGGCCGGTCCGGCTGGCCGGAGGAGATGTACTGGAACCCGGTCGCCGGCTGCGACGACGGGCGCCAGGCACTGGCCATGGGCACGGCCTTCCTGGCCGGGGCCGGGGTCGACGAGTCGGTGCGCAACGGCGGGTTCTTCGCCGAATCCGCCGCCGGGGTGGTCACCTACCTGCTCCACGCGGCCGCCCTGGACGGGCGAGTCATCTCCGACGTCCTGGACTGGGCGGTCAGCCTCGACAACGGCGCCGAACTACCCCAGGACCTCATCGCCGGGTCGGACAACCCCAAGGCCGAGAAGCTGTGGCCGGGCTTCCTACGGTCCCTGGCCACCGGTGCCCCCGAGACGGTCTCCAGCACCCGGATGACCCTGCAGCAGGCGATCAAACCGATGGCGTTGGCGTCGGTCCTGAAATGGGTCACCCCACCGGCGAGGAGCGATGCCGACGAGGACGCCCCCGCCGAGGAGCCCCGCAGGTTCGACCCGGCCACGTTCGTGCGCTCGAAGGACACTCTGGTCCTGCTGTCGGACTCCAGCGCGAACCTCAACGTCTCACCGCTGACCACGATGCTGTTCCAGTCCGTGGTCGACGCGGCGAAGGACTACGCCGCGACCCGACCGACCGGCCGGATCGACCCGCCGCTGAGGATCGTGGCCGACGAGGTCGCCAACGTCGCGCCCATGCCCAAACTGCCCGACCTGGCCTCGGACGCCCGCGGGCACGGCCTGCAACTGCTCATCGGGCTGCAGTCCCTGACCCAGGCCGTCACCCGCTGGGGAGAGGAACCGGCCCGGACCCTGCTGACGAACTGCGCCGTGGAACTCGTCATGGGCGGCCTGTCCGACACCGCCACCCTGGAGCGGTACAGCCAGCTCGTCGGCCAGGTGGAGGTCGAAGAGGTCCAGCTGTCCTTCCAGGAAGGGGCGGGCTCACCGGTGTCGTCGAGCCTGCAACGCCACGAACGCCCGGCCATGCGCCCGGCCGAGATCCGCCAGATCCCCCGCCACCAAGCCCTGATGATCTACCGCGGGATGCCCGCAGCGATGATCGTCACCACCCCCTGGTGGGAGAGCCACCGCAGCGCCGAACTGTCCGCGGCCCAGGCCCAGGTCCGGCAGCGCCGCGGCGTCGCCGGCCCCCGCGCGGTCAGCCCCGGCACGACCACCGCCGGCTCGGCGGGCGGCCCCGCAGGTGCCGTCGAGGAGACACCCGACCAGCGCGCGGCCCGGGCCCTCACCGAACTCCTCCAAGGTCCGCGAAGGCGCGCATCCCGGCAGGGCCGCGGCGAACGCGGACAGGCACACCCCACCACCCCGCGAGCCGACAAGGAGCACCAGTGAGCCAACCCCCGACCGTCACCGCCGACCCGGCCGCCGACCCGACCGACGCCGTGGTCGAGCTGCAGCGGTTAGGCGAAGAGATCGACACGCTGCGTGCGGCGATGCAGGACCTGCAGGCCCAGCACCAGGAACTGAAGGCCAAGCACGAGGTGCAGGTGGGGATGCTCTCCGACCTGGAAGCCAAGATCCCCGAGACGGTCCGCCACACCCGGCCGGGCATCGGCAACGCCTTCGCCGACAACGCCTCCCAGAAGGACATGGACGACCTGATCGGATGGGTGGACTGGCTCATCGCCACCTACGACCTCGTGCCCGCCCGGCAGGTCAAGCCGTGCTGGCCCGCCCACCCCGGAGCGGTGGAGGAACTGGCCGGGCTGCGCGCGGCCTGGCGCGAAGCCGCCGGTAAGGACGGGTCCCAGATGGCGACCTGGCACGGCCTGCACCTGGCCGGCACGCTCGGCCGGCTCGAATCCGCGTACCAGATCAGCAGATGCAAGCCCGACAGGTGCGAACAGCTCCGCGCCGCAGCGGCCACCAAGCGGCCCGACAGCCAGTGACCAGCTAGCCGCCGACCGAGGGCCAGCACACACGAGGGGGCGCGTTGAGCCAGCCGACGAACACCGATCGGACGAACGCCGACCGGACGACCGACCAGCTGACGATCACCGACCTGAGCACCGACATCGACACGGAACTCGACACGGAACTCGACACGGAAGAGGTGACCGATGGGACCGACCCAGTTCGCGCAGACAGCCCGGCGCTACTGGTGGACCTACCGCCCGGGCGCGCTGGCGCAGATCCCCGGACAGGACAGGGCGGAGTTCTTCGCCCAGGTGGGCCGGCAGGCGGCGGACCTGGCCGAGGAGCTGACCTGGCAGATCAAGGACGAGTCCCCGCAGCTGACGGACGCGGCGGCCAGGCTCCGGGCGGAGGACGAGGCGCTGAGGGAGCTGGTCTACCTGGAGAAGGAGCCCGGCACGCAGGACCGGGAGATGCCGCGCGGCCGCTGACCGGCACGTCGGTCCGGTTCACCGCGGCGACCCAGGCCGACCTCGCCCCGGCGGGGGAGCGGGCCAAGCTCGCGGCGAACCTGGCGGCGCTGAACACCCTGCGGGACGTCCGGGCCGCACAGCGCCCGGCCACCGCCGACGAGCAGGCGGTGCTGGCCCGGTGGGCCGGCTGGGGCGCGGTCCCGAAGGTCTTCGACGACAACGACCCGCTGTACGGCGCCGAGCGGGACGAGCTGCGCAGCCTGCTCACCACCGCCGAGTACAACGCCGCCGCCCGGACCACGGTCAACGCTCACTACACCGACCTGGGCCTGGTCGCCCCGATGTGGCGGACCCTGCGCGCGACGGGCTTCAACGGCGGGCGGGTCCTGGAGCCCGGCTGCGGCTCGGGCAACTTCATCGGCCAGGCGCCCGCCGACGCGGACATGACCGGGATCGAGCTCGACCCCACCACCGCGGCGATCGCCGCCCTGCTCTACCCCGACGCGCACGTGCGGGCCGAGTCCTTCGCCGACACCCGCGTCCGTCCGGGCACCTGGGACGCGGTCATCGCCAACGTGCCCTTCGCGAACGTCGCGATCTACGACCGGACCTACAATCCCGACCGGCGCCACTTCCTGCACGACCACTTCCTGATCAAGAGCGTGGACGCGCTCAAGCCCGGCGCGGTGATGGTCGCCCTGACCTCGAGCTGGACGCTGGACAAGACCGACGCCGGGTCCCGCGGGCGGATGCACGCCGCCGCGGACCTCATCGGCGCGGTCCGGCTGCCGGCCGGGAGCCACCGGGCCGCCGCCGGGACCGACGTGGTCACCGACATCCTGGTCGTCCGCAAACGGTTGCCCGGGGAGGACCCGTCCGACGACGCCTGGCTGGACGTCGTCCCCGCACTCGACCACGACGGCGCCCCCGTGGTGGGGATCGGCCGCGGCGGGCAGCCGGCGCAGCAGCAGAACATCAACGCCTACTACGCCGCCCATCCCGAGCAGGTCCTCGGTCGGCTGCGCTCGGGCGGATACGGCGGGATCCACGTCGCCGGGGACCTCGACGAGCTGCCCGGACAGCTGTCCGCCGCCCTGGACCGGGTCGTCGGGCACGCCCGTGCCCTCGGCCGGATCACCCTCGGCGGCGGCTACGTCGAACCGGACAAGGAACCGGCCCCGGCCGCACAGGCCGACGCGAACGCCCACTACCGGCCCGCCTCCGCGCGCACCCTGGCCCGCCGCCCGGTCCCCGGCCGGCTGACCCACCTCGCAGCCGAGGTGGTCCCCGGCAGGACCGCCCGGTCCCGCCCGACGACCACCCACACCTTCGGGGAGATCGACCTCGACGGCGACCAGGTCCTCTACCGGTGCCCCGCCAGCCAGGCCGACGAACTGGCGGCCCTGCTGCGGCTGCGCGACCTGCGCCTGGACGTGGTCGACGCCGAACGGGAGACGTTGGAGGACACCGACGAGGTCCGCGCGCTGCGCGCGGACCTGCTGGGCGCCTACCAGGCCTACGTGGCCGGGTACGGGCCGCTGACCCGGGTCGAGGTGAAGTGGCGGGCCGTCGCCGCGCCCGGCGAGGACGACGACCCCGGTGACCTCGTCCAGGACGAGGTCGGGCAGTGGAAGAAGCGGTACGTCAAGCGCCCGCCGATGGGCGGGATCCGCCAGGACCCGACCTTCTGGGTCCTGACCGGGCTGGAGAGCGACTACGACGAGGCCACCGACACGGCCACGCCGGCCGCGGTCCTGACCCGCCGCCAGATCGGCCACCGGGACATCCCCGCCACCGCCGCGACCGTCGACGACGCCCTGGCCGTCAGCCTGCAGACCGACGGCCGGGTCGACCTCGGCCGCATCGCCTCGCTGCTGGGCGTCGACGAGGTCGCCGACGTGCGGGCGATGCTCGGCAACCGGGTCTTCAAGGACCACGACAGCGGCGAGCTGATCCCGGCCCGGCAGTACCTGTCCGGCAACGTGCGGGCCAAGCTCGCCGAGGTCGCCCGCGCCGCCGCGACCGACCCGGAACTGGCGGCGAACGTCACCGCCCTGCAGCTGGTCGTCCCCGTCGACAAGGACCCCACCCAGATCACGGTCCGGCCCGGGGCGAGCTGGGTCCCCGAGGACGTGTACGAGCCGTTCATCCGCGAGCTGACCGGCAACGACGAGGCCATCGTCCGTCAGGTGGCCGGGCAGGGCGACGGGCGGTGGACGGTCAAGGTCGGCAGCGGGGGCCGGCGCACCCCCGACATCGAGGGCGGAGCACTGCTGCTGAACCGGGCCTGGGCCGGCGGTCCGGTCCTGGCCCGGTGGGGCACCGGCCGCCGCAGCGCCTACCAGCTCTTCGAATCCCTGCTGCGCCAGCAACGTCCCGTGGTCACCGACCCGGTCGAGTACGAGTGGGGCACCCGCGAGGTCGTCGACGAACCCGAGACCCGGGCCGCGATCGAGATGGCGGAGAAGATCCGCGACGAGTTCAACGCCTGGATCTGGCGGGACCCCGAGCGTGCCGAGGCCGCCCACGCGGCGTTCAACGCCACGTTCCGTTCCTACGCCGAAATCAACTACGTCGACTCCGACATGCGCGCCTACCCGGGCATGACCGAGGCGATCGATCTGGACGGGCACCAGAACGACGCCGTCTGGCGGGCGGTGGAACAGCCGGCCGTGCTGCTGGACCACGAGGTCGGCACCGGCAAGACCTTCACCATG
>Ga0182021_10006400_pt1 | contig 13988 bp, 13 predicted proteins | sample 612E3MmetaG_FD_120493 | JGI IMG/M metagenome (GOLD analysis project Ga0182021, IMG submission 120493) | Permafrost microbial communities from Stordalen Mire, Sweden - 612E3M metaG (Illumina Assembly) | ecosystem: Environmental > Terrestrial > Soil > Wetlands > Permafrost | place: Sweden...
CATACTGTTGGAAACATCCAGGGCGATCATGACATCAATGCCTCTTCGCTCAACTTTCTCCATCTTTGAACCTGTTTGCGGATCCGCAAGCGCCAGCACAAGAAATGCAACCGCAATCATCATTAAAACGAATTTAAAGATCAGCCGGCCGGTCGAAAATTCAGGGATCAGCCGGTGGATGAGATGGAACTCACCGAACCGGTTCAGGGCATTTTTCCTCCATACCAGGAATAGTACCAGCAATACCGTAAATACCGGTATCAGCCCCAGAAGATATAGGAAACTTATATGTGCGAACCTGAACATTTTTTAATTTTACCCGTTATCATTTCTCTATTCTCTATTCTCTATTCTCTAATCTCAAATCTCTAATCTCTATTACGGAGTATTCCTGAAATAGGTATTCCTGAGTACTATTTCAAGAGTGATAAAAAATAAGGCGATCCATGCCAGCAGGAGAAACTCCTCGTTTTTCTTATGAAATTCTGTAACATCGATCTTCGATTTTTCAAGTTTATCAATCTCCTGGTATACCTGGCGAAGTTTAGTATTATTGGTTGCCCTGAAGTATTTTCCATCCGTCATCTTCGAGATCTGACGGAGAAGGTCTTCATCGATCTTCACCTCCATAGGCCTGATTTCGATCCCGAATGGCGTTGGAACCGGGTATGGAGCTACGCCGGTAGTTCCGATCCCGATGGTATAGATCCGGACTCCGTACAATTTTGCAATTTCTGCCGAAGAGAGTGGATCAATGGATCCCATATTGTTTACCCCGTCGGTGAGAAGGATGATGACTTTGGAAATGGCTTTACTGCCGCGAAGCCGGTTCAGTGCAGTGGCTAAGCCATCACCAATGGCTGTTCCGTCCTCTATCATCCCGCTTTGAATATCATGGAAAAGATTTTTCAGAACGGCATGGTCAGTTGTTAGCGGACATTGAGAAAAAGCTTCTCCGCTGAAGATAACAAGTCCTATCCTGTCGTTCGGTCTCCCGTCGATAAATTCCATGGCCACACTTTTGGATGCTTCAATACGGTTGGGTTTGAAATCCATCGCCAGCATACTGCCCGAAATATCCATTGCCAATACAATATCAATGCCCTCCACGGTGATATCGTGGCGGCTCTTGCTGGATTGCGGGCGGGTCAGGGCAAGGATCAGGAAGATGAGTGCCAGCATCCGGAGCACATATAGTCCATGATAGGGATACAACCGGATTCCTTTCTTCACTCCCTCAAACCCGCTGGTCGATGAGACCTGGATATCAGCATGGTTCATCTTTTGCCTGAAAAAATACCAGGCTACCAGGATGGGTATCAGCAGCAGCAGATAGAAGAAATGCGGTGATGCGAATGTGATTCCTTTCAACATGGTCAGTTCATCGTTTTGGTCACCGGTTCGTTCATCGTTTCCTTTTCTTTACTGTTTTTTTGAAGTCCCCCGGATTCAGATGCAGTGTATTCTTTAGTTTCCGGGACAACCGGAGTCGCAAAGGTATTATTGATAAAATCAACGGCATATTCCATGCTCTGTTCATGATCCTCCGGTATGGGCAGATACTTGGCGAATTTTACAAGATCGGCCATCGACAAAATTTTTCCAAGGGAATCCCTGAATTCTTTGCGGATTGCGGTTTTATCCTCCAGGTCTTTAAGAATCTCATCTGTCGTACTTTCCATTGCCATGAGCCGGAACCGGTCCTCAATGTATTTCCGTAGGATATCTGTAAGTTCCGTATGATATTCCTTCATCCTCCCCGCTTGCCACAATTTCTTCACACGAAGTTTCTCCAGTTCCATCAATGCCCATTCATGAGGCTGATATTTAACATTCGGACGAAGGAGGAAAACAGGCTCACCTTTTCTTCTTCTTATAAGATAATAGATCAGGAAACCAGCAATGGCAAGAAACAAGATACCTGCCAGTATCCAGGGAATGTATTCCATGATGGAAAACGGGATTTTAACAGGGCCTTTTATGGGTTTGATGGCCAATGTAGTGTCGACGGTTAACGTATGAACCGTCAGGATCTGTATATCCGTTTGCTCAAATCTGATCGTTGTATCAGGAAGGTTGCGGTAATAAAACCGGATCGGGGGTATTGTATAAAACCCGGAATCGAAACAGGTCAGACGAAGTTTCTGGGTTAGCCGGAGATTCTTTTTATCGGCCGACCAGGATGTATCGACATTGGTCCTGCCAATGACCTGGATATTCCCGAGGATGGTATCTTTTATCGATGGCCACGCCACCATGGTTCCGGAAGGAAAGCTGAAACTCAGGCTCAGGCTCACCTGGTCGCCGATGAGAATAGTATTGGGATCCAGTTTTGCTGTTGCCTTGTATCCTTGTCCCAACGAAACATTTACTGACATCAACAGGATGAAAAGAAAATAATATGTTTTCGATATTTTCAACACTTGCATATTAGCTGATGAGCTGATGAGTTGATGAGTTGATGAGTGGTTATAAATTTTTAATTATTAATTATTTATTTTCAATTTTTAATTACTTGCGTGCTGTTCTCTTCCTGAACAATCCAATGAGCGGCTTTACATAGTCCTGGTCGGTGCGAATATTTACCACATCAACGCCACTTCTCCGGAAAGTGTCATTGAGGGAGCGTGCCTTGTTTTGAGATCTTTCCCTGAATATTTCACGGACTTTCCGCCTGGATGAATCGACCCACATCCGTTGGCCGGTCTCTGCATTTTTGATACGGATCATACCCATATTCGGGATCTCCATTTCCCGTTCATCAAAAACATTCACTGCAATCAGGTCGTGTTTTTTGTTTGCAATCTTTAATGCATCTTCTAATCCTTCGTCCAGGAAATCGGACAATAAAAATGCGGTGCACCGTTTTTTTATGGCATTGGTAAAGTACCGTAAGGCCTCGGAGATATTCGTTTCAGAATGTTCTGCATGAAAATCGATCAGCTCGCGGATGATTCGTAAAATATGTGTGGTTCCTTTTTTTGGAGGAATGAATTTTTCGACCCTGTTGCTAAAGAAGATGACCCCTACTTTGTCGTTGTTCTTAATGGCACTGAATGCAAGCACGGCAGCAATTTCTGTGATCAGGTCATGCTTCATCGTTTGTTTAGTGCCGAACAGGTTCGATCCGCTAACGTCGATCAGCAACATAACGGTGAGTTCTCTTTCTTCATCAAATATTTTAATATACGGGTGATTGAAACGGGCGGTCACATTCCAGTCGATGTTACGGATATCATCCCCGTACTGGTATTCCCTGACCTCACTGAATGCCATACCTCTTCCCTTGAACACACTATGGTATTGCCCGGAGAAGATCTGGTTTGACAATCCCCTTGTCTTTATTTCAATTTTACGTACCTTCTTAAAAATCTCTGAAGATTCCATGATAATTTCTTATAAGTGATGTGGTGAACTGGTGAACTGGTGATAAATTTACTCACCACTTCACCAATTCACCAATTCACCAACTTTCTAAGGGACTTCTACTGTATTAAGTATCTCGTTAATGATATCTTCCGTGGTGATATTTTCTGCCTCTGCTTCATAGGTCAGTCCGATACGATGACGCATCACATCGTGGGCAACGGCACGGATATCTTCCGGGATCACATACCCTCTGCGTTTGATGAAGGCAAAAGCTTTGGATGCCAGGGCGAGGTTGATGCTTGCCCGGGGAGAGGCGCCATAGGAGATGAGCCCTTCAAACTTTTTAAGTTTATATTCAGTAGGAAACCTGGATGCAAAAACAATATCGGTGATGTAGTTCTCTATCTTCTCATCCAGGTAAACCTCACGGGTAACACTTCTTGCCCGGAGAATGTCCTCGGTTTTCAGGATCGTACTGGTATGCACGGCTTCGTTAGAAATGTTCTGACGGATGATCAGCTTTTCTTCTTTCTTATCCGGGTACCCGATTACGACTTTAAGCATAAAACGGTCGACCTGTGCTTCCGGCAATGGGTAAGTGCCTTCCTGTTCGATCGGGTTTTCCGTGGCAAGAACCAGAAATGGTTCCGGCAGGATGAAGGTCTCTTCACCAATCGTCACCTGCCTCTCCTGCATGGCTTCAAGGAGTGCACTCTGGACTTTCGCCGGGGAACGGTTGATCTCGTCGGCCAGCACAAAGTTTGCAAAGATGGGACCTTTCCGTACCCGGAACTCTTCCTTCTTCTGACTGTAGATGAGGGTACCGATAAGGTCGGCGGGCAAGAGGTCGGGGGTAAACTGGATCCGGCTGAATTTAGCGTCGATAATGTTTGCGAGCGATTTGATGGCCAGGGTTTTTGCCAACCCGGGAACTCCTTCAAGGAGAATATGGCCATTGGAAAGCAACCCGATCAGCAACCTTTCAATCATATGCTTCTGGCCAATGATTACCTTATGCATCTCCATCGTGACCATGTCGACGAATGCGCTTTCTTTTTGAATGCGTTCATTCAAAGCTTTGATATCCGTTTCAATCATAGCATTTCCTGTTTTTGAGGTTGCAAATTTATACATTTGAAAAAACCTGCAAAAAATTTATTATGTTAATATTTGTTAATCGTAGTTAAAGAAAAGTTAAGTTTGGCAAGGATTTCCGGAATTCTCATTCATGATGATAGGCCTCGTTCCGGAGGATGGTCAACGCACGGTACAGCTGTTCCAGAAAAAAAAGCCGTACCATTTGATGCGAAAAGGTCATCCGTGACAATGACAGCTGGAGATGAGCTTTTTTCTTAACTGACTCATCAAAGCCATAGGGACCGCCGATTACAAATACCAGGTTCTTTGATCCGCTGATGAACTGCTGGTTCAGTAAGGAAGAAAATTCCACCGATGTCATTTCTTTTCCTCTCTCATCCAGGAGAATGATGATATCCGAACCTGTGAAAAACGGCAGGATTTTTGCAGCTTCCTTTGCTTTCCATTCCTGTTTACCCAGATGAGACGCATTTTTCAATCCCGGTATTTCCACTACCTCAAGAGACAGGTACCTCGTGATTCTGTTCTCATATTCTTTCATGCCTTTAATGAGATAAGGCTCATCCGTCTTTCCGATGGCCAACAGTTTCACTTTCATAAATGGGTATTTAAGAAGAAAAAAATCATGGTTTCTATGATTTCATGTCCGGATATAAAGAATTGTTCATTTTTTCGTAAGTTTGCATGATGAGTGTATTTTTTGTAAAAATAACAAGGATTATGACACACCCGTGGAAAATATTGTTATTGATTCTGATGGCACTGCTCCCCTTCTATTCAACTCCGGAACCTGGCCAGGATGATACAAACAAACAGATTGTTGCGGCCCTCACGGCAGGAAACGCAGCGGCATTGTCTGATTATTTCAATTCCATGGTCGATCTTGGAATATCCGGAAATGAGGACACCTATAGCAAAACCCAGGCTACCCAGATCCTGAAAGATTTTTTTACAAAAAATCCTGTAAAATCGGTCAAGATTACCCGCCAGGGTTCTTCTACCGACGGATCCCAGTTTTCCATCGGTGCGATGCAGGCCGGGGCAGGAACATTCAGGATTTATTATCTCCTGAAAAAAGTATCAGGAAAATTTCTGATCCAGCAACTTCAGATCCAGAAAGAGAATTAACCCAACTGATCATTTTATGAACCTGGATGAGATCATTGAAAACGCCCTGAAAGAAGACATCGGGGAGGGCGATATCACTTCCCTCACCATACTCAGGAAAGGTATTCCCGGAAAAGCCCGGTTAAAAGCCAAAGATAGTGGGGTACTTGCCGGTATCCCTGTTGCTGAGAAAATATTCCAAAAGGTAGATCCATCGCTGAATGTGACTATTTTCAAACAGGATGGGGCCCGGCTGAAAACCGGAGATATCATCCTTGAGGTGAAAGGAAACATTCATTCTATCCTTGCTGCTGAACGTCTGGTGTTGAACTTCATGCAACGGTTGAGCGGGATTGCTACATTTACGTCACAGGTGATCGCGAAGTTGAAAGGATTGAACACCCGGGTGCTGGATACCCGTAAAACGACACCAAATCTAAGGGAACTTGAGAAATATGCTGTCAGGATCGGAGGAGGAGTGAATCACCGCATGGGGCTATACGACATGATGCTGATTAAAGACAACCATGTGGATTTTGCCGGTGGGATGATCGCTGTAATGATCGCGCTCGGCAAGTATAAATCTGCAAACAAGAAATCAACCGTTAAGGTGGAAATTGAGGTACGTAATTTTGATGAATTGACGGATGTACTGAATCATGGTGAAAAACTTGTTGACCGGATTATGCTGGATAATTTTACGACAGAGGACCTTGCGGATGCTGTTGCTATCATCGATGGCCAGTTTGAGACGGAAGCTTCAGGCGGTATTAATTTGGCCAATATCCGCAAGTATGCTGAAACCGGTGTTGATTTCATATCGGTCGGAGCCCTGACTCATAATTTCAAAAGCCTGGATATGAACCTGAAAGTTGTTCCCAAACCGCTCTTTACAGACGACTGGTAAAATACTCATGAAGATCCTTGACAAGTTACTTAGGTTGAAACCTGTCGCTTTCCTGATCCGTCTTTCAAAAAAGGTCGTGCTGCCTGGTTTTGACGGGATTCCTCTCTATGATGTCACTGTTTTTTTTGTAAAAGGTCTTAATGAAGGGTATGTCACATCGCGTGCATCGGCGATTTCCTTCAATTTTTTTCTCGCAATTTTCCCTTCGCTGATCTTTTTCTTCACGATCATTCCATTTATTCCGATCACAAATTTCCAGCAATCCCTCCTCGACCTCATTCGTGATTTTCTTCCGGATACAGCATATGCAACTGTCAAGACTACTGTTGAAGATATAATTACCCGGCCCCGGGGTGGGTTGTTATCGGTGGGGTTTGTGTTGTCACTCTATTTTGCCACAAACGGCATAAATAGCCTGATGGAAGCCTTCGACAACACATTTCACACAATTGAAACCCGTACAGCAATAAAACAGCGGATTATTTCCATCTTTCTGCTCGTAATCATCACCTTTCTCCTGATCATTTGCATCGGGCTGATCACATTCGGAACATGGCTATTATCTATAATCCTTCCGGCACATTTTCTGGAGAGCAAGCTGTATTTCAGCGTGATCGTAGTGTCGAAATGGTTGGTGACAATTGCCATGCTGTTCTTTGCCATCTCCTTCATTTATTATTTTGCCCCGGCAAAGAGGCGACATTTCCGGTTTATCTCTGCAGGGTCATCGTTGGCAACCCTTTTAATCATTTCAACGACCCTGGGGTTCAATTTTTATGTTGATAATTTTTCCAAGTACAATGCGCTTTATGGTTCTATCGGCACCCTTCTGGTTGTATTGCTCTGGATCTATTTCAATGCCTTCAGCCTGTTGATCGGATTCGAACTGAATGCCAGCATTCTTCATGTAAGAAGGGGAAGGGAAAATGGCAGCGGGAAGGTAACTCAGGTAGGAAAGGGGTTAATGACTTAGTTGCTTCCTAAACATAGTCAACAACTCCCGACGGTAGATTGAGATTACAAGTAATCCTGTCACGATAAACTGCAGAATCCCAATTAAAATCCTATTATAATTCCTTAGAAATATTTCTGACCCGAGAATCATAAATATAAAAAGAACGGGAAGATAAATTAGCTTCCATTTATTTATTTTGAAAGTAAAAATTTTACGACTCTCGATAAATAGCATTAATGCCTGAAAAGGTTTCACTGCGAAATTTGCGATTACAGCCCCCCATAAGGAAAAATACTTAATCAGAACTATACTGATGACTATCTGAAATAAAGCCGTAAAAAACAGGACCTTGGGCAGAACTTTGGTTTTTTTGAAGTAGAAAATTGGGGCCAGAAACATGTAATACCAACCCCGTGTTGCAAAACCCAGACAGAGTAAGGAAATGAATGTAAAAGATTTGTAAAAAAAGGGATCTTTTATGAAGAGTGGTCCTAATAAAGGAACTGCAATCATAAATATAGGAATAACCAACAAGGTGACTGCAGTAAAACCATTGTAATATCGGTTTACTTCAAGGGTGCTTTCCCTTAGATTATTATCCTTCCAGATTGTATAAACTTTCGGATGTATCGTATTGGCTAATCCAATCTGAACAATATCGATGAGTAAAGCAATTTTTACTGCTAGTGCATAAATTCCTACAAATGCCAAATCGAGATAATATCGGATAATAAATCGGTCAATATAAGAAACCACCCATACAAACAAAAGATATATAACCACTGGGATACAGAAATTGGCCATATTCCTGATAAAATCCATCTTTGGAGAAAATCCGAATTCTAATATGAGTAAAATAACCGATAGGGAACATGCAATGATGGCTGGAAACATTCTCCCTAAAATTGGTCCGTAAAGTGTTTTTGGAAAGGCATAGAGCAATATTAGCGACAATAAAACCGTAAGTGAGAAATTCAGAATATTCAGCCAAAAAAAACGCTCCGGTCGCCGCTGATTTATCAACAGGCTGGTATATGTCTTGAAAAAACCATTAAAAATTGCTGTAAATATGGTTATAAAACCATAAGGAAAGAACATCATATGGTCCTTCTTGTCGAAGATCAAATGAAAGAATAATTTTCCTCCTGACGCTCCAGCCGCCAGCATAAATGCACCAAGTACTATTAATGCAAGTAATACTGTCCCAATAAATTCTCCAAGCCGTTTTTTATTGTCCTTATGTTCAAAATAATTAATTCCAATATATGTATCAAGTCCAAACGATGACAGTATCTGTACAATGTACATTAAAATCAGATAGATCTCATTTGCACCATAATCTTCATGGGAGAGAAATTTTGTAAAAAACGGAATAAGAATAATCCCCGAGGCATAGGGTAATGCGCCGACAAAAGAGTAAATGAATGAAGATTTAAAAAAACTTTTTGAGATCATTCGTTTTTATATGAAACCCTGCCAAGAAATTTAGAAAGACCTTCTATATCCAATCCCAAAAAACCGAATAACAAGCCAATTATTGCTCTCAAACGCCAGAGTGGTTGTCTTATCCCTGGAAAAAAAATGGCGCGTTTGTAATCTTTTCTTGCACCTTGGAAATCTTTACGAATCAATCTATATCGACCTGATCGGGCATAAGAGATCAACAATTTATTTAAAAAATAATTATTTATCTTCTTTAAAGTAATTGATAAGTCATCTAAGGTAGTTTGATCTGACCTATTAAAATAAAAGCGGGCAAGATCCCATCTGCCTTTCAGAATCTCAACCGGGTATTTCTTTGTTACCTGGTGATATGAAATCCGCCAGGTAGCAAGTAAATGCTGATCAAAATAGAACCTTCCCTTTGTAACAAGTTCAAAAATTGTAGGAAGATCAACAAGTGGAAGATTAAAGTTTTGTTGAAATCCCCCTGAATCAAGGAGAACATCTTTACGTAATAAAATAGTAGCAGCAGGAATGGGATTTTCAAAAAACAATATTTTTAGAATCATTCCCGGAGGATTATTATTGTAAATATCCAGTTGAATTGACGGAGAGAATGGATTACTGAGCTCTCCCATTGATTCGCTTAGTGTTTGTGCCAATCCCCATGCAAGAATTATCCCGGGATCTGACTCCATAATTTTAACTTGTCGATCAAGCTTTTCCGGTTCCCAAAGATCGTCTCCCTCAAGGATAGCTACGTATTTCCCCCTGGAAATTTGAAGAGCTTTATTGTAAGTTGTGGAAAGTTGAAATATCCCGATATTTTCCTGGTTATAAAGGAATATTCTCTCATCAAGGTTAACAAATGATTTAATTATTTTCGCTGTATTGTCATTACTTCCATCATTAATGATAATCATTTCCCAATCAGGAAAAGTTTGATTTCTGACAGATTCTATACAGGCCCCAATATACTTTTCATGATTATAGGTAGGGGTGATGATCGATACCAGTGGGTGTATTATCATCCTTTTGCTATTGATTCAATTTTTGAAGGAAGACGGGCAACAAGAGCGAACTCCAGAAATTTTATATCTTCAAAAAAACCGAAAGTCAGCCATGACGCAAGTTTCACTTTAAAACTTCTTGTTGGGTTGATCCCCTGAATTCTTAAAATATTAAATCCTGAGGATTTAAATAACCTGATAATACTTTTTTTTGTGTAAAAGCGAAAATGTGTTACATCCAGGATTCCACTGGACTTGTACTCCCAATCTTTCTTTATTAATAACTCATAAAGATTCCCAATATACCGTACATTGGGGATTGAAGAAACAATATAACCTTCATGATTAAGCAGCGGTTTAATAGTAGAAAGTAGCCTCCAGGGGTCAAAAAAATGTTCCAAAACGTCATTAAGAATCACGCAATCAAAATGATTTCTTGGTAGTTGGTTTTCAATTTCAAGAAAATCTCCCTGGAAAACAAAATCTAGTTTATCTCTTGCACTTAATGCTGCAGACTTTTCTTTTTCAACTCCCCAGACTTCCGCTGCTAGTTGTATTTTTACAAGTTGGCCGAATATGCCCTCACTGCATCCGATCTCTAAGATCTTTTGACAACCAATAGGAATAAAAGGCATCATTTCTTTCCTTTCATTAGAAAAGTATCTCTTTTTTTCGTTAAACGTTTTATCCATTTACGGAATTACTAAAGGTTATCATTCATCCTGGTACATCTTATTATTCCTTCATGAAGTCCAATTTGAGGTATCCAATTTAATTCATGAGAAATTTTGGAAATATCAGCATATAAATCGAATATCTCATTGGGCCTTTCCAGACCTTTGTTTCGTAAAGGTTTATTTTTCCCTGCTATAGCCCTGATTTCTTGAAGAATTTCCTCTACACTGACCGAACTTCCGCTTCCGATATTATAAATTCCCCGGGGTCCATCCATTGATAAATAAAGCGCTTCAACAAAATCATCGATAAAAATAAAATCCCGCTTGGGTCTTAAATCCATAACTTCAATGAACTCAACATGCGGATCCAGTATCTTTTTGATCAACTCCGGAATCAGGAATTGTTCGGATTGACCAGGTCCATAAACATTGAAAGGTCTCAGGATGGTAATGCCAAGATTGAACTGATCACGGTAATAACGGCAAATCTCTTCAGCAACCAGCTTTGTATGACTATATGGATTATATGCTTTGACAGGATGATTTTCATCAATAGGCAGATAATCAGGTTTCCCGTATAGATACGAGCTCACATAAGTTAATCGGGCGCCTGTTTTCCTGCAAAATTCAAGAATGTTTTCGGTTCCCATAACATTTGTCCGGTAAAACATGAAAGGATGAGACCAGCTTTCCGGGACAAATGTTTTTCCTGCAAGATGAAACACATAAGAGATATCTTCCTTTTCCAGATAGGTAAGAGAGCCTTCCTCTGCAATATCGCCATTTGTAATATCAAAACCGATGATTTTAAATCCCGGTCCTGTAAGTCTTTTTACAAGGGATCTTCCGATAAAGCCATTGGATCCGGTTACAAGAATTTTTTTCATAAGAGTCAGACAAATACTGGCTATATGTTATAAATATCGGTTTTGTACAACGATTGGTTCTCTTTCATTAAGAACCATTTTATGGTTTCCATCAATCCTTCTTCCAAATTCCAGGCAGGTTTCCAGGCCAGAATTTCATGCGCCCTTGAATTATCTGCTAAAAGCCGTTCAACTTCACTATTTTCAGGTCGTTTACGCTCGTCTGAACTTTCGATTGAAATCTCTCTCCCCATCAGACCGGCTATCTTCATGGCAAGATCGCCGATCGAGATCTCAACACCCGTTCCAAGATGTATTACTTTACCAATGGATCCTTCAACTTCTGCTGCACGGATAAACCCCTGGACGGTATCCCCGACATAATTCAGGTCTCTGGTAGGAGACAAATCTCCCAGCTTTATTTTCTTTCTTTCTTTCAATATCTGAGTTATGATGGTCGGGATCACGGCCCTCGCGGACTGCCGTGGTCCATAGGTGTTGAATGGCCTGATAACACTGACGGGTGTTTCGAACGACCGGTAAAAAGTAATTGCCAGAAAATCAGCCCCCGATTTGGTGGCTGCATATGGAGATTGAGGATTCACCGGATGATCTTCTGTTATCGGGACGAATTGTGCCGTCCCATAAACCTCACTGGTTGAGGTGTGAATGATCTTTTGCACACCTATATCACGTGCAGCTTGCAATATGTTTAAAGTGCCTTTGATATTCGTATCAACATAAGTGTCAGGCGAATGATAGGAATAAGGAATTCCGATCAATGCTGCCAGGTGAAAAACCACCTCCGCTCCTTTCATCGCATTTCTTACCCCATTTGGATCGCGGATATCGCCTGTGAAGATCCGGATTGAATTCCGTTTCTCATGGGACAAAGAATCAATCCATCCCCAACGGTTAAATGAGTTGTAATGAACAAATGCTGTGACTTTGCAGCCCATCGACAGAAGTTTTTCAACCAGGTGACTTCCAATAAAACCACCTGCGCCTGTAACAAATACATTTTTTGTTTCTAGAATCATTTCATTACAAATATTAGTTTCATTAGCAGAAGAAAAATTCCTGAAGCAAAATTAACAATATAATAATTGGGCTCACAGGTCATTAATATTTCTATTTTTGTAATACAAGCTACTCAATGAATGTAGAAATCTATGAGAAAGATTATCCACTTTTCTTTTTTTATTTCCCTCTTTGTAATTACGGTTGGACCTCCCCAAACCTATTCAGCAACCGGGCTCAAGGCTGATACGATTGCAATTTCAAATGATCAGAAACTACAAAGACCAAAAGTTAGATTTGAAATAGATGCATTAAATGAGCTCTCCACAAAGTATATAGATACACCAATTCTATCCTATGATCTCTCAACAAAAGCCCTGAAACTTTCAAAACACAATAATTACAAAAAAGGTGAAGCTTGTGCTCAATTAAACCTAGGTTACTTTTATAATTATAAGAAAATCTATCTTAAAGCACTTGAGTGTTTTATGGTATCATTAAATTATGGTGAAGCAAATAATGATGAGTACATTCTCAATGAAGCTTATAAAGGAATGGGGCTGCTTTTTATGGATTTAGGAAGGAGAGATCGGGCAGCCGAATATTTTCAGAAAAGTATTGCCTATTCAAAAAAAAATAACACTGTGGATTTGATAGGTGGATATATTCGTTTGGGCCAATTAAGGTATGAACAAGGGGATACAAATGAAGCGTTCAGATTATACTTTAATGCACTTTCTTTGCTACCTCACCTTAAAAAGCTTTATCAACAAATATGGGTAATAAAATCTATTGGGAATCTTTACCTTTCAACGAAACGATATGATATTGCCTTATATTATTACCGGGAAGCAATTAAAGAAAACCCGAAGGATCTTGGAAACCTTAATGGAACCATCTATTCGATAATAGCCCATACTTATGAGCAGATAGATGATCTGGACAATGCCTTATATTTTGATAAAATCGCATTAGCTGTTAGAAGGAAAGAAAACCAGCAGTTATTAGTTACTAGTTCAAACTTGAATATCGGACATGTATATTTAAAAATCGGTAATTATGATTCTTCATTATACTACCTTGAGACCGGATTAAAGAGCGCTAATTTATTAAAATTAAATTCCTTAAGAGAATCCGGATATAAAAATTTATATGAATTGTATCTTGCAAAGAAGGATTGGAAAAATGCTTTGGCTGCATTACAGAACTATAACAGTGCACAAGATAATGTTGAAAATGAAAAAAGTAAGGATCAGGTTACATTAATGGAAAATAACCGGATTGTCAATGAAAAAGAGAAGCAGGCGGAAAAACTCAGGGCTGAGAACGCCATCCAAAAACTTGAGATGAAAAACCGGAACCTCTTGGTTCTGCTATTGATAACCCTCTCTCTCCTTGCCATTGCCGGTGCTGTTTACATTCAGCAAATGTTGGTTAAAAACAGAAAAGCAAAAAAAATTGTGGAGGAGAAAAATGATCAATTGCAGGATGAAATCAAGGAACAGGTTATTCAGAATGAAGAATTAAGCAGAAGAG
>Ga0182021_10006401_pt1 | contig 13987 bp, 9 predicted proteins | sample 612E3MmetaG_FD_120493 | JGI IMG/M metagenome (GOLD analysis project Ga0182021, IMG submission 120493) | Permafrost microbial communities from Stordalen Mire, Sweden - 612E3M metaG (Illumina Assembly) | ecosystem: Environmental > Terrestrial > Soil > Wetlands > Permafrost | place: Sweden...
CCCGAATACCAGCATGAACCGGCGGATGAACTTGATGTCCCAACGCCGGGGGACGGCCACCATCTCCGGGTCGACGTTGTCGGAGGCGATGGTCATCTCGGGAAAGTCGGTCATGAGGTTGGTGAACAGCACCTGCTTGGGCAGCAGGGGCAGGAAGGACAGAAACAGCGAGGCCCCGGCCATGCTGAACATGTTGCCGAAGTTGGCGCTTGTGGCCATGAAGACGTATTTCAAGGTGTTCGAGAAGGTGCGCCTGCCCTCGGTCACCCCCCGGCCAAGAACGGCCAGGTCCTTCTTCAGGAGCACGAAGTCGGCGGCTTCCTTGGCCACGTCGGCCGCCGTGTTCACGCTTATGCCCACGTCGGCGGCATGCAGCGCCGAAGCGTCGTTGATCCCGTCACCCATGTACCCGACGACATTCCCAGCCTTGCGAAATGCCAGAATGATGCGTTCTTTCTGGTTGGGCTCTATCTCCGCGAAAATGTCGATGGAGTTCACCTTGGCGCGAAGGGCCTCGTCGCTTAGCTTATGAAGATCCTTGGCGCTCACTATCGCGGCGCCGGAAAGCCCCACCTGCTCTCCTACGCTGGCCGCTACCAAGGCATTGTCGCCGGTGATCATCTTGACCGATACGCCTAACTGCTTGAGGCCCTGCAGAGTCTTGACGATCCCAGCCTTCGGGGGATCGAAGAATACGAGGAAGCCCACGAAAGTCATGTCTTTCTCGTCATCTCGTGATATGGCCTTCGCCGAAGGTAGGTCGCGGTAGGCGACGCCCAACACCCGATACCCCTCGGCGCTTAGGGCAGCGTAGTGCGCTTGGATCTGACGGCGGACGGCGCCAACGCTGGAAATGCGGGTTTTTGATGGCACAGTCAAGGAGGCGGGCTCAACCTGGGAAGCCGCGGTCGTGGCAGCTGCCGTCCTCCTGGAACCGGCCGGAGGGTGCTCTGCCCGCGAGCAGACGGCAAGCACGTCGGTAAGGGTGCCTTTGGTGACCATGAAGCGGGCGTCCCCCTGGCTTACGAGGATGCTCAGGCGCTTACGCAGGAAGTCGTAGGGGACCTCCCCCAGCTTCTTGTACCCGGACACATCGAGCTTCTTGTAACTCTTAATGGCAACATCTATGGGGTTCGCAAAACCTGTTTCGTAGAAAGCGTTGAGGTAGGCGAAGAGTAGGACTCGATCGCTGTCGTTGGCGCTGGCATCGAGAGCAGCGTGCAGCCGCACCTTTCCCTCAGTAAGGGTCCCGGTCTTGTCAGAGCAGAGCACGTTCATACTGCCAAGATTCTCTATCGCGGCCAGGCGTTTGACGATGACCTTCTCCGCGGCCATGCGCTTGGCTCCGTGCGCCAGGTTGATGCTGATGATCGCCGGCAGGAGTTGCGGGGTGAGTCCCACCGCGAGTGCCATGGAGAATAGGAACGAGTCGAGGACTGGGCGGTTTAGGTAGACGTTGATGCCGAAAATGATGATCACGAGAACCAGAGTCACTTCGCCGAGGAAGTAGCCAAATCGACGCACCCCGTGCTCGAACTCGGTCTCGGCGGCCCGCAGTCTGAGACGCTCCGAGACCTGGCCGAACTCGGTGTCCTTGGCAGTATGGACGACGACCGCCGTTGCGCTTCCGCTCACGACGTGGGTGCCCATGAAGAGCGAGTTGGTGCGCTTGGCAAGAGGAGTGTCGGCGGGCAGGACGCCTGGCTGCTTTTCCACCGGAAAAGTCTCCCCCGTGAGGGTAGCCTCGTCGGCAAAGAGCTCATTTGATTCCAGGATGAGACAGTCCCCGGGGATGACGTCGCCGGCCGTGAGAAGCACGATGTCTCCCGGGACTACCTTCTCCACCGGGATATCGGTTGATTTCCCGTCTCTGAGCACCGTGGCTTTCACCTGGACGATGGCCAGAAGCTTCTCTACGGCGTCGTTCGCTCCCCGTTCCTGCCAGAAGCTGAGGAGACCGCTTACGAGGACGATCCCGAGGATGATGCCGGCATCCACGCGGTCCTTGAGGACGAGGGCGAGGATGGCCGCGAAGACCAGGATGAGGATTATGGGGCTCTTGAACTGACGGAAGAGAAGAGTGAAAGTGTCGGTTCGCTTGCGAGCCCGAAGCGTATTGGGGCCGTATTGGAGAAGTCGCTTGGCCGCCTCCGCGCCTCGTAGTCCCTTGGGAGCGGATTCGATTTGGGTGAGAAGATCGGCGGCCGGAGTGTTCCAGAATGTCGGAGAGGTTGTCATTCAGCTCCTGAGGACCATACGCGAGGTTTCCACCCGGTGCCTGCCTCAAGTACCGGTGTTTGCGGACAAGAGGAAGACTATCAGGACGGCCCCGCGAGGTCCATGTTGCCGCGCAGCCCACATTCGTCGATTCAAGACATAGCTCCTCGCGGGCCGGCCCAAGGTCTGGGGTCCCTCGCTCATGTCCTTTCCATCGCGGCAATGTATTCGCCGCGGCGCCGGGGGCTCATATGCTGTCCCCCCTACCATAGAAAGCCCCGTCGCAACGCGGTGCTGAAAGTAAGCTCGTTGAGCGGCTCTGCCCGCAAGCTGCCCACGCGATTTCGCCTCAATCGTCTCAATTCGTGGGTTCTCCACGGTTCGTGACCATATGTCGCGCCTGGTTCTGCTGCACGTCTTTGACAACCTCGGATGCGTGGATCTTCAACTCGCGCAGGCCGATGCGAGGCATGATGGCCTCCTCGATACAATGTGGTGCTTTAAGTGAGCTCGTTGCACCTCGCCTCGCGGTCGCCCGCACTTCACCGGGCATCTTCGCTGGTGCCGCTCCCTGGCGGCATCGGACGTTGGTTGCAGGTTGGCGGACCACTTGGAGATAGGTAGTATTCGCCTAGCGGTGAACCGAATCCCTGACAAGGTGAGCGAATGACAGCACAGTCTGCAGGCAAGTCGATCCTCGAAGCGGCGCGAGAGATACGAGTTGTACGAGAGGCGGATGTCGTTGTGGTCGGCGGTGGACCCGGCGGTTTCGCTTCGGCCATATCAGCGGCCAGATCCGGGGCTAAGACGGTTCTCGTCGAGCGCTACGGTCACCTCGGCGGAATGGCTACCGGCGGCCTGGTGAACATCTTTCCGAATCTCAGCGACATCGGCGGAAAGCAGCGCATCTTTGGCCTCAACCAGGAGATCATCGACCGGATGAAGGCCAAGAACGCCGCCTTCTGCCCCAACGAAGAGGACTTTGGCACAACCGACAGCAAGGTGCTCGAGTACTACCTGAACGCCAACCTGGGCTGGTTCTACGTGCGCAAGGATCCTAACCTCGGGGGGCGGGAGAGGTTGCTCTATACCGCCGTCTTGGATCCGGAAGTGCTCAAGGCCGAGCTCAACGACATGGTGATGGAAGCCGGGGTCGATCTGCTGCTCCATTCATGGGGAACCCGTCCGATCATGGAGGGGAACACGGCCAAAGGTGTCTTCTTCGAAAGCAAGTCGGGACGGCAGGCGATACTCGCCAAGGTGGTCATCGACTCGACGGGTGATGGGGACATCTTTGTCGCGGCCGGGGCGGAATTCGATGACGAACTCCAGAGCAACTTCCGGACTGCGCTCGCCTTCAGTTACTGGATAGCAAACGTTGACACAAGCAGGTTGGAGGACTTCCGGAAATCGCATCCGGACAAGTTCGCCCTCCTGATGCGGGATCTGACGGAGAAGGGCGGCCATGCCTTCTATTTCAAGGGCCTCCTGCAAAACCAGGAGGGTGTGCTCTGGTTTCACCCGATGCACGTGAAGCCAATAGCCTCCGACGCCATGGACGTCGAAGAACTGACGCGCTGGAACATATTGGGCCGCAAGGGAGCGCAGATCACCTACGAATTCTTGCGAAAGCACGTGCCCGGCTGCGAGAAGTGCTTCATCATGCAGACAGCGCCCCAATTGGGAACGCAAGGCGGCCGGCGCGTTATCGGCGAGTACATCCTCACTCCTAGCGACATGGAATCGGACGAAGTGTTCGACGATACGATCGTGGTTCTGGCCAACAACGACAACGGCGAGATATCGGCGAGACATCCTTCCATCTGCATTCCCTACCGGTGCCTCGTGCCACTCGAGATCGACGGGCTGCTGGTCGCGTGTCGCGCCTTCTCCTCGAGGGCAAGCGTCAATCAATGGTTCAACATCATCCCGCACTGCATCGCGTACGGCCAGGCCGCGGGCACGGCCGCGGCGCTCGCAGTCAGGGCGGGGATTCAACCGCGCGGAGTCGACTACAATGAGCTGCAGGCAAACCTGAGAAAGCAGGGAGTAGAACTGCCAGAGTGACCGAGTGCGCGCGCCTTCGATCGCAACCGCACAGGAGGTTTCAGCCCATGGACGCTGACCAGAAGAAGGGCAACACCGGCGCGGACAGGCAGGTGATCAGAGGCACGGGCCTCATCGGTCCGAGGGATTCAGGCGTTCCGACCCTTGTCGACGTGACGGAGGGCAGGATCACCCGCATCAGGCCGCTTCATTACGAGACGAGCTACGACCGCAAGGATTTCAACGTCTGGAAGATGGAGGCCAAAGGCAAGACTTTCGAGTCGCCCATGATAGCCTCGGTCGGGCCCATCGGCCTGGCTTACAAGAAGCGGGTCTACTCGAAGAACCGGGTGCGGTACCCTTTGAAGCGAGTCGACTGGGACCCGACCGGAGCCCCCGGCTCGACCGGCCCGGGCGGGCGCAACACCCAAAACCGGGGCACGAGCAAGTACGTGCGCATCTCCTGGGACGAAGCGGCCGGGCTGGTGGCCGGCGAGCTTGGGCGCATGAAGGAGATGTACGGACCCGAAGCGGTGCTGTCGCAATCCGACATGCACGGGGAGAGCAAGCACCTCAGCCCCAGCCACGGCTGCGCCAACCGTCTGCTCTCGCTACTGGGCGGCTACACCATCCAGATGCGCAACCTCGACAGCTGGGAAGGCTGGAACTGGGGGGCCAAGCACGTCTGGGGCTGCGAGCCGGTGGGGGAGATGATGCCGGCCGCCAATCTCTATCCTGACATCGCGGAGAATGGCGAGCTGCTGCTCTTCTGGGGCTGTGACCCGGAGACCACGGGACATCCCATCCAGGGCATGATGGCCAGCCGCCTCTGCTACTGGCTCACCGAGGTCGGTCTCAAGTCCGTCTATGTGTGCCCCGACCTCAACTACGGCGCCGCGGTGCACGCCGACAAGTGGATCCCCATCCTGCCAAACACCGACGCCGCTCTGCACCTATCCATCGCCTACGTGTGGCTGACCGAAGGCACCTACGACAAGGACTACGTCGCCACCCACTCCTACGGTTTCGACAAGTTCGAGGACTACGTGCTGGGCAACGAGGATGGGGTGCCGAAGACTCCGGCCTGGGCTTCGGAGAAGTGCGACATCCCCGAATGGACCATCAAGGCGCTCGCCCGCGACTGGGCGAACAAGGCAACCAGCCTCGTCCACGGTAACGGTGGCCCGGGCATCAGGGGACCGTACGCGAGCGAGCCCGGCCGCCTGGAACCCATGCTCCTCGGGATGCAGGGCCTGGGCAAGCCCGGCCGCCACCAGGCCAAGATGATCGAGTGGCACATCTGGCGAGAGTGGCCGCCACTGCCGTACCAGGGCATCCTCAAGCCTGCCTTGCCCATGTTCTGCGAACAGGTGCGTCCGCCGGGGGCGATGGGCATGGCCGACGGCATGATGCCGTTCTACTCCGGGAGTGACCCCGTGATCCTGGATCTCATCAAGCCGGCTGCCAACCCGCCGATCCAGGCCATCCCCAAGTGCTTGGTGCACGACGCGATCCTCAACCCACCGATCAGCTGGTGGGGCCTGCACGGATTCTGCGAACCGGTCGGCAACCAGTTCACCGAAAACACCTATCCGGCACCGGGGCGCTCCAAGATCCACATGATCTGGACCGATTCCCCCTGCTGGATAACCTGCTGGAACGACTCCAACACCTTCATCGAGGCGCTGCGACATCCTTCGATCGAGACCATCGTGGCCCAGCACCCCTGGCTGGAGAACGACTGCCTTATGGCCGACGTCATCCTGCCGGCCACGACCAGGTTCGAGATGATCGACATAGGCAACGATCTGGGGAGTGGGGTGTTCACCACCTTGTACCTCGAGCAACCGTGCATCGAGCCGGTGGGCGAATCGCTGTGCGATTTCGACATCGTGGCCACGATCGCCGCGAAGCTCGGCCTCCACGAGGAGTACACCCAGGGCAAGACCCACGAGGAGAAGCAGAAACTGGCCTTCGAGGGTTCGGGCGCGGATGGGCTCGTCAGCTGGGAGGAGCTCAATGAGAAGCAGTATTTCGTCATCCCCTGCGACGACCGGATCAAGGACCAGCCTGTCGGCCTCAGCCGGTTCGCCAACGATCCCGCGAACAACCCACTGACCACGCCGACCGGCCTGCTTGAGTACTCCTCCTCGGCTCTCGAGAAGCACTTCCCTGACGACGCCGAACGTCCGCCCGTGGCTCACTGGATCGAAAAGGGCGAGAGCCACGATGAGCGCGTGAGCAGCGAGCGGGCCGTACGGTATCCGCTTCTGTGCCAGTCCAACCACCCGCGCTGGCGCATGCACGCCCAGGGTGATGACATCACCTGGACACGCGAGATCCCGACGATGAAGATAACGGGGCGCGACGGCTATCAGTACGAGCCTGTCTGGCTCAACCCGGCCGAAGCCGAGGTTCGCGGGATCGAGCAGGGCGACATCGTCAAGGTCTTCAACGAGCGCGGCACCGTACTCGGCGGCGCGCTCGTGACCGAGCGTTTGCGGACGAAAGTGGCCTACATGGACCACGGCGCCAGGTGGGACCCCATCATCCCCGGCAAACTGGACAGGGGAGGCGCCATCAACACCATCACGCCGCACAACATGACTTCCAAGAAGGCGACGGGCATGGTGGTGAGCGGGTTCCTGGTCGACGTGGCCAAGGTCACCGACGGGGAGATGGCCGGCTGGCGCCACGACTATCCCGAGGCCTTCGCACGGGACTACGACGGCGCGACGGGCGTGTCCCTATCCGGTTGGCTGGAGTAGCCATGTTCGGACTCGGCCGCTCACCACACGAGGATCTTGCGAAGAGAGTCGACCAGCTCGGCATCGACAGTCGGGAGCTGGGGGCACGCGCGCACGTAGACCCGGAACGCGTCGCCAACGCTCTCGAAAGCGACATCGACCTCGAGGCGATCCTATCCGTGAGAGAGGTCAAACGGATTGTTTCCGTGCTCGAAATGGACTTCTTGAGGCTGTTCGCCATCCCCTGCGCCTTCTGCAAGCAGGCAGATCAACGCTTCGCGGAACTCCGATCTCTTCCAAGAAATGAGCTGATCGCGAGACGGCGAGGGGATCTGGGTCTGATGAGCCAGGAGGAGTTGCTAGCTAAGCTGGGAATCACGGACTGGTTCCGCAAGAACTCCGACCGGACGTGGGCCCAGAACCGGATGCGTCTGTGGCGCGCGATCGAGGAGCGACCAGACTCCCTCGATGACCTGTCCCTCGATCAAGTCCGCGTGCTCAACCGGGTGCTCGTGCTGCCCGTGCAGCTCCTTCTTGGCGTGCAGTGCCGCGAGTGTGGCTCATAGCCTACAGCTACGCGGACGGGCGTCACCGTCACACCTCGACAGCCACGTCGAACGCGTCATGGTTCGCGCTATAGATCCTGCCGACGTTGCTGCAGTCTCCCACCAGGTAGCTCTCCGGAATCACCTCCAACAGAGGCTCGACCCTCGCCAAGTCGACCCGAAGACCGAAGGCAATCACCGCCGTGTCCGCGGGCAACTCCATCACTGCGCCATCGGGAAGAGCCACGACCACACCGCTGCTCGTGATGCTGCTCACCGAGCCCTGGACGCGTTCGATACCGTAGTCTTTCATGAGCATGAGTAGCGCGATCCGGGCGAAGATCGAGACGTCCTGGCAAAGGGCATCCTCCGGCAAGATATCGACCACTTTCACCTTCTTGCCTTGCATCGCGAGCCCGAGGGCGCATTCGGAGCCAGAGACGCCGCCACCGCAAACGACCACGGTCTCACCGACGGGCTTCTGGTCCAGATCGGCCTCCGTGACGGTGACGACGTGGGGCAAGTCGATGCCTTCGATCGCGGGGGTGAGCAACTCGGCGCCGACGGCCACCATGACGGCATCGGGAGCCTCGTCCGCTATGGCTTCAGGGGTGGCGTCCTTGCTCAGCAGCACCTTCGCGCCGCACTTCGTGGTGGAACGGATGGCCCAGTCGATGTAGGCGCGGAAAGTGTCCTTCAGGGGCAGTGCAGAGGCCTCGTAGAGCCGCCCGCCCAACCTTTCGGATCTTTCCCACAGAGTTACGTCATGTCCGCGTTCGCACAGCGTTCGGGCGGCCGTCATACCCGCGGGACCGCCTCCGATGACGAGCACCCGCTTCTTCGTGCGCGCCAGAGGGATCTCCCGGTACCTCAGCTCCCGGCCGGCTCGGGGGTTCACGGCGCAGCGCAGAGGAGCACCCTTGAGGGGAAAGCGCATGCAATCCAGGCAGCGCAGACAGGGACGGATGTCGTCCGCTCTGCCCAGCTTGGCCTTGGTCACCAGGTCTTGATCGGCGATGAGCGCCTTGGCCATGGAGACCATGTCGGCCTTGCCCGCGGCCAGGATCTCCTCGGCCTCCTCGATGGTAGTGATGCCCCCGACCACGGACACAGGGAGGGTGATGCCCGCCTTGATCTTGGCCGCGGTCTCCACGTTCAGCTGGCGGGGGAGGTGGTAGCTGGGGTGCGTGAACGCCAGCGCCAGAGGACTCAGAAAGCCGCCTGTGGAGATATTCACCAGGTCGATGTAGGGAGTAGCAGCGTTCAAGAATTGTATGCGTTCCTCGATGCTCACACCGCCCTCGACCCGCTCGTCGCCACTTATGCGTAGCTCGAGATTGAACCCCCTCTCGGCTTCCTCTCGGCAGGCTCTGAGGATTTCGAGAGGGAACCTCATCCTGTTCTCTGGGCTTCCGCCGTATTCGTCCGTCCGTACGTTGAGGAGAGGAGAGAGGAAAGAAGCGAACAGGTTCATGTGCCCGCCGTGGATCATGGCCATGTCGAAACCGGCTATCTTCAGGCGCCGTATGCAGTCGACCCAGTGCTGTTTGACCTCTTCCATTTCGGCCCGGTCGATCTGCTTGGTGGTAGCCGGGTTGTGGATGCCGGGGATCACAGAGGGGGCGAAGGCCGGACCCTGCAGAAGCACGTGATTGCTGATAGCCCCGGCATGGGTCAGTTCGATGGACAGCTTGGCGCCGTAGCGGTGCACCTCGTCGGCGAGCAGGGAGAGGCCGCTGATGTCGGTGTCCTGGACGACCGAGAGGCATCCGTAGAAATCGCGGGCTCTATCGAAGTCGATAGGCGAGGAGCCGATGGTGACCAGGCCGACCCCCGAACGGGCTTGAGCGCTGACGAACTCCAGCAAGTCGTTGCTGGAAGCGCCCGAGAGAGTCTCGGCATGGTTTGACACGACAGGCGCGTACTGCACCCGGTTCTTGAGCGTCATGGTGCCGATTGCGATCGGTCGGAACACGTGCGGGTATTTCGTTGCCGGTGCCATCGACCCATCCTTTCGGTCCTGCTCGTCAGTCTATCCTATGCTGGTGTTCCTGGAGGCGTTGTCCTACGAAACCGGCAGCCAGCCTCCAAATTGAACCCGTGCAAAGAGAGGGTGGCATCCATGACCGAGAAGAGGATCTTCACCGACCAAGAACTCGAGGAAATGGGGGCTCGGACCCTGGACCTCCTACTTGCGGCCATCGACGCCGGGGACAAGGACAAGGCGAAAGCGCTAGCGGCCAGGCAGAAGCAGGAGTTCAACTATCTCCATGACGGCTACATGTTCTGGGTCACCGGTCTTCAGACCTACATCTACAGAAACCACGGGATCGAGGCTGTGGAAGAAGCGGAGAGGGAAGCCCATACCATCGAGGCGAAAGTCGTCTTCGCGCCGCCCGAAAAGACCGACATCCGTTCACGGGTCGAACATCTGGCCAGCGCTCTGCGCGGGCACATGCAGCCCATTACCATCGCGGAGACCGACAGAACGATCAGTCTCAGCATGAAGCCCTGCGGGTCCGGGGAGCGTATCATTCAGAAAGACGGGTATAGCCCGGAAGTCGGCCTGGCCAAGGTCGAAGAACCGCACCACATAACCTGGGGCATGAAGGACTTCCCCATGTACTGCGTGCATTGCCCGGTGATGGAGGCTCTGGAGTTTGAAAACACAGGGAATCTCGGGGCGGTGCACATCGTGTCCGAACCGCTGCACAACGGGGCCTGCGAGTTTGTGTTCTACAAGTATCCTGAAGACATGCCCGAAGAGCTCTATACGCGGATAGGCAAGAAGAAACCCAAATACCGAGAGGCCACGGCGCCCGGGCGGGAGTGAAAGGGAAGATGGGACAGTACGACAAGTACATCTGCACCACACTCGAGAAGCGACATCTGCTGCCCGGTCCGACCCCGGAGCAGCGCGAGCGGCTGCTCGCCATGGGCACGCGGCTCCCGATGGAGCCCGTCCACTGGATCGACGAGGATGTCATCCCCGGCGCCTACTACGGTGAGACCGTCTGGATGTGGCCGCCCGACTACCCCAATCAGGTGACCTGGGAGGAGCTGGCCGCCGCCGGGTTCTCCACTCCCACCATGTTCCCCCACGCTCACGGCTTCCCGGAGCTCCTTTCCTGGTGGGGCCCCAACCCCGACGATTTCGCCGACATCGACCCCATGGGGATGCAGATCGACGACGAGATCATCCCGCTGAAGTCGAGTTGGGTGGCCTACGTCCCCGCCGACCTACCCCACATGCCCGTATTCCTAACCGGCGCGCGCAGCCAGATGTTCTCTCGGCCGACGCTGCACTGGACATCGGGGCCGGGTGGCGCGTACACGAGGGAGAAGGACGACAACAGCAAGACCGCGGGGGCAGAGGAGAAGGCTCCTCCACTTGCCAAGCTCATCGACCCGGCGAGGTCGAAATACGGACGATACATCGTCTACGGCACCGACCCGAAGATAGTCCGGCCGGACTATATGCGCCCTCTCGATCCCGCCTACACCCGTCCGATGGCCTACATCGACCAAACCGTCATTCCCGACGCCGAGTTCGGGTGCGACACCAGATGGCTCCTCCCCGGAGACACCTCGAGGGCCGGCCACGTGGTCATGGACGCCCACACCCTGTCGCACGGCACCTCGATCGCTTGCATCGCCTTCAACTACGACGACATCACCGACCTCTGCGCCGAGGTGGAGCTCTGGATAGGCGGGGAGAAACACGTTATCAACAAGGGCTTTTGGGCCTACATCCCTCCGAATGTTTCTCACGGTCCCATGATCGTCCGCAACATCAGCAAGCAGGTCTTCTTGAAGATGTCCTGGCCCATGGGCGAAGGCATCAAGCACCGATAGAACACGTCGAGTTTGGAGGAGCAAATGGCTGGAGCGTTCAATGGCAAAGTGGCGCTCGTAACCGGAGGAGCTACGGGGATCGGGAGAGCGGGCGCCCAGCTGTTCGCCCGCGAAGGCGCCAAGGTGGTCGTATCGACCGCGCGGAACGTCGCCGGCGGCAACGAGACGGTCAAGTCGATCGAGGACGCCGGTGGGGAGGCGATCTTCGTGCGCTGCGACGTCTCCAAGGAAGACGACGTCAAAGCCATGGTGGAGAAGTGCGTGGAAGTGTACGGCCGTCTGGACTACGCGTTCAACAACGCCGGTGTGGGCCCGGACGGCAAACGGGTTCCCTTGGTGAGCATCGCGGACTCCTCGGAGGAGATCTGGGATCAGACGCTCGACACCAACCTCAAGGGTGTCTTTCTGTGTCTCAAGTACGAGATCAAGCAGATGACGAAACAGGGGCAGGGCGGCGCGATCGTCAACACATCCTCCGGGGCCGCGGTCAAGCCAGGCGCGCTGTTCTCTGCCTACAACGCCAGCAAGTCGGGGCAGGACAACCTCACCAGGACCGCGGCGTTGGAGGGTGGGCCGTTCGGCATACGTGTGAATGCGGTCTCGCCCGGGCCCATCCAGAACACCCTGCTATGGGAATACCTTACCGGGACATCGCCGGGGGAGGCGGACAAACTGATGAGCCAGCTTCCCCTGAAGCGCATCGGCTTTCCGGAGGATGTTGCGGAGGCGGTCATATGGCTCTGCTCGGACAAGGCCTCCTTCATCACCGGCCAGTGTCTTGGCATTGATGGCGGCTTGACTATCGGCTAGCCGCGGTGCGACCTCCTAGCATAAGAGAAAGCCCCGGTTTCCCGGGGCTTTCTTCGCGCTACTGGCTCGAGCCCAGACCGGACAGCAGCTCTCCCAGAGGTCCGAGAAGCGCCGGGTTCGCCTGGATGTCGGCCTGGAGCTGGTCGTAGGTTTTTGCCGACGAAGGCGCCTCAACGTTCACCGGCTGGTTCGGATCAAGCGTGATCGTCGCGGCCAAACTCATGCTTGTGATCCCGCTACCGCTCAAGTTGAGGCTCCCCGTGCCGCTGCTACTGTCCGAGCTGGTGGTGTCCCCGGCCGGGGGGGTTACGTCGCAGACGATCGCTGCCTTCCTAAGTAGCGCAGTGCCCTTCTCCACCCAGAGGTCGACCGTGACGTTCTTGAGCAACGCGTCCATCTGCGTCACCGATTTGGTGAGCTGGTCAGAGCTCGGCAGCTGAGACGCCAGCGATGAGGCCGTTGACCCGGCGGAACTCATCAGGTTCTGGTATTCCGGACTCGACGTGATCTTCGCCAGGTCGCCCAGCATGACGGCCCAGTCGGGGTTGCTGCCCGAAATGTGCAGGACTTTGACCCCGTCGATCTTTTCCTCTTTCACGGGGGCTTGGTCTTTCAGCCAGCTTGTCGGGTCGATGGCAAGGGTTGAGAGCATCTTCTGCAACGAGGCCAGCGTGCCGCTCACTCCGGAACCGGCCAATTGCTGTTCCGTGTTGCTGGATGCCTCGTACCATTGATCCGCCAGGCCTATCCAAGCCTTGCCTCCCAACAACCTGATCCCGACATCCATGGTCTTGCCCATCATGCCCAGGGAGATCTTGAAGTCCCCGGCCTGATCCGCGCTTGTGTAGGCCATGGTGCCTTTGAGAGTCCAAGGCTCGGCGTACATCTTCGCCTGGTCTGCGGGCAGGCTACTATCGGCCGTGATAGTGACTTTCAAGTCAAACGTGCCCGTCAGGCTCTCCGACGCGCCGATCATGGTCACGGACGATGCCATGATGGCAGTGGGCGAGCTCTTGACACTCAGGTTCGCGGTCTGACCGGCGACGTTCTGAGGTGGATTCGACGCAGTGGCGTCATCCTTGAAGATGTCGTCGTAGAAGACTACGAACACGAGGACACATGCGACCGCCACCACCGCGAGCAACAAGGCCGAAAGCCCTATCCAGAGGCCCTTGCCTCGGTGCTGTTGCGGGGGCGCGTAGGCAGTCTGACCGTAGGATTGGCCGTAAGGTTGGCCGGTTGCGTAGGGGGATTGGGGAGGATATGCCCCGGAGGCGGGCGGCTGCGGGACAGCCGGCGGTATACCGGCGCCGGCTTGGCCTGCCGGCTGGCCGCAGTTGCCGCAGAACCGCTCGCCCTCGCCGAGGGGATTGCCACAGGAGCGACAAAACGACACTCTGGCCTCCTTTCGAGGTCGGGAACCCGGGATGGCGAACCAATCGGCCATAGGGTCCTCACGGGTGCTTCTTCATGCACTATAGGTCGGCCGGAGGTCCCTCACAAGACTCCGCTGTAGAGCGGTGCGCAACAGGCCGGCTCCCGGGTCCTTCGAGAGTCACCGTCTGCCGGCCCTTGACCACGAAATGGGCTTCTGCAAGAGTGGTTGCTTGTGCGCAAGGACGAGGACACGTTCACCCGATGAAGCGCCTCCTGGGCCTCCATCTCAGGCCGTACTGGAAGTCGATCGCGGTGATCGTGGCCCTGTTCATGGTCCAAGCGGCCGCCTTCCTCTATCTACCTACCCTGAACGCCAAACTCATCAACAAC
>Ga0182021_10006402_pt1 | contig 13987 bp, 10 predicted proteins | sample 612E3MmetaG_FD_120493 | JGI IMG/M metagenome (GOLD analysis project Ga0182021, IMG submission 120493) | Permafrost microbial communities from Stordalen Mire, Sweden - 612E3M metaG (Illumina Assembly) | ecosystem: Environmental > Terrestrial > Soil > Wetlands > Permafrost | place: Sweden...
CCTGATCTGGTCGTTCCTGGCCGAGTGCCACCGGCGTGGCTGGCTTTACAAGGGCCACGACACGATGCCCTGGTGCGCCCGCTGCGGCACCGGCATCAGCCAGCACGAGATGACCGAGGGCTACGCGGACCGCCAGGACCCCGGCCTGACCGTCAAGTTCCCGCTGCTGGACCGACCCGGCGAAGCGCTCCTGGTTTGGACGACTACGCCGTGGACGCTGACCTCCAACGTTGCCGCCGCCGTCGGCGAGGAGCTGCGGTACGTCCAGGTCCGCCAGGGTGATGAGATCTACTGGCTTGCCCGCGGCACGGTGAAACACGCTCTGGAAGGGCCGTTCAAGATCCTCGGCGAGAAGCTCGGCCGCGAGCTCGAGGGCTGGAGGTATGCCGGCCCGTTCGACGATCTGGCGGCCGTCCAGGCGGCGTTCGCGCCGGCGGCCTTTGCCGGGTCGAACGGCTCGAACGAATACGAGCACCGCGTCGTGCTTTGGGACCAGGTTGGCGAAGAGGAAGGCACCGGGATCGTCCACATCGCCCCCGGCTGCGGCGCCGAGGACTTCGCCCTCGGCAAGTCCCTCGGCCTGCCGATGATCGCTCCGCTCGACGAAAACGGCGTCGTTCTTCCGGGCTTCGGGCCGTACTCGGGCCGGGACGTTCGGGACGTCACCGAGCCGATCATCGAGTCGCTGAAGCACAAGGACCGCTTCTACCGGCTCGAGACGATCACTCACCGCTACCCGCATTGCTGGCGCTGCGGCACGCCGCTCGTCTTCCGGCTCGTCGACGAGTGGTACATCAGCATGGGCCCGGTCTACGACGTTCCTCGCGACCAGCTCACGTCCGCTCAGGTGGACGCGAGCCTCCGCTACCAGATCATGGACGTGATCAAAGAGATCAAGTGGATCCCGGGCTTCGGCTATGAGAGGGAGCTGGACTGGCTCCTGAACATGCACGATTGGATGATCAGCAAGAAGCGCTACTGGGGGCTGGCACTGCCGATCTACGACTGCGCGTGCGGGACGATCAACGTCGTCGGCAGCCGCGAAGAGCTGGCCGAGCGCGCGGTCGAGGGCTGGGAAGAGTTCGAGGGCCATACCCCGCACCGGCCGTACGTGGATGCGGTGAAGATCCGCTGCGCCGGCTGTGGAGAGACGATCTCGCGAATCCGCGACGTCGGCAATCCCTGGCTCGATGCTGGAATCGTGCCGTTCTCAACGATTCCCCATGGTTCCGACACAGGATCGGACAACGGTTGGTTCCCGGCCGACTTCGTGACCGAGAGCTTCCCCGGCCAGTTCCGCAACTGGTTCTACTCGCTGCTGGCCATGAGCACGGTTCTGCGCCGCGAGGCGCCGTTCAAGACGCTGTTTGGCTACGCCCTCGTCTTCGGCGAGGATGGCCGGCCGATGCACAAAAGCTGGGGCAACGCCATCGACTTCGACGAGGCCGCCGAACGAATGGGCGTCGACGTCATGCGGTGGATGTTCGCCAACGCCCGTCCCGAGGACAACATCAACTTCGGATGGCACGCCGCGGACGAGGCGCGCCGGCGGCTGCTCGTCCTCTGGAACGTGTACTCGTTCTTCGTTACGTATGCGAGGTTGGCTGGTTGGGAGCCGAGCGCAAAGGCGCCGGCCGTGGCGAAGCGCGGGCCGCTCGATCGATGGATCCTGTCGCGCGTGGCCGGCCTCGCCGCCGAGGTGGAAGAGGATCTGCGCGAGTACGACGCCCTCGATGCGGCGCGGGCGATCGATGGCTTCATCGAGGACCTGTCGACCTGGTATCTGCGCCGATCCCGCAAGCGATTCGCTCGCGGCGCCGAAGCCACTGATCGCGCCGCGGCCTTTGCCACCATGCACGCAACCCTGGTGGCTCTCAGCCGGATCATGGCGCCGATCCTGCCGTTCCTCGCCGACACGATCTACCAGAACCTCGTCGTCGCCGGCGGCGTGCCCGATCTCGCCGACAGCGTCCACCTGACGCCATGGCCGGCCGAGGAGTTGAAGCATCTCAACGACCGCCAGCTCCAGGCTTCCATGGCCGTGGTAATGCGAGTGGTCGACCTGGTGCGGACCTTGCGCGGGCAAGCCGGAATCAAGGTGCGTCAGCCTCTAGCCCGAATGTGGATCGCCTTGCCCGGACGCAAGATGGTGGAGCAGGAGGCGTTGCTGGCGCTGGCCTCCGACGAGGTCAACGTCAAGTCGATCGAGTTGATCGGCGACGAGTCTGAACTGGTCGATCGCCGGGTCAAGCCGCTGCTGCCAAAGATCGGCAAGAAGCTCGGATCGGCGATCCCGGCCGTGATGGCAGCCGCCCGCGAGAACCGTTTCGAGATACTGCCCGACGGATCAGTCCGGATGGGCGGCGTGACGCTCGCCTCCGACGAGGTCGAGATCCTGGCCATGCCGCGGCCGGGGACGGTCGTAGCCCATGACGAAGGTCTCGTGGTCGTCATCGATACGGAGCTCACGCCGGAGTTGCGAGCCGAGGGCGATGCCCGCGAACTCCAGCGCGCCATCCAGGATGCCCGCAAAGAGGCCGGTGTCGAACTCGACGACGAGGTTGAGGTGAGGCTGGACGCTCCCGCGGCCGCCAGGACCGCTCTCGAGCCGTATATCCGGTCGGTCGAGGCCGAGACGCGCAGCACGATCGTATTCGGCGTGGTCGTGCCGTCGGCAAATACCGTCGCCGTGGAACTTGATTCCGGTGCCGTCACGATCGGGTTGGCGGGGAGGGCCGTCGCCCCTTAGGCTTAGCGGAACATCCACGGAGGCCAAGTCACTGGACCATACCGAGTCGCAACCTGCACCAGCAGCAACCGGCCGCGCCATCGGCCAGTCGAGGGATGGTCGCCGCCGCGTGGCCTGGACGCTCTTTGCCGCCCTTGCGACGGCGATCGTCGTGAGCGACCAGCTGCTCAAGGCGTGGATCGTGGCCAACTACGGCCACAAGGGTGTCTCGCCGGTCCTGGGCGACTGGCTGCGGATCGATCTGATCCAGAACGCGGGTGGGCTATTCGGCCTGGGCCAGGGGACGGCGCCGGTTTTCGCCGTCGTGACTATCGTGGTCATGGGCTGCATCGCGTTGCTGGAATTCCGCTGGGGATGGCGGAGCTGGCTGATGACGCTGGCCCTTGGCCTCTTGCTCGGCGGGGCGATCGGCAACTTCATCGACCGCATCCGGCAGGGCTACGTGACCGACTTTGCCGACATCGGCATCGGCTCGTGGCGCTGGTATGTCTTCAACATCGCGGACATGGCTGTGACCTGTTTCTTCCTGCTGCTTATCGCGGTGTGGATATTCAGGCCGAAGTTGCTGTCTGGTGGGGGCGGCGTTGATGACACCGCCGCGGGGTCGAGCGACGCCAGCGGGCCGATAGCCGAATGAGACGGCAGACGATCGTCGTGCCCGAAACCGCCCAGGGTCGCGTCGATCGGTTTGTCGCCGATGTCTCGGGACTGTCGCGCAGCTACGTCCAGAAGCTCATCTCAGAGGGTCACGTGACGGCGGCCGGGTCCGCGATCAAGTCCAACGACTCGATCATCCCGGGCTGGATTCTGGAGCTCGAAGTGCCGGATCCCATACCCCTCGCGGTCGAGGCGGAGGAGATCCCGCTGTCCGTGGTCTACGAGGATGACGACCTCCTGATCGTCGACAAGGCCGCAGGACTGGTCGTGCATCCGGCGGTCGGGCATCAGACCGGGACACTTGTCAACGCGCTCCTGGCGCGCGACACCGAATACGGCGGCATCGCCGGGGTCCAGCGGCCGGGCATCGTTCATCGCCTCGACCGGGACACGAGCGGCCTGCTCATGGTCGCGAAGCACGACAAGTCTCAGGCCAGCCTGATGGCGCAGCTCAAGGCCCGGGGCGTCAAGAAGACCTACCTTGGGCTGGTCCTCGGGGCGGTCGCGGCTACGACGGGCCGGATCGAGGCCCCGATAGGACGAGATCCGAACCATCGAACCAGAATGGCCGTCGTTCCCGACGGACGGGAGTCCGTGACGGGCTATCGGGTACGGGAGCGTCTCGGAGCCTGGACGCTCCTGGAGCTGGATCTCGTGACCGGCAGGACGCACCAGATCCGAGTTCACCTGGCGGCGATCGGCCATCCTCTGGCGGGCGATCCGGTCTATGGCAACGGCACTTCACGGCGTGGACCGGAAGGCACGACGACGCTCTTCCTGCACAGCTGGCGGATCGAACTGCAATCGCCTACGGACGGGCACATCATTCGCGCCACTGCACCACTGCCGCCCGCCCTTGAGGATGTGCTCAACGGGCTCCGAGCGGAGGCGGGAGGTTTCATGGGCGTGGCCCCGCACCAGAAAGGGGAGCCGGCATGACCGCGAATCCTCTCGACGGTCCGTCGGTCGCCGCCCAGGCTGCGGAGCTGACCTTGTTGGTCGAGGAAGTGGATCCGCCGAACCCGATGCTCGTCATCATCTCCGGACCTTCGGGCGTGGGCAAGGACACGATCATCGAGGCTCTCGAGCAGCGCGGCCATTTGCCTGCGTATCACTACGTCGTGACGTGCACCACGCGACCGCGGCGGGCGAACGAGATCGACGGCGTCAGTTACCGGTTTCTCAGCGTTCCGGAGTTTCTGGCAATGCGCGATGCCGGTGAACTGCTGGAGGCCAACCGGGTCCACGACAACTGGTACGGCACGCCACGAGCCGGCGTTCGGGACGCTCTGGCCCGCGGCCAGCACGCAATCCTCAAGATCGACGTCCAGGGCGCCGAAGTAGTGAAGCGCAACGTGTCCGCGGCGCTCCTGATCTTCGTCCTGCCGCCGTCGATGGAAACCCTCGTGGAGCATCTCAAGGCCAGACGCACCGAGTCGGCCGAGCAGCTTGAGATACGACAGCGGAACGCGGCGCTCGAACTCGCCCGCAAGGACGACTACGACTATGTGGTGGTCAATGAAGAGAACCGCGTCGACGTGACGGCGGAGCGGATCGAGCAGATCATCACCCAGGAGGAGCGGCGTGGGCCGCGCCAGGTGACCGTCTGAGGAGACCGATGGTGGAATCGGTCTGGGGAGCGCTCGAGAGCGCCGGCGACGAAGGCGAACCCGACGGCCGGCTGCCGGACTCCGGGGTCGATGCGGGAGCGCCGAGGGCCCGGGGTGGCGTCGGCGACCCCGGCGGCATAGGCGACGCGGGCGGTATGGGCGGTGCGGTCGAAACCGGCGCGGCATTGAACGATGCCGAGGCCGCCGCCCGGCTTGTCGAAGTCGCGGTCGACGCTCCCGGCGCTTCGCGCACATACACCTACTGGCTCCCAGCGCGTCTGGCCGGCGTCGAGGCGGGCGAGGCGGTACTGGTCGAGTTCGGGCGGGGACGGCAGGCTCTGGGCGTGGTCCTCGGCGCGGCAGCCGGCGATCCGGTGGGCCAGACAAAACCGATCCTGGCGCGCGTCCGGGCAGACGGGCCCCTGCTGCCGGCACTGTCGCTCGCCTTTGCGCGTTGGATCTCTCAGGAGTATCTGGCACCGCCCGCCGCAGTCCTGCGATCGATGTTGCCACCCGGCATGTTGGAGCGCCTGGATCTGCTGGCGGAACGCGTGCCGCCGCCGGCGAGTGGCGTCGAAGGCGAGACGTTCGCGGCCGCGAAGGTCGAGCCGGCTGAGAGTGAGCTGCTGGCGAGACTCGACGGCGGGCCGCGTGCCGTCCGCGATCTCGAAGGTGGGGACGGGCGAGCGGCGACGTTGAGGCGGCTGCGGGCGATGGCCTCCCGCAGCCTGGTGCGGCTGGAATGGACGCTGACGGCCGCTTCCGCAGGACCGCGATACGAGCGCTGGCTGGCTTTGACCGACGAGGGGAGGGGAGTAGCCGGCGGCCCGGCGGGGCCGGGGGCGGCGGCCGGCGGCGCAACGGGCCCGGAAGCGGCGGCCGGCGGCCCGGCGGGGCCGGGGGCGGAGGTGGCCGGCGGCGTCGCAAAGGGACCGCGGCTGGGGCCACGGCAACGGGCCCTGCTGGCGGATCTTGCTTCCGCCGGCGAGGGCGGCCTGGCCGGTGTGGTGGCGGCGGAGCGCCACGGATCCGGGACGGCCGCGGGTCTCGAACGGCGCGGCCTGGTAGTGGCGGAGTTGCGCGAAAGGCCGCGCCGCCCGCTGGACAGGCGCAAGCCCGGGCGGCGCGGAACGCGGCCCGAGGGCGTGGCGCTGACGCTCCCGCAGCAAGCAGTGCTGGAGGAGATCCTGGCTGCGGTCGCAAGGAGAGACGCCACGCCGCTGCTCCTGGAGGGAGTGACGGGCGCAGGAAAGACGACCGTGTATGCCGAAGCCGTCGCCGCGTCGCTGATCGCCGGCCGGCCCGCGCTTGTCCTCGTGCCGGAGATCGCGCTGGCGATGCCGCTGGTGGATCGGCTGCGGGCGGATCTCGATGCCGAGATCGCCATTCTGCATTCGGGGCTCGGCGACGGCGAGCGGGCCGACGAGTGGCGCCGCATTCGAGCCGGCGGCGCGGACGTGGTCGTCGGGACGCGCATCGCTCTGACCGCGCCTCTCGCAGACATTGGGTTGATCGTCGTCGACGAAGAGCACGATGCCGCGTACAAGAGCGACCGCACGCCGCGGTTGCAGGCCCGCGACGCCGCACTCGCCCTGGCCCGCTTCGCCGGCGCGGCGGTGGTTCTCGGCAGCGCCACGCCGTCCGTGGAGAGCGTCGGCCGCGCCAGAGAAGGTCGCTATCGGCACGCGGCGCTGCCCGAGCGCCCCAGCGGCGCACCGCCCCGTGTCGAGATCATCGATCTTCGAGCGGAGCTGGCGGCGGGCAATCGCGGTCTCTTGTCCGTGGCCCTGGGCGAGGCGCTGGCGACTCTGCCGGCAGGCGAACGCGCCATCCTGGTGATCAACCGCCGGGGCACCGCGTCGGTCGTGGTCTGCCGCGACTGCGGCCACGTTCAGCGCTGTCCCGAATGCGATCGAACCCTGGTGTTCCACCAGGCCGGTGTGACCTTGCGCTGCCACCACTGCGGGACCGCGACGCCGCTGGCGACACGCTGCCCTGCCTGCCGCTCGCCGCGTATCCGCTATCTCGGCGGCGGCACCCAGAGGGTCGAGGAATCTGTCAAGGCCGCCTTCCCGAACCTTCGCGTCGGCCGCCTGGACCGCGATGTCGCGGAGCGCAAGGGTGCCGTCGAGCTGGTCCTCGATGCCTTCGCGGAAGGTCGGCTCGACGTCCTGGTTGGAACGAGCCTCGTGGCGAAAGGCCTGGACGTGGCCGAGGTGACACTAGTCGGCGTGGTTTCGGCGGATGTGGCTCTCAACCTGCCCGACGAACGCGCCGCGGAGCGGACCTATCAGCTGCTGACCCAGGCCGTGGGTCGCGCCGGTCGTGGGGCGCGGCCCGGGCGGGCGATCATCCAGACGTACCAACCCGATCATGCGGCCATCCAGGCCGTCGCCAGCGGCAACGCCGCCGCGTTCTACGACGCCGAGCTGGCGATCCGCCGCCGCTTCGGTTCGCCGCCTTTCGGTCGTCTGGTCAAACTGACCGTGGGGCTACCCGATCAACTTGCCGCCGAGCAGGAGGCCGCAACGATGGCCGATCGCCTGCGGAACGCGGCATCGGCCTCCGGCCTCTCGGTCGCGGTTCTCGGGCCGGCTCCCGCCTACATCGCCCGCCGCGCCGGCCGCTGGCGCTGGAACGTCGTTCTTCGAGGCGACCGTCCGCTGGAGTTGCTCAATCCTCTGCCGGGCGCTTCCTGGTCGATCGACGTAGACCCCGACTCACTCTTGTAAGCCCCGTGGCGGGCGCGGAATCGGCCTCCTGAGGAACGCTCGGGCCGGCCGCGGCCTTGGGCGCGAGCACCGTGTACACCTGGCGCTTCTGGACGAGGCTTTGCGCGAGCCGATCGTGGATGCCCTGGCTTTGAGGGTCGCGCCACGTGGTGACGATCAGCACGCCCAACCATGCCACGAACAAGAGTACGAAGACCCATGCCAGAGCCGAGATTGCGGAACCGACTACGGTGAAAGTCCATCCGAAGAGGACGAGCCACCGAATCGCGGCATGCGGCCAGTCGAGCAAGGCGCGCTCTTCGACGTGGACGACCTCGAGGCCAAGGAGCCGCTCGCCGAGGGTGGATCGGGTCAACCGCCATTGCGGAATGGCGTACAGCGCCGACGCTAGAGCGAGCAACGATCCATACCACTGCGCCGGAACGTAATAGACGGTCGAGTAGATTGTCGATCCGTCGGGCGCCATGCCGGTGAGTTGGCGGGCCGCCGTCAGACCCAGGACATTGGCTATGACCAGGATTGCGGCCAGGAGCATGGCCAGATCGATCAACCAGGCGTTCATCCTGCGCGCAAAGGTCGCGGTTTCCCAGGCCTCTTTGGTGACGTATCTGTCCGACCGCACTTTCTGGTTCTCGGAAACCGCCATGTCGAATGCTGCTCCTCACTGTTCGAACCGTCGTCGGTGCGGTTTGACGGACCTTACCGCACCGGAGCCACGGAAGATGCATGTCTTCGTTTCGAACACCGGCGACGCGCGGGATGCCTCCATCACGGCTCTCGGTATACTCTGCGGCCATGAGTGTCCGACCAATCGTCCTTCTTGGCGATTCCAGACTGCGCCTGAAAGGCGAGCCAGTCGACAGTTTCGGGAAGTACCTGCACGAGCTGCTCGACGATCTGACCGACTCGATGCGCCATGCCCCCGGCGTTGGGCTCGCGGCACCGCAGATCGGCGAGGCCAAGCGCGTTTGCGTCGTCGAAGTCGCCGGGCAGCTGCACGAGCTGGTCAACCCGCGCATCGTCCGGACCGACGGCGACAACCGCGACCTCGAAGGCTGTCTCTCGATCCCGGGTTACGTTGCCTACGTGACACGCCGCGAGAAGGTCTGGGTCGTCGCCCAGAACCGCCACGGCAAGAAGATCAAAGTTGCCGGCAGCGGTCTCCTGTCGCGGGGCATGCAGCATGAGATCGACCACCTGGACGGCAAGCTCTACATCGACTACCTCGGCTCGCTCGACGAGTTGATGTCGACGGAACACGACGACGAGGACGAGGAAGGTCTACCGGCAACCGCGCGCACCGCCGTAGGATGAGCGACGGGGCGGCGGCCGAATCCTCGACCTCCGTTCGCGCGGTCTTCTTCGGGAGCGGCGCCTTCGCCGACCCGATTCTCGAGGGCCTTGTCGACATCCCGGGTGTGCGTATCGAAGCCGTGGTGTCTGCGCCCGATCGAGCGGTCGGACGGAAGGCGATTCTGACGCCGACTCCCGTCGCCGCCCGGGCTCGCGATCTCGGCCTGGCGCTGTTGCAGCCCGTTCGAGTTCGAAAGCCCGAAGCCGTGGCGGCGCTTGCGGCTCTGGCGCCGGATCTGATCGTCCTGGCCGACTACGGCCAGCTCATACCTCGCGTTCTCCTCGATCTCCCGCGGCGGGGGTTCCTGAACCTGCACCCGTCCGCGCTGCCACGATGGCGTGGAGCGGCACCGATCCCGGCCACGATCCTGGCGGGGGACACGGAGTCGGCGGTGACGCTCATTGTCTTGAGCGAGGAGATGGACGCCGGCCCGATCGTGGCAGTGGAGCCGCTCGCGGTGCTGCCCGACGACACGGCCGTGACGCTGGAAGAGCGGGCGGCAGCGGCCGCGGCCAACCTGTTGCGCCGCGCGCTGCCGGAGTGGCTGGCCGGCCATCTGGAGCCCCGGCCGCAGCCGTCGGACGGCGTGACGCTGACGCGGCCTCTGCGACGCGAAGACGGCCGGCTCGACTTCCTGGCTGATGCCGCGCAGCTGGAGCGGCAGGTTCGCGCATACCAGCCCTGGCCGGGCAGCTTCATGGAGACTTCCGAGGGGCGGCTCATCGTGTGGAAGGCTCGCGTGGCACCCGTCGAGGCCGGGGACGTCGCCGGGCGGCTCGCCACCATGGCCGATGGCGGTCTGGCATTGGCTACCGGCGACGGCCGGCTCGTGCTGGACGAAGTTCAGCTGGCAGGTGGCCGCCAAATGGCCCCGGCGGAGCTTCTGCGCGGCAGGCCGCGCCTGGTCGGGGCGAGCACGGGCCGGTGAGGGCGCGACGCGTGCGATAATCGCGAACCTGTGACAGAGCCCTCTGCGCCCGGCGACGAACTCGCCGGCGCCACAACTTCCGAACGGGCGCCCTCGGTTACGCTGCGCGCCCAACGCCATGCGAAGGATCCACGCCCCGGGCTGAGCGGCCTCCCCGACGGCGCGCTCGAGGCGTGGCTTGCTGCAGAGGGACAGCCCGCATACCGCGCGAAGCAGATCCGCGACGGCGTGTGGCGCCAGAACGCGGCCGCCGTAGAGGAGCTGTTGACCCTCCCGGCAGCGCTCCGCAGCCGCCTCGACGCGGCCTTCCGCGCCGACACTATCGCCGCCGACGAGGTCACGGTGTCGGACAAGGGCCTGACCGAGAAGACGCTCCACCTCCTGTCCGACGGAGCGCTGATCGAATCGGTGCTGATGCACTACCCGGCGCGTGGGCGCGACGACGCCGGTCGGCCCGTGCATCGCGAGCGTCACACGCTCTGCATCTCGAGCCAGGCCGGCTGCGCCGTCGGTTGCCCTTTCTGTGCCACGGGGGAGCTCGGCTTCGGCCGCGACCTCGACACCGCCGAGATCCTCGACCAGGTGCGTCATGCGGCGCGCCGCATGACGGCTCGCGGCGGCCATCTCACCAACGTCGTCTTCATGGGCATGGGGGAGCCGCTGCTGAACCTCGACCGCGTTCTCGAGGCAGTCGAGGCGCTGTCGGACCCGGAGCGTTTCGGCCTCGGCGCGCGCCACGTCGTCATTTCGACCTCCGGCGTCGTGCCGGGCATCCGCCGCCTGACCCAGCTCAATCCGCAGTTCACACTGGCGATCAGCTTGCACGCCGCCCGGGATCCGCTGCGCGACGTCCTGGTCCCGCTGAACCGCCGCTGGCCGGTGTCCGAGGTGGTCGCGGCCGCGCGTGACCATGCGCGCAAGACCGGCCGGCGCATCAGTTACGAGTACGTGATGATCTCGGGCGTAAACGACACCGATGTCGACGCAGACGCGCTGGCCGCGCTGTTGCGCGGCGACCTGGCCCACGTCAATCTGATCCCGATGAATCCGGTAGCCCACACGCCCTGGCAGGCCAGCAGCTCGGAGCGCGTCACCCACTTCGCCGCACGATTGCACGACGGCGGCGTCGGGGCGACCGTCCGCCGCAACCGAGGCCAGGATGCCGGTGCCGCGTGCGGCCAGCTGGCAGCCGATCGGGCCGGGGAGCCACCGGCGCCGGCCGTCGCCCATCGCCGCGATCTCATCGTCCGCCAGAGCGAAGCCGCGCTTCGAGGCGACCGAAACGTCGAGCGCCTGCCGGTAGACCTGGAAGCGGCCGTCTCACCTCGGACGGCGGCCCGCTGATGGTGGCTCGCCGGACACTCGTGAGCGCCAGCATTCTCGATGCCGACCTCGCGGACCTGGCCCGCGACTCGCGCCGGGCTTTGAGGGCCGGCTCCGACCGGCTTCACCTCGACGTAATGGACGGCCACTTCGTGCCGAACATCACGTTCGGCCCGACGGTCATCAAGCGGCTGCGACGCGTGGGCAAGCAACCGTTCGACGCCCACCTGATGATCTCCGAGCCGGGCCGCTACATGGACCAGTTCATCGACGCCGGGTGCGACTCGATCACATTCCACGTCGAGGTCGACGAGCCGATCGAGCCGACGCTGCGCAAGATTCGAAAGGCCGGGCGGCAAGCTGGCCTGGCGGTCAAGCCGGCGACTCCGCTCTCCGCGCTTGAGCCCTACCGGGAGCTGATCGACATCGTCATGGTCATGACCGTGGAACCTGGCTTCGGCGGGCAGTCGTTCATGACAGATGCCGCCGGGAAGATCCTGCCCGCCCACGATCTCTTCCGCGGCCGTGCGCCGGAGCTGCCCGGCGGACAGGTCCATGTGGACGGCGGAGTGAACCGCAAGTCCGCCGAACTGTGCGGTGCTTTCGCGGCCGAGGTCCTGGTCGTCGGCTCGACGTTGTGGAAGAAGGACGTGGACATCGCCCGGGAGATTCGGCTGATCAAGGCTCTTGCGGACGAGGGCTACGAGAACCGTGCCGGCATGGGCAAGGTCGCCATCCCGCATGACCAATGGGTGACGTTCGCGACGCTTCCGGGGCCGGTCGGGAAGCGGCTGCTGGATTCGATGGAAGCGGCGGGCATTCCCGTGATCGGGCTCCGTGCCGCCCGCGTTCCTGGATCCGGATCCCGGCGAGGCTACGAGTTGCTGATCCCCGCGAGCTGCGAGACCTCGGCGATCGAGCGGTTCGGCCGGGCCAGGGAGCAGGCGCTGGCGGAGGTGCGGCGCGAGCCGTCTGTAGACCCGCGAGCCGGCCGCGGAGGGCCGGCGTGACGGAAGACGCCGCTGCGGCTCGTCCCAAGCCCGGGGCCGAGACGCCGCCGGTCGTGACCGCCGCGACGGACGGTGCCGCGGCGGACGGTGCCGCGGCGGACGGTGACGCGGCGGACGGTGCCGCCACTGAAATCGCCGCGGCAGCCCCGCACTCTCATCTGGGCCGTCGCAACGACCGGCTGTTGCTGGCGGCAATTGCGTCCTACGCGGTCATCCTGTCCGTCCTGATGATCGCGCGCGGCATCTCGGTCACGCCCGAGTTGATCGCGGTCGCCTTCGGCCTGGCCGCCCTGCTGCTCGGTCGCGGGAAGCTCTTCGTGCGGGACTGGATCCCGTTCCTGGCGCTCTTCTTCGCCTACGAATTGATGCGTGGCTACGCCGACAAGTTCGGCCTGCCGATCCACGTCACCGACATCATCTCGATCGAGCGGGTCATCGGCCTCGGCGGCCTGCCGACGACTTTCCTGCAGGGGCTGTTCCATCAGGGCGCGGCCTCGGCGCCGGACAACCTGGCAACGCTCTCGGTCGGCTTCTACTTCCTGCACTTCCCGCTGCCTCTGGCGGTCGGCTTCTTGCTGTGGATTCACCAGCGGCGTAACTACTACGACTACGTGGCGGCGTTGATCCTGCTGTCCATGGCCGCATTCGTGACCTACCTGGTGCTGCCGGTGGCGCCGCCCTGGTGGGCCGACCAGAACGGCTACGTCAGCGGAATCCTGCACTTGCGCGACACGGGCTTCGCCGGACTGGTCCACCTCTTCGGTTTCGGCAACTACTTCTACTCGTACTCGTTCTACAGCATCAGCTCCAACGACGTGGCGGCGTTCCCATCGCTCCACGCGGCGTATCCGTTCCTGGCCTTCCTCTTCGCTCGACGGGCCTTCGGCCGGGCGGGCTGGCTGATGTTTGCGTACACGGCCTGCGTCTGGTTCGCGATCGTGTACCTGGGCGAGCACTGGGTTTTCGACATCATCGGTGGCGTGGCGTACGCGTCGGTCGCATATCTGGCGATCCTCCACGGGCCGGCCTGGACGCGCAGGCTCATGTCACGGGTTGCCGACGAGGAGATCGAAGCAGGCGTTGAGGCCGAGGATGCCGGCGACGCGGGCGCGCTGCGCCGAATCGGCCGCCGGGTTCGTTGGGCGCTCGTGATCCAGGGAGCGGTGGTCGCGTTGGTCGGCGCGATCCTGGCCTATGGCATGAACAAGCTCGGCTGGGTCGGCGGGACTGGGACCGCTCTCTATCTTCTGCCCTGGGTGGCCATCCTGGGCGGCCTGTGGCGGGGCGCCGTCGGCATGGTCAGTCGCTGAACCACCGCCCCGGGAGGGACTGAGATGCGGGCATTGCTGCAGCGGGTCTCCAGGGCGGAGGTCCGGATCGACGATCGAGTCGTGGCTTCGATCGGGCCGGGCCTGCTGGTGCTGATCGGCGTTGGCACGGCCGACGACGAAAGAGTCGCGTCGCGCATGGCGGCCAGGGTCGCGGGCTTGCGGATCTTCGCCGATGCCGCCGGCCTCACGAATCTGTCCCTGGCCGACGTCGGTGGGGCGGCCCTGATCGTGAGCCAGTTCACGCTGTACGCGGATTCGCGCCGGGGCCGGCGGCCGTCGTTCATCGGCGCGGC